>Ga0302270_10000059_pt1 | contig 117317 bp, 110 predicted proteins | sample III_Bog_E2_3_FD_198773 | JGI IMG/M metagenome (GOLD analysis project Ga0302270, IMG submission 198773) | Peat permafrost microbial communities from Stordalen Mire near Abisko, Sweden - III_Bog_E2_3 | ecosystem: Environmental > Terrestrial > Soil > Wetlands > Peat | place: Sweden: Abisko... | reverse complement strand
GGCGGGAGAAATGTTGGTTTTTCGTGTTAATTCGTGGACGAATTACGGACAGTTCACGGATGGAGCACGGTGAATGCATGGACAGATTTGGGAGGCTTGCGGGCGCCATGGGGTCCGTGGGTGCGAGTGGAGAGTAAGGCTCGCTGCGCCTGCGGCTCCGCTCAGGCCTGTGCTCACCCCAGCGAACAAAATGCCGTTCGCCGGGGACCCCGATCTGAAGCCGGGGGCTTAACGAAAGATAAAAGCGGTTGAGTTGGACGGGCGGATGTTCAGTAAGGGGGAATGTGTATGCTGTCCCCGGATTCCCCTCGGTTAAGATTTTTTGCGAGGTTGATCGGCGTCCTCAATTGAAATAGGTGGCTCTTCGGAAAAAGGCAGCAATTCCTGGTCAACTGGTGACTCTCGGGAACCAGGTGGTGAGTCCTTGAGATAGCCGTGGTCAAACGCATATTTCCACCCGCGGCCATGCGCGTGGCTGTCACACCGCTTGCATTGACAAGACCCCGAGCGCTCAAGCTTTCCGTTCTTATAGCATTGGGGCGTGCAATAGGCTTGATACGGGATCGGACCAGCCGGTCCGGTTGCAGAGGGAAGCAGATTCTCTCCTTCCAACATGTTCGCTGCCATAGCTAAGGAGATATACCATCATCCAGTGCTGTGCGAAAGTGGCATTTATTGTGGCTGACGCCTCTATAGAACAGAGGTTTAGTAACGACAAGCTTCTCCCTTAATGAATGGACCACCCGTCCCCCACGGTGAACGCACGGACGTCACAGATGCTATTTGAAAGCTACGCGCGTTTGTGCAGCGGGAGCTTGCGAGTGTATGGGTGACGCGGGCGGCTGCACATGCAGGTTCCTCCACTGCGCATCGCAACATGCCGCGATGCTTCGGTCGGAATGACGGCAGTGGAGAGTGGTGATGGAGGGAGGATGGGCGGGAGCGATTCACGCGTAGCGCGCGAATATCCCACTCATCCCGCGATGAAGCTGCGTGATGAATGGGGCACCCAGATTCATAGCGGACGAGCGGTGCGGTAGAGAAGCAGGTCCCTCGGCTTCGCTCGGGATGACAAACAAAAACAAGAGCGAGAAGCAGATTCTTCGCTTCGCTCAGAATGACAGCTCTATGGTGTGGTTTGACTAGCCAGCCAGCGCGGTGAGGGTCTTCTCCAGGCTGGCGGAGTCTTCGACGTTGAGGCAGGTCTGGGTGCGGTCAATCTGGCGCATGAGGCCGCAGAGGACTTTGCCGGGACCGACTTCAACGTAATGCGTGACGCCTTGCGCAGCGAGCAACTGCATGCACTCAACCCAGCGCACTGAACCGGTGACCTGGCGGATGAGGGCGTCGCGGGCGGCAGCGGCATTCTGCACTAACGCGGCGTCTACGTTGACGGCAACGGGGATCTTAGGGGCGTTGAACTGCAAGGCGTGCAGGTCAGCGGCGAGAGCATCCTGCGCGGGCTGCATGAGGGCGCAGTGGAAAGGGGCGCTGACCGCAAGCATGACGGCGCGGCGGGCACCGGCGGCTTTGGCGAGTTCGGCGGCGAGTTCGACAGCCTTTACGGAACCGGAGATGACGGTCTGGTCAGGCGAGTTGAGATTGGCGGCGGAGACGATGCCACCGGTCTGCTGCGCGGCCTGGGCGCAGGCCTCGGCGATCTTATCAGCGGGCAGAGAGAGGATGGCGGCCATTGCACCCTGGCCTGCAGGGACGGCCTGCTGCATGTAGCGTCCGCGGTTGCGCACGGTCTTGACCGCATCAGCAAAGGTGAGCGTGCCGGCGGCGACGTGGGCGGAGTATTCGCCAAGAGAATGACCGGCGGCAAATGACGCGGTGATGCCATGCTCTGCGAGCACGCGCGCGGCGGCGACGGAGACGGTGAGGATGGCGGGCTGAGTATGCTCCGTGAGTTTCAATGTCTCTTCAGGGCCTGCGAAACAGAGCTGCGAGAGGGAGAAGCCGAGAGTTGAGTCAGCTTCATCAAAGACGGCGCGGGCGGCGGGAAATTTCTCATAGAGTTCGCGGCCCATGCCTACGGTTTGTGAGCCCTGACCGGGGAAGAGGAATGCGATCTTTTGAGACATGTGGCCGTCCTTTTGTGTTTTCTTAGTTGTCAGTTTTCAGTTGCCAGTTTTCAGGAATACCAACGTATTCCCGATGATGTTTCGCTGCCAAGGCCGCTTGAGTATTTTCGCCAAAAATTTCGGGCGTTCATGCTTATATTCGCTTCTTCGGGATTCTTCGCCTACGGCTCAGAATGACAGTGGTTGATGGTTTTGACCGAGCGTAGTTAGTTCAGTGGTGCGTTGTGGTCGGCGGCAAGGCCGGGGGCTGCCGGCAGGGGCGTGGCGGCAATCTGCGCAAGCTGCGCTTCAATCTGGGTATTAATTTCAGCCTGGGCATACTCTGCCGCGACGCGAATGGCGTTCATGATGGCGCGCTCGTTGGAGGAGCCGTGGCCGACGATGCAGACGCCGCGCACGCCAAGCAGGGGCGCGCCGCCGTACTCAGAGTAATCAAGCCGCTTCTTGAATTCGTTGAACGCCTGGCGGGAGAGCATGGCGCCGACCTTGGCGGTGACGGTGGACATGAGCGATTCGCGGAGGGATTCGCGCACCAGGCGGGCAAGGCCTTCAGAGGTCTTCAGCGCCACGTTGCCGACGAAGCCGTCGCAGACGATGACGTCTGCGTGACCGTTGAAGAGGTCGCGGCCCTCGACGTTGCCGATGAAGTTCAGGCCAATGGATTGCAGCAGGGGAAAGGTCTGGTGGGTGAGCGCGTTGCCCTTGGTCTCTTCTTCGCCGATGGAGAGCAGGCCGACGCGGGGGGCTGCGAGCTTGAGGATGTTGTGGGCGTACATGTGGCCCATGACGGCGAACTGCTGCAGATTTTCAGGCGAGCAATCGACGTTGGCGCCAACATCAAGCAGGAAGCAGGGCTGGCCGGTGATAGTGGGCAGAACGGTGCCGAGGGCGGGGCGGTCAACACCCTGCAGAGCGCCGAGCACCATCTTGGCCGTGGCCATGGCGGCGCCGGTGTTGCCGGCGGTGATGAAGCCCGCGGCCTTCTTCTCGCGCACGAGCTTGAGGCCAACGCGCATGGAAGAGTCGCGCTTGGTGCGGACGGACTTCGCCGCTTTGTCATCCATGCTGATCCATTCACTGGCATGGACGACTTCAATGGGGAGATGTTCGCCGCGCAGCCTGGCGGCCAGCGCCGGACGCACAACATCCTCAGGCCCGACGAGAAGGACGCGGACGGGGAGGAGTTTGCATGCAAGGATGGCGCCCGCGATCTCAGGGTCGGGAGACTTGTCAGAGCCCATTGCATCGAGAACGATGGCAATGCGCTCTGGGCTGTCAACCGGAAGATTTGCCGGGGCCGCCTGCTGCTGGCCCAAATGGGCCAGGCGAGAGCGAACCGATCTATGCTTGGTGCCCGTACCTGGGATCATGGAGCGACCGGAGAGTGAAGCTTACTGCGCTTCCTTGACCGCGGTGACTTCGCGGCCCTTGTAGGTGCCGCACTTGGCGCAGGCACGATGGGGCAGCTTGCGCTCATGGCAGTTGGGGCACTCAGAGGTGCCGGTGGGGGTCAGGAAGTCGTGGGAGCGGCGCTTGGCGGTGCGCTGTTTGGAGTGGCGCCGTTTCGGGTTAGGCATTGCAGTTTCCTCTCAAATCTGGACCCAATCGCAATCACCAGATACCGCCATGGTTCGGCGGCCGGTGCGAAATGAGGTTCAGCTTTACTTTTTAATCCTGTCAGCCAGATCCGCGAGCGCATTCCAGCGGTGATCCGCAGGAGCAGCTGCGCAGGAGCAAGCCTCCTGGTTCAGATTCTGGCCGCAGCGCGGGCAAAGTCCTTTGCAGTCCGGCCGGCATAGAACGCGATCAGGGAGGGACAAAAGCACCTGTTCCCGAATCACATCTTCCAGCAGCAAACCGCTCTGTTCATAATACCCGATTTCGGTGTCATCCGGCGTAATAGAGTGCTCGCCGGTGACGGCATCAGCGGAGGCGGGGCGGAAGATGAGGTCAAACTGCTGATTCAGCGGCTGGATGACGGGTTCGACGCAACGGGCGCAGAGCAGCTCAAAATTACCCACGTATCCGGCGCGGAGGCGGATGTCGTAAACCACTTCCTTGGGGCCGCGGTGCTCGGTGATGAGGTCAGCCTCGCCGTGGACAGGCAATTTGCCCGTCTGGCGCACAATTTCGCCGAAATCGATGTCACCGGGGGCAAAGCTGGCGTCTATCTTGAGCGATTCGTCCTGAAGCTGGATGGGGGTGATGAGCATGGTTGTTCTCTTCTAAGCGTATGGAGTGCGCGGGGGCGCGTCAACTATTTAGACGTAAACAAGCGGATTCCGGCGATGCCGGCGGCTCCAGCGGCGAGGCAGGCGGGGGTATTTTCGGCGGTGACGCCGCCGAGGACGAGAACGGGGACGGCTCCGGCGGCGAGACAGGCGGCGCGGAGTGCTTCCAAACCGGCGGCGGGGGTGACCAGCTCACCAGCGACGGTTTTGCCGAAGACGGGGCCGAAGAGGATCAAATCGGCCTGCTGGTCGCGGGCGCGGGCTATGTCTTCCAAGGTGTGGCAGGAGACGCTGACCACTGGGCGGGGGCGGTCTTCGCGGGCAAAGAGGGCGCGGATATGGGTGGGAGTGGGGGCATCCGGGGCGGCGGTGAGGTGGACGCCGTCAGCGCGGACAGCGAGGGCTATATCGGCGCGGGAGTTGATGAGAAGGCGGGTATTGGCTCCTGTGGAGCGGATCACGCCGGAGACGGCACGGCTCAAGTATTCCAGTTCAGATGACGAAAGATCCTTTTCCCGCATCTGAATATACGCAACGTCCTGTATGGCCCACCGTGCGGCCTGCGCAAGCAGGGCCTGGCGGCGCTCTGTTTCAGTACCGGCAAGGGTGGAGCGTTCGGTAATGGCATAACGCAGCATGAGGATAGTTTAGATGGCAGAGGCAGGGAGAAGCAGGTTCTTCCCCTTCGCTTCGCTCGAGGGTCAGAATGACAGGATTTGGGGGGACGGAATGACAAGATTAGAGGGCCAAGGGGAGGGGCTGTGGTAATTTTTAGGCAGCGCATGCTTCTGCGGCTAACCCCGGTTGCCGTTCTTCCTCTTCCCCCCATCAACGCACACAGGATTCGGTAGACATCTGCATGAACGCTGTTGCTGTTTACGACCTTATCGTTCTCGGTTCCGGTCCAGCGGGACAACGCGCGGCTATCTTTGCCGCGAAGATGGGCAAGTCTGTCGCGCTGGTTGAAATGCGCGAAGTGGTGGGCGGTGCCTGCATCAACACCGGGACCATCCCATCGAAGACGATGCGCGAAGCGGTGCTGCATCTCTCCGGCTACAACTACAAGTCAATCTACGGCATGAACTACCGGGTGAAGGAACGCATCACCATGGCGGACCTTGCATTCCGGGTGCAGCACGTGATCAAGACCGAGATCGATGTGACGGAGGCGCAGCTCTCGCGCAACAACATCGACATGCTGGTGGGCGTGGCGAGCTTTGACGACCCCCACCACATCCGCGTGACGAACTCGCGCGGCGCCAATGTGTACGAGGGCAAGAACATCCTGATCGCGACGGGCACCAAGCCCGCCACCTCACCCAAAGTCCCGCTGAACGGGCACAGCATTATCAACTCAGACATGATCATGGAACTGGATACGCTGCCGAAGACGATGATCGTGGTGGGCGGCGGCGTGATCGGCGTGGAGTACACGTGCATGTTCTCTGCGCTGGGGGTGCGGGTGACGCTGATCGAGCGGCGGCCGAAACTGCTGGAGTTTGCTGACCAGGAGATCGTGGAAGCGTTGAGCTACCATCTGCGCGATTCACGCGTGACCATGCGGCTGAATGAAGAAGTGGAGAGCGTGGAGGAGTTGCCGGACGGGACGGTGGTGGCGAACCTGGAGAGCAAGAAGCGCGTCTCAGGCGATGCCCTGCTCTACGCCGTGGGACGCCAGGGCAACGTGGATGAGCTGCACCTGGAAAACTCCGGCGGCATTGAAGCCGATGCGCGCGGACGCATCCCGGTGGACAAGGATTTCCGCACCAAGGTGCCCCACATTTTCGCGGTGGGCGATGTGATCGGATTCCCATCGCTTGCATCCGTCTCCATGGAGCAGGGGCGCGTGGCGGCGGCGCGGGCGTTTGGTGACATGAGCATTCTCTCCAACCCGAGCTACTATCCATACGGCATCTACACCATTCCGGAGATATCCTTCATCGGCAAGACGGAGGAGCAGTTGACGGAAGAGGATGTGCCATACGAGGTGGGGGTGGCGTACTATCGCGAGATTGCGCGGGGACAGATCCGCGGCGATACGACGGGGCGGCTGAAGCTGATCTTCCATCGCGAGACCTACGCGATCCTGGGCGTACACATCATTGGCGAAAGCGCGAGCGAGCTGCTGCACATTGGGCAGGCGGTGATGCTGCTGGGCGGCAAGTTGAATTATTTCATCGACACGGTGTTTAACTATCCAACGCTGGCGGAGTGCTACAAGACGGCAGCATTTAATGGTTTGAATCGCTTGAGCAAGTTTGAGTAGATTTTCCCGGACTGAAATGCATCACAGTGCAAGAGTGGCAGTGAGGCAACAATGGAAACTGATACAAATAGCACCGCCGGCGAGACGATCGGCGTAACCCTGTCTGGCCGCATGGTGGCCGGGTTAATTGCAGACAACAAGCTTGCGGGCCCGCTGCACTATTTTCCGGAAGACCCGGAAGACGATGCTTTGGTCGAGCTGCCGACGGATGGCCTGGTGGAGCACCTCTGCAAAGAGATCATTGCGGCAGCAGCGGGCAGTACCGCGATAGCCGCAGTGGGCGTGGCGCTGCCGGGGTTCATCCGCAACGGCGTGGTGGAAGAAGCGCCCAACCTGCCGCAGCTGAAGGGCACACGCATCCAGGACCTGCTCTCTTACGCGCTGAAGAGTGAGGGATTCAACACGCAGGTGGTGGTGATGAATGATGCGGACGCTATCGCATCAGGACTGGCGGCGACGCGCGGGCAGCTGGACCGGCTGATACGGGTGTGGACGCTGGGTATCGGCATTGGCTACGGACGCTACCCCATGACCGAGGGCGTATGGGAAGGCGGGCACACGGTGGTAACGCTGGAAGACAAGGAAAACTACTGCGGCTGCGGCGGACGCGGACACCTGGAAGGCGTGATGGGCCAGCGCGCCATGCGACTGCGGTTCCTGGACATGGAGCCGGAAGAGGTGTTTGAGGCGGCGAAGCAGGGCGATCCACGGTGCCTGGAATTTAAAAAGCTGTGGCACAAGGCACTGGCAGCAGCGACGGCGACGACCTTCCACATGGCAGGGCCGGGCAAGGTCTACCTGACGGGAATGAATGTGCGGTTTGTGGATCTGCCGATGCTGAAGGACTACGTGCACCAGATGGTGACGATGAGTCCGCTGCAGAACTATTCGCTGGAGGTGATTGCGGCTACGGAAGAGATGGCCGAGGTGGCGGTGATTGGAGCGGGCGTGACGGCGCTGCAGATGGGGAAGTAGGGACGAGAGCTTGCAAGTTGCAGACAATCCGTAACCACTAGGGGTCGACTCGAAAAGAGTCAGTTGCTACCATAGCGAAACAATCCATAAGTATAAAAAGAGGTTGGAACCATTTGCCGACTGAAGGCCAGCATCGGGAATTGACCGAGCGATTCATGGCTCCATTTGCAAAGCAGGGGCCGGGAAACAAGGTCATCGGCATTGATGCAGAGGGCCTGATTCAACGCCTCCTATTATTCGATCACTGTATAGTTCCAACGATCTGGCTGGAAGATATTCAACTTCTATTGAGGATCGTCGAGCCGGAAGCACTGTGCGAGTTAATGGATGAAGGAGCCATCAGCTTCTACATCGACAGTTCCACCGCCGCTGAGACTGGCCAAGCAAGAAGCAGCCTAAACCTTACAGGCAATGTGACGCGCCTTAATGACAATGAATTCTCGTTTTCAACGATCAGAAGCGCCAATGAGGCGCAGAGTGTCAAGGCCGCGATTAGCAACTTAGCCAGGACCGAAGGGGTGTCAAAGGCTAGCGCTTTCTCTGTTGCAGAACGTGTTGAAGCGAGCATGCTCGAACCGAAGGGGCTTCAGATTCTTGCCGAGTCCTTTAAGGCCTTCCGCGGGGATTTACGTACCGAGGATCCGACGCTCATTCGCAACCTAATCGCTCGACGACTTCAACTGCTGGGAGCAAAACCGACACGTCTGGAAGTGAAAGTCGAGGAGTTCGTACAAGAAGATTTCCGTATCACCTCCAATCTCACAACATTCTTTGGCTTATCATCCCTAAAAGCCCGCGAAATTAGCCTTCGCGCTCTTTTGGATCTTTCATCGATACACATTAGATTGGCGCACATGCGCGAGTTTTCTTGTCTTTTGGGAATGAATGAGGATGAGCAAAATCCATGGGAGATGAAGGTGGATGCCTTGGTGCGGACGTTCGCCCACGAGAGCCAGCGGGATCGCCAATTCTTTCGGGTTGCGAAAATAGCTGGCTTAGGTGAAAGACAACTACTCGCAGGCGGAACTTTAGACCTCCGCCGCCTAATCAAACTTCGCCATTCAGAGGACATCGCACGATTCAAAGATTGGTTGAAGCGATCGGATGGAAAATCCGATGAGGAAATTCGTGACCAGGTTTCGAGTATTCGCGGAAAAATCGGAAATGCTGTTCAATCAACTACAGGGAAATCTGTTCGGCTAATGATTTCTACGCTAATTGGCGCGATCCCGATTCCGCAGATTGCATTTCCGTCAGGGCTGATGTTCGGAGCACTTGACTCGTTCTTGCTCGAGCGGATTCTTCCCCGAGATGCAATTGTGTCTGTTCTCGGACGCGAGTACCCTGGCATTTTTCAGAAATAGCATTCAACTATGGAGAGATAACGGACAATCCGAAAGTTGCTCACCGATTCAATCTGACTGAACTCTAGCCTGCCTCAGAGATTCGTGAAAGAGTGAGCAGAGTTTGCCTGGATGCAAATTCTTGAGCAGCAGATCCCTCCGCTGCGCTGCGGGATGACAAACAAATAAATCGGTGCAGAGGGAGCTTGCGAAGGTCTGGGTGGCGCGAGCGGCTGTACATGCGGGTTTCTCCGCTGCACATCGCAAGGTGCCGCGATGCTTCGGTCGGAATGACGGCGGTGGGGAGTGGGTGGTGGTGGGGAGAGAGAGTGATGTTGGGGCGATAGGCGGGAGCGGTTCGCGCTTTGCGCGAATAACCCACCCTTTGCGATGAAGCTGCAAAGGATGGGCCACCTGGCAAACGCAAAGACAAAAGCAGATTCCTCCGCTGCACTGCGGAATGACAAAACGATGGGTTTGACTCAACCCATCTGCCTATAGGAAATTGCTTTGATCGCTACAGAAAATTCGCGCTAGTAGCTGCGCTGGTAGGTGCGGGTCATGCGGTCGTGCCAGCCGAGGCGGTCCACATCAAACCAGGCCCACAGCAGGCCGAGGCCCATGGGACAGGCGGCGAGCAGGGTGGCGCCGACGCGGCGGCGGAGTTCGGCGCGCGTGGGATTGTCGTCACTGAAGGTGCAGACACCGATGCGCGCCATGCGCATGCCGGGCGTGGAATCGTTCAGGGTGAAGAAGAGAAACTGATAGATGAGCTTGAGCAGGAAGAAGACCGCGACCACGGCGATGGCGGCTACTTTCTTCTCAGGCAGCAGGCCGATGTGCCGCGCCATGGCGGCACATACCGCGGCAAAAGCGGCGGTAGCGACGGCGACAATCGCGGTGTCTGCCGCGAAAGCGCAAACGCGCGGCTGGATGGCGGCGGCCTGGATGGGGATGGTGTAGGCCGGGGATGGGTTTTCTGCATGCTCTGCCGCGTCGGGGCGAACCACGGCATCAAGGCGGATGGAAGACCACTCCGGCAGCGAAGAGGGTTGCGCGGGGGCAGGTGAGATGGCCTCCACCTCAAAGATGCGGAGCTGGGCGGCGGCTTCATCTGCCTCTTCGCGCAGCGGGCCCTCAGCCAGGCGGGGACGCGCCTTGCGCGCGGCGACCAGCACACGGGGAAACTCAATCAGGTTGGCGGGCAGCGGCATGGGCGGAACGACTTCTGCCAGCGAGAGAAAATCTTCCAGCTGCTCGGTAAAGCTGTGTGCTGCGGGCTGCGGCGCGGAATAAGCTGAGGCGGAAGCTGCTTCCAGCGGGGCGGGAGTAGAAAATATTTCTTCCGGCTGCAGGGAAAATTCTTCGGCGGCTTCGGCGGGGGCTATGGAGGCGGACGATTCAGCAGGGGCGGTCCACTGCTCCAGCTCGGCAAGGAGCTGCTGGCGCTCGACGGCGATGGCTTCAGCATTGCGCGCGGCGACTTCGGCGGCGGCTTCGGCGCGGCGGAGGGCCTCTTCGGCTTCAGCTGCGAGAAAATCACGATAACTCTGGGCGCGAGCATAACGCGCGGCCACGGCAGCGGCGACGGAGGCGGATTTTCCGCGGGGCGCGGCGGGGCGGGTGGGGGCGGATTTGGCGGCGGACGCGGGGGCGGCGTGGCGGGAGCGGTGCGCGGCGAGGCGCATGGCGGCTTGCTCGCGCAGCGCGGAGGAGGCAGAGGAGTGCTGCTCCGTTGCACCGGAAAGTGCGTTCGCGGGTTCAAATGAGAGCTGCGGTGCCGGCTGTGTGCTCAATTACGGTCTCGCTCTATTGAAAAATCGTTTAGCCTCAGAGAGTGAAGCAAGGCAGGGCCAATACGCCAACCGGAGTGCAGCGCCGGTTGAAAAGACGAGAAGACCGCAAGCGCCGAGGAATCCATTTCCTTTCGGCGTTGCTGCCAAAATCGCTGCTTGATGCAAAGACTCATGCCTACATCTCATGGTGTATCACGCTGATGGTGCTATGTCAGCCACAGATGCGTGCACAGAGGTTGTCTCTTGAGGCACCACCCCCTGCGACAGCCGCAGATTCATCGGCGGCAGGCAGCGCGCTGGATCTGCCAGACGCGCCGGCACCCAGCACGAACTACCCAACAGCAGAGCCGCTGGAACCGCAGCAGGAGAGTGACAGCGTCAGCATTCTCTCAGACAAGCAGACCAAGACCGGCACGCTGTATGCGGCGGAAGGCAACGTGGTGCTGACATATAAAAATTACGTACTGCATGCAGACCGCCTGACGTACGACGCAGTCAGCGGCCGCATTACAGCAGAAGGCCACCTGTTGCTTACAGGCGGAACCGACCACGAAGTGATCCATGCCAGCCACGGCGAGCTGAATATGCAGGCTGAAACCGGGCACTTCTACGATGTGGCAGGCACGGCGGGCATTCGAGAAGCCAGTATGCACACGGTGCACACCACGGCGAATTCATTTTTCTTCACCGGGCGCGAGGTGATCAAGCACGGCCCGGAACACTACGAGGTGTACGGCGGCAGCATTACATCGTGCCAACTGCCGCATCCTGACTGGATACTCTCAGCCGGGAAGATGGAAGTGAACGAAGGACAGGCACGCAGTAAGAACACGCTTTTCCGGGTGCAGGGTGTGCCATTGTTCTACCTGCCGTATGCCACGCATCCGGTGGACGCAGAGGGGCGGCAGAGCGGATTGCTGATTCCGGTACTGGGAGAATCTTCTACCAAGGGCTTCATCATCGGCGAAGAGATGTACTGGGCCATCAATCGCAGCACGGACCTGACCGTGGGGCTGCAGTACTACTCCCGCCGCGGCTGGGCGCAGAGCGCGGACTTCCGCTACCTGGGGCTGGGGAATGACTTCTTCAACGCGCACTATCGCGGGCTGCTGGATCGCGGATTGCCGCAGGTGGGCGCACCGCCCATCAACCAGGGCGGCGAAGATATATCGCTGGATACGCGCCGTGATTTCGGCGAGCAGACGCGCGTAGTGGCGGACATTGAATACCTGAGCAGCTACATCTACCGTCAGGCGTTTACGGAAAACTTCAACCAGGCGGTTTCGTCAGACGTGAAGTCCATTCTATTTGCAACGCACACTATGAACGGCATGGCTGTGAGCCTGATGGCAGACCGCTACCAGAGCTTTGAGAGCACAACGCCCGGCAACGAGATTCGTAATTTCCATGTGCCGCAGCTGCAGTTTGACGCGGTGGAGCACCGGCTGGGAAAGAGCGGCCTGGTGTGGAAGGCGAGCAGCTCCGTGGCGCTGCTGCGCCGGGTGGAGGGCACGCCTGATCCGGTGGTGACGACGCAGATCGATACCTTCCGCACCCAGGGCATGGTGAGCCGCTTTGACGTGCATCCAGAGCTGAGCTTTCCGCTGCATGGGTGGGGATGGGGAATCGTGCCGCACGTTGGCGTGCGCGAGACCTCGTATTCGCAGAGCCGCTATGCGCAGCCTGACGCCGACGGGTTGCCGCAGGAGACGGGCAACGGTCTGAGCCGCATTGGGCTGGAAGGCGGCGTGGAGGTGAACGCGCCGGTGATGGAGCGCGACTTCTCTACCCCGTGGGTAGAACACCTGCTGCGCCGCGATCTGCGCCACACGATCGAGCCCAGCGTGCAGTACCGCTACGTGGGCGGCATCGACAACGTGCAGAACGTGCTGCGCTTTGACGCAACCGACATCGTAAGCAATACCAATGAGCTGGAGTACAGCCTGACGCAGCGGCTGTTCCTGCGGCAATTGAAGACGCATGCGTGCGCTACGGGGGAGACACCGGCGCCGGGAGCGACCGAGTGTGGGGGAGGCAGCAGCGAGTGGATCCGGTGGCGGGTCTCACAGAAGTACTTTTTTGACCCGACCTTCGGCAATGCGGTGCAGACCGGGCTGAGGAATGTGCTGGAGTCTACGCTGGACTTTTCCGGAGTAGCCTTTCTGACGGCGCCGCGCAATATCTCGCCCGTCATCTCGCGGGTTCGGGTGCGGACGACCAAGCATACGGACCTGGAGTGGGACCTGGACTATGACACGGTGGCCGGGCGCATTGCATCAAGCAACCTGTATGTGGATGTGCACGCGGGCAACTGGTTTGGCGGGCTGAGCCATGCCCGTCTGGATGCGCCAGGAGAAATCGGCTCTGTTCCAGTCTCCAATTTCAGCCAGTTCCGCTACCTGATCGGCTATGGGCGGCCGGACAAGAGCGGCTTCAGCGCAGCGGCGAATACCGGGCTGGACCTGCTGGCGGGGCAGGTGCAATTTGGCAGCATCCAGGCCAGTTACAACTGGAACTGCTGCGGCCTGAACGTGGAGTACAGCAAGTTCGAGCTGGGCTCAGTGCGCAACGAAAATGTGTACCGGTTCAACTTCACACTGGCGGGCGTAGGCACGGCCGGCAACCTGCGGCGCGCCGAACAAGTCTTCTAAGGGGTGGGCCGGGATGGTTCCCCGGCAGGGCCCGCGGCCTGTTTGCGTGCGATAATGAACTGTGCGCACCCTGCTTCGGAACCGCTCATTCAGCGGCCTTTTATTTTGTCTGGTAGCCATAAGCGGCTTCGGCTGCCGTGCCCAGACGCCGCCCGCCGCGGCCCCCCTGACCCAAGCCCAGATCAACGCCCGCATTGAAACCATTGTGCGGTCGCGGTTCAACCTGCCCACGGATGTGGTGGTGCACATTGGCCCGAAGATCGCCAGCGAACTGCCTGGGTTCCACCAGATTCCGATTGCTTTCACCCAGGGCGCGGTCACGTCGCCGCCGTATTTTTTCATCATCTCCGACGACAATAAGATACTGGCGCGCTATGACAAGTACGACCTGACCAAGTCGCCGCGGGAGATGGTTCCAACGAGCGGACGGCCCGGTCGCGGCCCGGAAGACGCGCCGGTGGTCATCGTCTCATTCGACGACCTGGAGTGCCCGTACTGCTCCAAGATGCACAACCAGCTCTTTCCAGACGCCATGAAGCGCTATCCGAATAAGCTGCGCATCGTTTACAAGGATTTTCCGCTGACGGACATCCATCCGTGGGCAATGCACGCGGCGGTGGATTCAAACTGCCTGGCTGCGCAGAGTGAAACGGGATACTGGAACTTCGTAGACTTCATCCACGCGCATGGGGACACGATAGGCGGGCCGGACCGCAAGCCGGAGACCATGGCAACCACGCTGGACCAGCTGGCCACAGACGAGGGAGCACGGCAGAAGGTAAACTTGGACACATTGAAGGCGTGTGTCGCCAAGCAGGATACGACGCCCATTCAGGCTTCGATGAACGAGGGCACCGCACTGCACGTTGAGGCGACGCCGACGTTGTTTATCAACGGCGAAAAGATAGACGGGGCCCAGCCGGAAGAAGTGCTTTGGAAGGTAATTGATCGCGCGTTGGCAGCCACAAGCTTGCCACCCGCGAAATAGCAGGAAGAGGGTACAACGATGCGCTCATACACGCGCAATGCAACGTTCATGACGATAGGAACAGCCGCAGCGGCAGCAATCGTAGCGGTAACACTGCTCTCCGGCTGCAAGGCTCCACACAGCGCCGATGTAGTGGCCACCGTGAACGGCCACACGCTGATGAAGGCTGACCTGGAGAAGTACTACACCAATCAGCTGGGTGATGCACAACAGCAGCCGAGCCTGGAGCAGGCAGACAATCTGCGCCTGAACATCCTGCACCAGATGATTGATGACGAGATCATGCAGCAGCGCGCCGCCAAGCTGAACCTGCTGGCGACCGACGAAGAAGTGGACGCGAAGCTGGCGGAGTTGAAGGCGCCCTATACGCAGGAGGAGTTTGACGCGCGGCTGAAGGCGAAGAACCTGACGCTGGACGACCTGAAACACGACCTGCGGCGCACGCTGACCAACGACAAGGTGCTGAACAAGGAGATCAACTCCAAGATCAACGTTACGGACGCTGACATATCGAGCTACTACGGCGCACACAAGTCAGAGTTCAACCTGATTGAGACCGAGTATCACCTGGCCCAGATCGTGGTGACCTCCATACCGGCCCAGCAGGCAGGCAATCTGCAAAACAGCAAGGCCACGAATGATGCAGATGCCAAGAAGAAGATACAGGCACTGCACAACCGGCTGGAAAGCGGCGAAGACTTTGGCGCGATCGCGATGAACTTCTCAGAGCAGGCACAGACCGCCAGCAATGGCGGCGACATGGGCTTTGTACCTGAGTCGCAGCTGCGCAGCGACCCCAACGTGTATGGCAGCGTGACCAAGCTGAAGGCCGGACAGATCACGGATATCCTGCCCATCTACGATCCTTCGAAGAAGGTGGTCGGCTACGCTATCTTCAAGCTGATCTCACGCGAGCCCGCGGGACAGCGCGATGTGAACGATCCGCGGGTACAGGCTGCCATTCGGCAGGAGCTTCGCGATGGGCGTTCGCAGTTGCTGAAGAATGCCTACTTCGAGATGCTGCGCGATCAGGCACGGGTGGAAAACTTCCTGGCGGAAGAAATCCTGAAGAACGACACACACTAGATTTTCGATCACGAGACGGTTTCAAAAACAGGAGCACTGCCAGTCAACAGGATGGCAGTGCTTTTGTGTTGCGGCTATTCCACGATGGCGAGGACCTGCCCGGCGGTAACAGTATCACCCTCGGCCACGTGGATGCGGACGACGGTGCCCGCCTTCGGCGCCTTCATCTCATTCTGCATCTTCATAGCCTCAATGACCAGGATGCCCTGAAGCGCTTCAACGACATCACCGGGCGCGGCCAGCACGCGCGCTACGCGACCGGGCATGGGTGACTTGATGGGCACGGGGCCGTTCTCATCCGCGCCTGCGCTGCGCCGGGCACGGAGGGAACGCGGATTCTCCAGCGCATACGCAAGCCGCTTGCCCTCAAGCAGCACCGCACGGCCCGTCGGGCCTTCATCCAGAATGCAGCGGTAGGCGCGGCCACCAATGAGCAGCGACAGCACACCGGGCTGCAGCAGTTGCACGTCAACCTGCGTGGTCTCGCCGTCAATAATGCAGGGCAGCGGGCCACCGGGTTGGGTGCTTGCTCCCGGCTGGAAGCTAGAGAGCAGTTCCGGAGGGAGGATGATGCGGCAGGTGCGGCCGGCAATCTGAATATCCAGCGTCATGCGCGCAAAGCCTCGTTCCGGGCCGCGGATTTCCATGCGCCGCTGGGAGTGGAAACCGGCTGCGCGGTGGGCTGGGGCGCGCTGGTTGCTTCAAAGATAGCCGCCGCCAGCGCAGCGATGGAAGCTACACCGGCAGCTGCCGATTCGGATTCCTGCGGCTTGGGCTTTGCCAGCAAACGGTCAAGAAAGCTGGTATCAATGCGCGCGGCGCGGAACTCTGCGTCAGTAAGAATCTCGCGGAAGAGGCTGACGTTGGTGGCGATGCCGCCGATCACATATTCGTCCAGCGCGCGCAGCATGCGGTCAATCGCTACTTCGCGCGTGGGCGCAAAGGCAATCAGCTTGGAGAGCATGGGGTCGTAATCCAGGGGCACGCGCCAGCCGCTGTAAACGGCGCAATCCTCACGGATGCCGGGGCCGGCAGGCTGAATGAGCTGGGTAATGAGACCGGGCGAGGGGAAGAAATTGTTAGCAGGATCTTCCGCATAGATGCGGCACTCGATGGCATGTCCGCGGAGGTGCACGTCCTGTTGCGCGATGGGCAGGGGCCAGCCCTGTGCAACGAGCAGCTGTAGATGGACAAGGTCGAGGCCGGTCACCATCTCAGTGACGGGATGCTCAACCTGCAGGCGGGTATTCATCTCAAGGAAGTAGAAGTTCTGGGCGGCGTCGACCAGAAACTCTACGGTGCCGGCATTGGTGTATCCGGCGGCAACGGCGAGCTTGACGGCGGCTTCGCCCATGCGGCGGCGCAGGTCTTCACCGACGACGGGTGAGGGAGATTCTTCAATGACCTTCTGATGGCGGCGCTGCACGGAACATTCGCGCTCGCCCAGGTAGAGGCAGTGGCCGTGATGGTCCGCCATGATCTGCATTTCGATGTGGCGCGGTTGCTGGATGAGCTTCTCCAGATAGAGTTCGCCGGAGCCGAAGGCGCGCTCGGCTTCGCTGCTGGCACCAGCGTAAGCCGAAGACAACTCCGTTTCTGACGCGATGGCACGGATGCCCTTACCACCGCCGCCGGCGGCAGCTTTGAGCATGACCGGGTAACCGATGTCGCGGGCTACAGCGTAGGCCTGCTGGAGCGACGCAAGCCCCTTCACCGAGCCGGGAACACGCGGCATGCCAACATCGCCAGCGACCTGGCGCGCCATGGTTTTGGAGCCAAGCATGCGCATGGCTGCGGCAGGTGGGCCGATGAAGATAATCTTTGCCGCGGCGCATGCCTCAGCAAATTCAGCATTCTCGGAGAGGAAGCCGTAGCCGGGATGAATTGCGTCAGCGCTGGTGCGTTTTGCGATCTCGATGATGAGGTCGCCGCGCAGGTAGGATTCGCTTGCCGGTGCAGGGCCCAGACGGTGCGCTTCATCAGCATGGAGCACGTGGAGCGCAGCGCGATCCACATCAGAGTAGACCGCGACCGTGGCGATGCCCTTCTCACGGCAGGCGCGGATGATGCGCACCGCGATCTCACCACGATTGGCGATGAGCACTTTGCGGATGGGATGACCGGCGGATTGGGCGAGCTTGGGCAAGTTGCGATTCTATCCGATACAGCATGCGGTGAGGAGTGGGGTGGCAGGTGCGTGTAGCCGAGACAGAAAAGGTCTCCCTTGCGGGAGACCTTTCTGGAAATCAGATTGCGATGCGGCTACTGCGGAGGCATTTCCACGCCGGCCGGGGCTGCATTGTTCTTCTTTTCTTCGTTGGCCTTGCGTGCGCCCATAGCCTTATCAACCCAGCTCTTGGCCTGGTCCAGATCGGCCTTGCGAGCGGCATCGTTGCCGCACTCAAGGTCAGCCTTGCGGCGGTAGGTCAGGTTGATGTACGACATGGCATCGTCGTAGTTGGGGCGGATGTCCGCGGCATGCAGAAGGTACTTCAGGCCTTCGTCAGTGAGCGTGGTATTGGCAGCCTGCAGCTTGGCGCAGGTTGCCTTATCCTTCTTCACGTTGCCTTCGCCGTCATCCTTCATGCCGGCTGCGGCCAGGATGTTGATTGCGGCCTTGTAGGTCTGCGTCCAGTCGATAACGCCGATGGTGTAGTTGGCTTCCGCGTCGCTGGGATCCTTCGCGATAACCTTCTGCTGATATTCCTTCGCGACATCGAACTTCTGGATGTTGAAGTTGATGGAAGCGATCTGCTTCAGCGCGGTAATGTCGTCAGGATCGTGCTGCAACACAGCCTGGAAGTTATCGAGCGCGCTCTGCGCGATTTTCAGATTGTCTGGCGTGAGCACGTTGGGAACAACCTGCTGGGCATAGGCGGTAGCAAGATAGAGACGGGCCTGGGGATAGGTCGGATCCAGTTCAAGCGACTTCTGGAAGTGGTCAATCGCCTCTTCATACTGTGCGCCCTTGTAGGCCTGCACACCCTTGTTCAGCTGGTCGCGAGACGCGAGACGCTTGCAGCCAGTAGCGCTGAGTAAGGTAAGGGCTGCGACGGCAAGGACGGGAATACGGGCGTTCCATTTCATGCGCTTCATGTCTCCTAAGATTGCCGCCCGGCGAGACTGTAATGGAAACAAATGCGTTTGCAGTCTTCCAATGACGAACTCCAAAACCGGCAACCAAATCTTTCGCGAATCAAATTTACTTCCGGTCGCCGCCTGATGTATAATCCGGCGGTTTCCGGCAACCCAGAAGCAGGGCTACTGCCCAGCTTCAATCTTCGGGGTAATCAAACCAATATTGTCGACGCCGGCCTGATGGCCCATGTCAATGACTTCAGCGACATTAGCAAAATCCAGCGCCGCATCGCCCTTGATGAACATAACCTTCTGGGCACGGGTGGAGAAGATCTCCAGCAGCTTAGGCTCCAGGGCTTCCTTGGAGAAGTCCGTGTCGTTGATCTTGTAGCCGGGTACGCCGCCACCGGGGCGACCGGTGATCTGCACCACGATGGTGTCATTGTCACTTTGCGTCGTATCCGCGTGCTTGGGCGGTTGGGGCACGAGGGCGTTAAGGCCCTTGGGCGAAACCGGCGTGATCGCCATAAAGGTGATCAGAAGCACGAGCAGAATGTCGATCATCGGTGTGACATTGATGTCGGAGTTGAGGCCACTTGAATTACCGCCGCCGCCCATTGCCATAGTGCAATCTCCTTGAAGCTTAAGTCCTGAAGGCTAAACCTTCTGCGAGCCAAAAAATGGATACTTTTCGTTGCAAAAATTATTGCTAAAAACTAAAGGCTTTTTGTTGCCGCTTGCCAAAAACTAAATGCTTTTTATTGCAAAAACCGCTTGAAACTAAAGGCTTTTCGTTGCAAAACCTTTTACTGCTTTTTATCCGTCAGCAGGCCAAGCTGCTCCACACCGGCGGTACGGATAGCGTCAATCGCGTCCATCACCTTGCCGTAGGGGGCGCGCGCATCGGCGCGCATATACACTTCTTTGTTGGTTTTGTTGGCCAGCTTGTCTGTAACCTTGGGGCCAATGTCGTCCAGCGCGATCTGTTCGGCGCCGAGATAGGTGTGGCCGTCGCGAGTGACCGCGACCACGATGGAATCTTCCTTGTCAGCGTCAGGCATGACCTCAGGAGCCGTCACCTTGGGCAGGTCCACAGCGACCTTGTTCTGCACCATAGGAGTGATGACCATGAAGATGATCAGAAGCACCAGCATCACGTCGACCATGGGGGTCACGTTGATGTTGGAGTTGACCTTACCGCCTTCGTTGCGTTTCGCCATTGACATAATCTGACTCCGTAATCCGAACTGCGCTCATCCCGGGGGATGACTGCGCCTAAAACATGAAACCTGTCATGCGCTGCGCCGGGGGCTTTGCGGCCCGGATGCCGTTCGCTATCGGCATCCGGGCGCTAAAGCAGGAGTAATGATCCAGTGCAGTGCAGTTAGAAGCAGGTCGCGGTTAGCGGCCGGCCTGGCTGCGCTTGATGAAGTAGTCCAGGAGCTCGCTCGAGGAGTTGTCCATTTCCACGTCGAAGGACTCAACCTTGTTGGTGAAGTAGTTGAAGCACATAACGGCAGGGATGGCGACGACGAGGCCGAAGGCGGTGGTAACGAGCGCTTCAGAGATACCACCCGCGATGGCGCCGATACCGGCGGTCTTCTGGGTTGCAATCTGCTGGAAGGCGTTCAAGATGCCGACGACGGTGCCGAACAGGCCGATAAACGGTGCGGTGGAACCGATCGTGGCCAGGCCGCCGAGACCGCGCTTCAGCTTGGCGTGAACGATCGACTCAGAGCGCTCAAGTGCGCGCTTGGAGGACTCAATCTGCTCGTCGGTGATGTTGCCGCCGGAACCATAGCTGCGGAACTCCTGCAGGCCGGAGGTAACAACCTCAGCCAGATGCGACTTTTTGCTGCGATCGGCGACCTTGATGGCCTCGTCGAGCTTGCCGTCCTTGAGCGCGCCTGCAACCTTGGGCGCGAACTCACGGGACTGCTTGCGGGCAGCCGAGAAGTAGAGTGCGCGGTCAATGATGACAGCCAGCGACCAGATGGACATGACGAAAAGCAGGATAACGACAGCGCGGGCAAGGTTGCCCATGTTGTGCCAGAGCGAAAGGGGATCGAAACCTACGGTCGGCTCCTGAAAGAACATACCGATGGCGGCGGGTGCGGAAGCGAAGTTTGCGAGATGAGCGAGAATCACTTGGATCTTTCCTCCTGATGACTAAATCTGTTGCTGAAGAACGGATTGTGTTTCAAAAAACTACAAAACACCTTACTTTTGATGCTCCCTGTGCACCGTGGCACACAGGGACGATGATACATAAGCGAGGTGAAAACTACCCGCCGGTGGTGAAGTTGACTGTGATGGTGGTGTCGACTTCCGTCGGCTCACCGTTCAGAAGATAGGGCTTGTACCGCCACTGGCGAACACCATCGATCGCGGCCTGGCGCAACATCGGGGGACCACTCTCCACCGTGAGATTTTCAATCGTACCAGCCTTGGAGATGATGGCGTGGAGGATTACCGTGCCCTGGACATGCGCCGCCTTGGCGATGGCCGGGTAGATGGGCTGAATCTTGTTGATCAGGTTACCGGTAGCAACGCCGCTGGAGACGCGGACCGGGCCAGCAGGCTTCGCCTTGATTACGGCGATTGCGGGGCCGGTGCCGATGGCACCCATAATACCGCTCATACCGGCTACACCACCACCGCCACCCATACCGCTCATACCGGCTACACCGCTCGAGGGTGCGGCTTCTGTGGTGATTTCGTGGATCTCATGCGGGATCTTGGTAGGCGCATGGAAGCTGTTATCCATGGAGACGATCTTGACCGCGGCAGCGTGGACCGCAGCAGCCGGAGGCGGGGGAGGAGGAGGAGGAGGAGGAGGCGGCGGCGCGGTCAGCATGGCCGTCATGGCGGTCTTGGGCAGGGCTTCAGGGTAGATCAGCGGGATCAGGATCATGATCGCGAAGACACTGCTGACCAGGAAGAAGGTGAGAATCGTCCAGTACTTGGACTTCGTCTTGATCAACCCACCGGATTCGACGAGAGACTGTTCAAACATAAGCGACCTCTGCGTGCTGCCATGTTCTGAGTGCTGCCAACTATAGACACCGGGACCTGATTATTTGTGCCCGGTTCGCTTAACTTTACTAGGCCTTGGCCTTTTTACCTGCCGGGAGCGATGCAGCGTTGCCCCGGCTGACCCGCCAATCCTGATATGCCACCAACATCGGAGCGGCTACGGCAATGGAGGAATACGTTCCAATCAGGATACCGACTACGAGAGCAAATGAAAAACCGTGCAGTACTTCGCCGCCAAAAAGGTAGAGGCTTAAAACCGTCAGAAAGGTTAGCCCTGAGGTCAAAATTGTTCGGCTCAATGTCTGATTAATACTGTGATTGACGACGACTGAAAGAGGCTCGCGCCGCATGGTGCGCAGATTCTCACGGATGCGATCGAAGACGACGATGGTGTCGTTCATCGAATAGCCGATCAGAGTGAGAATCGCTGCGATTACGGTAAGCGTGATCTCCTGGTTCGTCAAGCTGAATGCGCCAACAGTGATGAGGGTGTCATGGAAAACGGCCACCACTGCGGCCACGCCATAGATGAGCTCAAACCGGAACCAGAGGTAGACGAGCATGCCCAGAAGCGAATACAGGGTAGCGAGCTCGGCCTGGTGGGTAAGTTGCTGGCCCACCTGCGGGCCAACCACCTCAACCTGCTGAATGCTAAAGCCGGAGTCAGTGTAGCCATCAGTCAGAGCGCCGAGAACGCCGGCGCGGCCAGCATCGAGTGCGGCTTCGCTGGTATCCCGCATGGGCAAGGAGATGACCTCTTCCTTCGCGCCCTGGCTGAGTGCACCACTGCTGATGCGCTGGATGGTGGCATCGTGCAGGCCGGCTTTATCCATCGCCGAGCGGATATGGTCCTCGTTGGGGGCCTGGTCAAACTGGACGTAGACCAGGGTACCGCCCTTGAAGTCGACGCCCTTGGGGATGCCGTGCCAGAAGAAGATGGAGAGCAGGCCGGCCACACTGAAAATGAGAGAAAAGCCGAGGAAATACCACTTCTTCCCAAGCCAATCGATATCGATGCCACGAAACAGTTCCACAGAGTACTCCAAAGTCCCCGGGGCTAAAGCCCCTCGGAATTCCGATTCTTTCAGTGGCCTAAAGGCCACTGCTTAATCCCAAAAACCAAAAGCTAATCACAAGCTAAACAAACTTCACAATCCAAAAACCAAACGACTCATGAAGAGTCCATATCCGGTGGCCTAAAAGGCCACCGCTATCACTAAATTGACAACGCCGCGCCGCGTTCCTTGCGCTCCAGAATGGAATCGAAGATAACGCGGGATACAAAGACGGCGGTAAAGAGGTTTGCCAGCAAACCAAAGGTCAGGGTGACGGCGAAGCCGCGTACCGGGCCGGTGCCGAAGAGGAACAGGATGGCCGCCGAGACGATGGTCGTCACGTGAGTATCAACGATGGTGATCCACGCATGCGCAAACCCCTGGTCTACGGCCGAAGCAGCCGGCTTGCCCAGATGCAGTTCTTCACGGATGCGCTCAAAGATGAGCACGTTGGAATCGACACCCATACCTATGGTCAAAATCACACCGGCGATACCGGGCAGCGTAAGCGTGGAGCCGGTAAAGCCCATGAAGCCGAGCAGGATGACCAGGTTCAGGAAGAGGGCAAGATCGGCGTTGATGCCGGCGCCGCGATAGTAGAGGAGCATGAACGCCATCACGACAAGCACGCCGATGATGGCTGCATTGATGCCGTGCTTGATGGACGCTGCGCCCAGCGACGGGCCGACGCTGCGCTCTTCCAGGGTGCGGAGAGAGGCGGGTAGAGCGCCGGTGCGCAGGGTGAGCGAGAGGTCCTGCGCCTGCTCCTGGGTGAAGCCACCGGTGATGCGGCCTGAATCGCGGATGCCGCTCTGGATGGTGGCTGCCTCGCGGACGCGATTATCCAGCACGATGGCCATCATCTTGCCGATGTTGGCGCTGGTAAAGGTGTAGAAGCGGTCGCCAGCGGTGCTGGTGAGGTTGAAAGAGATGTCAGGGCGATTGTTCTCGTCGGTCGAGGGCTGGGCGTCGCGGAAATCATTGCCGGCAACCTCAGAGATGCGCTTCAGCACATATACCTGATCGCCGCCCTGGCTGCCGCCGCCATTGCCATGGACCAGTTCCGAGTCAGGAGGAATGACGCCGCCGGTGGCCTGGAGCGCGTCTGCTTCCGTGGGAAAGGGGCCACCGGTGACAGCATGAATCTCAAGCCGGGCGGTGGACTGGATGACGTCCTTGACGCGGGCGGGATCGTCTACGCCGGGAAGTTCGACCAGGATCTGATTCTCGCCGAGGCCGTACTCCTGAATGGTGGGCTCACTGACGCCGAGACGGTCAATGCGGTCGCGGATGGTCTCAATCGACTGGGTGACGGAGTGCTTCTGGATGTCAAGCACGGCCTGGTGCTTCATGGTCAGGACCCAGGTATTGTCAGGGCCGGGCGCGGTGTCGTAGGTGGGGTAGCTGGACTGCAGCAGGCCACGCACGTCGCTGGACTTGTCAGGTGCGGTGCCGGCAACGGTGATGACTTCAGGATGCGCCGTATCCAGCTTATTGACTGCACTGAAGGTGAGGCTCGCCTTCTGCAGGTCAGCCTGGATGCGGGCAGCATCATTGTCAGTGACGGCGGCGACCGCTTCATCAACCATGACCTGCAGCACCAGGTGGGTGCCGCCGCGGAGATCGAGTCCGAGGTGGATGCGGTCAGCAACGGATTGCTTGAGCGCATTGCCGTTCAGGCCATGCGGCAGTCCGAAGATTCCGTAAACAAAAACGACGAGGATAGCGACGATGGCAACTGTTTTGCCGGTGAGATTCTTACGCATGATTAATTCTGGTGCTCTCTATGGGGCGGCTGTTGGGCACGCCGGGATTTACCTGGCGTCTTCTGCAGTAGTTACGCTGGCAATTGCATTCTTGTTGAACTCAAGCTTGATATTGTCCGGGGCGACACGCAGCACGAGAACGTCATCGCGGACAGAGAAAACGGTGCCGCGAATGCCGCCGGTGGTGACAACGGTGTCGCCGGACTTGACCTTGCCGAGCATCTCGGCCCAGCGCTTCTGCTTACGCTGATTGGGCACGATCATCAAAAAGTAGAAGACCGCGAAGATAAGCAGCAGCGGCGCAAACTGAACGAAGCCGGCTGGCAGAGCGAAGGGTAGTGCTAGAGCGAGAGTGGTCAACGTATCAATTCCTTTATCCGGACGCGCTGAAACGCGAAGCTGCCGGGTACATCACTGCAATGTAAATCCTGAATGTGCGGCTATATGTGAAACGCGCGCATGGCAGGTGAAGCGGGGCCCGGATTTCAGGCGTTTTGGGCGGCCGCGCCTAGGTATCCAGCGCGTATAGAGCCCAGAAGTTCTGAAAGGGTGCCTAGCTCAATAGCATCTCTTACCGACTGCATCAAGTCAAGGTAGTAGGCCAGATTGTGCAACGTGGCGAGCACCGCAAACAGCGGTTCGCCCGCTGAAATCAGGTGCCTGAGGTAGGCGCGGCTATAGCGGCGACAGACCATGCAGGAGCAGGCGGGATCCAGCGGGCCCTGGTCTTCGGCATAGGTGCGATTTTTAATATTCAGCCGGCCCTGCGAGGTAAAAATAAGTCCGTGGCGGGCGGCGCGGGTGGGCAGAACGCAGTCCATCATGTCTACGCCAAGGGCCGCATACTCCACAATTTCATCGGGATAGCCGACACCCATGACGTAACGCGGCTTGTCCTTGGGCAGAAGCTCAATGGTGCTGGCGATCATCTCGCGAGTCTTCTCACGCGGCTCGCCCACCGCCAAGCCGCCGATGGCATAGCCGGGAAAATCCATGTCTACAAGGGTTTCCGCTGATTGGCGGCGCAGCTCGGGGTACATACCGCCCTGCACGATGCCGAAGAGATTCTGGGTAGCGCCGTTGCGCTCAGCATGCCACGGAACGAGGTGGGCATTGGCACGGAAATGGGCCAGCGAACGGGCGGCCCAGGCGTGGGTGAGGGCGAGGGATTCGCGGGTGCGGTCGAAGCTGGCGGGATACTCCACGCATTCATCGAAGGCCATCATGATGTCAGCGCCGAGAGCGATCTGGACGTCCATGGAGTGCTCGGGCGAGAAGAAGTGCTTGCTGCCGTCGAGGTGAGAGCGGAATTCGACGCCGTCAGGGGTGATCTTGCGCAGTTTGGCGAGGGAAAAGACCTGGTAGCCGCCGGAATCAGTGAGCATGGGGCGTGGCCAGCTCATGAACTTATGCACACCGCCGAGGCGGCGGATGAGCTCGTGCCCGGGGCGCAGGTAGAGGTGGTAGGTGTTGGCCAGAATGATCTGCGCGCCCTTGCCGCCGGCACCGATCTCTTCCAGCAGATGCTGGGGCATGGCCTTGACCGATGCCGCGGTGCCTACGGGCATGAAGACGGGCGTTTGCACGGTGCCGTGCGGGAGTTCCATGGCGGCACGGCGGGCGGAGCCTTCGGTCTGGCTGATGGTGTAGGTCAGGGACATGCAGATTTGATTGTAGTGGGTGGCGAGTTAGAGATCGGCGAGGAGCTGGTCAATGGTGCAGAACAGGAGAGGATGCATCATGCCGGGCGCGATCTCAGCAAGTGGCGCGAGGACGAAGGCGCGCTGGTGAAGACGGGGATGGGGCAGGACAAGCTCGGGGGTGTCGAGCACGGTGTCGCCGTAGAGGAGGATGTCGAGGTCGATGATGCGGGGGCCGTTGGGGATGGAGGTGGCACGGTCACGGCCCATCGCTTTCTCAATGGCGAGGAGCGCGGTGAGAAGCTCGTGAGGCGGGAGCGAGGTGCGCAGCAATGCGGCTGCATTGAGAAAGTGCGGCTGGTCAAGATAGCCGACGGGCACGGTATCGTGGAAGGACGAGATTTTCTTCACATCGCCGAGAGCGCGCATGTGTTCGATGGCGGTACGGAGATTAGCTTCGCGGTTGCCGAGGTTGGAACCGAGTGCAATGGCGGCGAGTTGTGGTTTGGGAATACTCAATTTGATTTCGGCGGCATGCAGAGGCAGTAAGGCTATTATCTTCCACTTGAACGGTAGAGATACTACCGGCATCTCATCCCCAGGTCTGAAGAAGCGAGGCCTGGGGTACTCGCGGTATGGGTTGCATGGAGCAGCAGATCCCTCCGCTACGCTGCGGGATGACAAATAATTTTGGGCGCTGCGTGAGGGTAAATTGATAGCGACAGGCCGCTGGACGAAACCAAATTGCACCGAGTTCCCGACCTCGTGAATCTATAGGTAATCAGGAAATTTTGAGGATGATGAGCATGCACCTTCCGGGTGGAACATCGATCGTGGGTTCGCTGGTGGGACTGGCGGCGGTGATGACGTGGCGCATTCGCGAAGGGCGCAGCGCGGTTTCAGTGAAAAAGATCGTGATTCCACCGCTGGGCATGGCGACGGGATTCTGCATGTTTATCGTGCCCGCGTTTCGCATTCCGTGGACGTGGGCAGCGGGTGCGTTCCTGCTGGGCGCGGTGGTGCTGGCGTGGCCGTTACTGAAAACTTCGCGGCTGGTGCGGCAGGGCGACGCGGTGATGATGCAGCGGTCGACCGCATTCTTTACCGTGGTGCTGGTGCTGGCGGCAATACGCATTCTGGCGCGCGGGTACTTTGATACGGTACTGACCGTGCCGCAGACGGGAGCGCTGTTCTTTGTGCTGGCGTTTGGCATGATCGTGCGGTGGCGAGCGCGGATGTACTTTGAATACCGAGAGCTGACTTCAGGGGATGGTCCGCTGGCGGTCTACCGGTAAGGTGCGCTCCCTTTAGTGGTGATGGTGGTGTGAGCATTGTTCCCTGGTCTCGGAAGCGAGACCAGGAGCACCCGCATTTTTGCAGGGGGTAAGCAAGAAGCAGATTCTTCGCGCAAAAGCGCGCTCAGAATGACAGTTGGTTGGGAATAGATTGTGCGTTATGCGGTGGCGAGCTGCATGGCGGGGACGCGCTCGGTTTTGGCTTCGGGGACTTCGTCGTAGACGTGGGCTAGTTCCCAGGCGGAACGGTCGCGCATGAGCTTTGAGACCAGCGCGGTGTGCATGGCGTGGCCGGCACGCTCCGCAACGACGCGGCCCTGGATGCGGCGGCCGGCGAGGGCGAGGTCGCCGATCAGGTCAAGCACCTTGTGGCGCACAAATTCATCGGTGAAGCGCAGCGGGCCGTTCTGCACTGCTCCACCAGCCACGATGATGGCGCATTCGTCGCTGCAGCCGCGGATGAGACCCATGTCGCGGAGCTTGGCTTCGTCTTCGCGAAAGCCGAAGGTACGCGCGGGCGAGATGAGGCTGGCGTAGATGCCGTTGTCGAGGTCGCCGGTGAAAGTGGCGCGGCCAATGGGCGCGGGAAAATCAATCATGTACTGGATCTGGTAGCCGCTGCCGGGATAAACGCCGATGAACTTGGAGCCATCGCGCACTTCCACTTCCTTGAGAATGCGGATGTACTCGCGGCGGCGGCGCTGCTGCTTCAAACCGGTGCGCTGAAAAGCCTGCACGTAGGGCAAGGCGCTGCCGTCGAGGATGGGCAACTCGAGGTTGTCAAGCTCTACGATGACGTTGTCAACGCCGTAGCCAATGAGGGCGGAGAGCAAATGCTCCGTGGTGGAGATGAGCACGCCCTGGCGCATGAGGCTGGTGGCGTAGCTTACCTTGGCGACGTTGCGACCGGTAGCGGGAATTTCAAAGTTATCGAGATCAGTGCGGCGAAAGACAATGCCGGAGCCGGCAGGCGCAGGGATGAGCCGCATCTTCACGGGGGCTCCGCTGTGCAGGCCAACACCGCTGAAGCGGATGTCGGCACGGATGGTACGTTCAAAGTGCGGTGTCGATGGCACGCTTGCCTGGAGTCTCCCTTGCGACTGCAAACGCAAGGTTACAACGATGTAAAGGGGGAAATCTGTGTCTTTTTTGCCACAGGTGCGGTGAAATTCACGCGCCGCGGGCGCGGCGGGCAAGGTATAACTATCGCCATGGAAAAGAGATACACGGGATCAGTCCCACTGCAGGCGGTAACCGCTGCGATTAATGCGCGGCAAGGCTGGATGCTGGAGAAGCTGCGGCAACTTGTCGAACTTGAGTCCCCCAGTAACGATAAAGCGGCGGTAGACCGCACGGCCACGCTGGTGGAGGGCTGGTGCGCGGAGCTGGGTGGGCGGGTGAAACGGCACAAGCAGCGCGAGTACGGCGATCTGCTGGAGGTGCGGTTTGGCCCGGTGCGTGCGAAGCAAAAACCGCTGATGCTGCTGGGACACCTGGACACTGTGTGGCAGGTGGGCACGCTGAAGACGATGCCGTGGCGCGAAGACAAGAAAAAAATCTACGGGCCGGGCGTATATGACATGAAAGCCGGCGTGCTGATGGCGTTGACGGCTATCGCCGCGCTGCAGGATTGCAAGGCGCTGCAAACGCCGGTGCTGCTGCTGCTGGTGAGCGAAGAGGAGATCGGAAGCCCGGTATCGCGCGCGGTGACGGAGCGGCTGGCGCGCGGGTGCAGCGCGGCGTTTGTGCTGGAACCGGCACAGGGCGCGCAGGGAGCGTACAAGACTGCACGCAAAGGTGTGGGCGACTACATGCTGCGGGTGCGCGGGGTGGCGGCGCACAGCGGCGTGGACTTCAAGAAGGGCCACTCTGCCGTGCTGGAGCTGATGCGGCTGCTGGCGAAGGTAGAGAAGTTTACGGACCTGAAGCGCGGGCTGACGGTGAATCCCGGGGTGATTGGCGGGGGGACGCGGTCGAACGTGATCGCCGCGGAGGCGTGGGCTGAGGTCGATGTCAGGATTGTGCGGGCGGGCGATGCGGCGCGGGTGGAGAAGATGTTTCGCAGGCTGCGCTGCACGGACAGAAATTGCACGCTGGAGGTGAGCGGAGGAATGAACCGGCCGCCGATGGAACGCACCGCGGAGATTGCAAAACTGTTCAAACGCGCGCGGAAAATTGCGGCAGAGATGGGGTTCAAGCTGGAGGAAGCGGCGACAGGCGGCGGGTCAGACGGAAACTTCACCGCAGCAGTGGGAACACCGACACTGGACGGCATGGGTCCGGTGGGAGAAGGAGCACACGCGGCGCATGAATCGCTGGTGAAGAGTTCGCTGGTGGAGCGGACGGTGCTGCTGGCAAGGATGCTCCTGGCCTGAGGGGCGTAGGCGAGCTTCGCTCGCAAAGACGGCTCCCGATGGTCGCAGAGACAGAAGCAGATTCTTCGCTGCGCTCAGAATGGCAAGTTAAATAACAAAGACAACAGCAGATCCCTCCGCTTTGCTGCGGGATGACAAATTGTTATCGAAGCATGTTTTGTAGCAGTGAAATGACAAATTTATTGAGGTTGGTTCTGCAGCAGCTTCTGTACCAGGGCGACGGGCAGGCCGACGATGTTGGTGTAGTCGCCTTCAATCTGCACGACGAATTTTGCGGCGCCACCCTGGATGGCGTAGGCTCCGGCTTTGTCCATGGGCTCGCCGGTGGCGATGTAGGTTTCGATTTCCTTCTCTAAAATTTCTCGCATCACGACGGTGGTGGTTTCGGCACGGGTGACGGTGCCCTGCGGCGAGAGGATGGCTACGCCGGTGATGACCTGATGGCTGCGATTGGAGAGCAGACGCAACATGCGCGCTGCGTCTGCCGCGTCTGCGGGTTTACCGAGAATCTCCGCATCACAGACGACGATGGTATCGGCTCCGAGGACGGTGGAGGTGGGATGCGCGACGAAGATCGCCTCAGCCTTTTCACGCGCGAGACGCAGGGTGTAGGCGATCGGAGTTTCGCCGGAGCGGTGCGATTCGTCGATATCGATAGATTCGACGCAGAAGGAAATGCCCGCCTGGGTGAGGAGTTCGCGGCGGCGGGGAGAGGAGGAGGCGAGGATTAACATGCTGAGGTTATTTTAGGGGTTGCGATTACCTCAGGGGCTAAAGCCCGGTTCTGTGGCGGGTTTGGAGGTGCGGGCTAAAGCCCGCACCTACCTTAGAAGCAAAGACAAAGACAACAGCAGAAGCAAAGACAACAGCAGAAGCAAAGACAACAGCAGAAGCAAAGACAACAGCAGAAGCAAAGACAACAGCAGAAGCAAAGACAACAGCAGAAACAAAGACAACAGCAGATTCCTCCGCTGCACTGCGGAATGACAAACAAAACAGAAGCAGATCCCTCCGCTGCGCTGCGGGATGACAAATAGCTATTTAGAGCCTGTTAGAACGAAGCGCGGAGGCCTAACTGGAACTGGCGAGGATCGTAGGCTGCGGTGGGTTGACCGGCGCTGGTGTAGAGCAGATTCACGTCCTGCACATTCAGCTTGTTGATGAGGTTGAAACCATCCATCGACGCCTGCAGGTTGAAGGGATGCGGGCCGGAGCCGAAGGTGAAGGTGCGGGCAATGCGCAGGTCAGTGAATGCCACCATTGGCTTGAGCCCGGCGTTGCGGCCAAGGGTGCCGTTGTAGAAGCCGCTGCTGGTGCTGGTAGAAAGCGCGCTGGTGGTGCCGAGGTCAATGTAGCAGGGCAGGTTGAGCGCACCCTTCTTGGCGACCTTGGACGCTACCGGCGTGTAGCCGCAAGAGTTGGGCGTGGTGCTGTAGGTAACGTCGTTGGGCCGATCCGTGAGCGGGTTGAAGTCGAAGTTCGTGTCTTGCCCGGTGAGGATGTTGTAGGGGCGGCCGGCAGAAATCTCAATAATGGGCGCGACGGTGAAGCCGGAGAAGATAGCCGAGGCAAAGTGATTGCCGGGCAGGTGGCCGCTGTTGTAAACGCCGCTGAGGACGAGGCGGTGGCGCTGATCGAACGACGAGATGGAACGCTCGGAGTTGAGGTTGAAGTTGTTCTGCGGCGCGTCAGAGTTAGAGATCACGTCAGTGGAATCGTCAATGGCATGGGACAAGGTGTAGCTGAGCAGAAACTCGTAGTTGGACGAGAAACGCTTTTTGAGATTGACGGTGAGGGCGTTGTAGACGGAGGTGCCGCTGGTGAGGTTGGGCGTCATGTCAGAGAAGTTGACGGGGACGCCGACACCAAGGCCATAGCCGGCGATGAGTTGCTGCGCCAGCGCAACGCAGGGACCGGCGCCGACCAATGTGAGGAAGTTGGCCATAGAGTTGTTGAGGCCGGAGCGGCGGAAGAAGTTCGCGAGAGCGGGTGTGACCCAGGGGCTGCCACCGCTGAGGTTGGTGCCGCAGGGCGCAGGCGTGGTGGTGCCGACGAGCAGCGGATTGGTGGCGGTGGTGGCAGCGCCATCGGCGATGGCGTTCTGCCAGTTTGCCATGAGCAGGACGGGGTTGACGGGGTTCACGTTGACCGGGCGGTTGAGATGGCGGCCGAGGGTTAAGGTGTAGTCCACGTTGAGGCTGAGGTCGTGGCCGAGGTCACGCTCAATACCGAAGGAGCCCTGCTGAATGTAGGGCGTGTGGTAGTTGAGGTCAGCAGGCAGACCGGAGGGCAGAACCGGAAGCGGGAATCCCGCGGTCATGAAGTTCTGATTCACAAAGATGGAGTTGGAGTTATTGGGATCGAAGCGCTGCTGGCTGGGAAGGTAGTTCAACCCGGCGCCGTTGACACAGTTCGCGTTGGTCAGCGTGCCCTGGAAGGCGTTCGTCGCATTGAGATTGAGCGGGCTGGCGGTGCCGCCGGTGATAGCACAGGGCGAGCCGCCGGCCAGGATGACGAGCGGTACCGAGTCTCCGTTGAAGCGCATGGACTGGGCTTCAATGTTGCCGGGAGCGCGATCGTAGAAGATGCCGTAGTTGGCGCGGATGACGGTGTGGCCGTCGCCGCGGGGATCGAAGGCGAGGCCGATGCGCGGTGCGACATTGGCGGGCTGCAGGGGCAGGCCTTCGCGAACGCCGAGTGCACGTTCTGCGTTGTAGGTAGCAGGATTGAGCGCGCCCTGCGACGGGAAGGATTCAATGTCGTAGCGCACGCCATAGTTGGCGGTGAGTTTAGGCGTAATGCGCCAGCTGTCTTGCAGGAAGGCGCCGAGGACTTTGAGATCGTAGTAAAAGCTGGTGGTTCCGATGCCCTGCGCGTAGGACTGCGGCAGGCCGAGACCGTAGGCCTGTACCGGGGAGAACGACGGCAGTGAGGCGGGGAAGGACGAGGAGACGGTGTTGGCACTGAGTCCGCCGAAGCTGTAATCGCCACCACCGTAGAGCTGGCCCTGCTTCAGGTTGATGGGGATGTAGCGCAGGTCAATGCCGGCCTTGAAGGTGTGCGAACCCTTGATGAGGGTGAAGTTGTCCTGCAACTGGGTCTGGTTCTCAATGCGGTCTACGACGGAGAACGGCGTCTTGCCGAAGTAGGCGAAACCGGGGATGTTGACTGCGGGATTGTTGCCGCCGGCGGCGGAGTTGTTGGAGAAGTTGATGGGGTGGCGCGAGTATTGCAGGCGTAGCTCGTTCACCTTGTTCGCGGAGAAGAGCCAGGTGTGCTGGCCGACGATGGAGACATCGTGATAGCGCTGGGTGGCGGTGCGGGAGAACGCATTCTCACCGGCGTTCTGGTTGGCCGCTTCTTCCTGAATTCCGGTCAGATAGCTGGGGCTGACGTTGATGCGCAGGAAGAGCTGCTGGGTGGCGCTGATCCTGTGATCGAGACGCAGCGAGTAGACCTCAGTCTTCTCAGAGATGGGGAAGTTGCCGATGAGGTTGTTGAGCGGCACAAAGGAAGTGGGCGTAGGCGCGCCGCTGGTGATGAAGTTGTGCGCGCCGTAGGTGGGCTGCAGGAATCCGGGATTGGTGCCGGTGGTGGCGATGCCGGAGCCGGAGCCGATGAGGGCGACGTAGGACTGCAGGCCGGAGCCGGGTGCGGCTGCGGTGGGAATGGCATTCAGATAGGCCTGCTGCGGGCCTGTGCCCTGAATGATGACGGAACCGGTGGGAAATCCGTAGAACTTGGAAACATCGATGGGCACGAGCTGGAAACTGTTTGCGCCGATGTTAGAGAACCCGGTTTCCTGACGGCGTGTGATCTCAGTTGAGAGGAAGTAGAAGGTGCGACTGGGGATGATGGCTCCGCCGACGGTGAAGCCTGCCTGCACGCGGGTGTAGGCGGGTTTGTCGACCGTGCTGAAGGGGTTGGTGGCCTGGATGTAGCGGTTGCGCAGGAAGGCGAAGGCGGAGCCGTGGGTTTCATTGGTGCCGCCGCGGGTGATGATGTTGACCACACCGCCGCCGGCGCGACCGAATTCAGCAGCGTAGCCGTTGGTGAGGATCTGGAACTCCTGCACCGCATCCTGCGAGACGGTGGCGCGCACGCCACCGGAGACGTAGTCACCCGCGTCAGCACCGTCAACGTTGATGGAGTTGGAGCGGGCGCGGACACCGCCGAAGTTGAGGCCGGAGGTGGGGATGGCGCCGACGGAGGGCGCGGCATCGCGGGCGATCTGCGAGTTGGTCAGGGTGAAGTTGATGAAGTTGCGGCCGTTGATGGGCAGATTATCAATGCGCTGCTGGTCGACGGTGGTGGATTGCGAGCTGCGCTGGGTCTCAATGACATCGGCGCCGGAGGTGACAGTGACGCCGGTGACGACATTGCCAACAGCGAGAGTGAGCGGCATGTTGGCCTGCTGGCCGACGGTGAGGGTGATGCTCTCCTCCAGCGTGGAGAAGTTTTTGGCGGAGGCGGTGAGAGTGTAGGTTCCCGGGGGAAGGAGCAGGAATTCGAAGCGGCCAGTGGCATCGGATGTGACGATACGGGCGATGCCGCGGGCATCGTCAGCGATGGTGACGATTGCGCTGGGGAGCGCGGCACCCTGCTGGTCACGGACGGTGCCGGAGAGCTGAGAGGTGGAGATGTTCTGCGCGAATATGGCGGTTGAAAGCGCCAGTGCGAATACGCCGGGCAAGAGCCGACGCAGCATGCGGGGAAGACGCATTGACATTGTGAAACTCCTGGGCGCTTTAGAGAAGCAGAAAGAAGCGCCCTTTTAGTTGTCGCGGAGTTTTACATGAATCACCATTCATTTTGCAAGAGGGAATTTTCAGGGGGAGATGCGGGAGGGCTAAAGCGCAGCTAAACGGCGGCGCTCAGTCTCTAAGTATGTGAAACGAATACGGTTTATAACCGTGATGGTGGAGAGGGTGGCGAGGACCCAAAGGGCGGGTGCCATGACACCCCAGCGATTGAAGAGCGCGCCCAGGATGATGAGGACGATACGCTCAGGGCGCTCCATGAAGCCAACCTTGCAGTTGCCGATGAGGGCTTCAGCCCTGGCGCGGGTATAGCTGACCATGAGACTGGCGGTCATGCAGAAGGCGGTGAGGAAGACGTAGAAGAAGCGGTCGCCACGGGCGTAGTAGACGAGAAGGCCGAAGAAGATGGCGACGTCAGAGTAGCGGTCCATGACGGAATCAAAAAAAGCACCGAAGACAGAAACCTGATTGGTCTGGCGGGCGACGCGGCCATCGACCATATCGAAGATGCCGGCGCCGATGATGACCAGGCCAGCATAGAGGAACATGCGGACATAGTTTTCAGCGCGGGCGTAGCCGAAGAAGAAGGCGGCAATGACGTTGATGAGCAGGCCGACGAAGGTGAGGAAGTTGGGCGAAATTTTGGTGAGCGCGAGCCCGTTGACGATCTTCTGCAGAAGATAGCCGCTGCCCTTGCCGAATGCGCTTGTCCAAGTCATAACAATCCATTTTGCCGGGGCTAAAGCCCCTGACTGGGCCGCTTCCCCATCATGGGGCTGAAGCCCCATGCTTAAGCGCTTGTCCAGGTCATGTGTTTACGCCACTTATGAGTGTATCGCAGGTGGTGAAAGGGCGAGGAGAGGATAGATAATAGCTGGCATGACAAGCCCCAGCACACGAAGCCGCTCACAATGGCCTATGACGATTCTCCTTCTCATGGAAGGGCTTGTCCTATCGCTGTGGGGATTCCATATCATCCCTTCGAACTGGATCGTCGCTGCTTTCTTTATCGTCTTTATCCCGTTCGCGACGGTAAAGGCGTTTGTTGACTTCAGGCGACGTTGATTTCCAAAACAGTTCGCGCACTGCGCGAATAACCCAACACGGGGGAGGAGTTTTCGTGAAGGGAGATTTGCGCGCCCATTCGACTTCGCTCAGGGCAGGCTCCGCGCGGCCCTCGCTACCTGCCCCAGCGAACAAAATACCGTTCGCCGGGGACCCCGTTCGCGAGGCTATCCCACATCTCCGCGATGAAACTGCATAGATATGGGGCACCCGATTTGGTGGCTGGGTTGGTGGCTATTCGGCTGCGGCTGCGGCGTCGGCGAGGTCGTGGATGGTGGTGAGCTTGAGCACTTCGAGCTCGCGGCTGCCGCCGGGGGTGACGACGACAGCGATATCGCCAACCTTCTTGCCAACCAGCGCACGGCCAATGGGCGAAGTGGTGGAGATGAGGCCCTGGGACACGTCAGACTCTTCGCTGGTGACGAGCTTGTAGGTGAGCTCTTCGTTCTTGGTGGAATCGAAGACGACGATGCTGGCGCCGAAGGCGACCTTGTCACGGGGAATGTTCGCGAGATTGACCAGTGACAGCTCTGCCATGCGCTTTTTGAGCTGGCCGAGGCGTGCATTGACGAAGACCTGGCGCTGTTTGGCCATGTGGTATTCGGCGTTTTCGCTGAGGTCGCCGAGGGCGACCGCTTTCTTGATCTCAGCGGGCAGCTCGGTGGTGAGCTCGTGCTCGAGAAGAGTTATCTCTTCCTGCAGCTTCTTTTTGATGTGTTCTGTCATGGTTTATCGAGGAAGTGGAGCGTCAATACCTGATTATACGGTGTTTGATGCGGAAGTTGCTGAGTAGCGTCAATCGGGATGGGCGACGCGGTGGCGTTGCGCTTCAAGAAAAGACTGCAGAATGAGCACGGCAGCGACCTGATCAATGATCTGTTTGCGGGACTGGCGGTCAGCCGAGTGGCCGGCATCGTCAAGCTGGCGATGGGCCTGGGTGGTGGTGAGCCGCTCATCCCAGAGGTGGATGGTGACGCCGGTTTCTGCGGCGAGAGCAGCAGCGAACTCCTGCGCCTTGGTGGCCTGGGGGCTGAGATCGCCGGACATGTAGAGCGGATTGCCGACGACAACCTGGGTGCAGGCGTGCTTGCGCAGCAGGCGGCCGAGGGATTTCACGTCTGCGCGACGGGTGGTGCGGTACAGGGTGAAAAGAGGCTGCGCGGTGTAGCCGAGCTCGTCTGAGATAGCCACGCCGATGCGCCTGTCACCAACATCGAGGGCGATGATGCGCTGGGTAGCGGCGTCTGGCAAGGTGGGCATCTACCGAGTGTACCGCTGAGAACAAGAGCTCAGCGCGGATGGCACGGAAAGAGGGATCAAGGCGGAGAGAACATAAAAATAATTCTTTAACGCCGTATCCGTGGAATGCCGCGTTTCCGTTCTATCCGTGGAGAAACTTTTTGTCTTCGAGGATACAATCTTCGCGGAGAGGGTATATTTGCGAGTTCTGACCATACTGTTTCTGCTGGCCCTGCTGCTGACGGGCGGTGTGTGCTACCGGCTGTTTGTTCCTTACGGCACATATAACGAAACGTTCGTGGATATCCCCGCGGGGACGCGAACGCTGGAGATAGCGCAGGCGCTGGAAGACGGGGGCGTGATCCGCTCGCGACGTGGATTCGAGATCATCCGGCTGATCAAAGGCGGCAAGCTGAAGGCGGGCGAGTACCGCTTTGACCATCCGGATACGCTGCTGAATATCTACGCGCGGATGGTGAAGGGCGATGTGTTCACGGTGGCGCTGAGTGTGCCGGACGGCTACAACATCTACGACATTGCGCAGGCGGCACAGGCGGCAGGGCTAGGCACGCGCGAAGGGTTTCTGGCGGCGGCGCGTTCGCAGACGGCGCTGATCGGAGAGTTCAACCAGCATGCAGACAGCCTGGAAGGCTATCTCTTTCCGGACACGTACCACTTCTCGCGGCATGCAACGGACGAACAGATGGTGGCGGCCATGGTGCACCGGTTCCGGCAGACGGCAGCGCAGATCGGGCTGGTGAGCAATGTACGCGATGCGGTGACGATGGCGTCGTTGCTGGAGAAGGAATCTGGCGTGCGCGAAGAGAGGCCCATCATCGCCGGGGTGTTTGAGAACCGGCTGCGCAAAGGCATGCCGCTGGAGACGGACCCGTCAGTGATCTATGCGGCGATGCTGGAAGACCGCTACCGGGGGACGATCTACGCATCGGACCTGGAGAGCACGTCAGCGTACAACACCTACAAGCATGTGGGGCTGCCCCCTGGGCCAGTGTGCAATCCGGGGCGCGATTCGCTGTTGGCGGCGCTGCACCCGGCACATACTAACTACCTTTATTTTGTGAGTGATGCGGCAGGACACAGCATGTTTGCCGCGGACCTGAAACAACAAATGCTGAACGTACAACAATACCGGCATACTATTGAATCGCAACACGCGCATTAAGCGTCTGATACGACAAGAGATAGATATACTGAAAGCTTGTGCGATTGACGCGAAACATCTTCTGTAAGCTGGGCGCGCTGATGCTGGTAATGCCGGCATTGACGGGGTGTCTTTCGCACCACCGCACAGTACTGCGCGTGACCACGCCGGTGGTGCAGAATGCGACCGTGGACCAGTTGGTGAAGCTGGTGAATGAGCGGTTTGATGCAGTGCAATCGCTGAATGCCTCAGTAGAGATTGCCGCCAGCGTGGGCGGAGCACAAACGGGCAATGTAACCGACTATACGGCGCTGAATGGGTACATCCTGCTGCGCAAGCCGGCGGATATGCGGGTGCTGCTGCTGGTGCCGGTGCTGCACACGACGGCACTGGACATGGTGAGCGACGGCAGGGATTTCAGGATGTACATCAAGGCCAAGAACCGGGCGATTGTAGGTACAGAGACGATTACCACTCCATCGAAGAATCCGCTGGAGAACCTGCGGCCCTCGATCTTCCGGGATTCGCTGCTGGTGCAGGGCGTTTCCGGCGATGACCTGGTGTCAATGACCTCAGACACGCAGGTGCAGATCAGCGAGAACAAGAAACATGCCACGGAACTGCTGGATTATGACCTGAACATTCTGCGGCGCAAGGGCACCAGCAACCAGCTGGAGACGCTGCGGGTGATCCACATCAACCGCACCACGCTGCTGCCCTACCAGCAGGACATCTACGACGAACAAGGCCGGCTGGCTACCGTGGCCACGTATGACAAGTACGAGGATTTTGGCGGAGTGCAGATGCCGACCCTGCTGATCATCAAACGTCCGGTGGATGAGTACCAGATCCAGATGACGATCAACAAACTGACGTTGAACCAGAAGATGGGCGATGAACAATTTGTATTGAAGATTCCGGACAACGTGCCCGTACAGAAGATGTAGGTGCTGCGCGCACGGCGAATGGCGCGCTTCACGCGCAAAAGCAAAAACAACAACAAAAGAAAAAGCAGGCAGTGATCAACTGTGGGCGATGCCGGTTTTGGCGACGTGCGCGGCGATGGCGGCGTTGATCTGAAAGGCTATGGCCAGGGCGGCGCGGGCAGCGTTGCCGGTGACGCGCGGCGCAGTGCGGGTACGCACACAATTCACAAACGATTCGATCTCCAGCATGAGCGGTTCACGGGCTTCGACCGGGACCTTGCTGAGTGCGAGGCCAACGGAGGGATGCTGGCCGGGCGCGGCAGCGAGCGCGGCAAGCTGCGCTGGTGTGAGGCTGGAACTGCCGGATACGTCAATGAAGAGCAGCTCGCGGTGCGCGAAATCAATGGAGAAGTATTGCTGCGGCTGGAAGAAGCGCAGCTTGCGGACGCGCTCTGTGCTGACGCGGCTGGCGGTGAAGTTTGCCACGCAGCCGTTGGCGAATTCGAGACGCACATTGGCGATGTCTGTCTTGGGTGAGAGGACGGGAAGGCCGACAGCACGAATCTCCACCACTTCAGAGGGGACGAAGCTGAGCACGATATCGAGATCGTGGATCATGAGGTCGAGAACAACGTCGACATCAAGCGAACGCGGGGTAAAGATGCTGAGGCGATGCGCCTCAAAAAACATGGGGCGATGCAACAGTGGAAGCGCAGCAGTGACGGCGGGGTTGAAGCGTTCGAGGTGGCCGACCTGAAGGATGCGGCCATGCGCTGCAGCGGCGGCGATGAGCGCGTCCGCCTCTGCCAGCGAGGAGGCGATGGGCTTTTCAACGAGGAGATCGAGGCCGGCGGCGAGCAACTGGCAGCCAATCCGGCTGTGGTGCACAGTGGGTACGCAAAGCGAGACGGCGGTGACGCCGAGCCCGGCAGCGAGGAATTCGTCGATGGTGTTAAAGACGGGAATTCCGTACTCAGCCGCAATGGCAGCAGTGACAGCAGGGTTGGAGTCTACCGCGGCGGCGAGAGTGACGGCGCCGGAGGCCTGAAGTTCGCGATAGACGCGCAGATGGTTGCGGCCGAAGGAGCCTGCGCCGATGACAGCTACGCGAATTGGATTGAGACTTGGCACTGCCGGCTGATTACTTGCCTTCTACTGCTTGCAGACAGCGGGTGTACAGCTCGAGAAGGTGGCCGACGAGGTCATCGCTTTTGGCAGCGGCAGGGGCAGCGAAGCCGACAGTAGCAGCGGCAGGCGTGCGGGCGACGTTGGCCGTGGTGGCAACGAACTTGAGCAGATCGAGGGCAATATCTTCGTTGCGGCGGGCCAGGTTGGCAGGTTGATCCATCGAATTCCTCCAATTGAGATGGTAGCAGGTGGGAGGAGGACAGCCGCAATGGCATGACCGCATTGCAGCATGGGCTAAATATCTTTGAGGAGGAGGCAGACGCGGCCCATGATGACGTCTGCCGGTTGCGCGTGACCAGTGAGACGGATGAGGCGGACAGGATGGGCGAGGCTGAGCGGGCGAAGGATGAGGTAGCTGTCTTCAAGGGAGACGAAACGGAAGAGGAGGAGGCAGACGTAGTTGACAGCATAGAGGGTGGGCTGAGGTGCGCGGTAGTGGGCGAGCGAGGTGTAGTGGCGATCCACAACGACGGTGGAACCGGGGGTGAGGAGAGGTTCCATGGGCGCGGCCTGGTCGGCATCGAGCGAGACGGCGAGGTAGCGCTGCCAGTGGGAGCGCTGGGGCGCTGGGCGGGAGCGATTTTCGCGCAGGCGCGCGGCAGGAAGATGGAGAACCCTGGAGCCATTGGGGAGAACGCTGGGGTGATGCAGGACAGCGGCGGGAGAGGCGATGGGAATGACGGCTGTCTCTGGAGCGGGGAGGCTGTGGGAGATGCCTTCGAGGGGGACGAACTGCTCGACGGAGATATTCTGGGCGGCGAGGACGCGGTCAAGGCCTTCGATGGAGAAGAGGCGGCGGCGGTTGAGGACGTTGGAGATGTGAGCCTGGCGAAAACCTGTCTGGCGGGCGAGGAGAGCGCCGGAGAGAACTCCGCGGTCGATACGGCGAAGGAGTTCAAGGCGAAGATGTTCGTGCATGTCCCGAAAGTTCATGGAAATTTCTTAGGAACCCATTATGTATAGCAATCAGCTAAGGATGTTGTACCTGCTGCATAGCTCTATGAAGTGCCGGAAGGTGACATTTGGCAACAATATAGGCGTTTCTTCGTTTCGCCAAGAAAATCGCTTGTTCTGAGGAACCAAGGCCGTTATATCTCGGAGTCTTCCCCCTGCAGGACCTTTCCCACGAAGGAGTTTATGAGCAACGGCACGCTGCAGGAACGCGTGTGCCTGGATGAAATGATTCTCCCCACTTTTGGATACGGAATGTGAGAAGAGCCCAGCCGCTGAGGAAGAGAGCCGATAGAGCTTTCACCCGGCCGGGGACTTCGACAACCTGCAACTCTTCTACGAGAAGGGTGCAGACCATACGGCGAAGAGCGATTCGCCCAAGGAAAGCAAGAAGCGCATGAAGCAAGTCAAGATGGACCTGAAAGTATGCGAGGGTTGCGGAGGATTGTGGGTTCGCAACGGAGGAGAGCCCGGTGTGTATTGCCGGCACTGCACAGCAATACTGGAAGCCTTCCCTGCTCCACGGGCGAAGCAAACCGCGGGACAGAAGAGGCGCGTTTTCGGTGTGGCACTACACCAGCTGCAAGCGTTACCGCTGCGCTGCCAGAACAGAGGTGCGCTATGAGCGCGGCGCTGGTTCTGCCGATGCTGTGGGCCGGACAACAGGTGAACCACGGACACTGGGGAATTCACCAGAGGAACGAGCGAGCCGGGTTTGCCGTGGTGGAAGAGCCGCCGGCAGCGCGAACTCCGGAGCTGGCTTTCTACCGGAAGTACACGGAAGGGATGCTGCGACGGTATGTGCGATTGGCGATGGAAGCAGGAAGAGTGCCATCGCTGCTGGGGCAGGAGATGTTTCGCGGACGGGTGACGAGCTACCGGGTGCGGAGCTTTGAAGACGTGGTGATCTTTGTGTACGACGTGGAGAAGTGCCTGAAGAAGCTGGATGCACCGGCACAGGAGCTGATTGCGCGGATCGGCCTGCAGGAGTACACGCAGGGAGAGACCGCGGAGCTGCTGGGGGTGAGTCTGCGGACAGTGGTGCGGCACTATGCGGATGCGCTGGATAAGCTGACGGGGATTTTTCTGGAGGCGAAGATGCTGGAGCCGAACAAGGACTGCGGCGGGGAAACGTGTCAAGTGCTCAAGAAGGGAGTGCAGAGCGAAAGAGGTTGATTTTACTGGGTAAATAACTTGCCTTGAAGGTAGCGTAGTACCTGTATTGCACTTGTTATCCTGAATAGGCAGGTGAGGAGTGGCAAGGAAGACAAGGCGGGAGGCGCGAGAGCGCTTCCCGCTTTTCTGTTAAAGGGAGATGACCGTGGCGAAAAAGAAGAGTACGGAAGCGGTCGCCACCAGGGGCCGGGAAGAAGGGAAGGACACCGTGGAGGAAACGGTGGCATCCAAGAAGAAAAGCCTGAAGCCGAAGAATTGCAGGCGCTATGCGAAAGAATGCGGATCAGAGGCGTGGCCAGGAATTGTAGAAAAACTGGTTAAGAAGGCGGAAGAGGGCAGTTACAACCATACCAAGCTGCTGGTCGAGGTGAGCGGCATCAAGGACGAGGACAAGAAGCCAGTGCGGCGCAAGGGCGATTCTGTGGTGAGAACCCTGGTGAAGAAGCTGACGGATACGGGCGGAGATTCTGCAGGCGGGCAGCGGAAGGACGGAAGCGGGTGGTTGCAACCGCGGGATAACAAGGGCAGATGGACGAAGACGGAAGCGGCTGCCGGGGAGTGATGGTTGCGCGCTACGGCAAGGGTAGTGCGATGGTGAAGAGTTGCGCGCGTTGCGAGGCTATCCCACCTTAGCCGCGATAGAACTGCGGCGAAGATGGGGCACCCAGATTGTGTGGCTGGGCGGGAGAAACGATATGGAGATGAGAGTGATGATGAGGATGAAGCGGGGCTGGGCGCTGGTGGGCCTGTGGTTGACACTGTGCTGCGCCGCAGTGGCGCAGATGGCGACGACAACTGTGAGCGATACGGTATATGGCGCGGATGGGCGTCCGGCGCAAGGGACGGTGCTCATCAGCTGGCCGGGGTTCACGGCGGAGGATGGATCAGCGGTAGCGGGAGGCAGCACAGCGGTAACGCTGGGCGCGAAGGGCAGCCTGAGCGTGGCACTGGCACCGAACGCCGGATCGGATCCGATGGGGAGCTATTACACGGTACAGTACCACCTGAACGATGGCACGGTGACGCGAGAGAACTGGGTGGTTCCGGTGACGAGCGCACCGGTGACACTGGCAGCGATACGCAGCACGGTGATACCTGTATCCGTTGCAATGCAGACGGTGAGCAAGACGTATGTGGACCGGGCGATTGCGAACGCGATAGCGACGAACCAGACGGCGGCGGGCGTGGCGATCGACACTGCGGCGTTTGTGCAGGCAGCGCCAACGGGGCCACAGACGGTAATGCAGCCGGTGGTAAGCGGAGCGCAGACCTACCAGAGCGTGAATGCGCTGAACGGCTTCAAGTATGCGAGCCAGTTTCAGACGGGCACTGGGAATAACGGCATTGCCAATGCGTTTGGAACGGCGACGGGCCAGACGGTGATGGCAGAGCCAACATACGGCACGGCGGATACAGGACCGGCGAGCTTGCCGGATCAATCGCACCTGATTGATTACCGGCTGGGATCGCAGGCGGATACCTTCGTGAATCCGACTTTTCATGATGGCGCGGCGGGATGGACGACGGGCAAGTTCGACACAACACGGTTCACCACGATGCCCAGTGGAGGACTGCATGCGGCCGGTTCTTCATCGGATATTTTCTTCACAGCACCGGGATATAACTACGGCAGCAATGGTTCATCGGCTACGAACTGGTCAGTTCACGCGGGTAGTAGCCTTTTTGTTTACGATTTTATGCGAGGTATCAGTAGTGGTCGGGTAGTGAATATGACCAAGCACTCCACTGGAGATATTCAAGGCTTCAACGCCAACATTACTGCGTTTGGCGGAACCGTGGCAGGCAGCGATGAGGGGGTTACGCCACTGGAGATTGAAGCCTTCCAGATTACAAACTTCCCTATCGGAACCTGCACGGCGGGATGCACGACGGGTTCGATACAGATTACAGCTTCCATGTCACAGGGCGGGCCGTTTGATAACGGCGGATACCTGCTGGATGCAACGCAGGGCGGAACACATACAGCAACCATTAGTGCGGTGAATACTACAGCAGTGGTGAGCGGTGCATCCGCAGTGCTGTATTACGACCTGACCGGAATCACACTGACACCTTCGACGGCATGGGGTGTGATTATCCCGGCAAGCTGCACCAACAACGGACACGGCATCAACCAGACCTACACCGTGACGACGTGCAATGTGACGCTGGGAACAGCGCCTGCGAGTCCGGGTGCGTTCACAACAGCCAGCCACATTTTCCTGTCAGGCGACTGGGAAGAGGAAGCGGCGGTGACGGCAGTGGGCGCGGTAAGCGGCGGAGTGCAATCCATCAGCTTCAGCACGCGGTATGCGTGGGACGACGCAGGCAACGCGGCTACGGTAATGCAGGGTTCTGTATTCAGTGGAGAAACAGCAAGCCAGGGGTTTATCCAGACAGGGACTACTTCATTCCCGATTGCATATCCGGTGCTGGGAGCGGTGTCAGCGACACGGCTGATCTTTGGGAACTGCGCTTACGCGCAATGCAATGCTGCTTCCGGTTCAGGAAATATGTCACACAATATTTTAAAGAGCGGCGGAATCACGTTCTACCCGCTGGTAGAGATTATCGGCACGGGGCTGGGGCAGAATAACGTAGCGAATCTGGCGACGAACTCTATTCCATTTACAAGTGCAGATGCAGTGTGGGGTGCGCCGACATCGGAGTACCACTACGCCAATACTCTTGCTTATGGGCAAAAGACTCCGCTGGACAATGATGCGCCAAGCGTGGGACTGCGGATGCTTGATGTTGGGCCGGTGCCTCCGTTCACAGATATTTCAGTTGAGAATGACAGCGGCGCGGTTGAACAGAACATGATTTTTGAAAACACATTCGGACATGGCGGCGGCTATATAAACTACTTCAACCTGCGCGACCGTCCGACGAATTCAGTGTTGAAGGTAGGAATAAATGGCGGCTCCACTTCAACCTATAACGTATTTGTTGATGGGACTGATACAGTGGGCGGGAATTCTTCAATCGCCTACAACCCGGCGACTAATCGATTTTCCATGTGGTATCTGGATGCGCCTGTTGATTTCACTGTAGGCTCAAACGGGTTCTTCAGGAACATCACGCACATCTACAGTGATTCTGGCGGAGCGCATATCGACGCGGTGGCCGGACAGGGCCAGAGCGATATAACCATGTACCTGAAACCACTGGGCGCGGGAACGGTGGATGTGAGCGGCGCGAAAATTACCAGTGTTGCGAATGGAACGGTGAGCACCGATGCGGTGGCTTATGGGCAGCTTGCTGCTTCAGCATTTACCGACACGACGAATGCTGGAAATATCAGCGCAGGAACGCTGGCGGACGCGCGGCTATCGAGTAATGTGCCCCTGCTGAATGTAGCGAACACGTTCACGCCGGTGCAGACGTTCAGTGGGGGCATTGCGATTCCAACCGGATACCCTATTACCTTTAGCGGCAGTACCGCCAGAATTTTCCAGCAGTACGGATTGCTGTATATGGCGGCCGATGTAGACAATTTCACGGATGCCTATGGAGGGGTTCGTGGCAGCGTAGACAGTGCGGGCTGGCACTTTGGCTCAGCAGGTCAGGCAGCGATTGAACCAAGTGGGGATATTACGACCATCGCGACTATTGCTCCGAAGCAGAGTACGCCGGGGAGTTCATCGGATACGTGTACTGCTGGACAAATGTGGACGGATGCGAACTACATCTACGTATGCACGGCGACAAACACCATCAAACGGGCGGCGCTGAGCAGCTTCTAAAAAAAGACGAGAGCAGCGAGAGAAGAAGGGTCAGGCGATGGATGCCTGGCCCTTTACTTGTTGAGCGGATAGAGATTGGGTGAGTGCGTGTTTACAGGGCGAATGCTGGAGGGAGATGCCGGCGAGCTGGTGGCGCTGGGCAGGATGCTGGATGCCCGGCCAGTCCAACTGCAGGGCGATAGCGTGATGGAGTTCCTGGCGGAGACGCTGCTGATGGTGCGAGCGAGGAATGGAAACCTGAAGCCGCTGCAGGCGAATGCGGCGCAGAGGGCGTTTGAAGAGAAGCGGGCGCAACACAATATTGTGCTGAAGGCGCGGCAGATGGGCATAAGCACGTGGGTGAGCGCGCGATTTTTTCTGAAGACGGTGCTGGTGCCGGGAACGCTGACGGTGCAGGTGGCGCATACGCGGGAGGCCGCGGAGGCGATCTTCAGAACAGTGCAGAGGTTCTGGGCGAACCTGCCGGAGACGATGCGCGAAGGGGCGATGCGGTGTTCGCGGGCGAATGCAGGGCAGATGATTTTTCCGGCGATGGACAGTGAGTTTCGCGTGGTGAGCGCGGGCGATGTGAATGCGGGGCGCGGGCTCACGATCCAGAACCTGCACTGCAGCGAGGTGGCGAGGTGGCCGGAGGATGCGGCGGCAACGCTGGCAGGGCTGAGAGCGGCGCTGGAACCGGCGGGCGAGTGCGTGCTGGAATCGACCGCGAATGGAGCGTGGGGCTGCTTCTACGAGGAGTGGCAGCATGCGGCGGAGACGGGGACGGCGCGGCATTTTCTACCGTGGTGGATGGAAGATGCGTACCGGTCGCGAGCGGTGGAGGCGAGTTCGCTGCGAGAGGATGAGCGCGCGCTGATGGAGGCGGAAGGGCTGACGCTGGAACAGATCGGCTTCAGGCGCGGAGTGGAGGCGAGCTATCGCGGGTTGGCGGCGCAGGAGTATGCGGAGGATGCGGAACGGTGCTTCAGGCGCAGCGGCGAGTGCGTGTTTGACGTGGAAGCAATTGATGCGCGGATGATGGAGCTGGATGAGGCGATGATGCAGCGCGACGGAAACAGGATGACCTGGCTGCCGGCGATCACGGGCAAGAGGTACCTGGTGGCGGTGGATACGGCGGGTGGAGGGGCGGAAGGCGATTATGCGGCGGTACAAGTGTTGGAGCTGATGAGCGGGGTACAGTGCGCGGAGGTGCGCGGACGGATGGGGACTCGCGAGCTGGCACGGGAGGTGGCGGCACTGGCGATGGAATATAACCGGGCGCTGGTGGTGGTGGAACGGAATAACCATGGGGCCGGGGTGATTGCGTACCTGGACGGCGTGGAGCATTACAGAAATTTGTACGAGCAGGATGGGCAGGCGGGGTGGCTGACGACGGCGGTGACACGGCCGGCGATGCTGGCAGAGTTTGGCGCGATGCTGGTGGAGAGGCCGAAGCTGTTCCAGAGCAGGAGATTGCTGGCGGAGTGCCGAACGTTTGTGCGGACGAAGAGTGGACGGGCGGAGGCAGCGAGCGGCGAACATGACGATTGCGTGATGGCGATGGCGATAGCGCATGCGGTGCGCGCGGAGCTGATGTAGTCTAGGTGCTAACTTCCCCACATACAGTTGCGAACTGCGGATTCGCGGATTAGCACGGATAAGACGTTTAAAAGGAAGGCTCAGGCTGGGACGAAGCTTGTGCTTTTGTGGCGCGAAATGGTTGAGCAGTTAAGGTGGCGTAGGATGCTTCGGGATCCTTCGCTACGCTCAGGATGACACTTTCATTTTGGGATGACGGGTTCATATAAAGCAGTAACGAGGTTGGTGTGGCGGTATTGGCGGTACAGGGAATCCGGCGGATGCGGGGCGGCGCGCAGTCGCAGCTGATGCTGGCATCAGACGGGAACTTTTACGTGGTGAAGTTCAAGAACAATCCGCAGCATATGCGGGTGCTGGCGAATGAACTGATCGCGAGCAAGCTGGCGGAACGCGTGGGCCTGACGGTGCCGCCGACCGACGTGGTGGAGGTGACGGAGTGGCTGATCGCGAACTCTCCGGAGCTGCGGATTGAAGGCCACGGCGAACATGTGCGGTGCGCGCCGGGACTGAATTTTGGGTCGCGCTACGTGGGTGGGTTGATGCCGGGGCAGACGGTGGATTATCTGCCGGAAGAACGGCTGCGCGAGGTGCGGAACCTGGCGGAGTTTGCCGGGATGCTGGTGATGGATAAGTGGACGTGCAATTCAAACGGGCGGCAGGCGGTGTTTGACCGGAGGCAACGGGAACGGAAGTACCGGGCAACGTTTGTAGACCAGGGATTCTGCTTTCATGCGGGAGACTGGGATTTTCCGGATGGGGCGCTGCGCGGCGTGTATGCCCGCAATGCGGTGTATGCCGGAGTGACGGGGTGGAACAGCTTTGAGCCGTGGCTGACGCAGGTGGAGGAGATGCCGGCGGAGGCATTGTGGACGATTGCGGAAGGCGTGCCGCCGGAGTGGTATGGAGGGGATACGACGGTAATTGAGCGGCTGATGGAACAGTTGCTGGCAAGGCGCGGCAGGGTGAGGGAGTTGATTGTGGCATTTCGGGAGTCGGCGCGGCAGCCATTTCCAAATTGGAAAACCGGGGGCAAGAAGGTGACCGTGAGACAGTTTGGTGAGGCAGAATTGGTGCAGAATGATGCAACATTGTTGATGTAAAAGAGTGAATACCTCAGGGGCTAAAGCCCCGGTTTGTGGCGAGGACAGGAGGTGTGGGCTAAAGCCCACACCTACCTTTACGGCAAGAGCAGAGGCGTGGTGTGAGTGAGCGGGTACAGTGCGAGTTTTTCCTGATCCGGTATGTGCCGGATGCGGTGAAGAACGAGTTTGTGAATATCGGGGTGCTGCTGCGCGAGCAGGGACAGACCGAGACGGCACAGGTGCGCTTTACGCGGGACTGGAGCCGGGTGCGCTGCATGGATCCGGATGCCGATATTGAGATGCTGGAGGCGCTGGAAGGCGAGATACAGCAGCGGCTGGCGCTGGGCGCGCGCGATGTGAAGCCGGTGATGCAGGTGCTGGAGGATACGTTATCGAATTCACTGCAGATCACCGAGGCGAAAGGCTGCCTGGCCGAGTCCGTTGCGACGGAGCTGGAACAGCTGGCGACGATCTACGTGGAGACGCTGAAGACGAAGAGCTCGCGCCGGCGTACGGGACGGGCGGCGATACTGGCGACGATGCGGACAGAGTTTGAGAAGGCGCGGGTGTGGGCGATGATGCGCAAGCGGATTGACGCATCAATGTATACGCGGGCAGGCGACCCGATGCGGATCGATTGCGGGTACCGGCCGAATGGCGTGATCAGGATGTTCCAGGCGGTATCGCTGGAGAACGATGTGGAGATGGCGAAGGGACTGGCGTACTCTGCCCCGCGGCTGAGTGAAGGCGTGCTGCGGGTGGAGGAGGCGAAGCTGGAGTTGACGGCGATTGTGGAGCCGCTGCGAGCGATGGAGACGGATGAGAATGCGGAGCGGTACCGGTTTGGCGTAGAGACGATGGAACAGGCGAATATCCGGGTGTTGACGGTAGGAGACCTGGGGCGAGTGGCGGAGACGGCGCGGATCGAGCTGAAGCTGTAGTGCTGGGCGCACGACCGGGAGCGCGCTAAGGCGCGCAGAGACGGCTCCCGCTGGTCGCAGAGACAGAAGCAGATCCCTCCGCTACGCTGCGGGATGACAAAAGTTTTTTTGGATGACAAATTTTTTATAGAAAGGTGCGGCTTCGGCTGCACCTTTTCTTTTTGCGGTGAACTTTGGAAGGAGAGTACGCGTGGGCATGAGAGAGCGGTTGCGGCGGATGTGGGCGGGAACGGCGAAGGACGACGAGACGGTGCAGCGGAAGACGGCGTTGCTGCCTTCAGTGCTGACACCGTATGGCGGAGCGATGCGGCCGGGAGGCGAGGCGCTGCCGAAGCCGACGCCGATGAACCTGCGGAAGTTTGCGGAGACACCGGCGCCAAGGCACGCCATCAACGTGATCAAGGACCGGGTGGCCAGCATGGATTGGCAGGTGCGGCTGAAGCGAGGGTTCAGCGCAGGCCAGGTGGAGGGCGCGACGGAGAAGATGGCGGCGTTGCGGAAGGCGATGGAAGAACCGAATCCGAATGAGTCATTCCGCACGCTGGCAGAGCAGGTGCTGGAGGATCTGCTGGTGGGCGGGTTTGGCGCGATGGAAGTGGAGACGACGGATGATGCGGCGAGACCGTTTCAACTGTGGCCGGTGGATGGCGCGACGGTGCAGATCAATTTGAAGTGGGATGGGTCAGCCAATGTTCCACGATATGCGCAGGCGACGGGCAAGATGGGCAAGGAGGCGCTGATTCCGCTGCTGGATGATGAGCTGGTCTATATCCGGCAGAATCCGCGGACACATACGCCGTTTGGCCTGGGGAAGCTGGAGGTGGCATTTGAGACGATCAACCAGTTTCTGAGCGCGCACCGGTTTGCGGGGCGGCTGGCGAGCAACTCTGTGGTGCAGTATGCGCTGTGGCTGAACGAGACGACGCCGACGCAGCACGAACGGATGATTCGCTGGTGGCAGGACGAGATAGAAGGCACGGGGCGGGTGCCGATACTGAGCTGCGAGGAGAAGCCGGAGGTGCTGCGCTTTGCGGGCGGCACGGATGCGGACCTGCGGCTGCAGTGGCAGGAGTTTCTGCTGCGCATGATTGCAAATGCGTTTGACCTGCCGGCGATGATGCTGGGCGTGCAAGGCGACGTGAACCGGGCGACGGCGGAAGAGTTGGCGGACGAGGCGTTCCGCACGGCAATTGCGCCGACGGCGAAGTTGTTTGCAGAACATATCACGCGGGATGTGTTTGCGAAGAAGCTGGGATGGCGGGAGTTTGAGTTTGTGTTCAACGACCTGGAGACGAGGGATGAAAGCCTGGAGGTGGAGATACAGACTCAACTCTTGAAGGCGGGTGTATTGACGGTGGATGAGGTGAGGGCGATGCGGGGACTTTCGCCAATGGGGGTTGCGGCTGCATAAGCGAAGGCATCGCCGCTGCGCGACGATGGGGTGTGCGCGTCGCGCGTCGTCGCTCTGCGACGATTCCCACCTTAGCCGCGATAAAGCCGCGGCGAAGATGGGGCACCCGATTCGTGGGTGATTCGAGCGGTAACGGTAGAAAAGCAGGTCCCTCCGCTGCGCTGCGGGATGACAAATAAATGTACAGGGTGAATGACAACAAAAATTGATCGGGAGGGTGGATGCAACTGGAGGCGATGGCAGTGGAGTTTCCGGCGGTGCACGGGCATCCGAACCGGATGCCTTTTGAGGGGGTATTGACGCTGGTGGATGTGGCCAGTGACAAGGCGCCCGCAGGCGCACGTGGACACAGGGTGGTGCTGACGAGGAAGGCGGCAGAGGCGGCACTGCCTTCTCTGCTGGGGATGGCGGTGGACTTCAACACGGGCTGGGATGGACATGATGCGCGGCAGAAGTGCGGCATCATTACGGCGGCGGAGATTGAAGGGCAGAAGCTGCTGGTGAGCGGATACCTGTTTGCGCGCGATTTTCCGGAGATGGAGACACAGTTCCGGAAGAACGGGCCGAACAGCCTGGGGATGAGCTATGAGCTGGCAGATGCGTATGTGGCCGATATGCGGGCACAGGTGTGGACGCTGACGAAAGCGACATTTACCGGGGCGGCAATCTTGCTGCGCGAGAAGGCGGCGTACCGGAACACGAGTTGCCGGCTGGGACGCAGCGGGATGCGGACGGCGTTTGCGGCTTGAGATATTCAAAAAAACAAATACGAAGTGGAAATGATGGAGGAGACGATGGAGCAGGAGATGGAAGGTACCACCGACAGCGTATTGAGTACAACGGTGGAACGGCTGGCGGCTGCGGCAGAGATGCTGGAGCGCGCGGCGGAGCAACTGATAGCAGGACAGAGCGGGCTGCTGGAACAGGTGCAGGGTGCGCGCGACGAGATGCAGAGCACGGTGGAACGCATTGTGGCGACGACCGAGAAGAGCGAAGAGCTGACCACGCTGGAGGACAGGCTGAAGGCTGCCATGGCAGAGATTGCGGAGTTGCGCGCGCAGCAGGAAACGCGCGGAGCCGAGCGGAAGACGCTGCCGCTGGCTGCAAGCGGATTGCTGGCGAAGCACGGCATTGCGGCCGGAGCGGAGGGGGATGCAACCGCACTGGATGCGGCGTTGGCAAGCCTGAGCATTGAGCAACGCATCGCGGTGAAGAGCCAGCTGCTGCGCGCGGGGCTGGTGGGGTAAAGCGATTACCTCAGGGGCTAAAGCCCGGTCTTGTGACGACTTTGAAGGTGCGGGCTAAAGCCCGCACCTACCTCAGAGCAAGAACAAACAACAGCCAGGGCAAGCAATAACAACGGCAAAGGCGGTCGCCGCGTTGCGACGATGTCCCACTCATCGCAAAAAACGCGATGAATGGGGCACCCGCCTTCGGCTGGTTGTGCGGGCAGCAGAGGTAGAGCAGCAGATTCTTCGCTGCGCTCAGAATGACAACTGTTTTGGGCAGAATGACAAGCAGTCTGGGCGGACGATTTTGCGCGGTACGGCAACGTATCGCAAACAACGACAGGTGCGGCGGAAGCCGTGCTTTTTTTATTGGAAAGGGAAAACATGAACGCAAAGTTTCTGGATATTCACTCGGCAGCAGATTACATTGGGCCCGGCGCACTGGAAGTTCCGCTGTACCAGACGGAGATCACCGATATTGTGCGGCGCCGCGGCGTGTTTGGCCAGCGCATCAAGCAGGTGCCGGCGACCGGGCATCCTTCGCGATTCTTTGAAGAGACCGGCATTGCATCACCGAGCGCGGCAGGCGGGTTTGTGGATCCGCGCAACATTGTGGCTCCGCTGGTAACGCCGACACGGGTGGAACGCAGCGTTCCGCTGAAGGCGCTGGTGGCGCAGATCAACTACAACCTGTTCGATATCGAGCTGGGGCAGCAGCAGAGCCAGTTTGCGTATCTACAGGCGAAGGACCTGACGGACACCGTGGAAGGCGTGCTGCGCACGCATGACGTGGCGCTGTGGAACGGCAGCGACACTTCGCTGAGCACACCGACGAGCACGCAGTACTTTGGCGCGGCGGGGCAGATTGCGGCGGGCGGCAACAGCACGACCATTGGCACGAATGAGAGCATCGTGGACGGACTGAAGTCGACCATCGCACAGATGGTCTCGAATAGCTCGTTCGCGGTGCGGCCGACGGCAATCTATGCGAACCCGGTGCTGCTGGACCTGATCGATCGCGAGATGAAGTCAGAGTTCAACGTGGTGCTGAACACCAAGGAGATTACCGGCGGCGCCACGGTGAAGATGCTGTCGACGCAGGCCGGCGAGATTCCGCTGATCCCGGAATGGACGCTGAGCTATACGGGCATGCCGGGCAGCGGCAGCGCCGTGCTGCCAGCGTACATCGTGACGGAAGACCTGATTGAGTACCACTGGCTGAGCGACCCGAATCCGCGGGTGTTCCAGCTAGGCGTACCGGGCTCGCTGGCTTCGCAATATGTGGTGGTGAAGTTTGGCGGCGTAGTGGTGAAGGGCGCGAACTATGCACACTACCAGGTGCTGGTAGACCGCTAGCGTGAGGATGCGGGGCCGGTGCGGTTTGCCGGCCTCGCGTTTTTTTGGGGGGGGGTAGAAGCAAAAGCGATTACCTCAGGGGCTAAAGCCCGGATTGCGGTGGGGTATTAATGTGCGGGCTAAAGCCCGCACCTACCTCAGAAACAAAGACAAGAACAGAGGCAAAGGCAAGAACAGAGGCAAAGGCAAGAACAGAAACAAAGACAAGAACAGAGGCAAAAGCAAGAACAAAGGCAAAGACAAGAACAGAAACAAAGACAAGAACAGAAACAAAGGCAAGAACAGAAACAAAAGCAAGAGCAAAGACGAGAAGCAGATTCTTCGCTGCGCTCAGAATGACAGGTTGAGAAAGAGGAGGTTCGATGGGATATCTGCAAGCGAGTGAGTACACGCAGTACGGGTTGACGCCAGAGACGCGAGACGACCTGATCACGACTGCCTCTGCGCTGATCGATGCGTACTGCAGGCGAACGACGCTGAACCCGGCGCAGTATACGGAGCGGCTGCGGCTGACGGCAGGCGCGCGGACGGTGATGCTGAGCAACCTGCCGCTGGTGGCGGTGGATCCGGCGACGAATCCACTGGTGAGTATGCGGGCGCGGCTGGCAACGCCGCGGCGCGGCGAGCTGCCACAGACGATGGCCGAGGAGATCAGCCGGGCATTCTCACTGCCGGGAAGCTGGACCACGGTGGATGTGAATGCAGTGGATTACTTCTGCGAGACGGGAGAGGTTGCGCTGACGCAACACATCCTGGGGCTGCCGTACAACGAGGTGGAGGTGACCTATACGGCTGGGCTGGCGACGCTGCCGGATGCGGTGAAGACGGCGTGTGCGCTGATCGTAAAGAACGCGCAAGCTACGCCGGGATGCAACGTGAAGAGCAGCCGGATGGACACGATGCAGATGCAGTACTTCTCTGACTCGCTGATGGATGAGCAGGTGAAGTCACTGCTGCGGCCGTATGTGTCGCGAAGGATGGGATGAGCATGAGCGAGGCGGTGGATGTGAGGGCCGCGACGGGAGCACCGGCGCGGATGGCCGATGTGCTGCTGCGTTCGCTGGGCGGATGCGCGGTGATGTTGCGGGTGCCGGGAACGGCGATGGCTGCGCTGGACGCGGAACAGCTGGGCATGGGCGAAGCACAGTTTGACGAGGTGGAGATAGGGCCGGCAGTGTACCGGAAGGTGCTGGCGAAACGCGTGGATGGAAAGGGAGAGCGGGCGGAGCTGCTGGTTTCTGCGACTCGAATTCTGGAGCTGGCAGGGACGCTGCAGTATGCGTCGCCGAGTGTGCTGTTTGCACAGGCGGCGGGCGTGATGGTGGGAGAGACGCTGATGCAGATCGTGGGCGCGACGAGTTCGGAGCTATTTGGGCAACCGTATCTGTACCGGCTGCAACTGCGGGGCGCGTTGAGCACGATGGTGTAAGGCGGGAATACCTCAGGGGCTAAAGCCCGGTGCTTGCTGATGGCGAGAGTGTGCGGGCTAAAGCCCGCACCTACCTTAGAAGCAAACATTGGCGCGGTCGCCTGAAGCAAACAATAGCGTAGTCGCCGCAATGGGATGACGTGTGCGCGACGCGCGACGATTCCACCTTAGCCGCGATGAAACTGCGGCGAAGATGGGGCACCCGGAGTAGTGGTGAGGGAGAAGAGGGTGAGATGAAGAATGCAAAAGATACGTTTTATGTGACGCTGCGCGACCGGCTGGCAGCGGTGAATCCGGAGCGGACGTTTGTAATGCGTGGATTGCTGCGGCCGGGAATGATGGTGCAGGAAAACGAGATGGTGACGGAGGAGCTGCCGGCGGACGTCTTCATTCTGCGCTGGACGGAGTTGCAGGTGGATTGGCAGCAGCCGGTTCCACTGGCAACGATGCGGTGCGAGATACAGTACTTCACCGATGGCGATGCGGAGAGCGCGGGAATGGACCGGGGACGCAGGCTGACGGAGATGGATGCGGAACTGGTGAAGATACTTTCTCCGCAGACAGCAGCGAAGCGGAGGTTCACAGAGACGGGGGCAAGCGCGATGCAGGGCACGATCTTCTGGGGTGATGCGGTGTTTGAGAGCGTGGCCACGAATGCGGAGCGGTTGCTGCGGGTGGCGCGAGTGGATGTGTACAGCTATGAGGAGCCGGGCGAATGAGCAGAGATGCAGCAGTGCCGATGAAGGCTACTCCACCGACGAGCAGGCAGGTGCGCGCGTACTTTGCGCCAGTGGACCGGAATGCGGGCGCGCCGACGGTGTTTGATGCGGCGGTGAATGGACGGTTTGCGCTGGATGCTCCGCCGGCGCCGTGGGTGGACCTGGGGAGCGTGAGCGGATTTGCACGAAGCAGTGCGACGAAGATTGAGCCGCTGTTGTGTGGAAGCCCTAATACGGTAAGCAGCCAGGTGCGGCAGACGCTGGAAGCGACGGTGAAACTGGAGTTCCAGAGCTGGGGCAAGCTGCAACTCGCGCTGACGACGGGAACGCAGCAGATGAATCTGCCGGTGACGACAGGAGCGGCTGCAGCGACTGTTGCGGTGATGACGGGATCGACGGCAACGTGCGTACAGGTGGGCGCGAGCAACGTGGGCGCGTTTGCCGTGGGGCAGATGGTGGCGGTGGATGTGGACTATGCGCCGGGGACCACGGGATTTGTGGGCAGCGGTGTGAGCGCGGCGTATGTGAGTGCGGCGGCAGCCGTGACGATTGGCAACGACAGCAACTACACGCGGCGAGTGACGCTGAACACGGGACGGGTTGCGGCTATCGGGACGGACAGCGTGACGCTGGCGGAGCCGCTGATTGCAGGTGCGCCGACGCCGGAGATGGCGGTGATGCCGATCTGCGGGTTTGCGGATCGCGAAGGTGGAAATTTCTTTCAAGAGTGGTCAGCACTGTTTGTGCTGGATGGCGAACAGGGCGACCGGGTGATTTTTTACTATCCGCGGCTGCAAGCGATGCAGGGGGCAACGGAGACGGAGAATTCGCTGAGCAAGCTATTGATGCGATGGAACCTGGCAGGAGCGTTTCGCGCACTGCCGGTGACGGATGCGATGGATGGTGAGAGGGTTCTGTGCTTCAGGAGTTATCTGCCGGCGATCTAGAAGTTCTTCCCTCAGGGGCTAAAGCCCGGTTATGTGGCGGGTCCTGGTGTGCGGGTTAAAACCCGCACCTACCTTAGAGACAAAAACATAGAAGCAGATTCTACGCTGTGCTCAGAATGACAAGGGTAAGAGAATGCTCTACGGCGGAGTGGGCGCCGAACAGGAGGATTTGCGCGCGTCGCGCGGCCGCCGCTTCGCGACGCTATCCCACCCTAGCGCGATAATGCTGCGCGAGGATGGGGCACCCAGAGTATGGGCGAGGGAGCGGTGGACGAAATGGAGAGGATGTATTGAAGATCACAATCGACAATCATGACGGGCTGGGCGCGGTGGATTACAGCGCGCGACTGTGCACGGAGAAGCCGCTGCAGATCAAGCGGGCGCTGAATGAGCCATCGCTGCTGGCGGCGATGGTGGATTGCAGCGATGGCAGCATGATTCCGGTGCGAGGTGCGCGGGTACGCGTGCTGGCGGACAACGGCGTGGTGCTGTTCACGGGTGTGGTGGCGACGGAACCGGTGGCGGTGTATGCGGGTGCGGGGCTGACGGGTGCGGTGTACCGAAGTGCGCTGCGGGCGGTGAGCGAAGAGTGGCTGCTGAATCAGTTGGGGATGACGGTGGGTGGCGCGGGCTATGCGCAGAACAGCGGACAACTGCTGGAGGCACTGGTAACGCGGGTGGATAGCGCAGCGCTGACAAGTGCGGGGACGGCAGGCACGGTGAACGTTGGCGTGTTTACGCCGCAGCCAGCACAGAGCTGGTCAACGAATGCAGGCGCACTGGCGGGATCAGCTTATGCGGCGTACCGGGTGCTGGATGGCGCACTGGCGATGCAGACGGCGGGCGGAAACCACCATACATTCGCGGTGGGAGATGGAACACTGAACCCGGCGGCACTGACGGTGAGCGAGGCGAAGGAATTTGCCAATGACATTACGCTGACGGGCGAGATGGAACCATCAGATTATGTGACGGAATATTTTCTGGGCGATGGAACGACTTCGGCTTTCGAGATGAGGCACACGCCGGATGCGAAGAAAACGACGCTGGTGAATGACAGCTTCAACCTGGGCGTCTTCAACAAGCAGGTGTGGAGCGTGAATGATGCGGGATCGCACCTGGGATTTGCTGCGGCGGGGTTGCTGCTGAATGGCGGCAACGGATATGACGGACAGACAACGCTGGCGGCAATGGACCAAGTGGAGATGGGCGGAGCGCTGGTCTTCGAGGCGGGCGCGGTACAGCTTTCAGCAGGAAGCGATGGCGTGCTGTGCGGCGTGTATAGCGGAACGACGAGCGTGGGAAACTGCTTTGCGGGATATCGCGTGAGGCAGAGCGGAGGCACTACAACGCTGATTTCGCTGGTGAACGGCAGCGAGGTGGGGACACCGTTTGCCATAGCAGCTGGGCACGTGTACACGCTGCGGATGCGGCTGCATTGCGTGGAGTTGCAGCGGGTGAGGCAGGCATACTACGCGATGGTGGCAGGCAAGGTGACGCAGTTTGGCGGCGGGATGGTGGATGCGCCGATGTCAATCGTGTTTGATTTGCAGGACAACGGGCTGGCATCAAGCACCCCGGCGACGGTGCTGTACGACGGCACGGTGAATACTTCTCCGGCGACGTGCAGCTTTGTGGCGGTGAACAGCGCCAATTTGCTGGGAACGATTGGCTACATTCGCGCAACGCAGAACGGCTCAGGCTGGGTAACGAGCACGCCGCAGGGCGCGGCAGCGCAGACACGGCTGATTGGCGCAGCGGGCGAGGGCGTGGATTGCAACTTCAGCAGCACCAAGGTGACGTTCTACGCGGGAAAGATTCCAGCGGCGGATGAGCTGATTGCGGTGAACTACCGGATGAAGCAACGCGCGGTGGCGAGGCTGGCGGACACGGCGAGCATTCCGCTGCAGACGGCGGCAGGCGAGCCGTCGACAGCGCGATGGATGGGCAGCGTGCGAACGCCAGCGGCACGAAGCTCAGCCGATTGCGAGAGCGCAGCGGCAGCGGTGTTGAGCTTTTCAACGGACAGGACGGCGGCGATTGCGGGGCGTTATGCTGCGGTGAATCTGCAGCAGAGCAGCGATGTGTGGCCAGGCGACCTGATCCAGGTGATGTGCGACGGAGGAGCGGGCAGCGTGCAGGCGATTGTGCGCGGCGTGACAATCGCGGATGGGCATTGCGCGCCCGAGGTGCTGAGCTACGAGATTTCGTTTGCGAATGATTGGGCTGAAGCGCTTTCGATGAAGCTCTCAACGACGGTGGCGGCGGATGCTTTGCTACCTGTGAGCGCTGCGGCAGGACCGGCGGCGGTGTTGCCAAACCTACAGCAGATGAAGCTGACGGCTTACTGCGGTACGACGCTGCAGATGGATGCAGGCATGGATGCGCCGACGGGCGGCGGGTTTGAAGTGCGGCGCAGAGAGGGCGATTTTGGAGTGGGCGTGGACCAGGACCTGGTGCTGCGCAGCGGTGTGCGGAATTTCACCATTCCACGGGCGGCACAGTTTGAAGAATATTTTGTGCGAGCATATGACGGCTCGACACCACCGGCGTATTCGCGCTTTTCGAGTGTGGTGGGCGTGGATATTCCAGTGAGCTAGGCGAGGGCGAGACGATGACAGAGTTTGAGAGTCAGGTGATGGCTGATTTGAGTGTGTTGAAGAGCCAAATGAGGGCGTTGATGGGCATTGGCCAGCCGGAACGGCTATCAGTGCTGGAGAAGCGCGTGGAAGAGCACGAGCGCTCTATGCAGAGGATGCGGGGCTGGGCAGGCGCGGGCGGTGTGCTGCTGACGCTGATTCATATTGGCATTGACTATTTGCGGCGTTGAATAACCAAAGAAAGAGGAGAGTGGATGAATTTTCTAAGTGTATTGTTGCGCGGGCTGACACTGGTTCCGGGCGTAATCCAGGGCGTGGAAGGCTTGTCAGGCGCGCAGACCGGCGGACAGAAGAAGGATGCCGTGCTTTCCATTGTGGGATCGGCAATCAACATGGCCGATGCCGTGGGCGGCAAGCAGATCGCAGATGCGGACAAGTTCCAGGGCGGGCTGGGCAAGGTGATTGATGGGGTAGTGGATTGCCTGAACGCCAGCATATGGACCAAGGCCGCATAGGCGCAAACAAAGCCGGCTGGAGAGAACCTGCTCCAGCCGGTGGATATGGTGCAACCGCACCCGTAATCATCCACCTGCTTTGCACCGTTATAATCACTCGCATGGTGCAGAAAAAGAGAGTGAATCCGACGCCGCAAGCAAAAGCCGCCCTGGTATCAGTGGTGATGGGCAGCAAGAGCGATTACGAGACCATGCAATCCGCAGTGGAGATACTGACGGAGTTTGGCGTGGCGCATGAGGCGCGCGTGGTTTCAGCGCACCGCACACCGGACCTGCTGATGGAGTATGCGGCGGCAGCCGCGGCGCGCGGGGTGAAGGTGATTGTGGCGGGCGCAGGCGGGGCGGCGCATCTGCCGGGAATGATTGCCGCGAAGACGACGCTGCCGGTGCTGGGCGTGCCGATTCCGGCGACGATGCTGCAAGGCATGGATTCGCTGCTCTCCATTGTGCAGATGCCGAAGGGTGTGCCGGTGGGAACACTGGCGATTGGTAAGCCGGGCGCGGCGAATGCGGCGCTGCTGGCGATTTCAATCCTGGCGCTGGAGGACAAGGCGCTGGGCACGAAGCTGACGAAGTGGCGGGCTGAACAGAGCGCGAAGGTGCTGACACAGAGCCTGCCGCAGGCTGGGGTACGATGAACAGAATTCTTCCGGGCTCCACGATTGGAATTTTAGGTGGCGGGCAGCTGGGACGCATGACGGCGATGGCCGCGCGTTCCCTGGGATATCGCGTGCAGGTGCTGGATCCTGATCCAGCGTGCCCTGCGAGTTTTGTGGTGGACGCATGCTTTCAGGCGGGCTGGGATGACGTGTGGGAAGCGGGCAACCTGGCGCGCGGCTGTGATGTGGTGACGTTGGAGATTGAACAGATTTCACTGCAGAGCATGGAAGCGGCACGCAAGCATGCTCCGGTGCGGCCGGGCGCGGAGATTCTGGCGATTGTGCAGGACCGCATTGAGCAAAAGAACTGGCTGACGAAACATGGATTCCCGGTAGGTGCTTACCGAGCGGCGCGGTCGCTGGACGAGTTGATCACAGGCGTGAAGGAACTGGCAGGGCCGTGTTTTGTGAAGAGCTCGCAGGGCGGCTACGACGGCAAGGGTCAGGCGAAGATTGGATTTTCCGGCGAGGCGACGGAGGCGGAGATTCGCGAGGCGTGGAGAGCGGTAGGCGAAGAGGCTTGCGTGGCAGAGCGCGCCGTGAACCTGGAGCAGGAGATCTCCGTGATGGTGGCGCGTTCGCCGAGCGGAGAGATGAAGATTTTTCCGGCGGCATCGAATTTTCATGAGAACCAGATCCTAGCGTGGAGCGTGATTCCGGCGACGATACCGATTACGCTGGCGATCCAGTCACGAAAGATCGCAGAAGAGATGGCCGACACGCTGCAGCTGGAAGGCATCATGGCGATAGAGATGTTTGTGACCAAGGATGGAACGCTGCTGGTGAACGAGCTGGCGCCGCGCGCACACAACAGCTATCACGCCAGCGAGCGGGCGTGCATGACCGGGCAGTTTGAGCAGGCAGTACGCGCTATCTGCGATCTGCCGCTGGGCGAAGTGAGCCTGGTGCAGCCAGCTGCGATAGCGAATCTGCTGGGCGATGTGTGGCTGGATGGGCAGCCGAAGTTTGATGCGGCGCTGGCGGTGCCAGGCGTGCGGCTGCATTTGTATGAGAAGGAACGTCCGCGCAAAGGCAGGAAAATGGGACATCTTTCTGCCGTGGGCTCGACTCCGGCAGAAGCAGTGGAACGCGTGCTGGAGGCGGCGGGACGGCTGTAGGAAGCGGGAAGAGACAAAAGCAGATTCTTCGCTACGCTCAGAATGACAGTGTTTTTTTATTTGAGATAACAGGTGCTAAAAGCAAAAGGCGTCGAGTCAGAATTCTGACTCGACGCCTTTTTTTGTTTAAGAATTAGCCAATGTCTTCGGCCCAGTTCTCGAGATAGGCTTTGAAGTCTGACATGAACTTGCCAGCGTCTGCGCCATCGACGATGCGGTGATCGAAGCCGAGCGAGAAGTACTGGATGGTGCGGATGGCAATGGTGTCGTTGCCTTCCTTGTCCGTCAGAACAACGGGCTCCTTGCTCATGCCGCCGATGCCGAGGATGGCGCTCTGCGGCTGGTTGATGATCGGCAGGCCAAACTGCTCGCCGAAGATACCGGAGTTGGTGAGGGTGAAGGTGCCGCCGGAGATCTCGTCGGCGCCGAGCTTCTTGCCGCGCGCGCGGGCTGCGAGATCGACGATGGAACGCGCTACGCCGAGGAAGTTGCGCTCCTCAGCCTGCTTGATGACGGGTACGATCAGGCCCCACTCCAGCGCGACCGCGATACCGATGTTGATGGTCGGGTTGTAGCGGATCGCTTCGCCGTCAATCACCGCATTCACGATGGGATACTTGCGCAGGGCTGCAACAGCGGCGCGCGTGATAAACGGCATGTAGGTCAGCTTCACACCATTGCGCTGCTCGTACTTATTCTTCTCCTTTTCGCGGAGGCGAACGATGCGCGTCATGTCTACCTTGAAGACAGTGTGCACGTGCGGGCTGGTGCGCTTGGACTCCACCATGCGCTGCGCGATGATGGAGCGCATCTTGGTGAGCGGCACGACTGAGCCGGGCGCGGGTGCTGCGGCAGCCGGTGCAGGCGCTAGCACGGAGGCAATAGGAGCCGAAACAAGCGCAGGAGCCGCTGCGGGTGCAGCAACAGCAGCGGGGGCTGCGGGCTGCATACCCTGGCCGAGCGCGGCAAGCGCATCGTCTTTGGTAATGCGGCCATTTGCACCAGTACCGGCGACCCTGGTGAGATCGAGATTGTTATCTTTCGCGATCTTGCGCACGAGCGGAGAGGATTTGACGCGGCCACCGTTGGAAGCTGCGGCAGGCGCTGCGGCTGGAGCGGGTACAGCGGCCGGTGCGGCGGCTGCAGGTGCGGGAGCAGAGCCGGAACCGCTGCCACCGATGACTGCCACGACGGTGTTGATGTTAACGGTTGCGCCCTCTTGCACCTTGATTGCGGTGAGCGTGCCTGCAGCGGGCGAAGGAATTTCTGCGTCCACCTTGTCTGTAGAAATTTCGAAGAGCGGCTCGTCCCGCTGAACGCTATCGCCAACCTTCTTCAGCCACTTCGTCAGCGTGCCTTCGGTGATGGATTCACCCATCTGGGGCATCACGACTTCGGTGCCACCGCTGGACGCGGCAGGGGCAGAAGGCGCCGGTGCGGCGGGAGCGGCAGGCACGGGCTTCTTCTCTTCCACGGCTGGAGGCGCGGGTGCAACTGCGGCGGCGCCAGCCTCTGCGATGACGGCAACGACGGTGTTGATGGCGACAGTAGCGCCTTCCTGGACCTTGATCTCCTGCAGCACCCCGGCGGCGGGCGATGGAATCTCGGCGTCAACCTTGTCAGTCGAAATCTCAAAAAGGGGTTCATCGCGCTGCACGGTATCGCCCGGCTTTTTCAGCCACTTGGTCAGCGTGCCTTCGGTAATGGATTCGCCCATCTGGGGCATGACAATATCTGTCGGCATTGGAAACCTTTCGGGGGGAAATCTTACACAATCACCCAGTAAAAATTATAGTCCCGGCAAGCGGATCGCCGGGGGCACTGCCCTAGTACTTCACTAACTTACGCGCCGCACGCACAACGTCTGCGACCTGCGGCATAAAGGCCTTCTCCAGCGGAGGAGAAAACGGTACTGCAGAATCCAGCGAGGTGATGCGCACAATAGGAGCGTCCAGAAAATCGAACGCCTCTTCGTTGATGATGGCGGCAATCTCGCCGGCGATGCCTCCGGTCTTTGTATCCTCGTGCAGCACGATCACCCGGTTGGTCTTCTCCACCGTCTCACGGATGGCGTCGCGATCCAGAGGCAACAGTGTGCGCAAATCCAGAATCTCTACATCGATGCCTTCGGTTGCCAGCAGCTCGGCGGCCTCCTGCGCGACGTAGACGGTGGCGGCATACGTGATGATGGAGAGATGCTTGCCACGGCGATGTACGCGCGCCTTGCCGATGGGGATGGTGTACTCCTCCGCCGGCAAGTCTTCCTTGATGCGGCGGTAGAGGTACTTGTGCTCGAAAAAGATTACGGGGTTATTGTCGCGCACGGCAGATTTGATGAGGCCCTTGGCGTCGCGCGCCGTGGCGGGGCAAATAACCTTCAGGCCGGGCGTATGTACATAGGCCATCTCATTATTCTGCGAATGGAATGGGCCGCCGCTTACGCCGCCACCGGTGGGTCCGCGCAGCACCATGGGCGCGGGCGCGCCCCAGCGCCAGTTGGATTTGGCCAGGATCTGCACGATCTGCGAGTGCGCCGAGGTGATGAAGTCCATGAACTGAAACTCCGCTACCGGACGCATGCCGGTGAGCGCGGCCCCGTAGGCCGAGCTGGCAATGGCCATCTCCGAGATAGGCGTGTCCACCACGCGCTCAGGGCCGAAGCGATGCACAAAGCCTTCGGTGACTTTGAATGCGCCGCCGTAGACGCCCACGTCTTCGCCCATGACGAAGACCGCGGGGTCGCGCTCCATCTCTTCCCATAACCCCTGCCGAATTGCTTCAAGATATGTGACGGGTGCCATCGTGTCCTCTAAATCCCCTGTGCTGATGCGCGAAGCAAAAAATGCATTGATTTACTTGTAGTGCCCGGGTGCGCTGGATTCTGTCAGTTCCGCACCTTCATTCGCCTGCCGCACCACGATCGGACCGTACTTCAACGCGATAGGGCCATCTTCCTTGTACACATCCGTTGCCGCATCCGCGGGATCGGGCATGGGTGAGGCTTCAGCAACGGCGCGCTCCTCCTCAATCCATTGATTCACGCCGTCTGAAATGGTCTTCAGCTCGTCGTCAGTAATCCATCCCTGCTCGCGGAGAAAATTTTCGTAGCGCAGAATAGGATCGCGGCGCTTCCAGTACTCTTTCACTGGCGCGGGTACATAGTTTGCCGGGTCGTGCATGGCGTGGCCCTTCATGCGCATCAACTTGGCTTCAATGAACGAGGCGCCTTCGCCGCGATAGGCGCGCTGCACGGCTTCGTAGGTGGCGTCGTAGACCTGGTTCGCGTCAGTACCATCCACAATCACGCCGGGCACGCCGTAACCGATGGAACGATCGGCAAGGTCTTTGCATGCGAACTGCATCTCGACCGGCGTGGAATAGGCCCACTGGTTGTGCTCCACCAGCAGGATGACGCCGAGCTTCTTGACTGCGGCAAAGTTGAAGCCTTCGTAAGTGGGCCCGGTGGATTGGCCACCGTCGCCAATGTAGCCCAGCGCTGCGATCTCGCGGCCCTGCAGCCGCGCTCCCATGCAGCAGCCAGCAAGCACGGAGATGGAATCACCGAGGTGCGAGATGGGCGCGACCACGTTGTGCACCTTGTGGTCGCCATAGTGGGAGCCGGATTCGCGGCCGCGCGTGGGCGAACCCGCCTTCGCCATGTACTGCATCATGGTGTCGCTGGGTTTGAAGCCGCGCACAATCATGGAGCCCTGGTTGCGGATCATCGGACCCATCCAGTCATCAGCGCCCAGCGCAAACGCGGAGGCGACCGAGGTGGCTTCCTGCCCGAGGCTGAGGTACAAGCCGCCGATCACCTTGGACTGCTTGTACATGCGCTCCAGCGACTCTTCCATGCGGCGGTTCACCAGCATCAGCCGGTAAATCTCGATGGACTTTTCACGGTCAAGATACTTCGAGGGGCGCAGCTTGGGAACAGGAGCATCCGTCGGCCCGACGACTTTGTAGTGATACTGGCCTTCCAGCCACTCACTTTCAATGTGGAATGGAATCTGCTCCAGCCGCCAGTCTGGAATGCCGTGCGGATTGTTAGCCACAGTGGGCTGCTGCGCTTTTATTTTTTCGTTTGAGGATAGCTTGGCTGGCATTGGGTAGTTTCCGGCGTGCTCCTGCAGTGCAAATCCGTACTACAGAAGCGCTTTCAGGTTTGATGATAGGCCGGGCTAAAAGGGGTTCCTAGCTATACGTACGTTTACCGCACAAATATGTTGTTTTTCGCACAATGTGGGATTTGCGAGTCGAACATCGCACAGCGGCTTATGCGAGCAGCGTAGCGAGCGATTCAGCTTGCAGCATCTGCCGCTCAAAAACGCGGCCCAGGTGGCACGATACAGAGTTGGCTGCGTTGCGCATGTTGGGTTCGGGATCGCGGTCCACGGGCGCTTCCAGTTCCAGGCTGGTAACCTTGCGATCGGTGATGCCGCAGGGCACAATCCAGTCAAACTCACGCAGGTCTGCCGTCACATTGAGCGCAAACCCATGGGAAGTAACACCCTGCGACACATGCACGCCGATGGCGGCGATTTTTTTTTCTGCGATGGAGCCGCCAGCCAGCGTCCACACGCCGGTGCGCCCACAGATGCGCTGCGTCATCACGCCGAAGTCTGCACAGGCGCGAATCAGCGCCTCTTCCAGGAGACGGACATAGTCCACCGCGCCGAGGTGCGGACCTTTGCGGCCGGGCCACTCGCCGCGAAGATCGAAGATGGGATAGCCGACGAGCTGGCCGGGGCCGTGATACGTCACGTCGCCGCCACGATTGATTTCATGCAGTTCTACGTCGCGCGATGCGAGGAATTCATCGCTCGCCACCACGTTGCTGCGGTGAGCATTGCGCCCCAGCGTGATAACCGCCGGATGCTCCAACAGCAACAGCGTGTCGCCGATCTTTCCCTGCTTGCGCGCAGCGATCACCTGCTGCTGGATGGCGAGGCCATCGGTATAGCTGACGCGGCCGAGTTGGAGGAGGTGGATGTGCATCGTTCAGTTCTCAAGAATAAAGCCCGACGATTAAGCCGGGCTTGTTGTTGCTTTTGCGCGCAGCGCGATCCGCCGTGCGCGCAGCACCTAGACGTTGATCGGCATGCCTTCGACACTGGCGAAACCATCCAGCAGCGCCTCATAGACCGTTGGGTGTGCGTGGATGGTGAACATCATCTCTTCCACGGTCGCTTCCAGTTCCATCGCGGTCACAGCTTCAGCGATGATCTCCGTTGCAAAGGGGCCAATGATGTGTACGCCGAGGATCTCGCCATACTTCGCATCGGCAACGACCTTGATGAAGCCGTCGTGCGAATCCAGGATGGTCGCCTTGGAGTTGCCGACGAATGGGAACTTGCCGACCTTCACCTGCAATCCCAGCTCCTTCGCCTTCGCTTCTGTCAGGCCGACGCTGGCGATCTGCGGCTCGCAATAGGTGCAGCCGGGAACACGCTCGCGCTTGACGGCGCGCGCATACTTGCCCGCGAGCCTGGCCGCCACAACCATGCCGCACATGGAACCGGTGTGCGCCAGTTGCGGCATGCCGGCCACGATATCGCCGATGGCATAGATGCCGAGCTCCGCCGTCTCCATCCACTCATTGGTAAAGATGAAGCCGCGTTCACTCTTGATTTTGGTTTTATCCAGCGCAATGCCTTCGGTGCGCGGTGCGCGGCCCACAGCCACCAGCACCTTCTCCGCTTCCTTCACAACAGGCTTGCCGTCCGCGCCAATAAAGCTGACCTTCACGCCGTCTTTTGTCTTCTCAATCTTCGTATCTTTCACGCCGACGTGCACGTCAATGCCGCGCTTCTTGTAGACGCGCGCCAGTTCCTTACTGACATCTTCATCTTCCACCGGCACCACGCGCGGCAGCATTTCAATCACTGAGACCTCTGCGCCGAAGCTGCGGAAGATGGATGCAAACTCAACGCCCACCGCGCCGCTGCCGATCACGATCAGCGACTTGGGCTGCGCGGGCAGAGAGAGAATCTCGATGTTGGTCAGGATGCGGTCATCCGCCTTGTAGCCGGGCAGCATGCGCGCATCAGAGCCGGTGGCGAGCACCAGCTTCTTCGCCTTTACCTCGCTGGCCTTGCCGTTCAGGTCGACGGCGACGGTGAACACGCCATCCTTCGCGCCGCCGGTCAGCTTGCCGAAGCCATTGATGACGGTGATCTTGTTCTTCTTCATCAGGAAGTCGAGGCCCTTGGTGTGTTTCACCACGATGTCGTTCTTGCGCTTCAGCACGTTGGCCCAGTTCACCGCGCCCTTGTCTACGCCGTCAATGCCGTATGCCGAGGCATGCTTCATGTGGTCGAAGACCTCGGCGGAGAAGAGCAGCGCCTTGGTGGGAATGCAGCCCACGTGCAGGCAGGTGCCGCCCAGCTTGTCAGTCTTCTCAACCAGCGCGACCTTCAGGCCGTACTGCGCCGCGCGAATCGCGCAGGTATATCCGGCGGGTCCGCCGCCAACGATTGCCACATCAAAAATTGTCTCTGCCAAGGGAAAGCTCCTAGAAGTCTTTAGATTCCATGCTACGGCAAACGATGCAACGGGCGCATCCGAAGAACGCTATTCGGCCTCTTCGGATGTAGCCTCATCATTAGGGCCTCGTTTTATTTCACTTAAAGTCTTTCCATCAAAACTTTTCCACTCAATCCAGCCATTTGCTCTTCTACCCATTAAAGCAACTGCCGCCATACTGGGTGATCCAAACAAGTGATTCTTTATGAAAACAATTCGGTCGCCAATTACTTCAACATCTCCATCTTCGATGAGACGTTCCCTGAATTTTTCCATGGATGTCCCCACTATCGAAGGGACGTTCTCTACACGACCTGTTGAATCCTTCAAAACTACAAATCCTTCATCGGTATAAGTCCCTCGCCCATCCGCCTCCGAGCCCTTACAGAAAAAGATTTCTTGTGGAGTCGGAGTTACGCTCGGCTTGAGAAGCGGTTCAAATATTGGATAGCCTAGGGTTGTGAGCAGCGTACTCATAGTCTCGTAAATTTCATGGCAATCAGCCTGCATTGGTGGAGGAGCATAGGTCTGATTTCCCCCTGTTCCATTCAGTGCAGAGTAACGGGCGGCTGCTCTCGCCCCCCTGATTGCCAACTCCTCTAAAAACAAGGTGTGGGTGGTGGTAAAGCTGTTTGTCAGGGAAATTACTACCAGGGCTTTATTCCAAAATTCTTTATCCTTATCGTGCTGTCTAAGTCGGTCACCAATTCCACCTGTCTGACCAATGTAAATCTGGATTGCTTCAGTGTCTGGGTCTATTCCAACAAGGAAATATAAAGCATTCTGTGTGCTTTCTGGCATCCCCAAAAACTGATCTAGGGCGTTTCGGGGTATTTCTATTACCCGCACAATACGGGTCGTTATCTCCGCAATCCGTATGCTTCTCGGATCACCGTTCGGCAAAAATATTTGAATAGTCTTTGGATTAAGTTTTTCCATTATCCCAGCACCTTCGCCGCCGCCTGCGCAAAGTAGGTCACGATAAAATCCGCCCCCGCGCGCCGGATGCCCAGCAGCGACTCCATCATGGCGCGTTCCGGCTCCAGCCAGCCGCGTTCGAAGGCCGCGTGCAGCATGGCGTATTCGCCGGACACCTGGTACGCGCCCATGGGCAGGTCCATGCGTTCGCGGGCGTCGCGAATGACGTCAAGATACGGCATCGCCGGCTTCATCAGGATCAGGTCTGCGCCCTCGGCGATGTCCTGCTCGATCTCGCGCATCGCCTCACGTCCATTAGCAGCGTCCATCTGGTAGCCGCGGCGGTCGCCGAACTGGGGCGCGGAATCTGCCGCCTCGCGAAACGGGCCGTAGAAGGCTGACGCGAACTTGGCCGCGTAGCTCATGATGGGCGTTTGTTGAAATCCTGTGGAATCCAGCTCCGCGCGAATGGCGGCCACGCGGCCGTCCATCATGTCACTGGGCGCCACAATGTCTGCCCCCGCGGCGGCGAGCGATGCCGCCGCCTTCGCAATAAGCGGCAGGCTGGCGTCGTTATCCACTTCGCAGTCCGCGCCGGTGCCGCGCAGCACGCCGCAGTGGCCGTGCGAAGTGTATTCGCACAGGCAGACGTCAGCGATCAGCGCCATGTTCTTCAGGGCGCTCTCCTTTTTCAGCGCGCGCAGCGCCTGCTGGGTGATGCCGTCTGCAGCGTATGCTCCGCTGCCCTTCTCGTCTTTTTCCGAGGGGAGCCCGAAGAGCAACAGGCCACCGATGCCGAGTGCGGCAGCCGCATTCGCTTCCTTCACCGCCTCATCGACCGAGAGATTGAACACGCCGGGCATGGACATGACCGGGCGGCGAATGCCTTGGCCTTCGCAGACGAAGAGCGGCTGAATCAGCATGGAGGGGCGCAGATGGGTCTCGCGCGCCAGGGAACGAAGCGCCTCAGTACGCCGCAATCTACGCAGCCGGGTTACAGGGAATTCCATGCCGTAATTCTACGCGGGGTACGCGTCTGTGCTCTACTTCCCACCGCAGACGCAGGCGGTGTAGTCTGCCGCGTGGGTGTTGCTAAGCGCGCAGACATAGGCCGGCCAGAACGGCGCCAGTTCGCGCGTAAGCGTGCCGGAGGTATAAAAGCGCAGGTAATTCTGGCTGGCAGTAGTGGCCGCCCCAGGGTCGGCGCTGAAGCCGGAAATGATCGCGCGCAGCGTTGCAGGGGTGAATCCGCTGTGCTCATAGGCTGCGGAGAAGGTGTATTCCGGCGCCCAGGCGCTGCCCTGCGCATCTGCCGCGACGTAGACGGTGTAATCCGCCAGCGTCGCCGTGGCGGGAGATACCCTGGCCACGGTAAACGAGGGATGATTGCCATCCACGGGAGAGATGGAGGACACCATCTTCAGCGCGACGGTCTGATTCTGCGCCTCCCCCGCCTTGTTCGCAGGGTCCAGCAGGCGCAGCTCATCCATGTGAGTATGCGCGAAGATGGCGAGCGGTATCACGCTGGCGTTGCCGGCCAAGGTATCGCCCAGCACCTCACTGCTCATAAACATCTTCGGCTTGCCGCCGCTGCAGACAGCATCTGGCCCATGGGACAGCGTGCTGTAGGGGTTCACGCCGGGCGGGATATGCCCCATCACCCACACCCGTTGGTGCAGTTTGCGAGCCGCATCCAGTTGCTGCTGTAGCCATTGCATCTGCGCTGCGCCGGGCGCGGCATCGGCGTGGCCGGAGCAATGCGTATAGCCGGTGCTGAGAAAAATATCGTTCACCACAATGAGCCGCGTGCGCTGCATGGGCGCGGCCATGGTCACGCTATAGTAGCCGCCGTTGGCAAAGTCCTTCGCCGCCTCAGCGTTCCAGGTGGAGCCCACACCATGCCCCACGATCTTCGCCACCGCATCAAGAAATGGCGTGCCGGTATCCAGCTTGTAGTCGTCGCAGTTGGAATCGTTGTTGCCCAGCGACAGGTAGAGCGTGGCGTGGGGCAGCGCCTGCTGCAGACGTTCGGCCTGGTACTGCAGTGTCTTCTCCACGAAGGTCTCGTAGTCCGCGGGCGTGGCGCCGGGCATGGTCTGCGCCCAGCGACAGGAAAATTTATGCGCCAGCAGGTCGCCGCTCACAGTCACAAAACGAACACCTTGCGCATGTGCACGAATCGCCAGCAGCGCAGATTTCAACAGAGCGTACGATGTATCCTCACCCTTGGCCCTGCAGGAAGTCTGCAGCTTGTCGAGATCCTGTTGCCGGCTGGGTGAGTCTGGCGCAGCAAAGATCGCCTCCCATCCGCTCGCTGGCGCGGCGGCTAATACCTTCACCTTCGCAGGATCGTGAAAGGGATCGAAGTGGACATCACTGATCATGAGCGCCTGCGCTGTGTTCGCGCGCGTGGCAGGAGCAGCAAAAGCCGCGCAACTGAGCAGCAGCAGACAGACCACGGAGACCATGCGCGCGCTTCGCGCGCAAAATTTTAAAATCATCAGTGCCCTCTAGGACGATTCACGCCAGATATCGCTCATTCTACCCACAGCGGGTTATGGAGCAAGAAAAACCCGGCCATCAAGCCGGGTTCGTCTTTTGCTTTTGTCTTCACGCGCGAAGCGCGTTATTCGCCCTGCACGCAGCAGTCAAATGCGCATGGGCATGATGATGTAGCGATATTTGAAGGCATCATCCGGATCTTCGGGGCGCATCTGGCCTGCACTCTGCGCGTCCTTGAACTCCAGCCGCACTTCGCTCACACTGCCGATGGCCTTCAGGAAATCCAGCAGGTATTGTGAATTAAATCCGACCACGATGGCGTCGTAGTTGTACGGCGTCTCAATGGAATCCTCAGATTCACCGGCGTCTGTGGAAGATGAGGAAAGCTTGAGCTCGTTCTGTTCCAGCCGCAGCTTGATGGCGCCGGAGCGTTCATCGGCAAACTGCGCCACGCGCTGAATGCAAGCGGAGAGTTCGTCTGCCTTCACAATGACGAACTTGTTGTTGTCACGCGGCAGCACGGCTTCGTAGTTGGGGAACTGGCCGCTCAGCTTGCGCGAGGTCAGCACCCGGCCACCCACCTTGAAGAACAGTGTCTGCTCGTCGTCAGCAAACTCCAGGAACTCTTCTTCGGTGTTGTTCAGTAAGCCCTGCAGTTCGCTCAGGGCTTTGCGCGGGATCAGCGTCTTCTTCTCGCCATTCACTCCAACCAGAGCCTCGCCGGTCTTCTCCACGTGGGCCAGGCGGTGTCCGTCCGTGGCCACCATCGCCATGGATTCAGCCTTCAGCGCCAGCAGCGCGCCGTTCAGCGTATAGCGCGATTCCTCACTGGAGATGGCGAAGATAGTCTTCGCGATCATCGCCTTCAGTGAAGCAACCGGCAGTTTGATGGCGTCATTGGCGGGGAACTCCGTCACCTGCGGGAAGTTTGCGCGTGCCATGCCCACCATCTTGGTGTTGGAGCGGCCGGCGCGGATCTGCACCCAGTGGTTCTCCATCTGCTTGATGGAGATTTCGCCCTCTGGCAGCAGCTTGATGTAGTCATACAGCTTGCGCGCGGGCACCGTGCAAGCACCTGGCTTCTTCACCTTGGCCGCGCACGACGTCTTCAGCGACTGGTCCAGATCGGTCGCGGTGATCGTCAGCCGATCCTCGTCCGCTTCAAATAGGAAATTGGAGAGGATGGGGATAGTGGTCTTGCGTTCCACCACGGATTGCGCCGCGGTTAGCTCGCGCAGCAGTTCAGCACGGCTTACGCTGATCTCCATGGTGCTGCTGGTGGTAGCAGTGGAAGTGGACACTGGATTGGTCGCGGTAGTCACGGTTGCATCTCTCCGATTCTGAATAGCGGCGTGCTTCCACGATTGTAGTGAGAAAGCTCGCAGTGCGATACGAAGATTTTATGTGGGAAAAGTGTACGCTGCGTGGAAGCCGTGGCCAAGATGCTGCGAAGGTACTCCGGTTGCGGCATGCGGATGCCCTGAACTACTGCCGGTGTGAGTGGGGTTAAAAAACATAGGTGAAGTAGTACAGATACCTAGAAGCAGTAACCGTTCGCACTGGAAAAGTGGATTTCTTGGTCAAGATACGATGAATCCTGCAGATACGCAGCGTCCCGGTTTTAGAAAACCAGCTACTGCGGGGATGAATAATGCGGAGGACCGGTACCTGTCTTTCACGAGTGTTCCATTTCTCCCACTTCCCCACAGACGCTCCAGCGGCATGCCCGCGAAGTGCTGCACCGTTGGGTGGAAATAGCGTCCGGAGCCGCGTCATTCCTGCCCATGCGCACTGTCCGCATTTCAACAGAGTTGGCCGCAGCCTGAGGAAGACAGGTAAGAAATCCTTTCCGGGAGGTTTGCGTTAGCGCGAGTTCCAGGGCATCTTGCTGAGCACAATTCCCATGCCGCAGTAGTCCGTAATTCCAGCAAAAACCAGCCCAGCGCCGACCAGTGCTGAGAGCGCAAAGAATCCTGGATGAACCAGCCAACCCAGCGCCGCACCCAGCAGCACCAGGGAGCCAGCCCCGATGCGTACCTGGCGTTCCAGCGAAATAGCCCCGGTCTTGCCGCGAACGACGGGCAGGCCAGCATTTTCCCAGGCGGCTGTTCCCCCCTCGACCATATATACCTCCGCCAGCCCTTCCTGTTGCAGTTGCAGGCAGGCCGCTGTAGCGCGGGTACCGCTGTGGCAGATCACGTAGAGCCGCCCGTCGCCTTCATTGCGGTAGCGGTTTGCCGCGGCAGCATTGAGCTGGTCCAGCGGCAGCGACCGGGCCCCCTCTGCATGCACCCGGTTGTATTCAGCCGGTGTGCGCACGTCTACAAGGGTTGGCAGACAGCCATACTGCATGCGGTGGCGCAGCTCCGCCAGTGGCATGATGGTTACCCCCGATGTGGTCCAGGTTGCGCTCATACGGCCACTGGCTGCGTCAGAGCGTCCAGCGCTTCCACCACGCGCGGCAGATAGGTATAGGTGGGCCCACCCTGCATCAGCACGGCCACGCCGGCGGCTTCCAGTACCTGTTCACGGGTGGCCCCGGCCTTCAGGCAAGCCTGGATATGGGCGTACATGCAGTTTTCGCAACGCACGGCCAGGCCAATTGCGAGTGCGATCAACTCCTTCTCCATCACCGAGAGCGTCCCCGGCTTGAACGCTGCCTGGTGCAGGGCGCTGAAGCCCTTGATCAGGTCAGGCATCTCCGTTCGTACGGGTTTCATGGCGGCGGCTACGGTCTCGTAATACTGCTGGGCATTGGTTTGCATGGTTTTCTCCGGCGCAAAAAGGCTATGCTGTTCTGGAAGACACAAACACAAAACAACTATATTGCCATATAGTGATATAGTCAACTGAGCGCTATGAAAAAGAAGATTACCCCAGCCCGCACCCCCCCGCGCAAGCGCCACAAGGCCCTGGATCCTAACCAGTTGCAAGCCGTGGCTGGGCTGTTTGGCGTGCTTTCCGAGGGCAGCCGCCTGAGCATTCTTCAACTGCTGCAGGCCGGTCCACTGAGCGTTGGCGAACTGGTGGAGCAGTCCGGGCTGAAGCAGGCGAACGCCTCAAAGCAGCTCGCCAGCCTGCAGGCTGTGGGCGTCATCGCGCGCCGGCAAGAGGGCAATCGTGCCATCTATTCCATCGCCATGCCGCTGGTGTTTGAGTTGTGCGATATCGTGTGCCGCGGTGTGGCGCAACAGGCCGCCGAGCGAGCGGCGGCGCTGAAGGTCTAGTCCGTACCCGTGAAGCAAAAGGAAAGCCCGGCAGCGAGCCGGGCTTTTTGTTGTTGTCTTTCCGCGCGTATAGCGCGGGATTCGCCGTGCGCGCAGCACCTAGCTGAGCGTTTCCATCAGCTTGTTGATGGTGCGGTTCAGGTCCTTGTCTACGCGGCGCAACTCGTCGATCTTGGAGATGGAATGCATCACCGTGGTGTGGTGCTTGCCGCCGAACTGACGCCCGATTTCGGGAAGGCTGGCTTCCGTCATCTGCTTGGCAAGATACATTGCAATCTGCCGCGGCACCACGATCTGGCGGGAGTTGTTCTTCTGCTTCAACTCTGCCACGCGCATGCCAAACTGCTCGCTCACTGCGCGCTGGATGGCTTCAATCGTGATCTTGCGCACCTGGGTATCAATGAACTGCTTCAGGCACTGCTGCGTGGTCGGCAGCGTGATCTCCACGCCATGCATGGAGCACCATGCGATCAACCGCACCAGCGCGCCTTCCAGCTCGCGTACATTGGTGCGCACGTTGGATGCGATGAAGAGCGCCACATCCGTGGGCAGCTGGGTGTGTTCGCTCTCCGCCTTCTTCTGCAGGATGGCGACCTTGGTCTCCAGGTCCGGCGGTTGAATGTCGGCAATCAGGCCCCACTCAAAGCGTGAGCGCAGCCGGTCTTCAATCTCGGCCAGCTCTTTCGGAGGCCGGTCCGAAGCGATCACGATCTGCTTCATGCTCTCGTGCAGAGCGTTGAAGGTATGGAAGAACTCTTCCTGCGTGCGTTCCTTCTGCGCCAGGAACTGGATATCGTCGATGAGCAGCACGTCTACGTTGCGGAAGCGGTCGCGGAAGCTGGTCATCTTGTCGTAGCGCAGCGAGTTGATCATCTCGTTGGTGAACTTTTCGCTCGACACGTAGCAGATACTGGCCTGTGGCTGACGGCGCTTGATCTCGTGCCCGATGGCCTGCATCAGGTGGGTCTTGCCCATGCCCACGCCGCCGTACAGGAAAAGCGGGTTGTAGGCCTTGGAAGGGCGTTCGGCTACGGCGAGGGCGGCTGCATGGGCAAACTGGTTCCCGGCACCGGCAACAAAGCCGTCAAAGGTGTAGCGAGGATTGAGCTGTGCCGCCGAATTCCAGTCAAAACGCGATTGTTCCGGCCCCGGCAGAGTTCCGGCCTGGCTGCGGCCGCGCGGTGCATTGGGCGAGTGGCTGGGCTGCGGCGCAAATCCGCCATCCTCGCGCACGCGCGGAGCGCTGGGATCATCCTGCGGCGTTACAAAGACAAAATTGTCGACATCCAGCTCAAGCTGGTCGATGGCTTCATTGATCAGGTCGGCATAACGATCGCCGATATGCTGGAATTCCGCTGCGGGAATTCGCACATAGAGCGTCTTGCTATTGATATGCGAGAAGCGTGTCGGCTTCAGCCATGTCTCGTAGGACTGGCGATTGATCTTCTTTTCCAGCGCGCCCAGGATGCGGACCCACGGATTGAGAACGGCAGTGGCTGTGGGAACAAATGACATCGTTTCGTATCCTTACTTGCTCAATCATCGAGTTGCTTGCACACGTGGCCCGTGAAGAAAAAGCATAGAAGAGCAAAGAAGCCCCAGGACCGCAATGTTGCCGAGTCGGAAAAACGTCTCTGCGTAAACTCCGCATAACCAGAACTACTGGTCAGACCGGAAAAGACCCTGGGGTTTGAAGTGTGAGCAAAACAACTTCGATGTGAAGAAAATCTTAGCTGTTGAACGGTCTTGATAGTAGCACGGAAAAAACGGTGTTGTTGCATCGCGCGCCAGCAAAATTTTTTCGAGCGGAAGATTGCACCATTCATTGTGAAGAATCGAATCACCCGCGCCAATCAAGGCTATTTGCTAAGACACTTTAGAAGAAAAGTTTTCAAATTCGTCCTTTCGTGTACGCAATTCTGTGCTATCGTGTGCGCCTCTTTTGGTGATGGAATGCACGCATGGCATCGTTCGCATCACAATGCGTCTGACCGGTCCGCTGCGATGCCGGAACAAGCATTGCCTCACATCACTGATTTTTCCGTCCTGATGGACACCGTCCGCATCCCCGAGGATGGTCCGCCGGTCCTTCAGCTTGGAAGGACACCTTCGACATGGGGGAGGACAACGCCTCCCCAGCGGGAGACCATGCCAGCCCATTCCCCATCGCCGGGACCATCGGTTCTATCAACCTGGACATCGCACCATAGTGAGTGCACTGCACTTCTGCGTTGGCGAATCAGTGGAAAACCGGGTATACTGGGAATTCGAAACAGACAGATTTGCAGGAGTAGTTTGATGCCGAAGCGTACCTTTCAACCCAACCGCCGCCACCGCGCCAAGACCCACGGTTTCCTTAGCCGCATGAAGAGCAAGCCAGGAGCAGCCGTGCTGTCGCGCCGTCGCGCCAAGGGCCGCCACAAGATTGCCGTCAGCGCCGGTTTCCGCGACTAACGCAATACCCATTCATTTGAGCCAAAACAGCGTTTTCCCGCGCAGTTATGCGTGTGGAAGACGCCTTTTTGCGTGAAAATGAGCCTACATCTATGTCTCTGGACGCCCCAATCCGCGCCGGCTCCCCCATATTCCGCCTGCGGAAGCATGCTGATTATCAGCGCGTCTACTCCTCCAGCCGCAAGCAGTTTTCCCGGCAGATGGCCTACTTTGCTGCGCTTCAGCCCCCCGGAGAGCTGCCCCTGGGCACGCCCCGAGTCGGCCTGACCGCCGGCAAAGTGCTGGGCGGCGCCGTGGAGCGTAACCGCATCAAGCGCCGTATGCGCGAAGCCGTCCGCCTGCATCTGGGGGAACTGCAACTGCCCCTGGACGTGATCCTGCATCCTCGCCGCAGCGTGCTCACCCTGGAATTCACTGCTCTGGAGCGCGAAGTGCGCCAGATCTTTCGCTCCGTGCAGAACTCTGCCGCCAAAGGCACCCTGCCGCCGCCGCAAGCGGAGAAGCGCAGCCGTGGCTGACCAGCCCGCTCCGCAAGCCGGACCCAGCCGCCCCGCCCTGCGCGCCGGGTTCCTGGTCTACAAGAAGTTCCTTTCGCCGCTGCTGCATGCGTTTTCGCACCTGGCCGGGCCGCTCACCGGCGGCTGCCGCTACCAGCCCACTTGCTCGGAGTATGCCTACATCGCCATCGAGCGCCACGGCCTGTTGCGTGGCGGCTGGCTCACCCTGCGCCGGCTGGCGCGCTGCCATCCCTTTGCCCGCGGAGGCGTGGACAATGTTCCACTCGCCTGATTTTTCGCCCTCCCGCCGTATTTTGGCTCTACATTCACCCCCACGGATGCGCAGAGTAGCGGCCGCGGATTTATCATCAAAGCAACGCCGAAATTCACTGCGGCACCAAGACTCTGCGCGGATCATTTACTCCGCCTGACTGGATAGGAACTCTCTTTGGCTGAATATACGAACCCCAATCAACAGGGCGGCGGCGGTATGGACTCCTCCAAACTGATGATTTACGTCGTCATCTTCCTCGTTTTCTTCCTGGGGATGAAGTTTTTCCTACCCTCTAAACCGGCTGAGCAGCCCCACACCCAGAGCGCTCCGGCTGCGGCTGCACCTGCCGCCCCGCTTGCGGCTGTTCCTGCTGCAGTCAGCGCCCATGCTCCATCTGCCCAGGCCATCACCGCCACGGCGGATGCGCAGACCGTGGTTGAGAGCGAGCTCTATCGCATCACCTTCACCAATCGCGGCGCCCGCGTCACCTCCTGGATTCTGAAGAAGGAGAAAGATACCAACGGCAAGCTGCTTGATTTGGTGCACGACAAGGCATCTTCGCAGTTCGGCTACCCCCTCTCGCTCTACTCCACTGACGGCAACACGGAGAACGAGCTGCTCAATGCTTTGTATGTTCCTTCGGCCACCGGTACGCTGAGCGCGCCTGCCACGCTCAGTTTTAATTATGCTGACGGCAACGGCTTGGTCGTGCACAAGACCTTCAGCTTTGACCAGAGCTACGTCATCCATGCGGATACGCAGGTGATTCAGAATGGCGCGCCTGTTCGTGCCTGGCTCACCTGGCCCACCGCGTTCGGCGACCAGCAATATCCCGGCGACTTCGCCAACACCCAGATTGACATCATGCAGAACGGCAAGGAGCAGCACCTTGCCACCAAGAAAGCCAACAATAACGGCATACTCGACGGTCCATTCGACTGGGCCGGTGTAAGCGATCAGCACTTCGCCGCTGTCTTCCTGCCGGATGCTACGCAGAGCGTTTCACTCACCACCTTCAATCACGGTATGCAGGTTCCTGATGCCAAGGGCCTGCTGCCTGCATTGGGTGCAGGTCTGGCAGACGACAACGGTCGCACGCAGACGCGGCTCTATGTTGGCCCCAAGCTTTTTGACGTGCTGAAGTCAGTGCACGCGACGGGCAGCAACGGTGCGAACGGTCCGTCGCTGGAGAAGCTGATTGACTTCGGCTTCTTCGGTCCCATCGCCAAGTTCCTGTTCCTTGCACTCTTCTTCGTCTACCAGCACATCACCGGCAACTGGGGCTGGGCGATCGTGGTGCTCACCGTCATCATCAATCTCATCCTGATGCCGGTCCGCGTTACCACCATGAAGTCCGCGCTCAAGATGCAGCGCATCCAGCCGCAGATGGACCAGATCAAAGCCAAGTACGCCAAGTTCAAGGTGACTGATCCCAAGCGGCAGGACATGAACGCAGAGATCATGAAGCTGCAGAAGGACAATGGCGTAAACATGTTCGGCGGCTGCATTCCCTCGCTGCTGCAACTGCCCTTGCTCTTCGCCTTCTTCACCATGCTGCGTTCGGTCACGGAGCTGCGCCTGCAGCACTGGTACTGGCTGCCTGACCTGACCGCACACGATCCGTTGCACATCCTGCCCATCCTGATGGTCATCACGTCATTCCTGGTGCAGTTCTATACGCCCTCACCCGGTGTCGATCCGCAGCAGCAGAAGATGATGGCCTTCATGATGCCCGCCGTTTCCGGCTGGATGGTGTGGAACTTCGCCTCTGGCCTGGGCATCTACTGGGCCACCGGCAACCTGATCATGATTGGCCAGCAGTTGGTGATGAACAAGACTGCTATGGGCCGCGAAATGAAGGAGATTGCCGCCAAGCGCGCGCGTCGCAAGGCTGGTCTCGGCGCCCATACCATTCAGGGCAAACGGTAGTTCTGCAGCAAGACTCAAACCGCCTCGCTGCGCACAAATGCAGCGAGGCGTAATAAAATTCGCAGGGAGACTTTGGACCATCATGGAAGATCTGCAACAGTCCGCACAGCGCATCGCAAACTTCGTTACCACCCTTACCACCACCGGCGGTCTGCGCCTGAAGTTCCGCATCACGGCGGGCGCCGGCGCTGAGGATCCTGACGGTTTCGAGCGCCGCGATATCTACGTGGAGATGAAAGGCCCGGATGCCGCTCTGCTGACTGATCGCGATGGCGAAGGCCTGCGCGCACTGGAGACAATCGCGTCGCAGATTCTGCGGCTCGACCCCATGGAGCTGGAGCGCGTCTCGTTTGACGCGAATGATTTCAAGGCCACCAAGGCGCGTGACTTCAAGGAAAAGGCTGCAGCCGCAGCCGCAACCGTCCGCGATAGCGGCGAGCCCTACCGCTTTGCCCCGATGAGCTCGCGCGAGCGCCGCATCCTGCACCTTGTACTCAAGCAGTTTGATGACCTGAAGACCGAATCCAGCGGCGAAGGCCCGCGCCGTTGCGTCGTGCTCTATCCCGGCGACTTCAATATTCCCCGCGAAGAGCGCGGCTACGGCGACCGCAATGGTAATCGTGGCGGCGGACGCGGTGGTCGTGGTGGCTTTGGTGGTGGCCGCGGCGGCGATCGTGGCCGTGGCGGCAATCGTGGCAGTGGCGGACGCGGCGGCTACGGCGGCAACCGCTAGCCCTGCGCGGACGGCGGATTCGCTCCGCCGGTAAACTTCACAACACATGCACGGATCGTTCCCTGATCCGTGCTTTTCATTTAATCCCTCATACGCGAAGGCGTTCCGCCATGCGGGTAGCACCTTCCTTACAATGAACAGGTGATGCAAGACACCATCGTCGCCATCTCTACGCCACCCGGCCGCGGCGGCATCGGCATCGTTCGTCTCTCCGGGCCGGATGCGCAGCGCATTGTCGCGCCCATGTTGCGCCTGCGCCATCCACTCGCCGCCGGCCACGCGCGCTTCGGCGCTCTGCTGGACGCCGAGGGCGGCACGCTGGACGAGATCGTCGCAACCTTCTTTGCCGCGCCGCGCTCTTACACCGGCGAAGATATAGTGGAGATTGCAGCGCACGGTGCCCCGGTCATTCTTGAGGCCATTGTGCAGCAGGCAATTACGCAGGGCGCGCGGCTCGCCAATCCCGGCGAATTCACGGAGCGCGCATTCCTCTCCGGCCGCATCGATCTTACCCAGGCAGAAGCAGTCCGCGACCTGATCGATGCACAGACGCTGCACCAGGCGCGCGTTGCCGCCCAGCAGATGGAAGGCGCGCTGGCCCACCGTATTCAGCCGGTCAAGCAGGCGTTGATTGAGTTAATCGCCGCGCTCGAAGCCGGCATCGATTTTGCCGAAGACGACATCGACATGATGCCCGGCGCGGTTATTGCAGAGAAACTGACCGCGGTCACTGAGCCGCTTACCCAGCTTGCCGCCAGCTTCGCCTATGGCCGCATCGTGCGCGATGGTCTTGTGCTCGCCATCGTCGGCCTCCCCAATGCAGGCAAGTCATCACTCTTCAACCGTCTGATTGAGCGCGAGCGCGCTATCGTGACCGCCACTCCCGGCACCACCCGCGATCTCGTCAGTGAGCGCGTCTCTCTCGGTGGCATCCCGGTGGAGCTGACTGACACCGCAGGCCTCCGCGAAAGTTCAGATGAAGCAGAGACCCTTGGTATTGCGAAATCCCACGAAGCCATGGCCGACGCAGACATCGTGCTGCTGGTCTTAGACGCTTCGCAGCCCCGGCACGACGGCGACACCACGCTTATCGAGCGACTGCAGGGCCGCCCGCATCTCATCGTCGCGAACAAGTGTGACCTCGCTGCGGAGAATGTAACCGGCCTTCCCGGCATCCATACCTCCGCGCTCACCGGAGAAGGCATCTCCGCTCTGCGGGATGCCATCCTTGAGCTTGCGGGTGGCAGCGCGCAACAGGCCGATACCGCTATGCTCACCAACCTGCGCCAGCGGCAGGCGATAGAAAGCGCGCTCGAAGGCCTGACCCGCGCCCAGGCTGCCGTCGCCGCAGGTGTGCCGCACGAGATGCTGCTGCTGGACGTCTACGCCGCGCTTCGCGGCCTGGATACATTGACCGGTGCCACCACAGCCGATGACGTTCTCAACCTGATCTTCTCCACCTTCTGCATCGGAAAATAGGAGGGACGTTTCAATGCACGTGATCGTGTGGGAGTTTGTTGTACGGCCAGAGAAGGTCTCAGATTTTGTTGCAGCGTACAGGGCAGACGGCGACTGGGCGCGGCTCTTCCGTCTTGCGGAGGGCTATCAGGGTACGGAACTGCTTTCCTCGGTCGATGACGAAACCAGGTTTGTAACTCTGGACCGCTGGCGCAGCGCTACGGACTTCACCCGGTTCCAGCAACAGTTTGGCGATAGCTACAAGGCGCTGGACAAGCAACTTGAAGGCCTCACACTCATGGAAACGAAGCTGGGAACCTTAACGGTTGCGGGCTGACTTTTCTCTCCGGTTGTATTGGCTCCCACGGGCGGCTATCTCTTCACGATCTGCGCCAGCTTCGGATTGTTCCAGAGCGGCGTGAAATCCGTATCGCTGTATACGTTGTGCAGGTCGGGATAATTGCCGTCCTTGGCTCGCCGCAGAAACTCCAGCGCCCCTTCCATGTTGCCCCGCCGCGCATATGCCTTCGCAATCAGGTAATTGATGCGGGCGCGCTGCTCCGGGGTCGATATCTGCGCGACCAGCCCATTCTGGTTGTCCGTTAGCACATCGCCATCCAACTCCAGCGCGCGCGCATATTCGTTCATGGCATGGTCCATCTGCCCCACTCCTGTCCACGCCTCTGCCATATTGATGTGCGTTGGCGCACTCAGTTCATCCAGCGCCAGCGCCTGTTTCAGATAGCCGACAGCCGTGTGGTAGTTCTTGTCGATGCACGCCAGCGCGCCCAGGTTGTTGTAGCCGTTGGCGTAGCGTGGATCGATCTTGATCGCCATCTTGAAATACTTCCGCGCCGCGCCATGGTTGCCGGTCTTCAACTCGGCTACGCCCACCTTGTCATACAGCAGCGGGTTCTGCGGATCGTTTTTGAGCGCCTGCAGATAGTACGTAAGCGCCTTTACCTGATCGCCGTGGATGCGTGCCAGGTCGCCCTTAATCTCCACCATTTTGGTGCGGTCTACCTGGTCGGTTTTGCTGGCTTGCTCTGCTTTGGCCGCGCCCGCCGGGGGCTCTGCCACGCCAAACGGTACGGCGCACACTGCCAGGCACGCTATCAATATCATTGTCTCAACTCGCATTGGTCTACCTCCACGCGAGGACCGGCGTCATTCTCCCGGCCATCGCTTCGATATCCAGTAGAGACCACACTCGTCAACACGGCAACGCTATACCGGCTACAACCGCGCTACATCGCCGGCATGCTGGCAGAAGCCCTTACCCATCCGCCACTTGCAGCCCATGCGTGTTCTTCACTGCGCAGAAATTCCGCCACTACCGCGAGGGTTACATCCCGTTACACCATGGTTTGCCGCCGCGCGTACACCGTTACAGCGAACGGATGCGGCCAAAGCGCGCTACCATTACTCTCGTTTCGTATACCGAATTGCGGCCATGGATAATCCACACCCGATGGAGATTGAGGCTCAGCGCGCGGAACTGGAAGCAGTGCTCCAGTCGAAGTACTTTGCCCGCGCCCCCATCCTGGCGCATCTGCTTTCGTATCTCTGCGAAAAACTCTTCGCCGGCGAATCCCTCCAGATCAAGGAGTATTCCATCGGCGTAGAAGCCTTCAACCGCGGCGCTGCCTTCGATCAGGAATCCAACTCTGTGGTCCGCGTGCAGGCCAACCGCCTGCGCCATCGCCTGGCGGAGTACTATGCCGGTGAAGGCGCCTCCCACTCCCTGCGCATCACCATCCCCCTCGGGCAATATGTTCCCCGTTTCGAATCTGCTGCGTCTCCGCCCACGCCGCTGCCTGCAACTGAAGGTACTGGCACCTTTCCATCCACTCGCACCCCGCGCCGATTTTCCAACTGGTGGGTCGCTGCCGCCATCGTGCTCGTGCTGCTTGGGGCCGGGAATTTATTGTTCATGCTACATCGCGCCCGCTCCGGCGCCTCTGCTCCCGCAACCAGCGCTGCCGCCGCGCAGCCCGAAGGTGCGAAGATTGGCCCGCCCGTCGGTGAAGAGGTCAGAATCCTCGCTGGCGCCACCCGCAGCCTGGTCGATCATGCCGGTCGGCTCTGGAGCGCAGACACTGCTTTCGACGGCGGCACTCCGGTAAAGAGCACGGTGGAGCATATCTGGCGCACTCAGGATCAGGGCTTCTACCGCACCAGCCGCCAGGGCCAGTTCCGCTACAGTCTTCCGCTCAAACCCGGCGTCTACGAGCTGCATCTGCAGTTTGCTGAGACCGTCTTTGACCCTGAATCCAGCGGTACCGGCGGCGAAGGCAGCCGAATCATGAGCGTCCGCGCCAACGGCCGCACCCTGCTGGATCACTTTGACGTGGTGGCCGACGCAGGCGGCAGCCGCACCGCCGACGTGAAGGTTTTCCCCGGCATCTCACCAGATAAGGACGGCCTTCTGCATCTTGAATTTACCGGCGAAGAGGGCAAGCAGGCCATCCTTTCCGGCATTCAGATTCTTCCCGGCCTGCCACACCATATTCGCCCGGTACGCGTGCTCACGCGGCAGATTCCGTACTACTCCAACGACAGCAACTGGTGGAGCCCTGATGATTATTTTCAGGGTGGGCAGCTCGCCTCCTACACTGCGCCAGTCAGTGGGACTGACGATCCGGAGCTGTATGAGTCCGAGCGCTGGGGCAACTTCTCCTACGCGATTCCTGTCTCCCCCGGCAAATACACCGTGCTGCTGCACTTTGCTGCGCGACATGGCGTGTGGAACCAGCCTGACGCAGCCGCGAGCGATACCGTGGCCCACGTCTTCAATGTCTTCTGCAACGGCAAGTTGTTGCTGAATCACTTCGATCTGGCGAAGGAAGCGCACGGCACGGATGTGGTGGTGCGCAAGATGACCGGACTGGAGCCCAACGCACAGGGCAAGCTGCTGCTTGCCTTTGTTCCTGTCGACGGCTACGCCACCGTCACGGGAGTAGAAGTGGTTCCGGAGTAAGCGGTCTGCTTACGCAATTGGCAGCGTAAACGTAAACACTGATCCATGCCCCAGCTGGCTGGTCACGGAGATGGTTCCCTGGTGCGCCTCGACGATGGCGCGGCAGATCGCCAGGCCCATGCCGGTGCCGTAGGTGTTTGCTGCGCGATTGCGCGAGCGATAGAACTTGTCAAAGATTAACGACTGCTCCATCGCCTCAATGCCGTCGCCGCGATCCGCCACACTGCAGGCCACGAACTCGTCCCGCACCTCTGCCACCACAAAGATCGGCGTGCCCAGTGACGAATACTTCGCGGCATTTTCCAGCAGGTTGCCCAGCAGTTTCTGGATCCATACTGGATCGGCATTCACCGCTGGCAGATCCTGGGGAATTTTGACGCTCACCTCGTGGCTCGCCAGGATGGCTACATTCTGTTCTACTGCCGTGGCTACCATCGCACCCAGCGATTGCCGGGAGAAACTCATCTTCACTTCCTGGGTATCCAGCTGCGCCATCTCTACGGCCTCAGCCACCAGCTGGTTCAGCCGGTCGCTCTCTTCATCGATTACCGTGAGCAGGTCTTTCGTAGAATCCGGCGGAAGCTGCTGCGTCAGCATGGTCGTTACTGACGCCTTGATAGACGTAAGCGGCGTACGCAGTTCGTGGGTGATGGAGTCCAGCATCATGCCGCGCAGCCGTTCACTCTCCTTCGCGGCTTCCGCGCGTGTCACCTCTTCCATCGCGCGCGAACGGTCCAGCGAGATGGAAACCAGTCCTCCCACAGCCTCCAGCGTGTGGGTGGAAAGCTGTATCTCGCGCAGCAGCAGCACGCCGCGTGGTCGCACGCCGGTTCGAAACGGCACAATCGCTTCACGGCTATCCGCTGAGAGAGATACCTCCGGCTCATTCGCCATCTGCTGCAGATCGGCAATTGTCAGCGGCACCGGCCAGTCCGCGCCGGTACGATAGATGCGGTCGCCATCCAGCAGATAGAAAAGCACGGAAGATGCGTTCGCGGCCTCTGAAATCGCGGCAGGAATGGAGTTGGTAAGCTGTGCCACCTCATCGGTCTGCAGCAGTGCGCGGCTCAGGCGGTACAGCACCTCCAGCTCCGCCTGGCGCGTGCGTGCATCTCGCGATTCAGCGCGGATTCGTTCTGACAGCCGGCTCGCAACCACGGATGTGATAAGAAATACGAGCAGGGCTACAAGGTTCTGCGGGTCAGAGATAGTAAACGTGCCGACAGGAGGCAAAAAGAAATAGTTGTAGCAGGCCGCTGCTGCCAGCGACGTTCCAATCGCGTAGCGCAGTCCCCAGTTTGCCGCCACAAACAGCACCAGCAATAGCAGCGTAAGCGCGACCGTCGCCGGATTGACGTGTAACACCGCGCGGTAGAGGACTACAATTCCGGCCAGCAGGGTTGCTGCGCCAAGCCACCGGGCCAATGCGATAATGCGCTTGAAGTTCACACCGAGATTCTACGACGATGCCGAATACTTCACCGAAAAAACGTCCGGAAGACTGGCTGGAATCTGCTGACTCCGCGGAATCTGCCGTAGCCGGTGAGATAAAAAGTGGCCGCTTCAAGGTTTTTCTTGGCTACGCACCCGGCGTTGGCAAGACCTTCAGTATGCTCAGCGAGGGCATCCGCCGCAAGAGCCGCGGTGAAGACGTCGTTATCGGCTTGGTCGAAACCCATGGCCGCTCCGGCACCTCAGAGGTCGCGGAGAAACTGGAGCACGTTCCCACCCGCGAGATCGAGTACAAGGGCGCACTTTTCACCGAGATGGACGTAGATGCCATCCTTGCCCGTGCTCCCCGCGTCGCGCTGATTGACGAGCTGGCCCACACCAACATTGAGGGCAGCCGCAATGCCAAGCGCTACGAAGATGTGTTTCTCCTGCTCGACGCAGGCATTGACGTGCTCACCACCGTCAACATCCAGCACATCGAAAGCATGACGCCGCGCGTGCAGGCGCTCACTGGCATCACCGTGCGTGAGACCGTGCCGGACTGGGTGCTGGACCGTGCCGACGAAATCGTGATGAGCGATCTCACGCCGGAAGCCCTGGCTACGCGTATGCGCCGCGGCGACATCTATCCGCAGGAGCGCATAGAGCGCGCGCTGGCAAACTTCTTTCGCCGCGGCAACCTGATTGCCTTGCGTGAGATGGCGTTGCAGCAGGTAACCCGCGCCGTAGACCGCACCCTTGACGACTATGTGAAGCGTAAGCAGCTTGGCGCCCACTGGGCCGTAGCGGAGAAGGTGGCTGTCTGCATCAGTTCGAATCCAAAATCCCGCGACCTGATTGCGCGTGGCGCAAAGCTGGCGCACGGGCTTGACGCGGAGTTTTACGTGCTCCACCTGGAAACGGATCGCGATGAGCGTCCCGCGGCGAGGCGTTCGCTCGATGACAATTTTCAATTCGCCCGCAACCTGCATGCTGAAGTTGTGCTGCTCAAAGGCTCCAGCGTGGCAGCCGCTGCAGCGGAGTTCGCGACCGCCCATCGCATTACCCAGGCCATCTTCGGTCGATCCTCGTTGCGCGGCCTGAAGCGCTATTTATACTTCCTCGCAATCCAGAAATTCATCAGCGCGGCGCCCCACGTCGATCTGCATATCATTACCCAGGAGTCTCGCTAACCATGCGCATTCTTATCGTTGACGATGAGCGTCAGATTACGCGCGTGCTGCGCACTTCGCTGCAGAGCCACGGCTATGAGGTTGACGTCGCTCAGGATGGCTCGGAAGCGATGCGCCTCTTCGAACAGAACCAGCCCGACCTCGTCGTCACTGATCTCTCCATGCCCAACATGGATGGCGTGGAGCTGACGCAGGCCATTCGCAAGCTCAGTGATGTCCCCATCATCGTGCTCTCAGTGCGTGAGCAGGACGTGAACAAGGTGCTGGCGCTCGATAGCGGCGCCGATGACTACGTGACCAAGCCCTTCAGCATGCCGGAACTGCTCGCGCGCGTGCGTGTGCAACTGCGTCGTCGCGTGGAGGAAGCTTCGCAGCCCGCCAGCATTCACGAAGGCGATTTCTCCATCGATACCGTTGCCCACCGCGTTACCGTGCAGGGGCGTGAAGTTCACCTGACGCCGAAGGAGTTTGACCTGCTGCTGCTGTTTGCGCGCAATCATGGCCGCGCGCTCACCCATAAAATGCTGCTGCGTTCCGTCTGGGGTCCGGCGGGTGACAACCAGCCCGAGTACCTCCGCGTACTGGTCGCCCAACTCCGTAAGAAGATTGACTCCCCCGGAGCGCTGAGCTACGTGGAAAGCGAGCCCTGGATCGGCTATCGCTTCCGCCTGACGCTGTAATCTTTATGCTTTCTTAACGTCTTCCCTACGGACTTCCTACCCGCCCGCCATCTCTACTGAAGCAGTAGAAGCTTCACCATGCCATCTTCCCCGTGGCATGGCGCTCCTGCAGACCAATAGAGGAACCGTCCATGGCAGATGCAATTTACATCCTCCTCACCCTGATCTGTTTCGGCATCGGGCACGCCTATATCAAGGCCTGCAATCGCCTGAACGTGAAAGCGAAGGCAAACCGTGATTGAAAACTTCATCATCCTCGCACTCGCCATCGCACTGATGGCTTACCTGGTGTACGCACTGCTTCGTCCGGAGAAGTTCTGATGACCCCCAATGGCTGGTTGCAAATTGTTGTTTTCTTTTTTCTGATTCTCCTCATGGCGAAGCCCATCGGCTCGTACATGACCAGGGTCTTTGAACGCCGCCGCACCTTCATGGATCCCATCATGGGTCCCGTGGAGCGCGTGCTCTACAAGCTCACCGGGGTGAATCCCGAAGAGGAGATGCGCTGGACTGAGTATCTGGTAGCAGTGCTGCTTTTCAGCGCAGCCACCTGCGTGATGACCTACGTCATTGAGCGCCTGCAGTTCCACCTGCCGTGGAACCCGCAGCATCTTGCAGCCGTTCCGCCGGCGCTGGCGTGGAACACCGCCATCTCATTCACCACCAATACCAACTGGCAGTCGTATACGCCGGAATCCACCATGAGCTACTTCACTGAAATGGTGGGGTTGGCGACGCATAACTTCTGGTCTGCCGCCGTCGGCTTGGCGCTGGCCATCGCCTTCATCCGCGGCATCGCCCGCCGCGAGATGAAGACGCTCGGCAACTTCTGGGCCGATCTCACGCGTGGCTCCCTGTGGGTTCTTCTTCCCATCTCCACCATCCTCGCGCTCGTCCTGGTCTCGCAGGGCGTCATTCAGAATCTTCGCCCCTACGACACTGCCAAGCTGACTGAGACGCAGACCACTACTGCGACTGGCACTGACGGCAAGCCCGTGACCACCGTGACCACCACGCAAACCATTGGCCAGGGCCCCACTGCATCGCAGGAAGCCATCAAGATGCTCGGCACCAACGGCGGCGGCTTCTTCAATGCGAACAGCGCGCACCCGTTTGAGAATCCTTCGCCCCTCACCAACCTGCTGGAGATGCTTGCCATCTTCCTCATCCCTGCTGGCCTCACCGTCACGCTTGGGCAGATGACCAGCTCACCGAAGCATGGCTGGGCTGTCTTCGCCGCGATGTCAGTGCTATGGTTCGCTGGCGTCGCCACGTGTTACTGGGCAGAGGCTCATCCCAATCCGCTGCTGCACGGCGTCAACCAAACCGTCAGCGCGCAGCAGAGTGGCGGCAACATGGAGGGCAAGGAGACCCGCTTCGGCATCGCCAACTCCGCGCTCTTCGCCGGCACGACCACTGATGCAAGCTGCGGCGCCGTCAACGCCATGCACGATTCCTTCACCCCGCTCGGCGGCATGGTCCCGATGGTTAACATCATGCTCGGCGAGATTGTCTTCGGTGGTGTTGGCGCAGGCATGTACGGCATGCTCATCTTCGTCATCATTTCCGTCTTCATCGCCGGTCTGATGGTTGGCCGAACGCCGGAGTATCTCGGCAAGAAGATTGAAGCCTACGACATCCAGATGTCGATGCTCTACCTGCTCATCTTCCCGCTGGTGATTCTCGGTTTCTCCGCCGTCTCCGTGCTCGCGCCCGGCTTCGGTTTATCCAGCCTCGCGAATCACGGGCCGCACGGCCTCTCTGAGATTCTCTATGCTTACACCTCGGCCACCGGCAACAATGGCTCCGCATTCGCCGGCCTGAACGCCAACACGCCCTGGTACAACACCTCGCTGGGCATCGCGATGTTCATCGGCCGCTTCCTGATGCTGATTCCCATGCTGGCTGTCGCCGGCAACCTCGCGACCAAGAAGAGTGTCCCCGCGACTGCGGGAACATTCCCCGTGACCACGCCGCTCTTCACCACGCTGCTGGCCAGCGTCATTGTGATTGTCGGTGCGCTCACGTTCTTCCCTGTGCTCGCGCTCGGCCCCATTCTGGAGCACCTGCTGCTGCACGCAGGCCATAGCTTCTAACTGTTTGCTCGTTTGTCAGGAGAGTTTATGTCAACGAATAAGAATCGCCGCTCGCTCTTCGATCAGCAGATCATGCGTCGCGCCGCCGTCGATGCGCTGGTGAAGCTTGCGCCCACCACCATGATGAAGAACCCCGTCATGTTTGTGGTGGAAGTGGGCAGCGTGCTCACGACCGTCCTGCTTGTGACGGACCGCCTGCGCCACACTGGCCACTTCAGCTTCGACCTGCAGATTACCCTCTGGCTCTGGTTCACCGTGCTCTTCGCGAACTTCGCTGAAGCGATGGCAGAAGGCCGCGGTAAGGCCCAGGCCGATGCTCTGCGCCGCGCAAAGTCAGACACCATCGCCCACCGCATCTGCAAGAACGGCAGCACCGAAGATGTCCCCAGCGCAAACCTGCGCGTTGACGACCTTGTCCGCGTCGTTGCCGGGCAAATGATTCCCGGCGACGGCGAGATTACGGAAGGCGTGGCATCCGTAGATGAGTCGGCCATCACCGGCGAATCCGCACCCGTTATCCGCGAAGCTGGCGGTGACCGTTCTGCCGTCACTGGTGGCACGCGCGTGCTCTCTGATGTGATTACCGTGCGCATCACCTCCAACCCCGGTGAAACCTTCCTCGATCGCATGATCGCTCTGGTCGAAGGCGCCGAGCGCCAGAAGACGCCGAATGAGATCGCACTCAACATCCTGCTCGCCGGACTCACCATCATCTTCCTGCTTGCCGTGGTCACGTTGCAGCCGTTCGCCATCTACTCCGGCGCACCGCAGACGATCTTCGTTCTCATCTCGCTTCTCGTCTGCCTCATCCCCACCACTATCGGCGGCTTGCTCTCCGCCATCGGCATCGCCGGCATGGATCGCCTGGTGCAGCACAACGTGCTCGCTACCAGCGGCCGCGCGGTAGAAGCTGCTGGCGATGTGAACACCCTTCTGCTCGACAAGACCGGCACCATCACCATCGGCAATCGCCAGGCTGCGGAATTCCTTCCTGCCCCCGGCGTGCTCAGCGACCAGCTCGCTGACGCGGCCCAACTCTCTTCGCTCCCCGACGAAACCCCCGAAGGCCGTTCCATCGTGGTGCTTGCTAAGGAAAAGTACGGCCTGCGTGGTCGCGAACTCGCGCAGTTGCGGGCAGAGTTCATTCCTTTCAGCGCAACCACCCGCATGTCCGGTCTGGATATGGAGGGCCGCAGCATTCGCAAGGGAGCTGTCGATGCCATCGCCATGTACCTGCAGCAGCACGGCTCTTCGCTTCCTGCGGAGGTTCGCGCCGATGTAGAAACGGTCGCGCGCAGCGGCGGCACTCCGCTCGTCGTTGCAGAGAATGGTCGCGCTCTCGGCGTCATCCACCTCAAGGACATCGTGAAGGGCGGCATGCGCGAGCGTTTCGATCATCTCCGCGCCATGGGCATTCGCACCGTCATGATCACCGGAGACAATCCGCTCACCGCGGCTGCCATCGCGCGTGAAGCCGGCGTAGATGACTTCCTCGCGGAAGCCAAGCCGAAGGACAAGATGGACCTCATCCGCCGCGAACAGGCTGAGGGCAAGCTGGTTGCAATGACCGGCGACGGCACCAACGATGCACCCGCTCTGGCGCAGGCTGATGTAGGCGTAGCCATGAACTCCGGCACCCAGGCGGCAAAGGAAGCCGGCAACATGGTGGACCTCGACTCCAACCCCACCAAGCTGATTGAGATCGTCGGCATCGGCAAGCAGTTGCTCATGACGCGCGGCGCGCTCACCACCTTCTCTATCGCCAACGACGTGGCCAAGTACTTCGCCATCATCCCCGCCATGTTCGCCGGAGTCTTCCCGGTGCTGAATGCATTGAACATCATGCACCTGCACTCGCCGGAGTCAGCCATTCTCTCCGCCGTCATCTTCAACGCGCTTATCATCGTCGCGCTCATTCCGCTGGCGCTGCGCGGCGTCTCCTACAAGGCGATGTCCGCCGCCGCGCTGCTGCAGAAGAACCTCCTCGTCTACGGTCTGGGCGGCATCATCGTGCCCTTCATCGGGATCAAGCTCATTGACGTCATCATCACCGCACTTCACTTCGCATAGCCATTACGCTGAGGCACATCATGAAGAAGAATCTTCGTATCTCGCTGCTCTACACCGTCGTTACCACCATCCTGCTCGGCCTCGGTTATCCCCTGGTGATTACCGCCATAGCCCACGTTGCCTTTCCCAAACAGGCTGCAGGCACGCTGGTCTATAACGCCAACGGCGAACTCATCGGCTCGCACTGGATCGGCCAGGCCTTCACCGGCCCTACCTACTTTCACAGCCGTCCCTCCGCTGCCGGGGCAGGCAATGGTTACGACGCTACCAGTTCGTCCGGCTCTAACCTCGCGGCCACAAATGCCGCGCTCATCACCCGCGTTCAGCAGAGCGTCACTGCGGAGCAGGCAAACGCGGATGTGCCCATTGACCTCATCACCGCGTCAGCCTCCGGTCTGGATCCCGAGATCTCGCCCGCCGCTGCCTTCTACCAGGTGCCGCGCATTGCCGCTCAGCGCGGGCTCAACGCAGCCCAGGTTCAGACGCTGGTGCAGGCGCACATTCAACCGCGCCAGCTCGGCTTTCTCGGTGAGCCGCGCGTGAACGTGCTCGATCTTAATCTCGCGCTCGATCAGTTGAGCGCTAAGAGATAGACGTTAGCCCACAGATCTCTGCGTAGGGGGAAGTGGGCTACCGGCGCATGGTGCGACAGCCATGCGCCGTCTTTTTTGTTTGGAATTATTTTGCCTACCGCACTTCAGCGATTGCCGCGCGAAACAGCTCATCGAAATCGTTCGCATCAGCCACGCGTTCCCGCGCCGCTTCAATCGCCTTCTGCGCCACTGGCCGCGGATAGCCCAGGTTCACCATGGCAGACAGCACATCGTCGCCCACTGCGCCGATGCTCGCGCCTGCCGGTCCTGACCCAATCTCGTCCAGCTTGTCCTTCAGCTCCAGCACTACGCGCTCGGCCGTCTTCTTGCCGATGCCCGGTATTCGTGTCAGCGTAGCGTGATCGCTGCTGCGGATCGCCCCCACCAGCTTCTCCGCGGGCAGTCCGCTCAGTACCGTGATCGCCAGCTTCGGCCCAATGCCGCTCACGCCAATCAATTTCTCAAACAGCTTCTTCTCCACCACGTTGCTGAAGCCGAAGAGCGCGATCTGGTCTTCGCGTACATGGGTGTAGATCACCAGCGCAACTTCCGCGCCCTCTGCGGGCAGCGCGCTAAAGGTCGGCACGCTGATGGTCACGTCGTAGCCCACACCGCCGGCTTCCACGATTGCCTGGTTTGGATGCTTGGCGAACAGTCTTCCGCGAAGATGCGCGATCATGCTTTGCGCCTGTAGAGCACGGCGAATTCGTACCCGGTGTTCGGCGGCAACAGTGCCGCAATATGCTTCAGCCGGTCGCCCAGGGCCTGCGGCGCCAGCAGCGGATACTCGCGCTCGCGCAGCTCCGCATAATCAAAGTCCACCGTCAGCGAAAGCAGGTAGATCGCAATCGCATCCGCGAATGCCATCTCCAGGTAGCTGCTCTTTGCTTTTTCGTCGATGCGCTGCCGCCCGCTCGGAGTGCTGCTGTCCGGCGCAATGGCGCGGTTCCGGCTCTCCCACGCGTCGTGCGAGGTCTCGCCCTTCACATGCGCTTCGGCCTGCTTCCATACCAGCGTTGAAAAACTCTCCGGCACGCCCGCCGCATCCACAAACGCATGTCCGATGTTGATGGCAAACTCAAACGCCAGCGCAAAGCGGTCATCCATTAATTGTGTAGATATAAAGATGCACTCCGCTTTTCCGAACGATACATTCCGGTGGCACACCGCACGGTCACCCAGCTCTACCGTGTAGGCCGGGGCCACCAGTGTCTCGCCGCCAAACTCCGCCGTTGGGTCCGTCGCTCCATCACCCAGCGTAAGCGGCACAAAATAATAAGATTTCTTTGTCAGCGCCTCAGCCACTATCCTGGGAACTGATTCCACCATCCGCACCAGGTCCGGCTCCGTCACGCGGGTATCGCCATAGGGTGCATAGCGCAGACCGTTTGCCGCCGTGCGCACCGCCACCTCGCGCACCACCTGCTGTGCTGGAACCAGGTGAATCTGTGTTGCCTGTACCGTCTCTGCCATAGGACACTATTCTATCCTGTAGCAAGCACGCTATACCGAAGCTAGGAGCCGCATGCCATCTATCCCCACTCCACCCGCCGCTCAGCCGCAGATTGATCTTGGCGCTGAGCGTGCCGCCGCCGCCCGCCGCGGAACCCTGCTTGGCATCCCCATGGGCGAACTCGGCTGGTTCCAGAGTCTGCTCATCGGCACGGCTGCAGGCTTTGCCGCCTTCTTTTTTGCTACATTTTGTGGGATTGTGGTGTGTCTCTTCCTGGTGGCGCGCCACCACACCATTGACTTTGCCATCACCTACCGTGTTGTTGGGTTCCCGGTAGGAATCACCGTGCTCGCCTTGGCATATATCTATCTGGGCCAGCTATGGGTGCGCCGCAAGCTGCACCGCGGCGTTTAGACGCTCCACTCCGGCGCGCCGCCCAGCAGGGCCGCGGCAGAGAACTTCGGCAGGCCATTCCACTGTGGCACATTGAAACCAGCCGTTGGGTGGGCCTCCGGGTCGCTGCCCAGCCGGTGATGATCGGCGATCTGCTTCTGCACCATCGCCAGGGCAGCTGCCTGCTCTTCCGGCGACTGCCGCTCCCAATACACCACAAATCCCTGGCCGCAGACGCTGCACCGCACATCACTTGCTGTCGTGGACGCTTTGCATAGAACCTGCATGTGGGCTATCTCCTGGGTCAAGGCTTACGGCAATGGTCTCGCCTTGGCAGATCGTCTATAGATCTGCTGCGCAATCCGATTGACTCTCCTGACATTAGCCTTCGTGGTTCCCCCTCGCCATGCCTCGCAAGGGTATGCCTCGCTACAACGATTGGGTTACACGCGGTATCCTGTTATCCAGAGCCAATTCAAATGACCATAAGCACGCCCCTCACCATCCAGATCCAGTTGCCAGACGGTTCCCGTCGCGAAGTCCCCAGCGGCAGTACCCCTCTCGATATCGCAAACAGCATCTCGCCTCGCCTCGCCGCTGCTGTTGTGGTCGCCAAAGTGCGTCCTCTCGCGCCGCAGGCCGCCCCCACTCCCGCGGAAAACACTGATACGGACGCCGCCCTCTCCGAAGCCGCGATGTACGCTGTCAGCAACGCCTCCGCCGAGCGCCTCATTGACCTTACCGCGCCCCTGTTTGAGGATGTAGAGCTCTGGCTGCTCAAGGAGAGCGAGCCGGAATCCCTGCGCGTCGTGCGTCACTCCGCCGCCCACGTCATGGCGGCCGCCCTGCTTGAGCTCTTCCCTGAGACCAAGCTCGGGCACGGCCCCGCGACTGACAACGGCTTCTTTTACGATGTCTACCGTGAGCAGCCCTTCACTCCGGAAGACCTCGCCCTCATCGAAAAGCGCATGGCTGAGATCGTAGCCCGCGATGAGAAGTTCATCCGCGAGTATGAAGACCGCGACGAATTTCTCTCCTGGTCCAGAAGGAACAATGACTTCATGAAGGAACACTTCGTGGAGAAGTTCACCAAGCCCGGCGACGAGATCTCGCTCTACAAGAACGGCAAGTTCACTGACTTCTGTCGCGGCCCGCATGTTCCATCCACCGGCCGCGTGAAGGCCTTCAAGATCACCACCATCGCCGGAGCCTACTGGCTTGGCGATGAGAAGAATCCGCAGTTGCAGCGCATCTATGGCACCGCCTTCTTCAACCAGAAGGAGCTCGACGCCTACTTCAAGCAGCTTGAAGAGATTAAGGCGCGCGACCATCGCACGCTCGGCAAGCAGCTTGACCTCTTCAGCATCCAGGAAGTCGCCGGCCCCGGCCTCATCTTCTGGCATCCCAAGGGCGGCCTCATCCGCAAGCAGATGGAAGACTGGATGCGCGAAGAGTGCATCCGCCGCGGCTACCTGCTCGTCTACACGCCCCACATCATGCGCCGCGAACTCTGGAAGATCAGCGGCCACGACGGCGTCTACTCCAAAGACATGTTCCCGCCCATGAAGCTGGACGACGATGAGTACCGCGTGAAGCCGATGAACTGTCCCGGCCACATCCTCATCTACAAGAATTCCCCCAAGAGCTACCGCGATCTGCCCCAGCGCTACGCTGAATTCGGCAACGTCTACCGCTATGAGCGCTCCGGCACCATGCACGGCCTGCTGCGCGTCCGCGGCTTTACGCAGGACGATGCTCACATCTTCTGCACCCCGCAGCAGATTGAGGGCGAAGTCATCGCCTGCCTCGACTTCGCGGAAGCCGTGCTCAAGAACTTTGGCTTCAAGGAATATCGCGTCGAACTCTCCACCCGCGATCCCAAGAAAGCCGGAGACTTCTTTGGCAGCGCCGAAGATTGGACCAACGCGGAAGGCGCGCTCAAGAAGGTGCTCACCGAGCGCGGTCTCACCTTCAATACCTTCCCCGGCGAAGCCGCCTTCTACGGCCCCAAGATCGATGTGAAGCTCGTCGACGTGCTCGGCCGCTTGTGGCAGCTCTCCACCGTGCAGTTTGATTTCAACCTGCCCGCGCGCTTCGAGCTCGAATACACCGGCGAAGACGGTGAGAAGCATCAGCCCGTCATGGTCCACCGCGCCCTCTTCGGTTCGGTCGAGCGTTTCTTCGGCGTGCTCATTGAGCACTATGCCGGTGCCTTCCCCATGTGGCTCGCGCCCGTGCAGGTCGGCATCGTCCCCATCAGTGAGAAGCATCTCGACTACGCGCATCAGGTGCAGGCGAAGCTGGAAGCCGCCGGCATCCGCGTGGAGGTCGACGCGCGCAACGAAAAGATGAACGCCAAGATCCGCGAATTCACCTTGCAGAAGGTGCCCTTCGTCCTGGTCATGGGCGACAAGGAAGCCGCCGCCGAAGCCGTCAGTGTCCGCACCCGCGGCAAGGGCGACGAGGGCAGCACGCCGCTCGCAGCCTTCATCGCCCGCGCCAAAAAGCTCATCGCAGAAGCCGCCGTCGAGCTATAACTATTTATTTGTCATCCCGCAGCGTAGCGGAGGGATCTGCTTTTCTACCCACGCCGCACGCAGAGAGAGCTAACGGCGAATATCTCACGTCTCATTTTTGAGACGTGGGGCATTCGCGTCACACGCGAACCGCTCTTGCCTTTCTGAGTCTCCCCGCTTCCGCCCTCCCGCAAGAGTTTTTACAATCCTTTATCTCTAAATGATTTGACATCTCTGCCCCGCCCTGAGAGCCTTAAGCCAGCTTCCCCGGCCCCTCTACAACCTAACTTCCCTTGTCAGGCATGCGATGCGAGAGGAAGTGTCTTCAGGAGATACTCTCGTGAACTTCCCTCACGCTGTACGTCCAGCCGCTCGCCGCCTTGTCGTCTCCACCCGCAACCACTCCGTCCGCCTGCTTTCGGTGCTTGCTCTTCTCCTTCTGCACAACCCCGGCGCGCTCGCAGTGCCTGTTGCCACCACCACGGCGCTGGCTATCACCGCAGCGGGCAGTCCTGTCACTACCGTCAGCGCTGGCACCCTGGTGAAACTCACCGCCACGGTCTCAAACCTCAGCACCAAAGTCGGCCTCGTCAAATTCTGCAATGCCGCTGCGACCTACTGCACAGATATCAATCTGATTGGCACGGCGCAGGTGACGAGCTCCGGCACTGCCTCCATTAGCCTCATTCCAGGTAAGGGGAATCATAGTTACAAGGCGATCTATGTTGGCACCTCTACAGTTGTCGCCAGCACCTCAGGCATCTCTACCCTCGCAGTCACCCCGCTGCCCTCCACGCCCTACAGCACCACTACGTCGATTGCCGCCAGCGGAACGACCGGCAACTACACACTCACCGGCACCGTCATCGGAACCGCCGGCACTACCATTCCACTCACCGGTAGCGTTACCTTTCCAGACACTACGAACGGGAATACCTCGCTCGGCTCTGCCACGCTTGGCGCCAGCAAGCCCGGGTTCAACTTCACCGTCAACGATTACCTTGAGGCCTGTGGACTGAACACCGGCCTCGTCGTAGCAGACTTCAATGGAGACGGCATCCCAGACGTCGCCTCAAGTTGCGCCGTCACTTCTACCGTGCAGGTGTATCTCGGCACGGGCGGCGGCAACATGGGAACTCCTGTCGGATACACCGTAGACGGACCAAATAGCGGCGGCTACACCAACCTCGCTGTTGCAGATTTCAATGGCGATGGAATCCCGGACATCGTCGACATTGACGGCGGATACAACGAAGTGAGTGTCCTGCTGGGCAATGGCAACGGAACCTTCGCCACGCAGAAGAAGACCAGTGTCGGCTCGCAACCCTTGGCCGTCGCCGTGGGCGACTTCAATGGCGATGGCATCCCCGATCTCGCCGTCACCAGCAATAACGACTCGAAGCTTTACATTCTCATCGGCAAGGGCGACGGCACCTTCACGGTACAGGCAACGAGTTATCCGACCGGCTCTAATCCGACCGGAATCGTCGCCGGCGACTTCAATAACGACGGCAAACTCGATCTGGCGGTGAGCAACAACGGCACCAACACAATTCAGATATTCCTCGGCAACGGCGATGGCACCTTCACCCAGACCGCAAATCCGTTGATCACCGGCAACCAGCCCTCCACCGTAATTGCGGCCGACTTTAATCGCGACGGCAAGCTGGACCTTGCCACCGGCAACTTCGCTGACAACACTGTCACCATCTTTCTCGGCAATGGTGACGGCACCTTTACGGCGTCGACCATACCGACCATGCCGGACGGCGTCACCCCGATCTTTGACCGCAATAGCTCGTTGGCTGCCGCCGATTTCAACGGCGACGGAATTCCTGACCTGGCAGTTGTTAATTACAGCTACGTGAATTCCGCGCAGAACAGCTCGGCAATCCTCTACGGCAATGGCGACGGAACCTTTACCTTTGCCGGGTTTGCAACCATCAACAACAACTCCCAGGGCTGGCCGGGCCAGCAGGACAATCCTGATCTTGTCGTCGCAGCCGATATGAACGGCGACGGCATTCCTGATGTGGTGATGGTTGACAGCAACTACAACGTCGCCCTGACCATTGACACCATTACCGCCATCACGGCGACTGCGACGGCCACACTCAACAACGTCGCACCCCAGGGTCTCGGCACGCACAATGTGGAAGCCAGCTATGCCGGTGACACCCACTACGCATCCAGCCTCTCTTCCACCACGGCGCTGAACGGCTCCGCCACCACCAAGGTTGCCAGCACCCTCACTGGTCCCACGGTTCAGCCTGTGTTCATCACCTCGGGCACGACCGGCAGTTTCTACGTCACAGTCAGCGGATCAGCCGGCAGTGCGCCCAGCGGCAGTGTTGGATACACCATCGGCTCACCCTGCGCCGCAAGCTGCACCGGCACCGCGGTCATCGCCTCCGGCATAGCATCCGTGCCAGTGTCCGGCACACTCGCTCCCGGCGGCTACACTGTCGCCATCACCTACGCGGGTGATACCAACTACACCGCCGCCACTCCCATCAGCGTCTCTATCCAGATTGGCCTGCTCACGCCTACCGTCAACGCTGGCCTGAACAACGCTACCGCGACCTTCGGCACCAACCTCTCTGCCTTCCTCGTTGCCACCACCTCCTACAACTCCACCAGCCTGACCACCGGAGGCGCCACCACCTATACCGCGAAGCTTGGCACCGGCTCGCCGGTTACAGTTACGGCAACCACCGTGCTCACACCCGGCCTGTACACTCTCACCGCCACATGGACGCCGAACTCAACCAACGCCGCTATCTATAACTCCGCCAGCGGCTCCGGCCAACTCACCATCACCCCAGCCGGCTCCACCGCCACCATCGCACAGACTGCCCCGCTTCCCGCCACCGTCGGCGCGGGCATTGGCGTCCCCATCACGCTGAAGGCCACCGTCGCCTCAGCCGTCGTTGGTCTCTCCACCGTCCCCACCGGCACCGTGCAGTTCTACAACGGTGCCGTCGCACTTGGCTCGCCCAGCACGATTACTGCTGGCGCAGCCACGCTCACCACCACTTTCACCACCGTGCAGACCGCCTCCATCACCGCGGTCTACAGTGGCGACGCCAACTTCACCGCCACCACCTCCGCCGTCTTCACTGAGTCGGTCATAGCCCAGGGCCTTGCCGTCACGGCCACGCCCACCACTCTCACCATCACTCGCGGAACCGTTGCCTCCGCTACCATCACCTTCACCCCCACCGGCAACTACCAGGGCACTGCAACATATTCCTGCAGTGGACTCCCGGCATTCTCCAGTTGCATCTTCACCCCAACCACTCTCACCTTCACCGGAAACAACGCTGTGCAGACCTCTGCATTGCAGATCTACACCATCGCCCCCTATGCAGCGCCCAGCCCGGCGAAGTCTGGTCTTCTATGGATACCTGCAATGTTGTTGGTAACCCTGCTCATCTTCCGCCGCAGCAAGCTCGCGCCCGCAACCCGCGCACTGCTGCTGGCGGTGATGGCCTGCGCAGCCTTCGGCATAATGGGTTGCGGTAACGGAGCCTACTGGACTCCCGCTGGCGCTGACACCGTCACCGTAAACGTCACGGCCGCTGCCGCTCCTGGTTCCAGTTCTCCAAACCTCAACCCAACCGCAACCATCTCCATCACCATCCAGTAAGCGCCTGACGAACGCACTGAATGGGGCGCGCAAACCATCGCGCGTCCCACCTCAGCGCCACCACTCCCAACCGAGTCATTCTGAGCGGACGCTGAACGCAGTGAAGCGGTAGCCGAAGAATCCAGACGCTCCCCGCATCACCCATACCGCCTCAAGCTTCCGCTGCACACATGCCAGATAATCCATTTGCCACGCCACTTTTGGTAACCCCGGGGGACAGCCTACATATTCCCCATCCCCAAGCCGCCTTCTTCCCACCTCTCCTACCGCAGCGGTATCATCTCTCCATGAAAAACCTCACCCGCCGCGACCTCTGTGCCACTCTTCCAGCCCTTGGCCTCTTCGCCACCGCTCTCGCCCAGGGCCAGCAGCGCGTGGCCGATCCCGTGAAAGCGCTCACGGATGGCCCTCAGACCATCCCGCCGCACTGCCGCACCTTCTCGTACGATCAGCTGCCCAGCTTCCAGAATCCCAGCGGAGCCATCACCCGCACCATCATGCAGGGCACCCTGCCCACCGGCGAGTTCGTCGAAATCCACGAGACCACCCTGCAGCCCGGCCAGATGCCGCACCCGGCGCACCGCCATCGCCACACCGAATGGATACTGCTCCGCGAAGGCACGCTGGAGTTCGAACTGGAGGACCACAAGGAACCCATCGGCCCCGGCGGCGTCACCTACGCCGCATCCGGCGAGCTGCACGGCATCAAAAATATTGGCGTCACCCCGGCCCTCTACTTCGTCTTCGCCGTCGGTAAACAGATCGCCATGTAGATGCCCGCTCCGGGAACCTTTCAGCGGATAAAGCTCATCTGATGGAGTGGAGGATTTTCCATGAAAGCGATTGTGCTTCATCAATACGGTGGTCCTGAGCAGTTGAAGTATGAAGACGCTCCGGCCCCGAAACTTCAGCCGGGCGAAGTGCTGGTGCGGATGGCTGCCACCAGCGTGAACCCTGTCGACTTCAAACTGCGTAGTGGTGCTTTGCAGCAGTACATGCCGCTGGAGCTTCCTGCGATACTGGGCCGCGATGCCGCTGGTACGGTGAAGGAGCTTGGCGCTGGCGTTACCGGCTTCAAGGTGGGCGACCGGGTGATGGGCCTGACCATGGCCGCGTACGCTGAGCTGGTCGCCATTAAAGCGAAGGACCTGGCGCAGATTCCCGATGGGATGGACACAGTGGATGCCGCTGTGTTGCCGCTGGTGACATTGACCGGAGAACAACTGGTTACCCGCGGCATCAAGCCCAGTGCTGGGCAGACGGTGCTGGTTGCCGGGGCGATCGGCGGCGTGGGGCGCACCGTCGTCTATGCACTGAAGCGGGCGGGCGCAAAGGTGGTTGCCGGGGTGCGCGCGAAGCAGATGGATGAAGCGCGCACGCTCGGCGCGGATGATGTGATTGCGCTGGAAGACGACGCCCAAATCAAAAAGTATGCACCCTACGATGCAGTGGCTGACACGGTTGGCCACGAGACAGCAGAGAAGCTGCTTACGCTGGTGAAACCCGGTGGAGTCTTTGCTTCAGTGCTCGGCGAGCCGGCCAACCGCAAGGATTATCCGGCGGTGAACGTGGTTACGCTTCGCGTTGCAGAAGACGGGCCGGAGCTGGAAGAGCTTGGCCATGCGGTGGCGGCAGGAAAGCTGCACATCCCCATCGGCAAGTGCCTACCGCTGGACCAGATGGTCGAGGGACACCGGCTGGCGGAGAAGGGCGGCATCGGCAAAGTGCTGATCACAATTTAGACGGGCCCTCTACTTCGTCTTCGCCGTCGGCAAACAGATCGCCATGTAAATGGGCGCCTGTTGGCGTAGTGGCCGCCGCAATTCCTTACAATAGAAATAGGGCTCCATGCGGCTCCGTGGAGTCCCCATTGGCATCCGCGTTTGATCCATGTTTGTCCATGAAGTATCCGCAATTGGTCCATGGAATTTTGCTGCTTTATCCGTGGGAACCTCTGATTTTTGGGTTTTTTTGATGATTTATCGTCCGGTATGTATGCTTCCGCAGTTTCGGGCAGCAAACACATCGCCATAAACCATTTGTAATGAAATATTTACCCGTAAATATCTTGTTTGCAAATATTTAGCGGTAGCCGCATAGGCTAAGTACCTGCAAACAGGATATTTAGCTGTTTGGGTGGGGGAGGGGGTACCCTCCCGGCTTGGTACGAGGGCTGGTGACCATCGCGCCGTAGTATCTGCAGCGCGATGGCCCCTGCTGTTGTTAGCCGATATGGGGTGGGGGTGCCAGCGGGGTATGTCCCGTCGCCGCTCCCCTCAGTCCCGCCAGTATCTGCGACATATAGTCGTTGGCGGCGCCGGGATTGCTCGGCAGAAAGATGGTGGCGCTGCCTGACTTGGTGCCCACCTCCTTCAACGTGTCGAAGTACTGTGTGATCAGCACCAGCGCCATCACGTCTTCCGCGGTTGCGCCGGGCACTGATTCGCGGAAGTGTTCGATGGATCCGCGCAGGCCGTCTACGATTGCCTGGCGTTCGGCTGCAATGCCTTTACCCTGCAGCGCCTTCGCTTCCGCATCGGCTTCTGCCTGCTTCACCTTGAGGATTTTTTCTGCCTCGCCGCGCGCCTGTGCTGCTACCTGCGCACGCTGCGCTGCGTTGATGTCGTTCATTGCTGTCTTAACTTTTTCATCCGGCACCAGGTCGGTGACCAGCGCGGTCAGAATGTTGAAGCCGAAGTCGCGCATGGTCGCATCCAGCTCCGTCTTCACCGCGACCGAGATGGAGGCCATCTGCTCAAAGGTCTCGTCCAGCGTGAGCTTGGGCACGTGGCCCAGAATGGAGTTGAACACGAAGCTCTCAATCTGCTTCTGCGGGCTGCTCAGTTTGTAGAAGCTTTCAAAGATCTTGTCGTCCAGCACCTGGTACTGCACGCTGACGGGGATCTGCACAAACACGTTGTCGCGGGTCTTGGTCTCCACTTGGAACTGTGCTTGGTTGACCTGCAGGCCAACAATATAGACGTGCTCGCAATAGGGCAGCAGCACATGCAGGCCGGGTCGCACAATGCGGTTGAATTTTCCGAACCGCTCCACAATGCCCGCACTGGCCGTGCGCACGGTGTAAAGCGTCTTCAGCAGGGTGACGAGCAGGACGATCGCAACAATGGCGCCCGCTACCAGTAGCAGCATGTTCGTATCCATAATCTCTCCTATGTTTCTTCGGGGTAAGCATACACGAGTAAAATTTCACTTCATGGTGACCCACTTCACACCCCAAGCACTTAAATTCCTGCGCGGCCTGAAACGGAACAATGACCGTACCTGGTTCGCGGCGCGCAAACATATCTACGAAGCCGAAGTGAAGGCGCCCATGCTGGCCATCATCGCGGAGCTGAATGAGCAGATGCTGGACTTCGCGCCACTGCATGTGAGGCCTCCACAGAAGGTCGCCATGCGCATCTACCGCGACATCCGTTTCTCGCATGACAAGCGCCCTTACAAGCGCAATGCATCAGCCTGGTGGTCGCGTGATGGATTGGAAAAGACCAGTGGGGGAGGGTACTACTTTCACGTGGGGCCGGAGGGTCTGGTGATCGCCGCTGGCGTCTACATGCCGGAGCGAGAGCAACTCATCGCCATCCGCCGTCACATTGCGGAGCACCATGCTGAGCTGCGCAAGTTGCTGGCCGCTAGAAAGCTGCGCAGCCTGATGAGCGAGTTCGAAGGTGCACCCCTTACCCGTGCCCCCAAGGGCTATCCGCCGGATCATCCTGCAATCGATCTGCTGCTGCCGCGGCAGTGGGGGTTCTCCGCTACCCTGCCGGTGGAGATTGCCATTACTCCCGCGCTGCAGAAGGAGATCATCGCGCGATTCAAAGCCGCCGCTCCAGTCGTGGATTTTCTCAACACTCCACTGGCTGCTTCTCTGCGCAAGCTGCCGCTGTTTTAGGGAATAAATAGGCCTAAAACCGCTAAAAACAGCTAAAAACCGATAAAACCCAGAAAAAACCTGTGGAAACCGCTGTTTTGCCGTTGACAAACTCTTGCAAAAGCCGCAAGGTTGACAGCGGTACAGTTCTCCGCACCCGCATGAACATTGGCGATTCTCACCGTTCGGACATTCTCCGCCCGGCGGAATGCGCGGTGAGTCTTCCAGCGGTCGCGGTTGATGCACCAGCCCGATGGCGGCGGATGCCGTTATCTAAATTTGAAAGAAAAGAAGGAGTACATCATGGCAAAGGGATTGACCAAGACTCAGCTCGTCCGCCTCCTGGCGGAGAAGCTCGAACTCACCAACAAGCAGGCAGCAGCTGGCCTCGAGCTGCTCGCTGAGACCGCCGTCAAGGAAACCAAGAAGGCCGGCGAGTTCACCATCCCCGGCATCGGCAAGCTGGTCAAGGCAGAGCGCAAGGCGCGTCTCGGCCGCAACCCGCAGACCGGTGAGACCATCAAGATCAAGGCAAAGACCGTCGTGAAGTTCCGCGTAGCCAAGGCTGCGAAGGACGCGATCGCACCTGCCAAGAAGTAGTTCTTTGTTCCACTCGCTGCCCGGTCACTGAGAAGGCCTCTGCGGACGTTCGTGCTTTGGCGCGCATCATCCCATTGGAGTTTCGGCCCCGCAGCGATGGCTTTACAGACGGAGCAGACGGCCCTCGGGCTTTCTGCTCCGTTTTATTTAGGGAGCAGTGGTATCCGTAACGCTGCGGGTTCGCATATGCCACGCATCACTTGCAGCCAGCGCTACTACGTCGTATAAACCTCATACTCAAACATCTCGTAACTGCGGAGCAGGGAAATTCTGGCAGATGCGATAGGGAGATGTGGTGCGTCTCAAGCTTTGCAAGACCCGGATACTTAACCGACTATTTACAGCGCTGTGTGCGTACTGCTTTACGCTGGGCTGGCAAGCGCCGCTCAGGCTGAAACCCAATGGATCCAACCCACTCCGGAAGAGCTTGCCATGACGTCGGAGCCAAAGGCCCCGGGAGCTGCCGCAGTCTATCTTTATCGCGAAGAGATCACAGACGAAGCGGATAGCTCAGAGAGTTTCTATGTCCGCCTGAAGGTGTTGACGGAAAAAGGGCGGAGCTACGCAGACATCAGCCTCGATTACATCAATGACAGCTATGGGTTCAATTACTCCATTGCAAAGCTTGAGGCCCGCACTATCCATAGCGACGGTACCGTAATTCCGTTTACAGGAAAGCCAGTAGATCAACTCGTCGAGAAGGAACGTGGCTACAAGGTGAGGCAGAAGATATTTACCTTGCCAGACGTTCAGGTAGGCAGCATCGTGGAGTATCGCTACAAATTGCAATGTAGCGCGGATTGCAGTATTCGACCTTTTTGGAAAATTCAGCAGGATGTTTTTCTGAAGACGGGGCACTTCTTGTGGAAGACACAGAATAACAGGCCAATCGCGGCCACTTACGTGTTGCCCAAAGGCTACGAGGTAAAGATAACTACGTCTGAAGGCGGATTGTTCAAAGCAGCCTATAGAAATTATGAGCTGAACATCAATGATGTAAAGCCGGTTGTGGATGAGGGGTTTACGCCACCGCTCCGGAGCTATAGTTACCGGGTCAATTTTTATGTCGTTTACGCCGCGAACGAAACTGAATTCTGGAAGAGGGCCGGCGCGTACTGGTCGTTGGGTATTGAATCGTTTATCTCTCCGCCTTTGAAGGCGCAGGATGTACTCAAGACACTGGTAGCGCCCGGCGATTCGGATACCGTGAAGCTGCAGAAGATATATGCAGCCATCATGGCGATGGATAATACCAGGTACTTGCGCAGCCATGACGAGAGCGAAGATCGTGCCGGAAAATTGAAGCCGCTGAACTCCACGCTGGACATCTGGCAGCTCAAGCGCGGAACGGACGATCAGCTCACAGATCTTTTTGTCACCCTTGCACGCGCGGCGGGCATGAAGGCCTATGTGATGAAGGTGACCAGCCGTGACAATGATATATTCTCGTCCAAATGGTTCAGTACCGAGCAGCTCGATGACAATATTGCAATCGTGGTGCTCGACGGCAAAGAGAAATATTTCGATCCCGGCCAGCGGTATTGTCCCTTTGGGCAGCTGTCCTGGATGCACAGCAGCGTAACGGGCATGCGCCAGATAGACGGCGGGGAAACCGCACTGGTCACAACGACGCTGGATCCCTATGGCACGAGCAAAGTCTACCGGGTTGCAGACCTCACCATGACCGCCGATGGGCACATGCAGGGGACCCTGAAGATCACATTCTGGGGTGCGCCTGCATTGGAGTGGCGGCAGAAAGCGCTGACTGGTGATGTTGCCGCCATGCGCACCGAAATGCACGACTGGATACAAAACATTATTCCAACTGGTCTGGAGGTCACTCTCACCACACTGGAACATCTTGAAGACTACGAACAGCCGCTTACGGCAAACCTGCTAGTGAGTGGCCAACTTGGAACCGTGACCGCAAAGCGCGTCATCCTGCCGGGGCAGTTCTTTGAAGCACAGAGTAAGCCGCTCTTTCCGTCTGCCAACCGGCAGCTGCCGGTCTACTTCCACTACCAAAATCGTGTGCTGGATGCAGTGCGCGTGAAGCTTCCTGCCGAGTTGAAGGTGGAATCTGCACCGAATGACGACACGTTCTCTATGCCGCATGCTACCGGTTACAGCACGAAGGTGGAACTTCATCCCGATTTCGTCACGATGCGGCGCGTCCAGGAGACAGTCAACATTCTGTTTCCGATCAGCGACTATCCCGAGCTGCAAAAATTTTATAACCACATGGCGGAAGATGATGAAAAGCCCATCATCCTCTCATTGCAAACCACGGCAGCACAGCCAGCTGCACCGGTAGTCACAGAAACAAAATAGCTATCCAGCCGCAGCGATCTATGCGGTCTTCGGCTTCTTGATAAACGCATCAGCGATCAGCGATGCTCCCAGTGACCCAAGAATGCACTGCACCAGTAGCAGGATGTGCACCGGGTAGAGCATCGATCCGTAGAGCGCGAATAGCACGGCATAGCTTACGGCCACGCCGATGAAGTAGAGCTCGCCCAGCACTGCGGTGCCCCTGCGCGGCTGTGTGCCCGCTGAAGGCACCCTGGCCACGATAGATGGCAGCAGCCGTGGAACGCGGGCACAGTAAGCGGTATACGGTGTGCCCAGTTTCTGCGTTAGAAATTCTTCTTCGCTGCCGATCAGCCGAAGCTGCAGCACGCCGCCGAGCACCACGGTGAAGATTGCGCCGGCAGGCTCCATCAACAGGGCAACCGCCAGCATGTGCAGCCATGACCCCATGTAAAGAGGATTGCGCATGTGCCGGTATGGCCCATCGGCCACCACCGCGCCGCCATGCATACCGCGGGAGTTCACCACATCCGCGCCGATATAAGCCGTGCCCCACGTGCGTAGCACCGCGCCCATCACCAGCAATAGCAGGCCCAGCGTGGTGACGGTGAGCGTGGCGGCGAGTATCTGCATGCCGCCGTGCTCTACGGGTAGCATGGTGAGCATCGCCCAGGTGCGCTGACCATGCCGCGGCCATAAACGGCCCCACGGCGCCATGAATCCAGCTACGAAGATGAAGACATGAATCAGGTAGCGATTGCGATATTCAAACTGTGTAGCTTTGAACAAAGATTTCTCCTCACGATGGGGAACGTGATGAATATAGTTCGTGAATATAGGCTAGTTGCCAAGAGCGGTTACGATAGCGTCAAAGTCGTCTACGCCGGAATACTCAATGATGACACGGCCTTTGCCCTTCTTGTCCTCGATGCGAACCTTCAGCCCAAGTGCTCGCTGCAGTTGCTCCTGCGCCGAGCGCACGTTGGGGTCAACATCCTCTGCTACCTCGACCTTTGCTGGTTTCTTCTCCGGATTCAGCATGTTCTGTACCAAACTCTCAGTTTGGCGCACAGACATGTGCAGCGCGATTACTTTTTTATGTGCTGCCAGGATGCGCTCTTCGTTCTCCAGCGCCAGCAGTGTGCGTGCGTGGCCAAAGCTGAGCTCACCGGTCTCCACAGATCTCTGCACTCCTTCTGGAAGGCGCAGCAGCCGTAGAAAATTTGCTACCGTTGCGCGGTCTTTGCCGGTGCGCTGCGCCATCTGTTCCTGCGTTAGCTTGAACTCGCGGCTCAGCCGTTCATAGGCACGCGCCTGCTCCATCGCATTCAGGTCTGCGCGTTGCAGGTTTTCGACGATGGTCATTTCCATCGCCTGTTCGTCAGAGACCTGTCGCAGTACGGCGGGTACGGTCGTCTTACCTGCTTTCTCCGATGCGCGCCAGCGCCGCTCGCCGGCAATGAGCTGGAAGCGACCGTTGGGTAAGGAACGCACAATGACTGGCTGCACTACGCCACTCGCCGCGATTGACCGGCTCAGCTCATCGAGCTGCTCTGTGTCTATCGCGCCGCGCGTCTGGAATGGACTGGGGTCAATCAGCTCAATCTCGATTTCGCGAGGCTTGCCGTCGCTAACGGGCGGAGCCGCAGGAACCGGTGGGGGAGATGACGGTGCGCGCAACAGGGCATCAAGTCCTTTGCCTAGTGCCGGGCGGCGAGTATTGGTGTTTGACATTATAAATCCTTTATTATCAACTACTTAGTATATGGCCAGAGGCGAATCTTTGGGCCTGAGCTTAGCATGGCTGCTTGTTTGCGCTCTCGTGAGCGAGGGCTTTCGATAGCATTGCGTTGCAGAATCTCCAGCGCCAGTGACTGGTAGGCCTCCGCGCCGCGTGACCGTGGGTCATAGAGTATAACGGGTTTCCCGTGGCTAGGGGCCTCGGCCAGTCGGATATTGCGTGGGATAGTGCTGGTAAAGAGCTTCTCGCCAAAGAATGACCGCAGGTTCTCCGTCACCTGTTGGGACAGGTTGGTGCGGTCGTCATACATGGTCAGCAGAACGCCTTCGAGTGTAAGCGTTGGATTGTAGGCCTGGCTGACACGATCCAGAGTGCTCATCAACTCCGATATGCCTTCTAGGGCGAAGTACTCTGCCTGCATGGGAACGAGGAGGCCATCGGCCGCGACCAGGCAATTAAGGGTGAGGAGGTCGAGCGCTGGTGGGCAATCCAGCAAAATAAACGGATATTGGTCGCAAATCGGGGCCAGAGCCTCTCGCAGCCGGAATTCGCGGCGATCCTGAGAGATGAGCTCCAGGGTGGCTCCAATAAGATTCCGACTGCTTGGAATGAGCTTGAGAGTGTCTATATCGGTCGGCTGTACCACTTCAGACGCCTGGGCTGCACCGATGAGCATGTCATATATGGTGAGGCGGGTCTCGTTGCGTGCAAAGCCGAGTCCGCCAGTCGAGTTGGCCTGAGGGTCGCAATCCACCAATAGTACGGGCAGACCTTCCAGCGCGAGGGCGGCAGCGAGATTGATGGCGGTAGTGGTCTTGCCGACTCCACCTTTTTGGTTCACAACAGCAAGAATCTTGCTCATGGCTACTTTCCGGGGACAGGAGAAGGGTACGGGACGATGGATGGCAGGAGCAAGCCAAAGGCTGTGCAGAACCTGTGGAGAAGATGAGAAAGCTGTGCGTATGTTCCACGTGGAACACCGCGATTGCGTATTCCACAGCTAAACCGCCAGATACGCCGCAAGCACGGATAAGTTGGGGACGGTTCGTGAATCCAATGTTCCACGTGGAACATTGGCTAGGTTGCGCTACCCAGCATGAGGATGCGCTGGTGGCTGGCAGGGAGGGAGATGGTCTTGCTCCAGCGGATGGGCGCGGTGGCGACGACCTGATCCATCTGACTTTCAGTGGTCAGCACGGCAAGGGTTCCACCCTCTGCCATACGGGGCAGGGCGCCAAAGAGTGCGGCTTCCATGTTGTCAACGGCGCGCAGGGTGACTACATCAAACTGGCGGCCGGCAGGCATATCTTCTACCCGCGCTGCATGGACGGTGGTTGTGAGGCCCAGCGTGCGTACCGCCTCGCGCAGAAAGCTGGCTTTTTTGGATTGTGACTCGGCGAGGGTTACCTGGGATTCAGGGAAGAGTATCTGGATGGGTAGACCGGGGAAGCCGGCACCGGAGCCGTAGTCCAGCAGGCTGGCGTCGACGGGAGTCAGCCTGGAGGCTAATTGCCAGCCCGCGAAGAGACTTTCACCAAAGTGGGTGCGGACGATCTCTGCGGGTTCGCGAACTGCTGTCAGGTTCGTTTTAGCATTCCATTTAAGCAGAAGATCGAGGTAGGAACCAAGTTGGTTAACACACTTATCATCAATTGAATCAATAGTATACGTTGATATGAGCTGGCGAATTTGATCTGGCGAGAGGGTCATGAATTAGCCAACGGATTCTGACACCTTGCGCGGCTGCCAGGCGGCGGCTTCGCGGATGAAGCGGTCAAAGATGGCGCGCGAGGCGGCGCTGATGCCTATGCTGCGTTCCGGGTGCCACTGGATGCCAAGGACGAAGTGGTCCGGCGCCGTGCCTTCCACAGCTTCCACTACATCGTCCTGAGGGCAGCGAGCTACGACGCGGAGACCATCGCCGGCAATGCCGATGGCCTGATGATGGCTGGAGTTCACGGGTAGTTTCAGGAAGCCGCTTTCGGGCGGAGCTTCCGGCGCGCCGGGTGTATCACTGCTCTTTGCTTCCGCCACAATAGCGCCGAGCAGGGAATCCGGCGGGATGATGGCGGTATGCGCAATGGGAACAGCTTTGCCCGCGGGATGATTCACGGGCAGGGGCATCAGGTGCTGTACGAGCGTGCCGGTGCGCCATACGTTCAACGATTGCGCGCCGTAGCAGATGCCGAGGATGGGTTTGTGCAGGTTGTAGGCATCCTGAAAGAGCAACTCGTCCACGCTCTCGCGAATGGCGTCAGATGGGCCACACTCCGGCTCGCGTTCCGCCCCGTACTTCTGCGGATTCGTGTCTGCGGGGCTGCCAGGCAGCAGTACGCCCTGGCAAGTATTCAGTATGTTGGCAATTTCCTGCTGCGTTGCGGTCAGCGGGATTTCGACGGGTTCGCCGCCGGCATGCTCTATCGCCTGTGCGTAGACGGGAAACGCACGGGCGTTGTAATCAAGCTCAGTGCTGTTCGGGATCGGGATTGCGATGCGCGGCTTCATGCTCTGAGTATTGATAGTACATTGCACTCACCGCATCAAAAACTCTCTGTGTAATCTCATCCGCGTCTTTTGTGGTGCAGGTTTCCGTAGAAATAGGGTCGCCCGCAATCAGCAGCAATGGTCGCGGATTCAGGTGGTAGGTGTGCATAGGCAATAGCTCGTAAGTGCCCACCAGTGCTAGCGGAATGATGGGCACGCCGGCGCGAATCGCCATCCATGCCGACCCGGAAAGAAATGGCTGCACACGGCCATCTTCTGCGCGGCCACCATCAGGAAAGACGAGTAGCGGCATGCCGGCCTTCAGCGCAGCGACGCCGCGGTTGAGGCTGGCGACAGCGGAACGCATGCTGCTGGAGTCAACCGGTACCTGACCGGAGCGATGCAGGTGCCAGCCGACAAACGGAATCTTCCAGAGGTTGGCCTTGGCCAGTATGCGGAACTGGAATGGCAGGCGGCTGAAGAGCACCGGCGTATCCATGTAGCTGAGGTGATTGCAGACGTAGACCGCAGCACCGCCGCGGCGCAGGTTTTCAGGATGAATCACGTGTACCGGCGAGAGTGAGAGCCAGGACATCACATACGCCCAGACTCGAGCAATTGCATGCTGCTGTCGACCGGATTTATCCCAGAGCGAGGAAAGCAGCGAGATGCAGCCGAAGCCCGCGGTGACCAGCATCATCAGCGGAACCAGCACCAGGTAGGTTAGCCCGCGGAAGAAGGTCTTCTTTGCGGGAGACGGTTTCAGCACGATGACCCACCCGCTTCCATAATCGCTGCGCGTACGGCACCGATGAGATAGATTGAACCAGTCACTACAATCAGACCATCCTTCGGGGTCGTTGCACGTCCCAGCTCTATCGCGTCACTTACACTGGTGCATGCAATCGCTCGCGTATCCAGCGCATGGGCTGCTGCCATCATCTCATTCACCAATGCAGCGCGCGGCGTGGCGATAGGTGAAATCAAAACAGTATCGCGTTTGCCATCAAAGAGCGGAAACAGAATTTGTGCCATCTCGGCTAGGGCTTTGTCGCGGAGGCAGCTAAAGATCAGGGTCTTTGGCTGGTCATCGGGGAGCTGAGCCAGGGCGGAGCGGAGGGCCCACATGGCGGCGGGATTGTGCGCTGAATCCAGCAGGAAATGCGCGTCTTTGTTGGTGATTTGCTCCAATCGGCCGGGCCAGACGGTGTTGTGTATACCGCGTTCTACGGCTTGCGCGGTGAGGGTAAAACCGCGGGTAGAAAGCGCGACGGCGGCGGCGATTGCGAGGGCTAAATTGCGGTGCTGATGCGGTCCATTTAGCGGTGAATCTACGGTGATTTGACGGTCCAGTACGGTCAACGGATAGTGGTTCGCGCCGGGCTGCTGGGTGTCGCGCACGGGCATGTACTCCGCAGCGCTAATTCCGGTCACCTGCAGGGCGATGGCGCGCTCGCCGAGCGCCTGGTTGGCTTCAGGATGTTGGGGGAGTGTCACCAGGATGCCGTGCTCGCGCAGGATACCGGCTTTCTCGCGGGCAATCTCTGCGATGGTGGTGCCGAGGTAGTCAGTGTGGTCGAGCGCGATGTCAGTAATGATGGAAAGCCGGGGCTCGACGATGTTGGTGGCGTCGAGGCGGCCACCCATGCCGACCTCGAGCACTGCGAGCTGCACGCGCTGTTCAGCAAACCAGGTGAAGGCGATGGCGGTAAGGACTTCAAAGAAGCTGGGCGGGTGCGGAAGCGCGCCCTGGCTGACGAGTTGGTGCGCGGCATCGTCGACGTGGAAGTAGAGCCGCGCAAAATCATCCTTGGGGATCTGAGCGCCGTTGATCTGAATGCGTTCGGTGATGGAGACGAGGTGAGGCGAGGTATAGAGGCCGGTGCGGTGGCCCGCGGCTTGCAGGATGGATGCCAGGGTTGCGGCGGTCGAGCCCTTGCCGTTGGTTCCAGCGATGAGAACGGAGGGAAAAGCGTGTTGCGGGTCGCCCAGAGCGGCGCAGAGGGTGCGCATGTGCTCCAGCTCCCACTTGCGGCGGGGCTTGCCGGGTGCGTCCAATAGCTCCAGGCCGAGCGCATACAGGCTCTTAACGGCGCGATCGTAGGTTGCAGACTCAGTGGCGCGGGGCATGAGAGCCATTTTAGTTCGCCGGAGAGGTGCAGTGCATCCGCAGGGGATGCGATGTGCCGAGATACTCCCCGAAAGTGTTAGCGGCCTGTGCCCCAAACGTAGGCGCGGGTGCATGTGAAGTGGCATAGCCTTGCGGGCTGTGGCGGGCGATTCTAACTATGTCGAGAGGCACAAAGCTTCCGGCAAAGGGAGACTATCCATGCATCCACTGTTTGTTGTGCTTTCGCTCACGAGTATATTCATCGCACCGTGCTTCGTTTCAATGGATGCACGCATTCAAGAGCAGGAGAGCGATGCAGAAGAGTGCATGGAGTAATCTCCGGCAACGCTGTAACGAATCATCAGAATCTGTACAGGGTTTCATCAGGACCGCAGCCGAAACAGGCGCGGTCTTTTTGTTTTTAGCGCTGAGCGAAAGAAAAAACTTAACCACGGATTGCACGGATGAGCACGGATATAGAAACTTTAAATAGTGGTTTTTGCGCTGCATCAACTGTGTAATCCGGGGTTGAGTTCTTACAGCCAGGCGCAGAGCATGTGGCCCATTTCGCCGCGCAGGGCAAGCGAATCGCCGCGGTTGGAAAAATAACGGGCGGTGAGCGATGCGGGGTTGAGGTCTTCGATGCTGGTGTAGCCGGCGGCAGTGAGCTCGGCGGAAACCTGCTGCGGGGTGAAGAAGAGCTGGAATGGCTCGCCCGCTCGCCGCACCCGCGAGGAGAGGTAATCGAAGCCCGCTTTGCCGCGCTTGCTGAGCAGTTCGCGCGGCAGACCGTAATCAAACGCGATGCCGCTGCCCGCGGGCAGCGACGCGGTGAAGGCCAGCGTGGTGCGGAAGGCATCCAGCGTGAGATACGGCACCACACCCAGCCAACTGAAGAAGGTTTTTTTGTTCGGCTCGAAGCCTACGGTTTCGAGAGTATTGCCCAGGGTCTGGTGCTCATGCTCGAAATCTACCGGGGCGTAGGTGAGGCAGGCAGGATGCGGCAGCGCGGCTTCGGCCAGCATGCCGTGCTTCCACGCCTGGGTGGCGGGAAAATCGACCTCAAAGACGCGCAGGTGCGGGAAGGGATTGCGGTGGGCGAAGGTGTCCAGCCCAGCGCCGAGGATGCAGTACTGGGTAGCCCCGGCGGCGACGACTTCAGCGAGGTGATCTTCCGCGAAACGCGAGCGCACGGCCATGTAGGCGCGCATGGCTACGGCGATGGGCGCGGACTGGGTTTCAGGGTCAGAGCGCAGCTTGTCGCAACGTTCCTGGCCCATGATGGCGAGCGCGATGGGGTCGTCGAGGACGAGGGGACGGTCGTAGATCTGGTGCGCTGCGCGGCGCATGGCTACACGCATTGCGGTGATGGAGGGGGTTCCGTGCTGCATGGGGATATTGTCTGACAGTCCGCGCGGTTACAGCACTCTGTTGCGATAGGCTTCGGGGGATTCGATGAGAAATTCTGTTTGCCCAGCCAGCGCGAGCATGTCATGATCGCCGCTCACCAGCAGCGCAGCGTTACCGCTCTGCGCCAGATCGAGAAATGGCTGGTCGTTTATATCTCTACAGGGCACAGGGCAGATAGCCGCGACTTCCACTACCTCGCAGTACGGCAGATATTCTGCCAGTAACTCGTGGCGATCTTCCGGAGATAGGTGGAACTTCGGATATCCCAGAACACGGGTTAGCTCGGTGGTGGTGGCACGCGAGATGAGCGGAACGCAGCCACCCTCCTGCCAGTGTTGACGCAGCCATGCCAGCCTGCCATTCGCAAATAAGAGAGCTGATACGACGGTAGTCGTATCGAAGACTACCCGCTGGCTCATGCGCTCTTTCGTGACCAGGAGACGGCATCAGTTACATCCTGCTCGTCGATCCCCATCTGAGCGAGGCGGGCGCGGACGTCGTCAACGCGGCTCTTCTGCAATGGGCGCAGGGTGATGCTTTCTCCGTCTGTGGAGACGTCGAAGTATTCCACCCCGGCAAAGCGGGTAATCACCTTCTTGGGAAGGGTGATCTGGTTTTTGACGGTCTTTTTGGCCAGCACGATCGCCTCTTTCAAGGAAACAAGGAAATCTTACCATAAACATGAGGAAGATTCTAAAATGGTCTTTCTGGAGGGGAGGCCGATAAGGTGCCAAATGATTGACACGAAAAAGACTCTCAATCGCTTTGGTCTTGTACTGTGTGCAGTCGCGGCGATACTGTGTTTCGCCTTACACGTGGCGACGTTTCTTACCGAGCTTTCGCCAGTATGGGGAGTGCCAGCATTATTGATCCTCTTCGGCGCGGTAATTTGCGCGAGTGTGGGAGGGGCTACACAAGAAGTCTCGCGGCCACTTAGTAAGCTTGAGATTCTTGGCTTTGTCCTGCTCGCATACTCAGTCCTGACATTCGTCTACTTCTACAGGACGACCGGCGGGGGTTTCTTTGTTACGCAGATGTCGCCGCAGGCCGGAACTTCTTATCCGCCAGTACCGTCAGCACTGCAAAGACGACCAGAGTCACAGCTTGCGCGATCTTGAACGGCGGTTCCGATCCCGTCGGCGCCAGAGCGTGCAGTGACGGAACCTTCATAAAGCTCTGCACGATCAGAACGAAGAAGTTGAAGTAGAGTGCGATGACCGCGGTGATGACGTACGTCCTGCGCCAGCCTCCAGCAAGATGCTTGCCGTAGCGTGCGATCAGCGTGAAGAGCAGGATCACCAGTGACAGGATGCCAACCACGATTCCGGGCGTGAAGCCGTGAAACGGGTAAAAGAAGCCGGTCACGCTGGTGAGGATGGTGGTGGTGAGGAAGAGCGCCGTCAGTTTGGGTAAGGGGTTGCCGGCGATGAGGCCGAAGGCCACGATGAATCCGGTGGCGATGCCGATGAGGCTGATGGCGACGTGGATTTGCGTGAAGAGGGTGGTGCTGATGCCGAGGATCATCTTCGTTTCCTTTCACGGGGAGAATGGAACGACTATGCGGTGTGAATCAAGATGTAGAGATTATTTTAGTCTGAAGCGATTACCTCAGTCTGTATGTCTTTTGTTGAGCCTGACGGTTTGGTTGGGTTCTCCTGTTCACAGGAGGAGAAGACATGCAGATCAGATCATTCGTTGGATTAGACGTTCATAAGGCGACCATTTCGATCAGCATCG
>Ga0302270_10000056_pt1 | contig 119543 bp, 102 predicted proteins | sample III_Bog_E2_3_FD_198773 | JGI IMG/M metagenome (GOLD analysis project Ga0302270, IMG submission 198773) | Peat permafrost microbial communities from Stordalen Mire near Abisko, Sweden - III_Bog_E2_3 | ecosystem: Environmental > Terrestrial > Soil > Wetlands > Peat | place: Sweden: Abisko... | reverse complement strand
CCGCCGCGGGCAGATCCCAGGGAACAACGGGGGGACGGGACAAGGGAGGCCTGCGCTTGGGTGCGGGGTTGGTCGTGTTTAACAACAACGAAGTCGGGGAGGAAACCTAACGACGGCACCAACCTCCTCTTGTGTCCCGGCGGTTTGTATGTGGCAGGCGGCCAGGTGACGCATGTTGACCGACCGCCTGTTGTGGGGTGGGGAAACCCCCCCGTATCAGCCCGCTGTCGGGTGACTTGCACCCCACCCAAGGTGTCCAAACGCACAACCGGCGGCAGGAGGCACCAGTGCGAATATGTGAAAACGGACGTTTGACAATGTCGTGGGGATGGGCTTCGGACTTGTGTGGGAGATGACATCGTCAAACGCAAGTTTGCAATGTCCGTCATAGTGTCTGCTTCTGGGTACATTTTCAGAAGAAAAGGGACGACGCTTGGATGTTCTTGAGCTGCCATGCTTAGAGGCGTTTGTCCCTCGTAGTCCACCATGGAAGCTGCTTCTGGATACGCGGCTTGCAGCATGGGGACAACGCTTGGTTGATGTTGAGCTGCGAGGTGAAGAGGTGTGAGACCATCGCTGTCCGCCAGAGCTGCGGCAGCTGGACACATAGCCAGCAGAGCAGTAACAGCATCCGGCGTCTTCCACGCTGCGAGGTGAGAGGTGTGCGACCCTGCCAGCTCCAAGATGTTCGACATTTTAACTGGCTTTACAACCATGCGCGAGTAACCATTTCATCATCGCCAAATTGTTACGTTCAGACGCATAATACATAGCGGATGAATCGCGTGGACACTTATGTGTATCCAGCCACTCGATACCGACGAAATTACCAAAATAGGCCGCAGTGGCGAAATTTTTTGCTATTTGTGGACAGTGAGGTTTCTGCTTAAACAGCCATTCCAGCAAAGCGACATGGCCACGTGTAGCTGGGATGGACTTGGTGACAGGTCGCCATCGAGATACTGTTGCGGAAACAATCGAAAAACTTAAAATTTAACAAGTTTCCTGCGCATCCACGTGCGAGCTGGGACGCCGCGCGGCGTCCCATGCGCGCAAGGCGGGCACACGGCGAGCAAATGCGTGCGTGCGGATTGCGTGCACAAGAACCTCTTGGTGGGGTTCCAGCATCGGCGGCAAGCGCGTCGCGTATTGGGCGAGCGCCCGGCACGCCGACACTTCCGGATTGGCACAAAAGAGGCACAGCAGCGAGTCGAGCCATGCAGGCGGCGGAGAGTAATGACGGTCGAAAGTGTGGGCTCGCCGCATTGCAAGGCATATGACTTGTTTATGCAAGACTTCCGCGAGGGGAATGTTACCCCACTGATTGCGTATTGCAGCCGCTTCCTTGAAAAGTTCTGCGCCGGCCGCCGCATGTATTTGCACGTACGCAGAGGGTACGCTCGCAATTAACTCGAAGGTGCAAATGTGTAAGGGCGTGTTGCCATCACTGTTTTGTAAAACTAGAGCTTCCGGCCAGTGCTTGCACACCACAAGAGTTACGTCAATGTTGCGGCAGAATCTCATGGCATCGTGCAGCAGCGTTCTTACGAACTTGTCCCTCTCCCGAATGCCCAAAGGGTTTGCGCGCAGCACTGCAGACACAAGGGCAACGGAATCGGGAAAATGTGTCACGAGAAATCGCAGCAAAGAGAAGCCAGGATGCCAATCCTGAAGGACAACGGCTGTATTTGCTGCCAGAATGTCGAGCAGCAGGGCGTCGGTACTCTTTGCGACTGCTCCCGTCATTTGCGCCGACGCAAGAACAATGTGAAAAAGCGAGTTGCCTTTTGTATGCATTTCCAGGGCAAGGGCGGATTTGCTGTCAAACGCTGCGCGAATTTTCGACATTCTCGACGTGTATGAATATTGTGTGCTGTGTACAATGGCTACGCATTCTTGCAACGTCGATGGAGTCGCAATCGTTGGTTCAGCAACTGCGATGTCCATGGTTTTTTCAAATTGTGCTTCTTGTTCTCGCGACGTGAAATGAACTGCCGTTTCGTGTAAACAAATTCTTGAGTTCTGAAAAGTCAAAGGCCAGGTAATTTCGGCGCATTGCACAAACGTATAAAAAAATGGCCGCTGCGCCAGCGGTTTTGTCAGCGGCACGGGCTGCTGCTGCCGTAAGCCGTGCCACCGCCGCAGTGCGCTTGGAGGACATTATCGGGTACTGCCTGCCCTACCTCGGCATTCGCGAGTTGAGCGCGCTCAACGGTGTCTCGCGGTCGCTTGGCACCGTGGCCTCGCAGCACAGCATCGTGGCTTTGGCTATTGACAAATCCACGCTGTACCCCGCTGGGCCCAGCGTCAAGGTATTTGAGACGTATGGTGCCACCTTGAAGTCGCTGTCGGTGCGTTGTGCGGCCCCGTCTGTTTTTTTTCCAGTCACATCTGCGCATCTTGGACTTTGTGAGCGCACCGTTACCTCTCTTCTCTCTTCTCTCTTCTCTCTTCTCTCTCCTCTCTTCTCTGTCCTTCAGCTGAACCGGGTAATATTTCCAGTTAGCAGCGCCTTTCCACGAATCGTGTCGCTATGTCCCAACCTGCGCAAGCTCTCCCTGACTTTGGAAAGCTGCTGGCACCACTGGAACAAGTCCCTTGCAGCGGCAGGCGTGGCGTCGCTGGGTCAGTTGCAGGAGCTGCGGCTGATGTGGAACGACGATAACGACCCCTTCTCAGGCATCGTCTGCCGGCTGCACGAGCTGACGCATCTAGGCAAGCTCACGCTGTTGAGCACCCTGGAGTCGGACACCATTACCATAACCGGACTTGTTGCCTTCCTCACCGAGCCGCTGGCGTCGCGCCGGCTGATAAAGTTCAAGGTCTCGACGGAGCTGCTGTTGTCGCCGGGCGGAACGGATGTGCTGCTTGCGCTGGCGACGCACGCGCGCCTAGAGAAGGTGACGATAGTGCGGCCAGGTGGGGTTGGCGCGGCGCTGGGGGCGGCGAATTGCGCGTTGCTGGCGCGGGCGATGGAGAGGAGCCCAAGCCTGCGCGAACTGCACCTGCGCCGCTGCGCCATGTACACAGAAGAGCTGCAGGCGCTCGTACCGGCAGCACCGTGCCCCAACATTCGGGGGCTCAAGTTGGACGGCAACTTCCTCGGGTTCCTCTCCGGGGCGTACTTTAGCATAACCATGGACGTGCTGCTGTCCCGGCTCCCGCGGCTAGATACGCTAAACCTTTGCAACAACTACCTGACCGCCAGTCACGCCACGGCGCTGTCGGCCTCACTCATGAAGCACCGCGTTCTTGGGCTTGAGAGCCTCACGCTGGGTTCCAACGGCATTGGCAACGCGGGCCTTGAAGCAATCGCCAAGGCGCTGCCGGTTGGCCTCAAGGAGCTGTACGTGCATGGCATCGACTGCACCGACGCCGGCATGGCGGCGCTGCGCGACGGACTGGACCGGTGGCCGACATTATGGGGCCTCGGCCTCAACGGCAACCCCGTCACCGACAGCGGTGCCCGCTTGCTGGCAAGGGCTCTGCGCGGCCGCGCCAGCCTGCGCGACGTCGGCATCACGCTGAGCGAGATGACGGACGCCGGCGTGGCGCGCCTGTCCAACGCGCTGGCCACCTGCCCACGGCTGCGCTTCTGCTACCTGTTCAATACGGGGTTTAAGGCCGCCAACAAGGTCACGGAAGAGGCCAAGGCCAAGCTCAAGAAGGACATGCCACCGTATGCGATTGCGATTTTTGACGGCAGCATCGCGAACTACATAAAGACTGCGGACTGAGGCGTCCACGGAATGGAGCACTACAATTGTAAGTGACGTTTCAACTTAGAATTTGTACTCGTCCACGTACGCACGGCACACTGGGCAGCGCATGCCGCGTGGGCCGACACCGGACGCGGCGGCTGAGCATCGTGCGCACAGGCACGAATGCATGCACGGCATGGCGGTGGTAAGGGGCCCATCCGACTCGCACAGCAGGCACTCGCCAAGACGTTCGCCGTGTGCGGCGGAGGATGCAGCAGCGGACCCAAAGCGCGACGCGGCATGGGGAGCGCCAGCGTTCACCACGCCCTCATCCTCATCGTCGTCATCCCCAATCTCCACGCCATCGTCGTCTTCGTCATCACCGTATGCACCAGGGTACACAGCAGAGTACGCGCCAGAGTATGCACCAGAGGTGCGCGGACGCTTGGCGGGTGCCTGGGCGGGTGCAGGGGCAGGTGCATGTGGCCCCGCGGTATCGCCATCCGAGAAGACAAAGGCGTCGCCGTCCGAGTAGACGTTGTCGTCGCCGCCGTCCGAGTAGACGGACTCGGCGCCATCGTCTCCTTCGTCTCCTTCGTCCACATCCGCCGCCGCCGCGGATGGTTCCATTTCCGCAACTGCAGTGTCCGCAGCAGCAGTGTCCACAGCAGCAGTGTCCGCAACTGCATAAGGAAAGAACCCTTGCGGCGGCGCAAGAGATGCCTCCTCCTCGCTCCCGCTGCGAATGCTGATGACGTCTGCGCTGCCGCCCCTGCTTGCGCTCCCGCTGCTGACGCTGATGACGTCTGCCGTCGTGGAGGGAAACGGAAATGAAAATACTGGAGCACGGGGTGCGGCCACGGGCGGTGCTGGCGGGAGGCGTCCAAACCGCGCCCCGGCGGCCTCCGCGTGGCGAGCACGGTCCGACACGCCCGCGTCTTTTCCACGCGCCGTCTCCAGCGTATCGACGTACGGCGCGCGGCCGCCACCCACGACGCCACGGTGCACGCTCAAGTTGTTTCGCAGCAAGTCCACCGCCATCACCCGCCGCAGAAGCAGCATGTCGCCGCCGTCTGCCGCGTGCTCGTTGATGACGCTAATGTGAGCGGCTGGCGGCGCACCCGCACTGCCCGCGCTTCCAGCGCTTCCCGCGCTTTTTGCGAGTATCAGCGCCGCCATGTGCGCCACAATGACGCCCGAGTCGGCAGGAGACACTTGTGGACCGTCGCCCTGCACCCTCCCTGTCCAGCCGGTGCCATCCTCTGCCGTCCCCCAAACATTGTGTGCCCACCGCGCCACCGAGTTTGCGATGAGCTGCATGTCCCGGTCGTCCGCGCAGGGATCGTGCAGGCGCACGACCCTGGTTGAGCTGTTGACAGAGGCCAGCAGCCAGTGCCGGCGGGGAACGGGGATCGGTAGCAGCACGACGCGCTGCGCTCGCAGAGCGTCCTTGACAGCCGCGTGCACGTGCATGAGCATCGGGACGGGCGCGCCCCCAGCGGGCAAGTCCACCGCGCCAGACGCCATCTCTGGCGGCAGCATGGCTGTCCAAAAGGTGGACGGCAGCACGTGCGTGGAGTGTGCCGCAGCTCCCGGCAGCGCTGCCTTGACCAACCCGAGCCAGGCGTCGACAACGCTGGGAAGGACGCGCGCACCCGCACGCAGGGACTGGACCTCGGCCGCGGACAGCGTGCCCCGCGCGTCGCCAATGCGCAGGGTGGCACCGAGCTCCGTCAGTTCTGTGGCAGGCACCACGCCAGGCGCAAACTGCAAGTAATCCCCTGCCGCTGCCATTGCGTTTCAGTGTACAGAAGAAGTGGCTGTGTGCAGAAGCGGTTTGTTTTATAATTCAACCTGCGTTGCGCGCAGCGACGGCGGTTCCTCATGCCCCTACCTCGGTACCAGTCGCGGTGCCGCAAAAGGGTGCGACGGGCGGTGGAGGCGCCTCGGCCTGGCGCACGGCAGCCACGTCTGCGGCAGCCAGTTCAGCTTCTTGGGCCTCGAGCGTTGCGGCCAGGGCCACTGCAATACACCGCTGCAGGTACGCGAGGCGCGCGTTGGCGTTCTCGGCGTCCATGCGCGCGCGATACAGGGCGACTTGGAGAGTGTACGCTGTTGCACGGCCGCCCGGTGGCTTGGCGGCGGCGGCCCCCTCCAGTCTGGCGTTGACACGGGACTGCAGGCGCAGCCAGAACCCTTGGCTGCCTGTACACTCGGGTATGACGTACTTGTTCCCAACCCACGACTGCGACTCCGCCAACTGGAAGGCGGCAACCGCAGCGTCTGCTGCGGGGCACCTGTGGCGCTCGTTGAAGTGTGCAGACAACGCGGGCAGGCACGCGTCAAGGGCTGCCTGCGCGCTGCTGGCAAGTGCGACCACTTCGGCGTGTCCGGCGGAAATGGCCTCCGCCGAGGCGGCCGGAGGCTGAAACGAGGGATCGCAGGCGTCGCCATCTATCGTGTCTGTGACTGGGTCCCAATGCCACACCCTCAAATGCTCCATGTCCACGTCCTTGTCGTCGAACGTGCACTTGACCGGCCACTCGAATAGTGAAAAGGGCATGCCGCCTTGGACATTGGAGTGGCCCAATTGTACGAGCGCACGCAATCCATCATGCAGATTCTTGTACACGCCGCGCGTGCGCTGGTATGGTTCAACAATAATGTACACACGGAACGGAGCCACTGCCGCCATTGTATGAGACACACAACGAGACGCAATACAGCACGCCAATGTCGTTTCCCAAAACGACCCAGTCAATCACGGACGGTCAATCACGGGTTGAGGTGACCTGGGTTCACAGTAAAGACGTGCACCTTGGTCAATCACGGGTCTTCCCCCTTGTTCACACTAACGTCACTGACGCCAGGCGGACACAATGTCTGGGAATGTTGTCGACGTCCCCATAAATGCGCAGCTAGGTGAAACTCTGCTCCTCAATGTCGGTGTCGACCTTACCGACATAAACACCGCTGGCACGGACGTGTCGCATTGGCAGCTACTGGTCACTCTATGGGGCTCCGAAGCGGCACCACCGTCGTACTTGTCAGATCCCCTGGTAGCAATTAGCGGTGTGGATGTGGCAACAGCGTTCCCAACATACTCGAGTGTGGACAGCACAAGGGTGAGTTTTACGTCCACCTTCTCCTTCTCCGTGTGCGGCAGTGGCTGGGTGGATGTGCACCCTCTACAGCGCGGGCTTCCTGACGTGTTTGCCCCCGTCGTTGCGCCACTGTCCTCTGTGAGCACTGTGCATGTTGTGCATTGATTTCCAATGTTTCCAGAATTTCCAGAATTTCCAACATTTCTAGAATTTCCAACATTTCTAGAATTTCCAACATTTCTAGAATTTCCAACATTTCTAGAATTTCCTGAAGGATTGAAATCATGGAATCCGTCTCAAGCGCCTTTTGTCATGTCGTTCGTGACGTCCACGGAAGACGTGACGCTCCCCGTGGCTACATCCACAAGGTGTGCAGTCACAAAAGGGCCCTCCGTGCACGCCATGGCGGTTTCGAGGCGCTGGTCGGGAACAGGCAACATGATGTCGGCGCTGGCGCCGTGCACGAGCACGGAAATGTACTCCCGGGCAGCCTTCATGGTGGCCAGCACCTGCTCTTTCGTTTTGCACAGACCCACCGTCTCTTCGATACCAAACGTGCTGTTGGCGACGATGACCTGGTACGTGATGGCAGAGGCGGGAGCGGCAGCCATTGCGTTGTTGTTGTGTTTGTTTAAAGCAAACACCAACAGCAAACACCAATAGACTCGCCAAGGCGGCATGGATCGCGATCTCGCGTCGTCGCTGTCTCCGCCTGCGGGCGTCTACCCGGCTCTGGGCTCCGAGCAGGCGTCGCGACGGGGACCCGCGCCAACAGCTGCGGCAATTATAATTTGCGAATAAAAATGGGTGAACGTCTGAGCGGCGCAGGCAGTTATCAGTACGGCAACGTGTGGCCCAGACACTCCGCGTGCGACACCGTGCCATCCACGTGGAGACTGTACGTTAGAAACACAGTGTGCGCGCTCAAGGCCATCTTGCACCGCGCATCCCACGAGCCTTCCACGACGGAACGAGCGCGCATGTCGAAAAAACGACGAGCAGTGTCCTCGCTCTCCGTCTGCAGCAGTAGTATGCCCTCTCCTGTCTGCACGGCGTACATGCGGGCGTTGTGCAACTGCAAAGCGGACATGCACTGACCCATGCGGCGTTTGGTTGTGAGTGCAGAGCGCTTGAAGAGAGTATCGAAAAAAGGAAGCCACGAGTGAAATATCCGGAAGGCTGGCGGGCCCACGCGACCACTCTCGCACGTGGGCCGCGTGCGAGACCCGACGGTTAATCCCAAAATTTATGTATTGTTCCTGCGCCAGCGCCGCCAAACAGTAAACCGCACGCCCAACAACCCATTGCATGGCCGACTTGCGGGCGTACAAGACGCAGGATGGGTCGGAAATGGAGCAATCCATTCCCACGCGGCCGTGGATGCTGCTTGTGGCGGTCGCAGGCATTGCGCTGTGTCTGGCTGCCGTGGCGTTGTTGGCGTCTGGTTCCCAAGGACGTGGAGTAGCTCCAAACGGCGGCCGAACGCACGAGCCCACACCGGCTGTGCAGCAGCAGCAGCAGCAGCAGCAACCACACAATCATTTGGAAGTGGAAGCGGAAACGCAAGCGGCGTCGCCGACAGCACGAGAGCTTGGATTGTACACCCAAGTGACTACGCTGGCAGCAGGTGACGCCAGCCCGCTCGACTGCAAGATTACGTGGACGCCGGTGGGCGCCTGCAGCGGCAACTGCACCGGCGCGCTGCAGCAGGAGGTGGCCAACATTACACAGGAGCCGACCAACGGCGGCGCGCCGTGCGACGCGGCGCCTGGGGACACGCGGTACGTGCCCTGCGCATCGGGGGCGCCGTGCCTGTGCTTTGCATCGGACCTGATTGGCGGCGGCCCCAACGGCGCCTACTTTGACGCCGGCACGGTCGTCACGTGCGGCGCGTGTGACGGCATGTCCAGCGGCAGCAAGTGCTTCCTGGCGTGTAGCCCCGACGCGGTTGCGGGCGGCGCGGCTGGCGCAGCGCCGCCCACGCTCAGCGGCGACACGTCGCTCACGTGCGTGGCTGGGCAGTGGTCGCTGCCGGCGCAGGTCCCCAGCTGCAGCCCCGCGGCGGTGCCTTGCCCGGCCATTGCCGAGGACGGCAGCCGCGGCCACCTGCCCAACTCCATCTGCATCGGCGCAACGGCGAACGACGCGTGCTCCATCTACTGCAAGCCGGGCTTCCACCTCGTCATCCCGGGCGACACACCGTACGCCACGGCGCACACCGCCGTGTGCCTGTTGGGCGGCACCTGGGACCGCGTGCCGGCGTGCGCATGCGACGTGGGCTGCGGCACAGATGGCCTCTGCCCAGCGCCAGCCACGGGACCGCCGCTGTTCCGCCCCAGCCGTGCCCTCTCGCCGGGGTACGCGCGAGGCGATTTGGTCACGTTTGCCAACCAGGTGTTTATGCTCGTGGCGTCGTCCGCCGTTGGCGCCGACAACAAGGCAATTGCGCCAGACCCCACCGATGCCAACCAGTTGGTGTGGCTGCGCACCAGCGTCTTGCCGTCGTGATTGGATTGTTGAAGACGCAAGACGCAACGGCGGAACCTTACCCGTTATCAATAAGCAACATGGGGCGGAGCAAAAAGCACAATGCCAATGTGGCTCTGCGAAGCGCGAAAATGGGTCTGGGCGCACCTCATTCTCGTCTAGTTTTTCTCGGGAGGTGGCGCCGCGCGCGTGGGTGCCCATCGCGCTGACGCCCATTGCTGCCGGAAGCGCTGAGGCTGTGGCCGATGCCGGCAGTAAGGGGGACGCCGGTGCGGAGGTGGTGCTGAGCCCGGGCCACGCCGTGTGGGAGCCCAAGGCGCGCGGCTTCCGCATCGCCGCGAGCTACGTGGATGCTGTCGACATGGGGCAGCGCAGCTGGACCGGCCGCCGCTGCATCGAGGTGCTGGGCAAACCACTTACCTACTGGCACGTGCAGCTGCCCGACTTTGCCACCGACTCGCTGGTGGTGGCGGGCGGCATGATCACCGAGGCGCTCGACGGCGGCAGCACCTTTGAGCCCGAACACAAGCGGGGCTCAGGGTGGGTCAAGGCCGGCATCCACCCGCTGCAGCGGCGCGTCCGCATGTTTGCGTCGAAAGAGTCCCAGGCGGCGGTGCGGGACGAGATGGCGGCGGAGGCGGCGGCGATGTCGGAGGTGGACATGCCGGTGGCCGTGTCGCCCGCCTGCTAGGTGGGCCGGCAGTCCGTGTGATGCATTTTTTTGCATGTGTGAAACACAATGTATGTTGAAACGCGCGTGTCCCAGGAAACAGGCAACGGCGTTCCCCACAACAAACCCCCACTGCATACTTCGACCTCCTGTGGCACAACCCGCGCCATGGGGGCCGCCACAAGCAACTCGAACAATGTGGGCAATATTTTGCAGAGCACGTCCGTCAACACGTCCTCCAACTGCACTGCCGACGCGGCGCAGGAGTTCACGGGAAATCAGGTCATCATTGGTACGCTCGAGTGCGGCGGCAGTGGCACGCTGGGTGCCGTGACGCTCACGCAGCAGGCGACGTGCACGATGCACTCGTCCGTGTCGGCGACGGCCAAGTCCACCATCGACCAGGTGGCCAATTCCAAGGCGTCCGGCACGGCGCTGCTGGGGTACGGCATCGACACGACCGCCAACGCCAACAACATCGTCAACCAGACGCAGCTGATGGAGATTGCCATCCAGTCCAACTGTGGCACCAAAATGAACCAGCAGGTGGCGGGCAACGTGTACCGCGTGGGCTCCATCGTCTTCAAGGGCGACTGCGCCATCTCGTCGGCGGACGCCAGCCAAAACTTTTCGTGCGTGGACGACATCACCGCGCAAGCGAGCCAGTCGTCGGACCTGACGCAGAGCGCCACCACCGTCACCGTGGACGGTGACCCCGCCGCCCTGTTGTACCTTGTGATTGGCCTCGTGGTGGTCCTGCTGATTGTCATGATTATGAAGGGGCTCATCAAGCCAAGCAGCGGCGGTGGCGGCGGCGGCGGTGGTGGAGGCGGCATGCTGGCGGCGGCGGCGCAGGCCTCCTCTGATGCCAAGCAGCTCATCATTGACCAGGCGCGGGCCCAGCGTACCGCATCAGAACGCGCATCCGCGGCAGCGGCCGCCGGGGCGGCGGCGTGGGGCAGTGGGCCGGCAACAAGGGCGGTGACGGGGGCAGTGACGGGGGCGGTGACGAGGACAATGTCTGGGGAGTTGCCGCCACTGCCTCCCAGCGTCGCGGGTGCTGTCGCGGGAGCTGCTGCAGGGGCCGGCATTATGCCTGTGCAGCACGCCGCACCCCAGTACGCCGCACCCCAGTACGCCGCACCCCAGTACGCCGCACCCCAGTACGCCGCACCCGCTGCGCCAGCGGTCGTTCGCACCGCTTCTTCGCACCACGGTGCCATACAGGTGCCATCGCAGGCAGCGGCGGCGCTGGCGCATCCGGCGCAGCCGGAGGAGAGTGTGTCGCCGCCACCACCGGCGCCGCCGCCACAGCAGTATAGCACCCCACCTCCGCAGGGCTACGGCGGCTACCCACCACCGTACGGCGCACCGCCAGGAGGCTACGGTGCGCCACCTCCTGCGTATGGCACACCTCCTCCTGGGTATGGCGGCTATGGGTACGGTGCGCCGCCGCAGCCGCCACCGGGCTACAGCGGCTACGGCGGCTACCCGCAACCATACGGAGGCGGGTATGGCGTGTATCCCGGTGCACCACCCCAGCATGGTCCACCGCCCGGGTTTGGCGGTCCGCCGCCGCCGCAGTGGCAGCCGCCGCCTCCGCCACCGTCTCAGCCACCGCCGCCGCCGTCTCAGCCGCCGCCGCCGCCGTATCAGCCACCGCCGCCGCCGCCAGCCTAGGCAGCCAACACGGGCAACGCGGGGGCGGTGGGGTCGTAGTTGCCTGCGGGAAGCGAGTCGACGTCCAAGAGTACAGCGTCACGCGTAACGACGCATTCCGCGCGCGCGCACATCTCGGCGTTGCGCACCCACCACCGCGTGGCGTCGCGCTGCGTGGGCGGCACGCGCACTGCCGCCCAGCTGCTGCGCCACGTGCCTAAATGGTCCGCCAGCCGCGGCATGTCATCCTCAGAAGGCCGCGCGGCGCAATCGACGCATGCGCACCGTTGCGGAACTCCAGTCAGAGTTTTGGTGAGAATGCGCGCCTCCGGCGCCAGCACCAGCACGCGCACAATCACGGCGTCGCCCGCATCGCGCCGGCGGTAGTCCATGCCGTCAAAGCAGGCAAAGCGCCCCGCCTTGATCCAGCCGCCCATGTACACGCCGGCGCCAAACATGTTGCCGGCGCCAATCTCGGCGAGGCCCGCCGCAGCGATGCCGTCCCAGCCGCGGCGCGAGGTGCCATGGTATTGGACGTGAGGGACGATGAGCGGCGCCGGCGCGGGGGCGCATGCCGCGACCACCGCCCCGCGCGCCGCATCGAATGCTGCACGAACCTCGGCTGCGATCGGCAGGTGGAACAAAAAACCCGTTGCGCAGTCCGCCTCGACGGCCCACATGGACGTGGCCTCCGCTATAGCGAGGTGCAACACTGGCGTGTCTGCCTGCGTGGCGGGCTTTTGTGCTGGCCCAGATGCGACAGCGTCCGGTATCGGTGCCAGACACCAGGTGCGTGCAGCCGCGGACCACTGCACACGTGCCTCGAGCCACGCTCCCCACCGTGGACTCTGACACACGCGCAATGCGCCAGACGCCGCCATGGACACGTGTGTGCGCACGGGGGGCGCCAGGGTCGCGAATTTCAAATTGTGTCTGCGGCTTGGCGTGTGCGTGTTGGCTGCCTCCAACCGTCGAATAAACACCGCAGGAACCACGGCGCACACTGCGAACACCGCGCACACTGTGTACACAGCGCACACGGACACTCCCAACTCTGCGACGCGAGATAAATGAGCAGCAGCAGCAGCAGCAGCAGCAGCATGGCAACGAGCGGTGACCCGCGGGCAGCCTACGTGGTGGGTGCCCTCGCAACTTCCTTGGCAGGCGCCGGTACTGCAGCCAAGCCGCCGCCGCGCAAGGCGGCAGCAGCTGTGGAGGACGAGGACGAGGAGGACCTGTCTGGCAGCGATAGCAGCAGCGAGGACGACAGTGAGGAGGACAGCGACTCGATGAACAGCAGTGAGGAGGACTTTGTCGACACTGCCGGGGAGGACGAAGACAGCGGCAGCAGCGAGGTCGGCGGCGAGGGACCGTCGCCGCCCAAGCTCGAGAATGCAAAGCTGGACCGCGCCCAGATCGCAGCGGCAAAAGTCACACTGCCCGCTGTGCCCCTGCACATTCTGCGCATGAGCGATGCCGACTTTACAAAGCACTGGGACAAGGAGTGGGAGGACTTTGAGGCGAAACGGGCCACGCTCGACACGGCGCGTGCAGAGTACCAGCAGTCCCGGCTCAGCGCGCTGGAGAAGGCGCAGGCCAAAGCCGCCGCGCTGTACCGAGTGGAGAACAACTACCACCCAGACAGCAGCAAGGCGGGTTCGGCAGGCGCCGGTACGGCAGGAGCCGACGCGAGCACTCACGGCGCCGTGGGAGCCAAGCGCAGCCGCACCGAGTTTGTGGCGGGTGGCGGTCGATCCGCAGCAGCGCCACCGTTGGGCAGGACGGCGTTGGCGCCGGCGGCCAACAAGCCCACGACAAAGCCTGCGAGCACGCCAGCACCACCACTTGGACGCAGTTATGCGTTTCCGAGCTCCTGCGCGGGTGGCGTGTGCGCCCTGACTACGCCTGCTCTCTCGCTGTCTTCTTTTTCGGCAGCAGTTGTGCCCGCAGCTGCGCATATAGCTGCGCACACAGCTGCGCCCGCAGTTGCGCCCGCAGTTGCGCCCGCAGTTGCGCCCGTAGCTGCGCCCGTAGCTGCGCCCGTAGCTGCGCACACAGCTGCGCACACAGCTGCGCACACGACGGCACATGCCAAGCAGCAGCACAAGCCCGCGTCTGTTGCGTAGACGTCCTTGGACATCGAATCTCCCGCACGAGTTTGACATGTTCATGCACCACGTTACGGTGTATTTTTTTCAACGGAGATCCGCCAGAGCGCTCGGATCGAAAGTACAACGTTGACTCGACAGTAAAGTGAGATGGCGACTGTGCGCAGATGAAGAAAAAGACGCGGAGAGGTAGGCTCTCATGTTTTGCTGGGGCAGTCTGTTATGCAGTCGTTTTCGCGCGCACGCACCTCGTTCCGCAGGCCGTGCGATACGCGCAGCCACACCGCCGCCTGCCGAACAGCGCCGCTCGCGGTGCACGCGTTCGCGAGCACCTGAGTCACCTCTGCCCGCGTCCGTAGGCCGACCGCACCCAGCCACGGGTGCCGCCAATCCATCCTGTGCATGTTTTCCAGTGAATAATGCATGGCTTCCGCAACCTGGGCAGATACATCCGTTGGATTCATGTCTAGTAGGCACTGACAAATGCGCACCATCTTGGACATTTCTGCGAGTCGCGCAATCGTGTTTCCAAACATGTGCACAGATTCGACGGTTGTGTCCGCAGTGGCACACGCGAACGGGGACGACATCACGTACGCACTTTGTTTGAGCCACGCTCCGGTCCTTTACAATATTTCGGAGAAAAGCAAACTGCAATGGGTTCCGTGTGGTCGTCGTGTATGGCCCCACGCACTGGCCCCTGCGACGATGACCGCTGTGCATGCGGTGGCTGCGTCGACCCGCGCATCAGTGTGCACCCGTGGGTGCCGCGATCACGCACGCCGCCTCCCTTCCACCGCCACCACCCCGGGGATTACGTGCACAAGGGACGGCATCGTACCGAAACGCTGCATGCAGGCCCTATTTTTGTGAGCAAGCGTGCGTCATAGTCCTCGCGGCGGGGACGCGTCGCAGATACATCAATAAACGCGCAATGTCCCAATGGCTACTTCCAACCAGCCCACCGCCGTGGCACTCGTGTGCCGGGACCTCCACCCAGTATGGGCGGCCTTCTTGCGCCGCGTCGCCGCGGACACGCCGTCGTTTGCGGTGTTTGTGGTGATGGATGTGGCGTCCGCCCCACTGCACGTGCCAGGGGACCCGCTGGACCCGCTCACGTACGTGACCGAGGGGGATGCCGCGTGTCGCGCGGCAGGGTACTGGGGCGTAAACGTGGACGTGATTCGCAAGACGCCCATCGCGTGGGACAAGGCTTTGCACTATTTTTGTACGGGGCCTGGGCGGGCCTACGAGCGTGTTTGGTTCATCGAAGATGACGTGTTCATCCCCACCGTGGACACACTCGCACGCATTGACGCCGCGCACCCGCACGCCGATATTGTCAGCCGGAACAGCGAGAGCGGAACAGATGCAGGCGGTTGGCCGTGGCGCCTGATTGCTGGCGTGTTGCCCCAGCCGTGGGTAACCAGCATGGTGTGTGCAGTGCGCCTGTCTCGGCGCGTGCTGAACCTTGTGGCAGCCCACGCGCGTCGGCACGGCCGCCTGCATTTCCTGGAGCCGCTCTTCCTTACACTGGCCACACACGCCCACTTTTTGTGCGAGCCTGCAGAGGAGCTCGACCGAATCCTCGACCCGGGGAGGGCAACGCCGCTCGCGGACATGGTTCCTGGTGCTATGTACCATCCCGTCAAGGACACAGGAGCGCACGATGGAATGCGCGCCGCTATTGCGGCACGCGAAGAGACTGTTCCGTCGCCATCCACGCCGCCAGGCACGCCACCCGCTTCAGTCGCTTACGTGGCTACTTCAGCGTCACCCCAAACACCCAGAACACCACCCGGTGGCCGACCAGAGCCGATCGGGGCACGCGCGACCCTTCTCGTGCGCGCCGTGCGGTCGGCCCGGCGGGCGGTTGCACATCTATCCACGCGATTTCAGCGATGGTTTGTGCCTGGAGGCAGGCGCTGAAGTGAAAAGTGCACGTTGGACTTACAGATCTCGGTCGACAAGATCGGCGGCGTAGGGGACATCCACTGGGTCCGTCCAGCGTTCGCCAGTCGCGGCATCCGTCAGCGTGTATGCACGCAGCGCAGCGGCGAGCGTGCCACCGGACAAGTACGCATACGGCTTGTGCGCGCCAATGGCCCAGGGCACGCCCGGCGGTGGCAGCAGTAGCGGCAGCGTCTGCTCAAAGGCAAAGGTGCCTGCCACGGCACGTGGTGCCACGGCGTGACCCGCTCGCAGCAGCGCGGTGCACGCAAACGTGTCTTCGGCGCTCGAGCCGGGCAAAACAATCCTCTCGTCGGGGGAAGGGGCGGAAGCGGGCGGCACCCGTCCAAGTGTATGCGACACGAAAGGTGGCGCGGCGGCGAGGCGGTAGTTGTGGCAGATGTCAATCATGGCCGCGCGGCGGCGCAAGCTGAATCCGCCGTTGCCCACCAGCTGCGGCGCGAGGGCGTGCACCAGGGCATCATCCGACGTCCGGCCGCAGCACGCTACACCGGGCAGAATGAGGGCGCGGCAGGCAATGCACCGCTGCGCCCACGGCGCGCCGACAAAGTCGTACGCCAGCAGCGGCGCGCCCGCCTCGAGGCCCGCGCCGGTAAACATCCACGAGTCCGTTTGAAACATGAGCACGTGCTCGTGGGGCACCGCCTCCCAGAACTCGGGTGAGCACACCAGGCGGTTGTAGCCGCTGGTCACAAATCCGCCGGGAGCGCTTGGGGCAACGGCGGCGGGCGCCAAGTTGGCCACACCCAGGTCACGCAGCTGCACGTTCGGCCAGTCCGCGACCAGCGCACGCACGGCGGCGGCGTTGGTCGTGCCGTGCCAGATCTGCAGCGCCCACTTGCGTGGCGCCAAGTGGTGCACCACCACGCGCACCACCGCCTCGAGCAGCGGCATCTCGACCAGACGTGGCTCGACAATGACCGCCACACCGGCACAGGCGGGGTCGGCGGGGTCAGTGAGTGCCCGCGTGGGCGCATCGTGCGACCGTAACCACGTGCATGCCGCAAAAACGTGCTGCCCCCACACGGCCGCCGCGTACGGGTCGGGCATAACGCCCTCCACACCGGGCACAGGCGGCCGCGTGTCGGGCAGGGTGCCGGTGGCAGTGCCAGTGGCAGTGCCGGTGCAGGTGGCAGTTCGTGTTGCGGCGCGTGTGGTATTGCTGTTGGCAGTGGCGGCGCCCACAGACAATGGGTTCTCGGTGACCTCCGCCACAGAGCCACCGCCGCCGCTGCTGGACGCGGGCCGCACGATGCGCATGGCCCGCGCGCGCATGGCAGCGGCGGCTGCAACACCGGCGGCTGCAACAGCCGCACCGCCCACGCTGGCGCTGCTGCAGGAGGGCAGTTGCGCGCGCATCATGGAAACAGCAGCAGCGCGCGTTGGCCGCGGATAGGTATTCAATCTCATTTCAAAACTTGACGGTCGGAACTGCGTGCATCATAACCGTGTCCCCCGCGGCCGCGCGCGTGCTTCTGCGGCGTCGCGCGCCGCCAGCAGCGAGTCCTTATAGGCTTGTGGAAGGGGTGACCAGCGAAAGTCGTTTGCGTCCAACATCGGCCTGTCCAGCCGTGGCAGCAAAACGCACAGGCAAGAGATGTTGTCGGTGGAGCCGTGCATGAGAGCGTAATTAATCAGTTTATCCGCCGCTTTGACGAGTTCGATGCGGGCCGAGTCGTCCCCTGTTGGAAGCGCCTGGTGCATGAACCACGCCACCTCCTCGCTGGACATTTCGTCCCACACGCCGTCACACGCCAAGATCAGCAGCAGGTCCTCCTCGCTGCGGAGGTGCACGTCCACCTCCGGCACCGCCGTCACAGCCTGTGCAGCCGGCGGAGTCGCTGCATCCTTGTAGGTGAAATCCCCCAGGGCGCGGCTTACAGCCAACCCTCCGTCCACCCGCGCGGGCCCGCCTCCGAACGCAGGATCCACATCGTGTCCTGCGGCCAAAATACGCGCCGTTTCGTCCGGCCGCGTGGGCTTGTGGTCGCGCGACAGCTCCTTGACGCTGCCGTCCTTGCGCACCAGAATGCAACGGCTATCCCCCACATTGGCGACGGTAATTGTGTCTGGCGTGATTATGGCGGTGATTGCTGTGGATCCCGCATCACTTGATTCGTGGGCGCCCCTCATCGCGGCGTCCATAGTCAGGTTTGCCTCCCGTAACGCGCTCCGTAGGGCCTGCGCAGCCGCAACGCCGTTCAAACCACGCTCTCGTGCCTCTCCCCACCCTCTCGACTCGCGCACTGCACTCGGCCACATGCGGGCAGCGTCTTTTGCTACGCCGTCCCCACCGTGACCGTCAAACAGGGCCACTCCAATGGCGCCCCCAAGTCCGCACGCCACCTCGGCGTCCTCCATGGTGCTTCGCTTGCCTTGCATGCCCGTTGCCACCACACCAACAGATCCAAAGCACCATGTCTTGTTCGTGTCTGCCCGACGAACCGCGGCGGCTGCCTCTTCCGATGCTGCGTGCGACGACAAGGCTGCCGCTGCTCTTGCCGCTGCGGTTTCCGCGGCGCGTGCCGCCGCCGGTGCCGCCGCAGTGTAAACCGCAGCGGTTGGCGTTAGCATTCCCGTCGCAGATGTCGCGGGAGACGCCACACCAGGCCCCAACGCCTGGCGTGTGGCAGTAATTGTTGCCCAATTGTATGCAACAGAGGGGTCAACGCCGGGTGGCAAGGCCCACGCGTACGACGCCCCCGCGTCGGACGACGCCCCCGCGCCGGACGACGCCCCCGCGCCGGACGACGCCCCCGCGTCGGACGCGGCGATTGCATGCGCCATGCCACGTGTCATACCACTCCCCAATTCATCAGACGCAACTGTCACACGGCCACGGCGTGGCTGGTGTGTGGCAGTCGTTGCCCATCTGGAAAACTCGCTGCTGTAAATGCCTGCTGGTGGACTCAAAGGTTCTGGTTCTGGTGGAGGGTCCAAGTCGCGCAGCGGGTCGTGTGGATACGCCATCAAGATTGGGCAGAGTGAATGGAATGAGAAAATTGGGAACCGCCAAGCTGTTTATATGAAGGAACCTGTCGGCGAGCCTGGCGGAGAACCTTTCGGCGCTGGCGACGATGGTGGGACTGCATTGTGCAATTCTGGTGTAGATACGGTCGTGCTATAGGTCGAAAGCGCAGTGAGGGTCGTGGCCACGGCCGCCACTCCACCAAACGCCACCTGCCAGCGCGCCTGCTTGAACAAAGCGCGCAGCAGGTGTGCTATTGTCTCGGTCATCTTTTGTTTAGGGCAACTGCACGGAACAAGCCAGATTGGTCTGCGCGCCTGTAGAAATGCAAGCGTGCTGCGCGCGCGAAAGGAGCAGGCTTCACCCCAGTTTTTTGCACGTTTGGGATGGACGGGCCAAAAGTGACATGTCGTAAAGTGACAAGTGACAGGCCCAATTCAGCCAAATCAAATTGTCCTGCGTGAAAATCGCCCGCTAGCCACGCCGTATATCGTACGCCGCTGTATATTGTGTGCATTCGTAATGGCTCTCCTCGCCGTGCACGGGGTGCGTCATTTTCGTGCGCGTTTTGCAACCATCGTGTAAATCGACCGACGGCAAAATCGCCAGGCTGCGGAACCTATTTTCTGTTTCCGCGCCATGCCCGTTTCCACTGCCTCGCTCCTCCCACCAATTGTGTCCGATTGCTGCCATCCCCATGTTCAGGAGCATTTGCTGTACAAGGAGCCTGCGGGAGGGGCAGGCTGGCGCAGGCTCGCGGACCTCCTGGAGCCTGAAGTGTCTCGCGCCTGGAGCTGGACCCCCGCGTCAGAAGCTGCCGTGGCCGCCATCATCGAGTCTGCGGTCAAAGGGGTGGGCCACGCAATGCCTGCCTGGAAACCCGTCAACGACGCCATCGACCTGCGCTTTCGCGACAGGTCTGCGGGCTTGTCGCTGGTGCTGCGCGACACGCCCGCAGCCGCGGCACGCATGGCCATCGTGCCACCGATCGAGACGGCAACAGCCGCAGACGGCTCGCAACTGCTGCTGGCGCCGCTCAGCAGCATCGTTCGCAACCGCACCGACACGCACACGTACTACGAAATCCGACGCCCGGGAGAGTACGGCTACCGGCGTGGTGTGCAGCTGGAGTGGCCGGTGCCCGTGTTTGACAGCCTGCTGCTGTGCTTCCTGTACGCCAACGGCTTGGCGAGCGTGTGCCCCCCGGAGGATGCGCCGTCGCTTTCGTGCGTGCCCGCCACCGCCCGGCCGTGGCTCCCTCCTCCCTACGCCGAGGGCGCCGTGCCGTACGACCGCTCGCGCGAAGCGACCATCGACGCATCCGAGGTGCTGCGCGATGCCGGGTCCGTTGATGAGGGCGTCTCGTTCCTGTCGCAAGACAGCGGCGTCGCGCGCTTCCTGCGCGTCTCGTCCCGTACCAACGCCGCTGGCCGCCACCGCTTCTTGCTGGCCAGCGAGTATGACGAGCACTACCCTATGCCCGACGCGTCGGCCGCCCCGGCGCCGGCGCTGTGGCCGACCGCAACCGTCTTTACGCGGTGGGGCGTCCTGTGGGTGGCGGGCGGCGTGCTGGAGCAGGGCGTGACCGTCGACTACTGTGGCCTCGCCAACTCGACACCCGCGCCTGGCATATTTGACGTCTGCCTGCTCACGGGCCGTGCCGCCGGTTACCGCGTGCTGTCTCACGAGCTGCTGGTGCTGCTGGGGCTGCTGCCGCACGAGGGACGCGTGGCGCCGCTGGCCCTGGACGTGCTCCCGCAGCCCCTCGTGGCGGATGATGGGATGGCACTGGATGGCGCTGGCGAGGCGTCTGCGGCAGCGGTTTCTGCGGCAGCGGTTTCTGCGGCAGCGGCCTCTGCCGCCGTTGCCTCCACCGACGCATTGTTCTCTCCGGGTTGCGCGTCCGCCTTCAGCGCCTTTTCTGGGTCTGCACGGCCGACGCTCCTACAGCAGCAGCAGCCGCTGGCCTCCTGGATCCCAGCCGAGCCCTTGTGGGGTGGCATGTATTTGCCTCCTGACTGGTTCACAGAGATTGGCCTGGTGGCGTCACTTGCGGCACTGCCGCGCAACTGGGCTGTGCGCCTGCGCGCGCAGCTGGCGGCGGAGAACCCAGACCCCATCTCCTTCGCCATCCGCGAGCAGTCGACCATCGTGGTGCTGGCCGCACCACGCCACGGTGCCAAGATACGCGAGTGGACGCTTGTGCCTGTGGTGCACTTTGTGCTCCACGACGGCTCTCTGGATCCGCTGCTGGTGGAGGCGCTGTGCGAGCTGCCGGCGGTGGCCGGCAAACCACTGCATGACGAGTTTGCACCGGGTCCGCACGTTCCCTACTTTATCCACGCCACCACGCAGATTCCGCGCACCGACCTACCCGATGGGGCACAGGCAGTCGTCATGCCCCGCCTGCCCGAGTCTGCGGCCGTCGCCTCGGCGGCGTCGTCTGCTGCAGCGGTGGCAATTGTCCCCGCTGTGATGACGATGGAGGAGGACCACTCTCCCCATGCACCCGCCGCTGTGGCACCCGCCGTCACATCCGCCACGGCGGCGCCCACCACGGCGGCCAACACGGCGCCCACCACGGCGGCGCCCACCACGGCGGCCAACAGGGCACCCACCACGGCAGCCACTGTGCCGGATCATGTACCTGTCCGCATCGTTCGTGGGGTGGCGCAGGGGTTCCAGCGGCTCACGGATGTCATCGTCATTGACGACGACGATGACATGTAAACGGCGTGCCCTCGTCACGCTGCATCCGCTGTTTTTGTAGGCATCACACAAAACTTGCATTGAAAATAGCGCAAAACTCAATTGGAACGGTCACCAACACGGAACGCACAGGCAGCAGCGTCTCTGGAAAGGTACAAGTAGGAAAAGCAGCAGCACGTGCGCCCAGAATGGAATACAATGCTCCGATTCCTGGACGCAACGCGGGACCCAGGCGCACAAACTGGCAGCTTGACGGCAACGATGTGTTACCAAACGGCACGTCCACGAGTGCCGCGCAGCGCGCGCTCGAGACCGTCACTGTGCACCGAAGCAATGTCGCGGCCAAAGTGGTCGCGGCGGGTTCTCTCGCCACTGTCGCTAGCGGGCTCGTGGTGGCGGTGAGCACCGCCATAGGGAGCCGCGCTGCAGACGTGACACGCTGGGGCTTGTTTGGTCTCGGCGTCAGCCTTGCCGTCGCCGCCGCAGCGGGGTTGGTGGTTCTTTGGAACCTCGCGGCAAAGAATGGCAACGCGGACGTGGCGTCAGACGGCGATGGCATATCGCGCCCGCGTGGTCGTACCCGTAGATCGTCGCCACCACCGTTTGATCGACCACCACCCGCAGCTGTCCTCACCCAGTTATCCAGTGAGCGCGACGTCACAATTTGAGATTTGAAACGAGCGTCACGTCCGAGATGACGTTGCTGCCACAAGCAGCGGTGCCAGCGTGCCGTTTGCCTGCATCCGCACCGTCTCTTCGCTGCCGCCCACAAAGCGGCCACCCACAAACACGCGAGGCACCGTGGTCGCGCCCGTCCACGCCAGCGCGGACATGATAGCGGGGCCGTCCGCCGCCGTGGCAAGGTTGATGAGCAGCATGTCTCGCGGCGTTGCACCTGCGGCCCTCAGCGCCTTCAGCGCGCGGGTGCAGGCACCACACCCCGCCTTGGCAAACACAACCACAGGCTTGGCAGAGATGGTACCGCGAACAAAGGCGTGCATCACCTTGGCGGCGTCGGCGCGGTAGGCGGACACGCGCCCGCCGCCACGGACGGCCTCGGCTGGCAACGCCTTGGATCTTGTCGGTGGAGACGCAGAAGCAGGTGCTGAAGCAGACGCTGAAGCAGGCGCAGAAGCAGGCGCAGAAGCAGGCGCAGAAGCAGGCGCGGGAACGACGTGCACGGGGGGCGGCATCAGTCCGCAGCCCTCGGCGAGACGCTCCATGGCCGCGCGCACCGCCTCGCGGTCGGCCGCGCTGGTGGCGGGAAATAACATCGTTTGTACCGACACGCCGTCGGCGTGTGCACTTGTGCCCGCTGCAGTAGTGGCTCCAGCACCATCGCCTGGCACCTGGAGACGCAGCACGGGCTCAAAGTGCTCCTTGTGCAGCCACAGCAGCACGACGGTCGGCAGGCGTGGGTCGCGGCCACGCACGGCGTCCGCCATGGCGCGCGGGTTGTACAGCGAGCAGGTGCCCGTGTGCGGCGCGTGGCCGCGAATGATGAGGATGTTGAGACCCAACAGCCGCGCCACGTGCCGGATGGTCAGCGCCTCGGCCCACGCGGTTGAGCGGCACAGCGCCGCGCGTGACGACTTCCACTCGGCCTCCACGTCATACGGTCGCATGCGGCCGGCGCTGTCTCGGCGCACAGGCGCCTCTGCTACCGTGCGCCGAAACTCGTCCAGCGTCCACTGCTCATCTTCGAGGCCGCACCGAAAGGCGTGCACAGCGGCGTCACGCGCGGTGCGCGTCGGCAGCGCGTTAAAGTTCTTGTAGTTTATGGCCACCGCCAGGGACTCGTAGAAGCACGAGCCCTTGTCCTGCACGCCGGCGCGCGCCCACCGGCCGCCGCCAAACCACCACGTGCAAAACTCTGGAGGCAACTCAATCAGCCGCCCTGCGCGTGCCGGCTCGCTCGTCCGCAGCGCGTCCTGTGTCTCTGGTGGCGTCGTGGATGCCATGTTGCGCTGACGTTGAAATGAGGGACGTTTACTCATGATACGACTGGGTGCACTTCGACAAGCAGAACGGGTATTGAGACGGCTTGCCCGTCCCGAAGACCATGGTCTCGAAACGTCTGCTCCACGGACACGCATCCCGGAATACGTGCCTTGATGTCGTCGGCTGTTAGCGTGGACGCAGCAATGTCAAAGTGCATGATCACGTAGGTCCCGTCGCCGTCCTTTAATTTCCCAAGGCATATGACTTGTGGAAATGCGCGGCAAACACGCTGGAAATGCGCGGCAAACACGGCCTCAATGCTGCACACGCGCGAGGCGGCCAATGGATTTGCGGCAGACTATACGGAGGATTCCGAGGATGCAGAGGCACCGGCTGATTTTTCGGCTTTGTACGCCTGCATCGGAGAGTGACGGTGTTAGGGGGTGTGTGCGCGGGTGGGACCCCCCTCAAACAAACGCCCGTACAACTCGTTTTTCCAGCCAGAACTCTGCCTTTGTTTTTGTTCCTCCCCACACCTTGAAAACCAACAACGCAACAGAATGTCCAGCGGATACATGGTCTTTTGCAAGGAGAACCGGTCCCGTGTGGCCGGCATGGCTGTGCCCGAGCAGGGCAAGCGCCTCGGCGCCATGTGGAAGAAGTTGAGCGCCGCTGAGAAGGCGTCGTTTGCGTCGCGCGCCTCGAGGGGCGCAAAGTCGCGCAAGTCGTCGTCTCGCAAGCACAAGCACCACCACCACAAGAAGGCCAGCGCAGCACGTTCTGCCCGTGCGGCCGCCAAGCGGCGCTAGGCACGTTGCCGAAAGGCTTGCCGCAAGGCTTGCCGCAAGGCTTGCCGCAAGGCTTGCCGCAAGGGGGTTGCCGAAAGGCGCGTGTAGTCTAGTTTGAAGCGGGCGTTGTTCAAGTTCACGTTTGCGCGACGATACACTCAGTCCATGTCTGCGTTCACAAACGAGGGAGCTGCCGCGGATGGCGGCGCCGCAGTCGCGCCGCACGCCTCTCGCGCCGCCACGTCGGAGGCTGCCGCAGCACACGCCGTCTCGATCATGTCCGATGCCAGGGCGGCGCCGCCTGCGCCACCGCCCCCGCCGTGCATCACGCGCGATGCCAGGTACATGGCATCGCGCACGTCACTGACGCTGGTACCCGACTGCCTGGTCATTTCCGCGGTGACCTGCGCCATGACGCCAGTGAGTGCGCCCTTGGGGATGCGGTTCATGGTGGTGGCCGCCAGCTGCGCCAGGATCTCGATGTTTGTAGGGTCAGACAGCATGCGCATGGTATCGTCATTCATTTCGGGGTCCATCAGGTTTTGCACGCTGCTCAGCAGCCGCGGCACGTTCAGGCCCCCAAAGCCGCGGCCGCTTGACAGCATGGACCCCAGCGTGTCCGCTGAGATGGAGCGGATGACGGACATGGCGCGCGCGCCTGGGCGGTGCGCGGACGCCTCGGGGTCCTGCAGCACAAAGGTGCACGCCATTTCGGCGACAGGTCCTGCAAAAGAGAGGAACACGGCGCGATCATTGGCATGGGTGTGCCGCCAGCGCTCCTCTGCGCCTATGCGCTGCAGGAAGGGAAGTGCCAGCACGATAGCCTCGCTTCCGCGGTTCATCAGGTCCGCGTGCGGCATGACTTCCGCCGACACGGCGCGCGCAATGTCGGCGCACCCAGCCAGGAACGCGGGGATGTTGCAGTCTGGGTTGGGTTCGAGGCGGCAGCGTGTGAAGCGGTCCACCACGACCGCGCCGGCCGCGTCCTGGATTGGCTCGCCTGTGGCGGCGTCGCGGCGCACCTGCACCTCCGTGCCAAACTCGGGGTCAGGAATCAGGCGGTCGCCGGCGCGGTCGGGCACCAGCCGCGTCGGCTGCGACAGCGTCTGCAGGCGGTCTGCGGCCTCCGCCGCCGCCACCAGCTCCGGCGCGTCCGACCATGCTGTGTGGTTCATTGCCATCTCCAGCACCGCCAGAAGGAACCGCACCAGCGCCACTGCAATGTTGGCAAACGCTGCGTCTGCCTGCTCTGTGGTGGCAGGCAGCGCGTCAAGATTGACGGCATCCAGCGCCTTGCGCGCGTCCGTTATCGCTGTCCTCGCACGCGCGCTGTGCAGCTCCGTGCCGCGTGCGGACGCCGCGTACATGGCCGCCAAGATGTCCCCGTCTGCGGTGGCTGTGGTGGCAGCGGTGCTGCTGCTGGCATCGTCTGCGCCGCCAGTAGAGGCGGAGGCGGTGAGACCTACCTTTACGACTGCTGCTGGTGCGGTGCCCTTTCCATTTGGCGCAACCTTGGGCGCAACAGAGGTCGGAGCACTCACGCCCAAACCCAGGCCAAATGCCGCGGCCAAGGACGCCGTGTCTCCGTAGTAGCCTGCTTCAGTTGCTGCCGCAGCAGGGACGGGGGGTATAATGCCAGACAAGTCTGACGCCCCACCAAGGCCCATGGAGGACATGAACGCGAGGATGGCACCAATGTCCCTCGTGGAACCATCTGCAGTGGACGTCGCCATGGCAGTGCAATGGAACAAGGAAAGCGGGTAAAGACAGCGTGGCGAAACAGCGTTGCGAGACAGCGGGGCGCGGCAAACGGTGTCAATTTGACTTCGTGTGATGTACACCTATGCAATGTGGCAACATGCAGCGCCAGAGCGGGGGGAGGGGTGGTGGGACAGCGTTGAACTGAAACAAACAAACCGAGCCTGTCTGCACAAACGGTATCGCAAGGCAAGGCACGTGACATGGCGGCTCACTTGGGTGCTGGCGCCGCAGCTGGCGCTGGTGCTGGTGCCGGTGCTGGTGCTGCGCTTGCAGCAGCGATTGGCGGTATTCCGGCGGAGCCTGGGGCTCTGGAGTCACGGGAATCTCTTCTTGGCGCGATGCGCGGCTTTGCCTCTCCCACCATAGACTATGGAGTTGGAACACGAAGCTCGACAGAGTGGTTGGCAGCCAATGCATCACGGATGGGCGGGATCGGTCACCCGTTTGGCGTATCCACTGGGCTCGGGTTTCAGTCCGAGGTGGATGCGGACGGCCTCAATGCGGTGGGCCGCGACGCCGTGGTGATGGACGGCAGCGACAATGCCGCGGATGCCGCTGCAGCACTCGTGGGCGGCCCCGGTGGTGAACCCGGCACAGATGGGGCGGGTGGTGGCGGCAATGTCGGCGACCCGCACGCCGCGTTCACCTTCAACGAGGTAGACGTGTTTGCGGACGGTGGCGACGACGCCGCGGACGTCGTGTTTGAGGTGCAGGTCAACCACGAGCCCGCCATTGACATGGCACTGCCGTGGGTGGAGGCGGACCTGGCGCTGCTGGTGGAGGATCTCGTGGACGCCGAGGCGACACTGGCGGCGTGGATCGCCGACGGTGGCAGGACAATCAAGGAGGATCTCCTGCGCATCCCCCTCGCCTCGGAGGCGTATGCGCGGCTGCGGTCGTACAAGGCGGGAGGCAAGGGAGGAAAGTCTGGTAATGGTGGGACTGCGGATGCCGCCCGCGAAGAGCTGTATGGCTGGGTATTTGCAGCCGAGTCGTTTCCCAGTGGTGAGGGAGACCTGGACGCTGGTCCGTACGCGGACTTTTTCCACCTGACACGTGCACGCGTGGGCCTGCATCTCGGCCGCAGCGTCGTGTACTACCACTTTCACGGCTTCCACGCAGCGGCGCGCTTCGTACGTGGGTTGCGGCACTCTGCAGACACGTACCTCCGCCGCCGGGAGGTGGAGCGCGCTGCGCTGCGGGCGGAGGAGGCACGGCGCGCGGCAGCAGCAGCCGAGCACCGCGCCAACGCGCGCGCAGCAGCCGCAGCGGACGCCGACCGCGCCGGTGCCGCGGCCGCCGTATCGCGCGCCGCGGCCGCAGAGCGCCGGGCCGCCGCAGCCGCTGCCTCTGCAGAGGAGGACGACGCATCCGACAATGCAGAGGACGATGGGAGCAGCGGCAGCGGCGAAAGTGACGACGACGGAGTTGGAGCGTACGACAACGCCGGAGGAGACGGTGACGCTGGAGGAGACGACGACGATGACGGCGATAACGGGTCTGCAAATGACTCGGACGGCACCATGGTTGGTGAGCAGGCCATCTTGACCAACGACATGGGCATTGCCGACGCACAATTTGGCCGCGTGGTGGACCTGGACGCGCTTGATGCGCCAGACGATGACGAGGAAGAGGATGAAGCAGATGCCGTGGTTGGCCGGCGCGCGGCGGCTGGTGCCGCGGCGGCGCACAGGGCGCGCGCCGCCGCGGATGCTGCCGCCGACGAGGAGGACGCGGCGCAGGAGGGACTACGTCTCCGCCGCCAGACGGAGCAAAAGGCGCGCGCGCGGGCCGGGCGTGGCGGGCGCGGTAGGCGGTAGGTATGCGGGTGTGTCCAAGGCCTCTCTTGCCAGCTCCGCGGCCGCGGATGGCTCCATTGCGCCAGGTGCGCGCCTGCGTAAGGGCATGAAGGGGTTGGTTCCGAAAACCTCATGATCTTCTGTTTCGCTGTCACTGTCACTGCCACTGTCCTCGTCTTCGTCATCTCGGGCTGGCTTGACGGCATCCGCCCCCTTGTCACCCACGACGCGTGGCGGCAGCAGCAGCGTGTATGCCGGCAGCGCCGCCCACCCGCTGCCGACACGCGTCGAGAGGGTTTGCACCAGCTCGTCCACCGTCTCCAGCTCCCACGAGGCGTCCACCGGCAGCGCGCCCACACGCTCCAGCACCGTCTTGACGAAGCCGATGCACGAGACGGGGGACACGCGTACGCGCGTCTGGGATAGGGCGCGGCGCAGCATCGCAGAGATCAGGCCGAGCCAATTCATGGGGGACGACAGTGGTCCCAGTGTGGGCGCAATGACGCGCAGCAGCGCGGCCACGGGGTCAAAGTCGGGTGCAACGGCGTCGCCCACCCATCGCATCGGCACCACCCAAATGTCCTTGTGCCGTGCCGCCGACAGCGTGCTGAGGCAGATGCCTCGGGTATGTGTCAGGTGCACAAGGAAGCCGTCCGAAGCTCTCGCTCTCTTCGACATGAGTCGTCTCAGTGCATCGAACCACACCGCACCCTCGCCCGCGCGCACAGCGTCCTCGGTCCGCACCCAAATGCCCACGTGCGACAGCCGTGTCACGCCGAAATAGTTGTAGGGTGCGAATTTTACAGCCCACCGAAGGCCGAGGATGTCGCCCGTCTGCAGCAGCCGCTTTGGGTCCAGGAAAACACCGTGCGCGTTGCCGGGAGGAAGCGTGACGACCGGTCGCGTCTCTGCCCACGCGGCGCGGATGGACGTCGCGCCGATGTGCGTCGCCAGGACCGCAAACACCAGCAGCAGCACGATGGCGACAATGGCCAGCAGCACCCACCAATGACCTCCGTTGTTTTTGCGGGATCCTGTGGATGATGATGCAACAGGCACCGGCTGCATTCTTTTTACCGCAAAAACAAAACACAAAGGCCGTCCGAAGACGCAAACGCGACTTGAAATTGCCGCAGCAACAACACAACGTTTCGAGAGCGCAACAAACCCCGTTTCTCGTTGTCCATTTTCAGGCGGAAAACCTCACGCAAAAGATGGCGCCGAGTCCGCTCACATTCGCCGATATTGTGCAGCTGTTCCTTTTGCCTTTACGGCCGCTGCCCATGTGCCTGATGGACGCCGTACTGTGCGCGGCCGCGTTGGCACTGCGGTTGCTGCTGCTCGTGTGGACGCTTGCGGGCTCGGCAGTGTTGGTACTGGCGATGGGATTGTGGTTGTTCTGCGAGGTGTTGGAGTGCAGGGCCGCGTTGTTACTAACGGCCGCTGCGCACGCATTGCGCGGCGTCCATGCGGCGTCTTCTGCGGTGATACAGCAACGGCGAAACACTTGCGCTTCACTGGTCCGAGCATCGCCAATTGCGGTGACCTTTGCGACGCCGCTTCCACCATCAAGACACTCCAATGTCCCTTCACGCAGTGCTGTACATGCAACTGCGTCTGCGTGTGGCGGTCCAGTCGCAACATTTGCGGGAACGCTAAACACGTCGCAAGAGGACCCGGATCGCATAGTATATTCCGGCCCAATCACACGTGCAAGAACACGCGCAAGCTCCTGCTCAAACTCTTTCCCCGTGGTCAACTCGTTCATCCCCGTGCTTCCAGTTGATTCAGCAGCCTCATCATTGCAGTCGTGGCAGCAGCAGACGACACAACCGACACAACCTCCGCTGCCGACGCGTGTGCAGCGGGGTAGGCCTGGCTCAACCCCCTATGCGTTTTCGGATGCCGCGCAGTTGCGACCCGCCACACCCACGCAGGTACGGCGGGTGCCGCCGGTGGCGCTCATCCTGCGCAGTGCCACCCCCATCGCCGCACCAGCGGAGCAGGGTCCAACGCGCCGACGCATTCGTCGGCGGAGCGGGGGTGTAAGGGGAGCACTTCTGGCCATGTAGAGACGATTCAGAGAGCGTGTATCGCATGCTGCACCGTCGTCTCCATTTGGTGCGTGGCCAATGCAATGTCTTGGGGCAGGTTATACAATGTCAACTGGTGAACATCGAGGGTGGACGTGCTGAGGACGGACGACGGCTCGAGGGATTGGCATGAAAGGGCTGGTGCTGCAGCAGCTGCGGGCTCCACAAGAGTTTTATGACGTACCGCGTCCTCAATCGTGTGCGCAACGCTTTCTAGAGCAGCTTGCACGCAGTCCAAAGGTGCTGACGGTTGATTTGGAGCACTTGCAGGAACAGGCTGTGATGGCGGCGTAATCCACCACGTTGTCAGCCAGCTGCGCAGACTCTCTATGGTGCGCTCCCAACAGTATATTCTCCACACGCACCGCACCGCAAAGACTATCTCGGCAACGTTGACTGCAACGACGGCCAACGCAGCCGATGCCTGCTGTCCAGCAGGTGTGCGCCCTATTGGCGCCCATGCGGCGGCAAGCAGTGTTGCCAACGCTACATGAATGGCGGGCTGCGCCCAGCTCGCGTGGACGAGCAGCACGATGAACGCCACGTTCACACACTCTTGAACGAGTGCCCACATTGTTGACGCAGAATTGGAAACAACCGACTCGGGGTTAGAGAGCCAACATACGTTTTACTGTGGGCAAGACACGTCAGAGTATGCTTACAAGGCATCGATGGCGCCCTGTATGGCTGCCTCATTACCCCACCGCTCCAAATGACCCCTCTCACATCCTCTCAACTTGATGAATGGTGGTTTCTCCAGCCCTCTCGACCTGATAAGTCGTGACTGCGTTCCGTCCATCAGCTCTCGCACAGCGCGCTCGCTGTCCCATGCAGTTTCTACCAAGTAGCGATAGGGCCCTCGCTCTGCAGCTGCCAACTCCATCGCAGGCCGCGCGGCAGACGGGTCGATGCCGCCAATGTGCCGAAGCTGCATGACGCGCTGTGCTGCGACGTGAATTGCATAGTAGTTTGATACGTCGATGCCCTGGGTGTCGACGCCGTCGCGCTTGGTGACGGCGAGCCACGCGTCAATGCTTGGGTACTCCTGCATGCCCATGAACTCGTCTCTCCACGCGCACCCCAAAGGCGAGCGGGGGATGCACGCAAACCACCACGACTCGATGACGGGGAACTGCTGGATACGTGTCCAGCCATCCAGGTAAAACCCGACAAAGTCGGCATCTGGGTTACTCGAGAGCTTGCGCTGCACCCAATCGAGAGACTGCAAACAGATGGTGCTCGCGTCACACCACACGCCCCCGTGCTCCGCTAGAACCAGGAGACGCACAAAGTCGGACGCCCGCTGCTTGCTGTCGTTGTGCTTGATCTTGCGCACATCGACGCCCCCCGTGTACTTCATGTGGTTGTCCATGGTCAACACCGTGAGGGAGTAGTCGGGATTGTGTTTCCGCCACGTCGCAATACACATTTGCACGATGGCGGGCACCTTGTCAGCGTCGTCCCAAAATGTCCAAATGGTGCGTGGAATGCGGCTTAGCACAGGCTCTGGCAGCCGCCCGTGCACGGCACGTTCCGAGAATGCACTTGCGGTGCCACCGACAGTTGCCAGCAGCGAACTGCGACTTGCAGCATCGTCGAAAAACGAGTCGACATAAAGTCAAGGCCGAACTGACGCTTTTGTTTATTTGGCGGCACCATTCATGATTGGTGACCAACAACAGTTCCCCTCACGTCTTTTTTCAAACGCTACCTCCGCACCAATGGCGTCTCCCACTCCCATGCCAATTCCTGTAGCCGATCCTGTCGATGCACCAGAAGCATTGGTAGATGCAGTGGAGCCATCGCCCGAGCCAACTGTTTTGGCAGCGCTGGTGGCCGCAGTGCCTGCTGTGGTGTCTGTATTAGGAACAGCAGCAGCGACAAACGAGAAAACACCACAGCTGTCGTTCAACACTTACGCGCATCCATCTCCTGTAAATCCAACAAACGCAGCGGAAACCACTCCATCGCCAGCGCCACAGCATGTGGCCCCGGTTGACAGGCAGGCATCGGAGGCAGTGTCGCAAACGAACAACGTAATACCGCAGCTGCCCGCAGCAGAGGCAGTGGCGGCGAACCAAACAACGTCTGCGCATGCGGCTCTTGTGGCTGCTGCCACTCCAACTGCAACAAACGCCCCGGAAATCTCTCCAGTGCCAGCGTCCGTGGCCGCGGGCGTCGCTGACGCCACTGCGCTCGTCGACGACACGCAGACAACGGTAACCGTTGTGCAGCAGGCGATTGCGGCAGGAACTCTCACCGTCGCGCAGGCCACGTCACTCATTGACGCGTTGGCGGCCTTTGTCGCGGAGGCCGCGCCGCTTGTGCAGGAGGTCTCTCTCGGCTGCGCCAGTTTTTGGAGCAGCAAGGCATGCAGCGCGCAACCTGCTGCCGTGGCACCCTCAATTGGCACACCAACAACCCCTGCCGGCGCTGCAGTGCGCGCAGCGCTTGCGGCGCGGCAAAAGAATGCAATCACCCGCCGCCCTGCGGGTATCCCGTCGTGAGTGTGGCCAGTCCTGGTGTAGCAAGGGATGGGCACGCGGCAGCTACTGTGGCCACAAGAGACGCGGAATGCGCCTGCATCTCCCGCAGCAGGCCATCCAGCCGCACGCTGCCAAGAGTCTCGAGCCGCGCGTCATCCCGCAGTTCCTGGCGTGCGTCCGCTAGCGCACGCTGTGCGGCGGTGACCTGAAGTAGTGCGGGCATGGAGTGGCCGGCGCGCCCGAGGGTCAGCGATTGCTCAAACCACCCCTGCGCATCCTTCAGCATGGCGGTAGCGGCCGTGTCGCGGTGCGACCCAAGCGCGCGTGCGGTGGCGGCGGTGTCGCTAACCGCACGGGCTCCGCCGTCCAGCATCGGCGCAAGCGACGTGAGCGTTAGCAGCAGGACGATGCCAATCACGATCGCAAGGATCATCAGGTTGCGCTTGGCGAGCGGCGTCATGGTGGGGACAAGTGTTTGTTGTGTGCACGACATCCGCAGAATGTTCGAAAGCCCCTGCAACATACAATCAAACAGGCCTCCATCTAAAATTTCCGAATGCCATACAAAAGCGCAAAAAAGCCCCGCGGCGCCGCGCTGTTTCGTGGCGGTGCCAAGGCCCACAAGAGCAACAGTCATCGGCAAGCCTCAGTACATGCGAACAAGGGAGACAACCGCACAATGACAATTGACTTTATGCTTGCGCACCGCACGCTGCGCACGCTGCGCAAGGGCGTATTGACGGTGGCGGCGTACGCAAACTTTTTCCCCGTGTGCTACCATGACGAGAGTGGCGCCCTGGCTGGCCTGGATGTGGAGGTCATCAACGCCTTTGCAGCGGCAGCGGGCCTGCGCGTGCACTACATTGAGCACGCCAAATTTAACGGTATCTGGGATGCACCCGACAGGGGAACAGCGGACGTGTCCATCGGCGGCATCGCGAATTCCAAAGGGCGCGGAACGGCCAAGACAGAGTGGACAATTCCCTACTTTTATGTGAACCGGTCCGTCCTTTTCAACAAGTCTGACGCCATCCACAGCTTCCCGCACGATGTGCACGGTGTAGTCGTTGGCACAGTGGGGTCTACGGGGTGGGTGGATGCAAACCTGCGTCTAAAGCGCGCCGGCAAGATACACTTGCTGGTCTCGGGCCGCACGGATGCAGATGATGTGCGCGCACTGCTGTCACACAAGATCCAGGGTGTTATGCGGGGCGACTTTGTGTCACGAGCGATTGTGCATGCACACCCGCACGAGCTTGGCCTCACGTCGTGGGAGATTGCACCAGAGTTGGTTCCGTCGGACGGCGAGATTTTTGCGTACCCGGCGCGCTCCGGATCTGGCGTCGCCGTGTGCATGTCTGCATTTCTCGCCGAACTCATAGTGAATGGAGGTCTGCATCAGCTCATGGAGCGCTTCAAGCTTGTTGAGTAACCGGTCAGCGTTTAAGCACTTGCCGGAATCGTGGTATCGCTGCTGCTGCCGCTGTTGCTGCTGGTGCTGCTGCTGGTGCTGCTGCTGGTGCTGCTGCTGGTGCTGCTGCTGGTGCTGCTGCTGGTGCTGCTGCTGCTTGTTCCTGGCAATACAGATACAGCGGGTGGCGCACGCAACTTGCATGCCTCGGCGCTGACGTTCAAGTCGTGGTGAAAGTCGACGAGGGTGGGAAACACCCCTCGTTCGAGGGTGGAAGTGTAGTTCCGCAGACCACTGTCGTCGGCGTCTCGACCCAGTACCGTACGAAACGCCGCGCGAACAATCGTCGTGGCGTCTTGGCTCATGGCGTCACTGTCTAGGAAGGCGCAGTCACTCAGGACGTGCGTGCCGCGGCGCAAAAATGTGATGCAGTTGCTGCGGATCATGCCCCCGTGCACGCCCAAATGCTGCACTCCCGCTGCGCGAAGGTTGCGGTCTAACTCCTCTGTCCACCAGTGGCTCCACATCCACACGATGCGTGGCCGGTGCGCGGTCACAAACTCGAGCATCTGTGCCGCACTCGGCTCCCCAAGGCGTGATAGGTTCGCCGCCCACGTCGTGAATCCTGCTTCGCGGATGTCGGCCACGGTTGCGGCACTGTATGCCTGTGGCACCACCCGGTCCAGCACGCCAAACGCGAGCGCCGCGGAAGCTATGGCTGGGTGGATGATGGCTGCGTGCTCTTCCTTGACGTCACACAGGAGCACGGCGCCGGGCAGGTGCGCAAACATGTGCATCAGCTGTTGCAGCGTCATGGGCATCAATCCGCAGGTGCGCGCTTGAACGTTTGCGACGTCCGTTGTCGCAAATGTTGCCGGCTTGACAATACCATGCGCTGCCTCCGCGCCGTCTTGCGCAGTCAGCACGCTGCCGTCCAACGTGCGTACAAAGTCGAGCTCAAAGTGGCGGAACCCAGCCGCATAGTTGAGCAGCACCGCCTCGCGGCAGTTGGTGTTGGGCACCCCGCGCAGCACGCCCCCGGCGCGGGCCACCTGCGTCGGTGCCTCTGGGAACACCTCGCGTCCACTTCCGACATTTCCGACACCACTTCCGTGCGGCGCCTGCTTTCCAGTGCCGCTGCACTCGAAACCGCTGTCGACCATGACGTGAACAACAAACCACCACCGCAATATTCCTGCGGCACACCTGGCCTTTTCTCGCTTTCAACACGGGAATGTGGGTGCCACGCCGCATCCTGCTGCTAATTGCAGCATTCCTCGCCATCGCGATGGCGCCACCGCCCCCCACGGCGCCAGGCCGTTCGGCAGCGATGATGCTGGCGGTGCCGCTGACCACACTGCGCTTGACGCAGCGCATACTGCCGCCGCAGCTCGACGCGCGCGGCGCGTGGCGCTGGGGATCGCCCTACATTGCGATGCTTGCGCCAACATGCCCAAGCGGTGCAGCACCCATTTCGGGATTCGGCAGCGGGAGCGGCAGTGCGACGGGCGAAGGCAGCATTGGTAGCGGAGATGGAAGTGGCAGCGGGAGCGGCGGAATGCCAGACGGTTGCTCACAGTGTACACCGGGGTACTTTTCTACCGATGGCACAACATGTGCCCCGTGTCCGTTTGGCAACTATGCGCCAGAGTACGGCTTGACGGCGTGTCTCGACTGCAGCCCAGGCTTTGCCATAAGTGTGACTGGGGCCACTGCGTGCGTGGATTGCGCGCCAGGGAGGTATACAGACAACGTTGCAACAAGTACGTGTGCGCAGTGCGACTTGGGCAGGTACAACCCAGTGCAGCAGGCCACCGTGTGTTTGCACTGCGCCCATGGAGAAACGACGACAGCAGTTGGAGCGGATAGTGTGAGTGAATGCGTTGCTTTGGGTGGCGACGGCTCAGGTTCTGGATCGGGTTCAACATCAGGATCAGGATCAGGATCGGGTTCAGGCTCTGGTTCCGGAAGCGTCAGCACCAGCAGCGATCTGGGAACACTGTATATAGTCGCTGGCGCAATGCTGCTGCTGGTGGTGGGCGTGTTGGCTATCATGTCCATGATGCGCCGCACGCCCAATCGCCGGCGGATGCGGCATGCATACGAGACGTTCGAGTAGGCTTGCGGGGTGGACGGGTATCTCACCCACCTCCGGCACCACTTGCGAAAGCGGCGCGCCGTGCGCACGTCATGTACGCATCAATCGATATGACGACGGCATACACGGCCAGCTTGACGCATGCCGCCACCAGCATCCACATGGCAGATATACCTGTCGAAATACCGGCGCACCCGCCCACTGTACCCAGCAGCTGCATGAGCTTCAGCAGCCCCGCCCATACGGCTTGCATGCCCGCGGGCCACGAAATCACGTCTGGCTGCAACGCGCCCAGCAGCGGGTCAACAAGCGACACGTGGGTCGTGTCTGCCAATGCGGAAAGGAGCAAAACGGCGCCAGCGGTTGCGCTGCTGCCCGCCAGCGCCGGAAGCAGCGCAAACACGACAGATACCACCTGCCACGTGTACATGACGACCACGCCACCAAGGGCCCCGGCGGGTGACACGGAAGCGGGCGCCATGGTTATCCACTGAACGATTCTTGAACAACTCCAAATCAACAACAAACGCAATTGCTTTGTAATTAGGGTGCACTCTGCCCTGTAAAAAATGCCCGCCAACATGTGGGTCCTTGGACCACTGATGTGGCCGTGCATACACGCCACAGGCGCGCTCGCCGAGGCGGACGACGCGCTGTCGGACCCATTTGACGTCATCGTCATGGAATTGCCCAATCTTCCGTGGTGTCCCGACTGTCGCGGAAGCACTCCCGGCTTCCTTGACTCGATTTCCAAAGTCACGCACCGCCGGCCATCCGCGCACGCGCGCGGCAGTCCTGGTATTGGCAAGACGGCGGTGGAAATGACGATAGAGCTGCACCGCATGGTGGAGACCAAGCTCACAAAGCGCCGGTGGCTTGCGGCCGTGCCAGCGCTGGCGCCAGTCCTGGCGGAGGCCGCTGGAACCGACGTACCCGCCATGAGGCGCCTGCTAGGTGGAGAGGCGATGGCAACGCGCATTTCACGCGCGATGGTCAAGGCGCCCACTGCAGCCGTACTGGCGAAGCGAGCGGCCACAGCCTTGGGTCCGCACGTGCCGCGGTCTGCGTTCTGGTCCATGCTTCTCCTCTTCCTGGCAGGCGCGGGGTCGGATGCGTGGTCATCCGCAGCGCTGTACAAGTGGATGACAGCGTGGGCGGCGTTCGTGCCGACCATGTGCGACTACGCTGGCGACGACGTGCGTGCGCTATTGACGGGGTGGACACCGACAGACCCGCCGCCAGCCGACACGACCGTGTTTGACCTTGCGGTGCGTGTGTGGCTGCATGGTGGGAGGGTGCCGGTGTTGGGACGGTTGGACCTGGCGCAGCGAGACGCATGGCGCGCAAGGTTTGGCATGGCGGTGGTGGAAGGCTGCCGGGTGGATGCGGCCTGTGAGTGACCCCGCTTGAAACACCCATTGGATGCCGGTTGCATTCGTTCCAAAATTAAAACTCGCGTGCTCACATCAAAGCGACAGAAATCATGTCTGGTCTAATTGCAAGTCTGTGGGGCAGCAGCCGCCGCCGCAGCGGCATCTGCAGCCGTAGCCGCAGCAGCAGCTGCGGCAGCGGCAGACGCGCCAGTGGAAGCATGCTCGATGACTGCTGCCACCATTGTGCCAGAGGCGGTTGCGTCAGGGGACATTGACGCTCTGGAGGCGGCGCTGGTAGCGCGCAGTGTGTCGCAATGTGTGGACATGCGACCCCGTGTGCGCGCGCCACCTTACCGGCGAACTGGCGCCGGGAGTCGTACTGACGACGGTGCAGGCGCACGTGCCAGACGAGTCTGGGTTACCGCCGTTGGTGCCAACAGCACCTTCAGGCACTGGTTATTGCTGAAAATGCGTTGGCATCAGCGCTTGGCGCCTCTTTCGCGTGCCGCCATGCCTCGCCGCGTAGCGCGGCGTCCAGCGCCGCTGGTGACTGCACCACGACCAAGCTAGCCATGCCACCAGGGTACAGCGTTTGGAACCAGTCTGGGTACGCGCCGGCAACGAGCTCGTCACCACGGATGTGGTACACGATCTGATGCCCGCCAAAGTAGGCGGCGAAGTAGGAGGCGCCGCCCTGACAGTGCACAAAGTGGCTACAGTGCGCGTACATCACGCCCTTGACGCGGTTGTAGCTCCAATCGGAAGGCAGGTTGGTCAGCAATGCCTCCATGGACAACACCTCCCCCACTCCGTACGCGGCCTCCAGCTTCGCAAAGTCGTCGCACTCTATGAGCTCGCCAGCGTCCTCGGAAAAGCCACGCGCGGTGGCGATAGAGCCGACGGGGCCCGCCGCCGCCGCACGCGGGCGAATATACAGCACGCGAAATCCCTCCGTCAGCAATTGCGCTACCGCCGACAGCACAGCGTCAGTAGGCATGGCATTCACTGCGCGCAGTGCTCCCCACTCGATATTCACCTTGTTGTGCACGATGGCCAGCGGGCGTCCATCGTCGCCAGCAGCTGCGCGCAGTGCCGTCCATGCCTCAGCGTCATCGGCAAACGCGGCACGCAGCGGCGGTGGCCGGCGAAACTCCGGGTCGAACCTGCGCGCATGCTCGGACTGAGGTGGCACGAACGGGCGGCGCGCAGGCGGTGCCCAATGCCGCCGCGCGTGGCGCTCGACGATTTGGTCAGGCGAAAACCCCGCCGCAATATATATATCTCGCATGCCACGGTATGTGTGGATGCGGTGCCCAAATAGCAGGCCAGCGTCACGCAGATAGCAGTAGTACGGAATGTACAGCACCACCTCGTTGCCGAATTCATCCTCGACGTACAGCTGGTGCAGCGCGTACAGCCGTCGTTGGCCAAAGCCGTGCTCCAACCAGTGCGTGCGTGCTGCGGCGTCGTCGTGCACTGCGCTCAAGTCATGGTTCAAATCCACGTACATGCGCCATGAGAAGTCAGACGGCACAAACGGCACGACGCTCATTTGTGCCATGGTCGACCAAGCACAGACGTTCAATACTTGTAATACTTGGCGCAGATGGGTGCACTTTATTGTGTTTATAACTCCCAATTGACACGGCTTATCCCAATTGACGGAAGTTAATTACTTCTCCCTCGCACTCCTCCTTATAAGGATTCCGGTAACCGCGCCTACATCACCTCAGCACCAGGCCAGTATATACCCGACGCCGCCTCGCGCGGCTGACCGCGGAACCACGTGGCAGGCATAATTACGCGCTTGCCGGGGGACGCGCATAGGTACCCCGCCCATGCCGAGAGCGACGAGTTGGCGGTGATGCCGCCAAGGGTGCATGCAGCCATGAGCTGCAAGGCGTCGAGGGGCGTCACTTCATCCCCAACAAAGGTCACGCCCGGGCGCGCCGAAAACGAAGCCGCTGAACGACACCAGGGCACGTCATCGGAAAACACTAGCAGAGGCGCGTCAGTGGGAAATCGCGCCAGGGCGGCAGTGTAGTACTCGCCGCTCCACAGCCCTGCGTCGTGCGTGGCTGCGCACGCAAGGTAGTCGCCACGACGCACGTGACAAAACAGCGCGCCGCACGTCAGCGGCTCGAGCGTAGCGCGCGCCGGCGTGGTGAAGGGAGATGCGGCGAGGAAGCGCGCCCGCAGCTCCGGCAGCAGGCTTGCGCTGTATGCGAACGCTTGCAAGTAGCCGTGCACAAGCACAAGCGGCGCATCCTCTGGCGGAGGAATGACGAAGGGCACATGCCGTACGGCGTCCTCAATGCGCTCGTGCACATGGGTCACGGGTGGACGTCCCTCTGGCAACTTGTGTGCAATGCCGCGGAGCAGCCACGCGTCCTCATCGCGCCATGTCGCGCTGTGGCGATTGCCCTCCGAAAAATCGGGCAGCACCACGCATTCGCGGCCGCTGGACGCGGCGAGGCCCAGCGCCGCCGCGCAGCCAAACATGCGGTTACCCAAGCCACAGCGCACAGTGACGGCCAGCATGGGTGCCGCGATGGGTTGTAGGCGCGCTCGCTGTTCGGTGAACCTGGCCTGCGCCGCGCGCAATATAGCCGCCAGATGCACGAATTGCTTTTGGGGCGCGTGTGCGTCAAATGGGTACGCGGAGGGGCCCTCCGCCACCTCCTCCGCCAGCACCGCGTTGGCGTCCACCGCCGCCAGCCGGCTGGTGTAGTCATCTGGCGTCAGCGCTGCCAGGCACGCCAGGATCTGGTCCAACGTCTCCACTACGATGATGCCGCGCACATCGAATGTGTCTCCAATGTTGGGTGCGCCCCAATAGATGGGCACGCATCGCATACGAAAAGCATCCATGATCTTCTCGGTAAAGTACCCACGCCCGCGGCTGTTTTCAATGACCAGGTGGAACATGGATGTGAAGCACGTGCGGCGGTCAGCGGGGTAGGCGCGCAAGATGCCGCCAGCGCTCACAGCACCCGTGAATATTTCGCCGGGCACGCTTTGGGGCCAGCGCTCACGCACGAGGTGCCGCAACGCGTGCCCAGCGGCGCCGCGCTTACCGCTCATGATGGTTTGCACGCCAAACCACTTGGCGGCAGCAGTGGGCGGCGGTGCATCCACCCAGTATGACGCAAGAGCGTATTTTTTCGCGTGTGCATGTGCCACCACATCTGGATCAGGCGCTGCGATGGCGTCCCACTGCGCGCACCACTCCGGACACAGCAGGCGTGCGTGCACTGCCGGCGCAATGACAGGGGGCTCGATGCAGACGAACACGTTGACATCCGCTGTCTTGTCCGGCAGCCCGCGGCCGTTGTCGACCACAACATTCACTGACACGCCTGGAAGCAGTGGCGGAATGAGGTGCAAAAACGGGGCCATCCATCCACAGCGCACCGTCAATTGTGACAAATCTGCACTGATTCCAGCACTGTCGTTGCTGAGCACCGGCGTCTGTGCTGCGGTGGCCATTGTATGCTGCTATCAACAGAATGACGACGCGTCAGTCTGAGTATTTATTATGGGCGGCCAATCAAGTCCCACGTCGATCTCACTTGCGCGCAAGCGCCTCATTGTCCGCAAACCACACGCAAGCATCGGCTATTCCTGCCACGATGGGGCGCAGTGCCAGCCCAGGCACCAGCGATTTGAGTTTCGCAGAGGAGACCGTCTTCTTGAACTGGCCGTCCGCTTTCGAAGTGTCGAACCGCAACTCGCCGGCAAAGCCAGTGCCCGCTGCGATGGCGCGTGCCACGTCCCCAATGCTGACCTCTTCACCGGGTGCCAAGATCAGCGGCGCGGCGTCCTCATAGTTGTGCAGCATCCACACGAGCAGCGCCGCCAAGTCCGCGGAGTGGATGAACTGCCGCAATGGCGCGCCGGTGCCCGCCACAACAAATGCGACACCCTCGCGCTTCGCCAAGGCGCACCGATGAATCAGCGCGGGGATGACGTGTCCGTCTTCCAAGCTGTAGTTGTCGGCGGGGCCATACACATTGGTGGGTATGCCGCACACAAACTTGCAGCCGCCAGGAAACTGCGTATTGTACGCACGGCTGAGTACATCCAGGCCGCGCTTGGCGTATGCGTACGGCGCATTGGATGCGTGCGGAGGCCCCGCGTGCAGCATGGACTCGTCGATGGGGTATGCAATGGCGTCAGGAAATATGCACGTGGATAGTAGGGACACCACCTTGATGACACCGCATACGTGCGCCGCGCGCAGTACATTGCCATTGATGGCGACGTTGGATTCGTACATGTCCACCGGGACGCGCATGTTTTTGAACAGGCCGCCCACCGCTGCGGCGAGGTGGATAACATGCGTTGGGCGCAGTGTTTGGAAAAGGCGCAGCACCTGCGCGTACTCGCGCAGGTCTGCGTCCTTGGACGACGGAAACAACCACACGCCGCCATGAGCGTCGCCCCCACACGCGTGGGCTGTTGTCGCGTGGGCTGTTGTCGCATGCGCCTGCAGTGCGCAGCCAACCAGTCCAGAGCCGCCCGTGACGAGCACGCGCATAGGAGAGGTTTGTGTAGCCATGCCGGCTATGTGCTGCCGCGTCGGACGAACGGATCGCAGTATCACGCAGCAACAATACCCGATCTTGCCTGCCCTTTTGAGTCGACACATTCACTGTCACTCATGATGCCAACAGCTTCCCTGGCAAGGGTGGGTCGGTTGGTGACACGGTATTGGTGCGGTTCACAGCGGTGCTCACCGGCATCTCCCTACGCTTCGCGCCCCCCATTTTTTGCGTGTGCACAATGGATGCACCCCTCGGCACAACTGGAACTGCTGCCCCCACAGATGGCGTTGCCGTCGCCGCCCGGAATGTCGCGCTCATCACAGGCATCACCGGGCAAGATGGCAGTTATCTAGCAGAGCTGCTGCTCGGTCTGAATTACGAGGTGCACGGCATAATTCGGCGGACGTCCAGTTTCAACACTGGCCGTATCGAGCACCTGCGCGCAAGGGTGACGCTGCACTACGGCGACCTCAGCGACGGCTCCAACCTGATGGCAACCATCGCCAAGGTGCGGCCCACGGAGCTGTACAACCTTGCAGCGCAGACGCATGTGGCGGTGTCATTTGCCATGCCCGAGTTTACGGGAGACATTGACGGTCTGGGTACTCTCCGACTGCTGGACGCCATTCGCGCGCTGGGCATGGAGCGCACCTGCCGCTTCTATCAGGCGTCCACCAGCGAGCTGTACGGCAAGGTAGTCGAGACGCCGCAGACAGAGACGACGCCCTTCTACCCGCGCAGCCCGTACGCAGTGGCAAAGCAGTACGCGTTCTGGATTGTCAAGCACTACCGTGAGGCGTACGGCATGCACGCAAGCAACGGCATCTTGTTCAACCACGAGAGCCCGCGCCGCGGTCCCACTTTCGTGACGCGCAAAATCACGCGCGCTGTGGCGCGCATTGCGCGCGGTTTGCAGAAAACGTTGTTTCTAGGCAACATAGATGCCAAGCGCGACTGGGGCCACGCGCGAGACTACGTGGAGGGCATGTGGCGCATGCTGCAGCAGGACGCAGGCGACGATTTCGTGCTGGCAACGGGCGAGACGCACGCTGTGCGTGAATTTTGCACGCGAGCGTTTGCCGAGATCGGCGTCACGCTGAAATGGATCGGCGAGGGGGTGGACGAGCGGGGAGTCGATGCCGCAGACGCGACGCGCACGCTGGTTGGTATTGACCCTGTGTACTTTCGACCCTGTGAGGTCGACCTACTGCTGGGAGACCCAAGAAAGGCAGGGTGTGCGCTCGGGTGGGATCGCAGGACCACGTTTCCAGAGCTCGTCAGTGAGATGGTGGCGGCCGACCTGGTACTGGTGGATGCAGGGGATGTGACGAGCTGAGCGGAACACGGGGAGCGCGCTGGCTGTGTGAACCAGGCGTGCATCCAGTGCTCAATGGTGCCGCCTCGGCGATGAAGTGAACGTGGCGCAATGAAGTAATGACGGCGATGGCAGCGGCATTAGTTGCTGAGCTGAACCGCGCCTCATTCGGGTTGAAATGTATCCATGAGAGTCGATAGTTGACGTGTACCATTTTTCTCAAACGTCAAGCACATGGAGGTGCCGTCAAGGCTGTGTCAACGGCAGAAGCGCTCACATGGAATGCATACGCCTCCATCCATCGTCGCAGCAGCTCATCGAAGAGGCGGAGGTCGTCAAAGGGGGCCATGTGCGCCTGCCCCGCTGCCACGATGGCGGCGCACTCTGCCGCGTGTGCGCGGCACCAGTCGAGGCGCTCACGGAGGTCGGTTGCGTCGTGAGCCACTGGCACAAAGTGCACCCAAGGCTCCAGACCGCAGAATTGCATGGTCTCGTAAGTCAATGGGTATGGCGCCAGCGGCACGCAATCGCTGCGCAGCGCGTCCCCCATGAGGCTGCCCACGTCGTTGCCCTCCAGCACCAGCACGTAGCGGTGGGAAAACAACTCGAGGTGGGACATGTACGGCTTTTGGTACTCCGCCGCATCAGCCGGCGGGCGCTGCACGATTTGGGTCAGCCCAAGGTCGAGGTCCGGCGCGTCTCCATGCAAGTGACGCACACGGCGCAGGAACTCGATGCGGCTGCCCAAGCCAGTGGAGGCGCCACGCCACACGAGAGCATCTTTCTTTGTTTCCCACGCCGAGCGAGGCGGCGAAGACCTTGGCGTCTGGTAGTGCTGCAACGGAAACAGCACCGCGTTCCGGCTGCCAGCGGGCCGTACGTATGCCACCATCAGCGTATCAGGCGTCGACCACTTGCCGGCGCAATCGTTGAAGTCAACTGCAAACTGCTTGGTGCTCCCGGTTGGCAGGCACCTGCGTGCATGCTCGGTCAATAGCTCAATGTTCCGTGGTCGCCCAGAGGCGGGGTCAGTATCGCGTGTCACCAGCGTCGTGCGTGGGTGGGGCGCAATCCCCTCCCATGCCTCTGCCGCCACCTTGGTTCCCAGCATGAACGCGAGCGTCCGTTGCAGCCACGCCTCACCGCCTGCACTCGGAGTGAACGTGCCAACTGCGGATGCGGCAGCCGCCATGCAGCTGCAACTCTTTCAGTGTATTGTAGGTTACGGTGTAATTTACGAAACCTGGTCTTCCCCCTCCACAGTGTTTTTCTACACGTGTTTGAGGAACAAACGGTTGCGTCCAATGTAGCTTCGCGCGACGATAGTTTTCGTTTATTACTGAGGTGTGGGAACCACGGTGGTGTTGGATGGGGGCGCAAATATAAATTATTGATCCGTCAGAAACAATCGCCAAGGCACGGGGCAGCCGCTGTTTTGGGAGACTTTCATCACTGGCATTATATGCACGGTGCAGAGCGGTGTGTGAACACGCGTGGCCACTCCGCAAACAATGATCTCTGACGCAGCACTGCCTGACGTGTGGCGCAACATCCTTGCCCGCCGTTCCGGAACGTGCTGTGTCTGCCTCAAGGATGGATGGGTGGATGCTGGCACACCCGCACACAGGTTGTCGCTGCCACCGTGTGGGGAGATAGAGCATGCAACATGCACCGCTTGTGCACATCGTATGCCTCGTAAACGGCGCCCTCCTCGACGTTGCCCTGATACTGGCTGTGCGGACCACGACACGCCGCCAACAGTCGCACCACATGTGACCCCTGGCGCCGCAAGGACGCGCATCGCCTGCCCGCGTTGCGGCGACGTGCTGCATGTGGACGCAGCACATGGTCAGCGTGCATTCCAGCTGCTTCCACCAGGAACCACGTGCCGCGTCCGTGCGGCCATCGCCACCTGCGACGGATGCGACACGCGCTCCTGTGTGGCGTGCGGGCAATGGACAACGCACCACACTGCGAGCCTGGCCGGTGCGTGTGTCCCGCGGCCGCTGTCACGGTTCATTCATGGCGCCTCTGGTGCGCGGCGCATTGATGACGTCACTCCCGCAGAGGCAAGCATGGCGGCTGCGCAGATGGCGTGCGATATTTCTGTTGATGTTGTGCGGTGCAGCGGGTGCGCGCGGCCCGCCTTGCGCGCCAGCGGCTGCAACCACCTGAACCATGTCGACACTCCAGACGGCAGTGGTTGCACTGGGCGCACGTGCTGGCACTGCGGCGCGGCAGTGTGGGCATGGGAGACGTGGTTTGATCACGGCTGCCCACACACGGCTGCGACAAAAGAGGTACGCGCAGCCGCCCGTGCGGCCGCGTGGGCTGCAGAATGGCCTTCCGTATGTATTGCGACCGTGGCAAGTTTGTTACCCGCGCTGCATTTACCATTGCCGGTGCCGCTGCCGGTGCCACTGCCAGCAACACCGCACGTTAGGTTGCTCCAAGTCCCAGGCGCGCCGCCAAGCCCATACCCAGTCCTAGTGCCTCAGGAGACACTGTCGCCCACGGGGTCGCCTGATTTTCTCCCCTCGGTAGAGGCGTCGGCGACTGGCGTGGTGTCGAGGCAAAGACGGGCGCAGAAGCAGCCGAGGAGACGGAGCGGGCGTGCACGGCGCGAGCCAGCTGCAGGCCGTGAACTTGGGCGTTCAGTTGCGCCATTTGCATACGCAGTTGCACGAGCGCCCCCTCCCGCTGCTCAATTGCCGCATGTGTAGACATGATGGCGCTGCGCACTTTGGAAATTTCAACATCCACCGCAAGCGTACCTGGGTGAGACATCAATGCCGCTCCACCCACGACTGTGCTCCGAGTTTGCGCGAGTGCAGAAACCATGTCCACTCCCCACCCGCTCTTGCTCGAGCTCATGATTGAAATAAACCGAGAAACGGCACGGAGGAATGGACGGCAACAACCAACGCGGTGTTGTAGTGGTGCCGCCGGTACGGAGCAGCGCGATAGTCACAATTTCAATTGCGGCCGTGTTTGGAATGGTGGTATTTATAATGCTCGCAGTCTTGTTTGCCAAACCTATGGAAACACTTCCGCGCACGGCAGATGAATTGTTTGGATTTCGGGGCTAGTGTTTCCTACAAGGAGCGTCTTACTCTGGGTCAATTCCCATGTGTCGGCACGGTGGACACGGGCCCAACACGAGCTGGGTGCAACGCGGTGCAGTCGTGCCCGTACACGCGGCAGACGCTGCACTTGACGGTCGGGCAGCGCGCGGCGGCGTGCGATGGGTGTCCACACAGCGCGCACCGGTGGTTTGCTGCGTGACTGCTCCGTGAGTTCGCGCGTGCACGTGTGGCCCAGGAGCCAGGACTGAGGACACCGGACGTGTCTACACCACCTTCTGTATACGCAACCGTGTCTCGCGGTCGAGCCGGTCGCCGCCATTCACTGCCGCGCGGTTTGAAAGTAGCTGGTGTTGCGGGGGTCTGCACAGCAGCGGACGCATCGCTTGCATTTGCATGTGCGGTTGCGGCGGCTGCAGCAGCGGCGGCTGCGGCGGCTACGGGCGTCTCTGGCTTTTCCGAGCCAAACAGTGCCAGTAACACAGTGTGTGTGGGTGGCGCGGACAGCAGCAGGCCACGCGCGCCCTCGTGCCGCTGCACTGCATCGGCAAATGTATCCATGCAACGGCAGCTGCAACAGCAACAACGATTGCAGCGTTTACTTTACAAACGCGTCGTCTTCACCGTCGTCTTTCCACGTCGTTTTCCTCTGCACCCTCTCCCTTAGTCTCATGGCAAGTGCGGCGGCGGCGGCAATTGAAGCGTACCGCTCCAAGCAGGGTGGCACCGGAGGCCCTGCTAGTGGAGACCGCGCCCCAGACCCCAAGGCAGTGGCAGGATGGTCGCTGCGCCGCGGCGGCGCCCTGGGGTCACCAGAATACGTGCTGTACATTCGTGCGCGCGACGCGGCGCCGCCAGTCGAAGGCGGCGCTGCAATCCATGTGCCACTGACGCTGTCGGAGCAGGCGCACGTGGCGCTGCGCAGCTCCACCCTCCAGTCCGTGACGCGTGTGGAGCCTATCCTTCCCGGCGGCATGGGCGCGGCGCGGGGCGTCGGAGGCCCACGGCACGCGCTAGAGGCCTACCCCGCCATGGTGCGCCTCGCTGACGGCGCTACCATCTACGGCACCAACATCCTCGTGTACTGCGGTGTGCACCGCAAGCCGGACGAGGCACCCGTGGAGGCGGTGCCCGCCACAGACGTGCGTGGTGCCACCGTGTACGTGCAGCCGCACCAGGCTCTGCGCACGCCCGCACCGCGGTCCGGGTCTGGCCCTGGAGTGGGGCGGAAAGCGGCGGCGCCGGAAACGCTGGATGCCCGTGAGCAGTTTTACGGCACTGCAGCCAACCCGGAAACCAGCGTTGTTGTGCCGCAGGAGTGGTACGGACGGACCGCCGCCCCGCCCGCCGCAGCACACGTCTCGCCCCCAACCCTGTACGGAGGCTCACCTGGTTTCGCAATTCCCAGCTACGTGAGCGGAGGCAACAGCAGCAGCGCGTGGTAGTGGTATCCGATGCAGTGCAGCGCAGGACAAGGTAGTGCAAGTGGCGGTGGAGGCGGCGGTGGTGGAGGCGGCGGTGGTGGCGGCGGTGGTGGTGGCGGCGGCAGTGGAGGCGTGCGCCCGAAAGCCCCATGTGCGCCACCCGCCAAGCGCCCTCGCCTGCCCGCACTGGCCCTACTGGAGGCGCTGGCAGCAGAGGACGATGGCGACAGTGGCGACGATGCAGGGGACTGCAGCTCCAGCGTCAGCGGAAGCGACAGCGACAGTTCCAGCAGCGACATGGAGTCACGCAAAACATCAGGCAGCGACAATGACGTCGAGGACGACGAGGACGAGGATGACGAATTGTTTACGCGGATTCCGGCGTATCCACGCGTTGCAGCCGCAAAAGCTGTAGCAAGCACCGTTGCAAGCGCTGGCTTGGGGGGTGCAGGGAGCTTACGAGTCGCTGCGCCGGCACGTGCACCTGTTCGCGCCGCGATGCCCATGCAGGCTGCAGTGCTGTTGCAAGTGTCAGTGCCTGCTCTTCGTGTAGCGCCGGCGCAGGTGCGTGCTACCACGAGCACCGCCGTGGCAGCAGCAGCTGCAGCAGGTCCAAAGCCAGCCAAAGCTAAACCTGCTGCTGCGTGTGACGGGTCTACCAGCAAGTGCGTGCTGCCACAGGGAAAGTAAACACTGATTTGAAAACAAGACTGACAGAACACGGGAATTCGCTTGCTGTAGTATCACGTGATGGCAATGACAGTAGCAAATACAGCGTGTCGTTGATTTTTGTGCTGACGCGGCTGTCGCCACAATGCTTGGAAACACCAGCGCAGAGACAGTCACCGCAAACGCAACTTCACAAGCTGGGTACTCTCTTCCCCCGGCTGGAAATGTCCATGCCATATTTGACGCAGACACCGACGTGGATACGTTTCAAGGCTTTGTTGGGCCAAAAGCGGGCACGCCGCATGCTCTTCTGTAGGACAGCTGGTAGATGCGCCGAAACAGGTTCAAATGAAGCGTTCAACTAATGACCAAAGCTCCACAAATCAGCGGCGCTTGGCGGCGGACGGCCCAACAAAGACGTGGAACGAATCCGCGTCATCGTCGGCGTCGTAGATGGCATCGTCATATCCTGCCTGGGGCACAGAGTACACAGACTGCGCGAGGGAACGCGAGGCAAATAGAGCGCGCGCGTCGCGTTTGCGGCCTACAACATCAGCCGCCACGACACCCCGGGCGGCGCGCCGTGCCGCAGCAACAGCAACGGCGGCATCCTCGCGCGCAAACCTTCGGCGCCGAACGAGAGACAAGCCGCTTGTCCACCGCGTGACGGGCGGCAGCGGCACGTCGGCGTCGGGGTCGCCGCTCTCTTCGCACGAGTCGCTCACCAGGCCCTCGTACCACGTGCGCGGCATCTGCGTGCGCGGGCCGTACTCAAAGTCGGAATCGCACGGCCGCCGGAGGCTGTCGGGATCAACATCCGAGTCGGCCGCGCAAACCGCGCCATCCGCAGCATCCACAACAGTGCCAGCGGCAGTGCCAGCGGTAGTGGCAGTGCCAGCGGTAGTGGCAGTGCCAGCGGTAGTGGCAGTGCCAGCGGTAGTGGCAGTGCCAGCGGTAGTGCCAGCGGCAGGGCCAGTGCCAGCGGCAGGGCCAGCGGCAGGGCCAGAGGCGCGCTTGCGTGCGATGGTGCGCAACGCGCGCTCGGATGCTGCTGCAAGGTCCAGCCGGTCTTTGATGACCTTGCACTCGTGGACCCACCGCGTGTGGAGCTCGTCGAGGGACAGCGTTGCGGCCACGGTGTGATGCATGTCGACGCACACGTACGCTCGCAGGGTGGCGTCGCTGCGCGCCTGCGGCAGCCTGCCCCATGACCGGACACGGTCCGCCAGGATGCTGCAGCGCGTTGCCATCGCGTTGCTGAAGGCGCGGGCGTAGTTGACCCACGTTGCGAGGCGGCGGCGGTGGCGAAGGAGGTCGGGCAGCAGAAAGGTCCATGTCCGGCCCTCCGTTCCCCGCGCGCTGCGGCGCAGCGGCGCCGCATCCACGGCATCGTGCGGCGGCGGAAAGAAGAGCGCAGTGTCTGCAGCTGCACGGGACCTCGCTCCCGCCTTGGTTGGTTCTGCAGCCATGCCCGTGGCACGGTCAAAGTCTGCGCCCGTGTGCAGCAGTGCGACTGGCGCGTCTGGCGACTCCCACATGCCGATGCCGGGAATGACCACCCGTCGCTTAAACACCATCTTTCCCTCCACAACGACCTCTGGGCAGAAGCCGTGGCAGCTGCCGACAGGCGCCCATGCCTCATTGCTGCCGTCCAGGCTTGACGCGGGCACGGGTGCCGCGCGGTCGCGCCAGAAGGGGTCTTTCACGTCGGGGGGGTCGGAGGCGGCACCGCAGGCAGGCACAATATCAAAGTCGTTGAGACGCTTGCCAGCGGCAAACGCAGCAAACTCTGCGCCAGCGGCAGCGCGGCTGCCAGCTGCAGAGAGCGGGGCTGCCGCAGAGAGCGCGGCGGCAGAGGATGCGGGAACAATCTTGTCAGTGGCTGACGAGCCAGCGCTGGAAACGGCATCATCGAAAAATTCCATTTTTCTTCGGCAGTCGGTCGGTTTGCACAACTGCACAAATGAAGACAGGAGCAGAAGAGTCAACAGAATGCATGGTGACGCGCTGAGCCGCAGAGCAGCATGGAAAACATGGACGAAACAGAAAGTCAGGTCGCCGCCTGGCGATTTACAAGGTCCACAGCCGTATGCTGTTTCACTGCAGGCATCCGCAAGAAATCCAACAAAGCAATCCAAGCAACGTACCGATAGGAAACAAGCTGGCTTTGATGCACGAATCGCGTATCGGACGACGGCGAGCAAATTCGTTTGGCTGACGAACCATAAAACCCGTGTCACTCGCACATGAGTTGAAGTGTCTCGGACCCAAAAATAAACGTCGGGACCGTTAGGCAGGGTCGGTTTCGGCGACGGCGCAAAACACCTGCGCTTCGCTTCCCCCCATGCCACTGCCGTTTGCGACAATAATCAGTGGCGCGTTGGAACCAACCGCCGCCGGCACCAGCAGCGTGCCCGTTCCTGCCCAAGGCACAAGCGGGTTCAGGAGGTCAAAGAGGTGCTTGACAGCGCACACCCTCGAAAACACATCCACAACTGGTGGCGCGTCTGACCCAGTGGCAAACGCCAGCTTGGACCGCGGCAGCGGCTCCCATGCGTCGTCCTCTGTGGCCACGTCGCCGTCTCCAACGCGCCGGTGTGACGTGAGCCGCGCCAGCGTCTGGCGGTTGGTGTCGGTGTTGAAGGACAGGAGCAGCTGGCTGTGCCACACGTCCACGTCGCTGCCGTCGCGCTGCCGCCTCAGGGTGATGGTCACCTGTGTGGCCTTGTGCTTGCGGGCGCTGTCGCACGCCTTGGAGAGCGTCGCCAGCTTGAAGGTGAAGGGCAGCGAGATGTTGGGCAGGTGCCCGCGCATGTTGTCGACCATCTCCCACGTGTTGGCCCATACGTCCGCGCTCACGTCCTCCGTGCTGCATGCGCCCTCGAGCCGCAGCCCTGCAGCCACGTCCGTTGCGGTGAACTGCACTGCCGCCGTTTCCGTCAGATCCACCACCAGCGTGCCGCTGTTGACACCGAGGGCGGCCACTAGCGCCGAATCCAGCTGCTTGGACTCGGCGCACGCCAACGGGAAAAAGGTCACAGAAGCCGTTGGCGCTGCTGATGCGGCGGCGGCTGTGGCGGCAGTGGCGGACTCGGACTCGCGCACGAGCACGCGCGCCGCCGCAAGGGGAAAGGTGCCGAGCACAATGCCAGCGCCCGACTGCGGCATCGTGATGCACCACAGTTGCTGCGCGTCCTCCTCAAGCAGGCAGAACACCATGTCCATGTGGTGCGTGAAGCAGGTTACAAAGTTTTTGAAGCTATGCAGGCGTTCAATGACGAGTCGCCACTGCGTGCCGTGGGAAACTGACGCCGTGATCATGTCGCTGGGGGTCATGTCTGCTGCCTCCGCCGCAGCATGAAACCCAATTGCCCCCGTATCCACTACGTCATCCGCTCCCTCGACCCCGACGTCCTCTGCCGTGTCGGCTGCGTCTGCATCTGTGCGCCTTCGCTTGGCGCCGCAGCCAACTTTTCCGGGACTGCTGGCGGCGCGCAGGTTCAGCGCCCACGCACGTGCGGCGGACGTCGTCACGACGGCGGCGCGGCGCAGGGTATCGGCCACAGCCGCGCGCTCGGCGTCAGACAGAGGACAACCCGCAGCCAGCGTGTCTTGCCGCACAATGGCCATGGCGACATCCGCCAGCTTGAGCTGTTCGGCGGTAAAGGTTCGGGGTGCGCTCGCTGCGCTCGCTGCGCTCTCTGCGCTCGCCGTGGACGCTGTTCGCGATGCAGCGGCCGCCATTTAAGCGAACGCGAGGGGCAGCAGTTCGGCAAAGCCCGACATTGGGGCGTGCCTGCCGTTTTGTTCAAACAGCCAATCCCGCTTTGTCAAGCCGCTCGAAAGAAAGTCCTCACGCGCCGTCAGGTAGTTGTTGGCGGCCATGGGCTCCATTGTGAAGAAGGCCACCAAGCCCACAACACCGGGAGCGATCGCCAGGGGCCACGGCAGCAGCGGTTCCCTATCGTGGGAGGCGTTGATGGAGACGGCGTACGCCAGCAGCAGTACGACCATGACGGTGATGCCGAGAGACAGCATAAAGTACGCATTCATGCCGGCACACGAACGCACAAACGCCTCACCCCCCTTTCTGTCCACGTCCACGTAGTTGCGAACAGGAGCGTTGCAAACGGTAGTATCAGTGCCGCCGCCGCCTGTGCTGCTCGACATGGCGCCCATGATGCTCGGAGTGCCGAGGAGAACCAAAGAGAGGTGCACAGTTTGTTTGAGCCGTGTGTGGGTGCCACACGAAACGGGATCGGCAACAGTCGTTGCCGGAGACGGCGGAGCGCATACACAGTAAACTTTTGCCTGTTGATTCCCTGTTGTTTTGCCAGTGTGTAACACAATTGTCTCCTCATTCCCACATTGAGGAAACAAGGCGCTTTGGACGGGATACACGCGACGCACTCGATGAATGGTTGCCGCGTCTCCCACGACCCCGCCGCGCCTCCGCCGGTGGGCGCGCCGGCAGCACATTGCACGGGCACACGGCGTCATGACCTGGGTGCAGGCGCTCCCGTTGGCGACACTGCTGCTTCAGCTGAACCAGCGTCCCGCACCACCGCTGCCGCGTCCCGCACTGGCGCCGATCCCGCAGCTGGCGCTGGTGGCGCCTCTGCCGCAATGGCTGTCGATTATGCGACCGGAGGCACCGATGCACGCGCTCATGCGGACGCGTCAGTGGCCGCCGCAGCCGCCCGCGTGGCTGCAGGCAGCGGCGCCCTTGTGGAACTTGTCTGCGTCGCAGATGACATTAAGCCGTACCCGCGCATGCGCATCGTCTCGAACCACTATATGCCTGACGTCAACATCCAGTTCCCGCGCTCCTGGCGCCGCATGGGGCGCCGGTTCCGCATCCCCGCCTCCTGCCTCACCCTCAAGCGCAGCCCTCGCGGCGTCCACTGGTACGTGGCCGATGTGGCTGCCGGGGACGTCGTGGCATGGTGGGACGCGGATCATGCCGCCGGCACCCCGTTTGCGTGCGGGGCGCCTCCAGACGGTGCCTGGAACGACGAGGGTCGACCCCGCGCAGGCGGCAGATCCGGATGGACGGCCACCACATCTGCTGCCCGATCCACTGCCAGAGGAGGTACCATCGGTGTAGCAGTAGCGCACTCTCGCGGGCATATCCACACCGCCGCCGCCGACCCAATGGTGGTCAGCGACGCCAGCGTAGCCACGGCAACAGCGGCCGCATTCACAGTGCGCGAGGGCGACGGCGACTGCATCGTGTGTGCCGAGCTACTACCGACGGTTGATGCCGTGGCCATCGTACCCTGCGGCCACGCCGCCACCTGCCTGCCCTGCCTCAATGCGCTGCGGCGGTTCAATGCACCGCGGCACGCTCCGTGCCCCATCTGCCGCGGCCCCATTTCGGCCATCGTGCGGGCGAGCGAGTGCGCGCGAAGCGGCGGTTGAATGAAAATTCAAATGGTCTCCGACGCAATCGTCAGGCTGCCTTCAAGTGCCGCGCCAGCGCCGCGTGACGCGTCAGCAGAGCTGAAATAGTTGACGGAGGCCCTGCGGAACGCGAATGCAGCTCGGCGACGAGGCGGCACTCTTGCTCCGTGGCGAGCGCACAGCCGGCGTACACCGCCTTGCAATGCGCCAACATGGCGTCCAGGTTGCGGATGCTTGGGGCGAACGTGGCCGGCATGTCGTGCCGGACGCACGCCTCTGCCGTGGGCAGCAAGAACGCCTCGGGCTCAGTGGTGGGCACGTGCACGGGGCTGGTGCCGCGACCACCGACTGCCCTGTCCTTCTTCTGTATCAGAAGCTGCCGGACGGCTGCCACCACGCTCTGCTTGTGTAGCAACCATGCACGCGCATAGTCCACGCGGTCCGCCAGTAGCCACCACCACGCAGCACGTTCGCTGTCGTGCATGTCTCGCGGCAGTTTGAAGCGGCTGTTCATGCTTGGAGCACCGTGACGCGATGGAAACACGAGAACATCGCCGACGGCCTCGGCAGGATACACGGGTCGGTGCGCATAAAAGCATGGACCCTCCTCTTTTCGTCGACCCGCTTTCGGTAAGGACAAATGGGCGTCTTCTGGTGCGGCTGCGCAATCGCAAAGATCCATTCTCAGCAGAACAAAGAGAGTGACGAGTCCGGTCGCCGCCGGGTGATTTACAACAGGTTCTTGGAGGCTAGGAGGAACGGAAAAACACAGCACGTCCTTGCCGGTGCGATCCTCAGTGAAGCAAGGATGCGCAATGTGTGTGCGAGATGCGATTGCGAGGGGCAAGATGTGCGATTTGTTGCGGCCAACTATCCGATTTGTCACTTGGTCCGTATTCAACTTTTTCGCGACTGGCTGGACATGGAAAGGCTGCAAAAGGGCATTCTCAACACCGTTGGTGTGCATCTCTCCCATGTTCAATTGAAACTTTCAATTGAAACTACTTGCCGTAATACGTGTACGAGACGGGCGCACTTGCTCCGGCGGGAGTAAACGTGAGCGTCCGTGGCACGGCGCCTGGAAGCGCTTGGCGACACATGACCTGCGGCTCCGCGTTGTCGCCTGCATGCCCGTGCTGGATGCTGAAGAAGCGCGTCGGCAGGAAACCCGATGCAGGGGATGAGGCCAGGTCCATCGGCACGCAAATGTCGCAGCCGGTTGTGGGGTTGGAATCCCTACCGTCGCACGCATTGATGTGGTCGATGGCGTCCCACCCCGTGACGGCGCCTCGCACAAGCAGGTCGCGCAGACTGTTCATGACACGGCTGTTGCCCAGCAGCAGGTTCGTCAGCGGCGCGCAGTTGGGTCCGCCAAATCCTGGGTTGCACGTGCACCGGCCCGTGTTGGAGCCGCACGTGCCGTTGCCCGAAAGGGAGCCGCACTGCGAGCCGTCCACCCAGCTCGGGCAGAACTCGTCGCACGCCGGGCCACCGGTAGTTCCGTTACACTCACAGACGCCCTGCAGCGTGTTGCATGTGTTGGGAAGGCCGTTGCACACCTTCCCAGACGCAGACGCCACGGGGCAGGCGCGGTTACACGCTGGCAGACTACTACCTGCACCTGCGCACGGCACGTCCATTAACGTGTCGGCCAGGTTGCACGCGTAGCCCGAGTTGCTCCCGGCGTCCTGCAGGATGGGCCGCCGCACTGCGGTCATGGCGTCAGAGCAGCTGCTGGTGGCGCAGCAGTTGATGGGGCAGGGATCGGCGGCACACAGGTCATTGAACCACTGGCACAGGGACGGGCACCGCCACGTCGTGCGGCCATCGCCCACGAGCGTGAGCACACCCACGGGTTGTGGCGCCGCCGCCATCATTCTCTGGAAGCACGACTTCCATCCAGGGTCGGGCGTGCACGTATGCTTGTTCCAGCCGGAACCGTCCACCCACTCCCACGTGGTTTCGTCCGTCGTCTGATTCGTCCACAGGCACGTGGGCGCAGATCCGTCTGTGTTGAGGCACGACGCATTCAGCGCCGCCGCCCACTGCCACACGTCGTCTCCGGCAGCCACGCCGCTGCCACCTCCTAGGGCAAGCGGAGACCCGTCCGTCAAAGTGGAGAACCGCCCGTCCTCGATAAAGGCGCTCTGAACCGCGACTGGCCAAGCGTTCTGGTACAGGATGGGCGTATTGACACGCGCGGAGCACACGCTTAGGATGCTCGGGTCCTGGGTCGTGGCCCATTCGCCCAGCACGCACGGCACTCCCTCTGGGCATTCTGGCAGACCCTTGCACTCCTCGTGTTTCGTCAGCGGGTACCTGTCGCAAGGGATGCCGCCGTGCTGCGCCTGCCGCAGCACCTCGCGCGAAAGCAGGCTGTATTGCTTGGTGCCTGCCGCGGCGCACGACGGGCACGCCTCCACCTCTGTCCAATCGGAAACTTGGCATCCCTCACTTGCGGGGCACCCCGAATCGTACACGTCGGCCGCCTCGGTGCCAAAGCATGCGCCGGCCTGTAGCATGGTGTCGATGGTGGCGCCATGCAGCCAGCACGTGTAGTTGCCGCCTGCAGCGAACGCCGCCTTTGCTGGCGCGTTCGGCGGCATGGCCCACGTGGCCTGCATCGCGTGGTCGTCCCACAGGTACGTCTGCCGCCATGGCGTCAGCGTGGCCATGTTCGTGGGCAGCGGCGGCTGCGCTCCAGCAGCGGGCGCGGGCGGGCGCAACGCAACCACCACCGCGCCCGGCACCACGTTGTGCGCCAGAATGTCTTCCGGCTCCCACACCACCACGCGCGACGCCAGGCCGTTCGGGGCGGCGGTGGGCGGCAGCGCGCTGGGGCCGCCGAGCCGCCGCGAGCACGCCGCGGAAAAAGCCACCGACGGCGCGGGAAAGGCGGTCGCAGCGCCGCTGCCGTGAAAGTATCCTGGTGCGCACCACCCCGCGCCCGCCGCGGCCGCGCCCGCAATCTCGTCCAGCGTTGCATAGCGCCACCCCGCCGCTGCCACTGCAGCATCGGCAGAAGCGCGGCCGCCTGCGGATGTGGTTGCGTCAAATGTCACAAACATGGGCTCCTGCCCGGCTGCGGCCGACACGTTTAGCGCGGCGGGGGCGTTCACCTGCGTCACCGACAGGCACCCAGCGGTGGTGGCGCACAGGTCCGAGCAGTTGACCGCCGCCACCTGAGACGTGTTATTGGTCGTGTCCCAGCACCCCATGTTGGGCGCATCGCTGATGGATCCCGTCTGGTTGCACGGGACCTGGGCAGCAATGCCCGCCAACGTGCAAGGGTCGCCGCCAAAGGCGGCGTCTGCGCGTATGGCACGCGCGCGTCGACGTGTCCCTGCCGGCCCACCACAGTGCCCGTCACACGTGGACCACACGCCCGCCTCTGCCCAAGGCTCGTACACGCAGTCCTGGGAGAGCGGGCACGTCCACGCGCCATCGGTTCCAAGTCCGCACGTGCCTGACGCGGCCATGAGCTCGGCAGTAACGGGGCAGCTGAGGCTGCCTCCACCGAGCGGGTAAAACAGGCCACGTGCAGGCAGCGCGGCATGCGAACTCCCTGGAGGCAGCGCTCCCTGTATCGCGCACATGTCCATGCAGGCGGCGTCCACCATGGCATTATTGGGCGGCGCACAGTTGGTGGAGGCGTCGTCCCAAACATAGGTGGTTTGTGTAAAGGACCCAACAATTTGGGGGCATGTGGCTGTTGGCGCGTCGCCCAGCGCAAGCACCATGTGTCCAGCAGAGGAGGTTAAATCCCACTCGACGCCCACGCAGCTCGCTGTCTCGGCGCACTGCATGAGGCAAAAATCAAGCACATTGGACGGGATGGTTGTGGTGATGTCTGAGGTCAGTGACTCTGCAACCTGCTGGGAAACCTGCGGCGACGTGCCAGAGTTGTACATGGCAATGATGCTCTGCGCAGTGTGGGTGTCCATTGGCACACCGCCACACGGCTCGGTGGTGACGTTACTACTCCAGCTGCACGTTCCCGTGACGGAGTCAAAGGCGCCCGTGGGGCACGCTCCCGTGTTGCATGCCGACACCTTGGCACCCGCGCACACGTACGCCGAATTGTCGCCGCCAGAGATAATGTCACCTGGCGTGATTTGCACGCCGCCGCCGCACGGCTTGTCGCACCGCAGCGGCGTGCCGTACTCGACCTCGCACGCCTGGCAGACTGGCGTGCCGCAATCCACCGGCCTCGTCATGAGCGACGCAGGGCAGGGCGTGCCGCCGTTGGCTGCGGGAGTGGATGCGCGCGTCTGGACGCCCACAATGGGTGGCTCCCCGGGCAGGCGGCACACGGTTCCGTCATCGGGCGGGCAGCCGATGATTTCACTCCAGACGCCGGGGATGCAGTCCGTGGGCTGCGGGCACTCCCCCAGCGCGTTGCAGGGCGTGGTGCGCACCATCTCCAAGTAGGCGCAGGGTTTTCCTCCCGGTCGCGCGTCACGCAGGATTTGCCTACTCTCGACGCGCTGCGTGACGGAGAGGTTGCACCCCCCCGACGCGTCCACGCACGCGTTGGGATCGCACTCGGCCTCTGTTTCCCACGACCCGTATCCGCAGTCCAGATCGTGGCAGGCACTCAGCTGGTTGCAGGGCATGCTCTCGACCATTTCGCCCGCGACACATGCGCGGCCCGCGCCCTTGGCCTGCGCCTTGATGACGCGCGTGCGCGTGGCCACGCCGGCGCACGCGTTGGGTGTGCACCCCTGCCACTGCGACCACTCGCCCCACGCGCAGTCAGAGGACACGCGGGGCAGGATAATGTAGTTGGAGATGATGGCACCCAGCAGAACCGCCAGTCCAATCGCCAGCAGCACCACGACGACAATCATGGCGATGCGGACAAGCTGCGTCTGCTGCTGCTTCAGTGTGTCTGGTGGCTGCGGTGGCTGCTGCTGCTGCGGTTGCGGCTGCTTTGGGTAGCCGCCAACGCCTTGGGGAGCGGGGTACTGCGCAAAGGGCGGCTGCTGCGCAAAAGGAGGAGGCTGCTGTGCGTATCCATGGAAGCCTTGTGGTGGATAGGCTGCATACCCGTTCCAACCAGGGGGGTACGCTGCGGGGTGAGCGCTCATGGATTTGGATTTACACACCGACCACACGAGCGGGTACGGAAGCGAGTTTGTTGTCTTGGTGGCAACGTCAGAAAACACAGCGATTTGTTGGAGCCGCCTTGTTGACATCACGTGTATCGCCCTTGTCCTTGTGATCACTGGCGGGGTGCCTGGGACACGCTGCGCATGAAGACTGGCAGCAACGCGCGAAACGCAGCCGACATCAGGTCCGCAAAGAGTTTTTCGTCTTCGCCTTCTTCTTCGTCTTCTTCTTCGTCATCGTCTACCGTTTCGCCTTCTTCTTCGTCATTGTCGGGCTGGCCGTCCGTCAACCACACGTCGAGTCGCTCTTGTGCTGCCTGCACGTTCTGAAACGTGGCGGTCGTATCTGCGGCGGCGGAGGCGGTGCTGGTCTTGTCTGGGTGCGTGGCGCGTGCCTGGCGAATGTACGCCGCCTTGAGGATGGCTGGTGTCAGTGCAGGCAAGTCGTCTGGCGCAATTGCAAGAACCGCCGCAGCCGCACGTACGCTCATGCACCTGGCCATCGTCATGAATAAATGCCGAGTCCGGTTTACTCATGCGCGACTTGCCACACGTTTGACTCATCAATCCCACATTGACCTTGAGGCATCTTTCCAAGTGCGCGTAATTCAATGGCTCCGCCGCAACACATGGCGTGGGTGCGCCGAATTGCCGAGCGCGCCGTGGAGAAGGCGGGCAATCGCAGCGTGTTGGCGGGCTTGGTTTTTGGCGCGATACTTGGCGGTGCAATTGCACGCCAGCAACAACAGCAACGGCGCCACCGTAAAATACCTTTTCAAACAATCCCCCCTCCCCCTCCATGTCTCAAAACACAGCTGTCCACGCCAATTGCAGAGGGTGATTGCATCGCCAGCCGGCGCCGTCACGTTGCAGAGCGCGGCAGATGAGCCGTCTGGGCGTCGCGCACGAAATCTGGGAGCTCCGTAAGTACGCGACCTGCAATGCCCCTCATACCTTGACCGTGTCTGCCCGTGCGCGCAGTTCTTCGCCGCCTGCGCGCGTAGAAAGAAGAGTAAAGAGGCCGTATTGGACCGGATTTGGCCAAGGCGGAACAGTCAGGTACGATGCATGCATGTGTGGAATGGTGCGCTGGCGCTAGCAGGGAGTGTGCAGGTTTGATGAAAGACTTGCAAAGTGCGTATACAACAGCCATTCAAAATGGTACGAACAGGTACGTGCCACGATGTGTGCGCCGCACCAAAGCAAACCCGACATCACGTGAACTCCACATTTGTGCGAGGACGCGTCATGCACGCGGTAGTTGGAAGCAAGCGGCCGCGGTCACCCATAGGTGCCCACGTTCACGCACAAAGCCACAAGCCTGCATCCCCAAAAGCCCACACGCTGCACGCAAAGGTCAAGGACAAGACAGCACCACTCAAGAAGGTTGCACCGGCACCGGAAGAAGAGGAGGATAAAGACGATGACGCCGGGGATGGAGGTGCTGCTGCAACGGCAGGCGCAGGAGGTGCTGCTGAGGAGGAGCACGCGACGGCCTTCATGGCACCCACCGCCATTTCTCGAAAGGTTGCGGCGGCGCTCAAGGAGGTGCGCGACTGCCGCCGCGCCATGGTGGACGAGCTGCCGGAGGTGTACCGCATGACCATCACCGAGGCGTTCGACGCCAGGGCGACCGAGGCGCGTGCGGCACTTGCCGCCGCTGCGGAAAAGGCGGGCGTGCGTGTCTGGCAGGTGCCGCACTCTGTGGTCAACGCCATTAACGCCGGCCTCAAGGTGGAACGCGGCCACCCAGACGCCATGCCGCACTACGTCCGGTACGGCGAGTCGCCCGACTACCGCACCATTACCAAGAAGGCCATCGCTGCCGTGTTCCCGACACTGTCAGAAAGCCACGTGCGCGAGGCGGCGGCGCAGCTGATGGAGGCGGCGCTCAAAGCGGACCCAGACCTGACGCCGGCAGCGGCGGCGGCAGGTGTTCGTGTTCGCGCCGCCGTCGCGCGCGCCGCCATCAACGCGCTCAAGGCAGCCCTGGACAAGCACAAGAAGCGCATCACGCTGGAGGACGCGGCGCCCAAGGGCGTCAAGCCGTACGACATTGAGATGCTGCCGCACGACCTGCACGCGCTGCCCGCCACCATCCACACGCTGTCTGTGCGGCGTCGACCTGCGATGGCCGAGTACGAGGCGACCGTGCGCGCGCACAAGGAGCGCGTGGCCGCCGTGGTGCCGCTTCTGACGGCGTGGATGCGGCGCTCGGGGCGCGTGGAGGACGGCGCCGAGCTCCCGCTGTCGCCAGAACACATGGGCGGCCAGCGCGTGCGCCTGCTGATTGGCGAGGAGGTGGAGCGCAAGCTGAACTTTGAAACGGTGGAGGCGCAGGTGGCGGCGGCGCTGGATAGCTACAGCGACACGGCCTCGCTGCGCATGGACGAGGTGGGGGTGTGGCTGGGCAAGCACTCGGAGGCAGCAGCTGCAAAGGTTGTCGACCGCATTGCCGCGCTGCCGCCCACCAAGGTAACGCCCACAATCAAGATGCGCAAGATTGCGTTCCACGACCCATCCAAGCCCCGTGCCCCCCGCGGCGTACGTAAGGCCAAAAAGAAGAAGACCCGTGAAGAGCACGACGAGGACAGTCTCCAGGAGGACGGCGATGACGACAATGACTGAATTTTCATTCGATTTCCGATTTGCCATTCTATTTCTGGCTGGCCATTCGGTTGCCAACTGATTTCCGATTGGGCAACGGATTACCGATTGGGCATTGATTTCAACTTCATTGGCCGGCAGATCAAAATCAGTGCGCGCGGCCGCCACGCATGGACAAGAGAGCAGCAGCTGCAGCAACGACTGCGCGTGCATCGTACAATGCCTTGTCGTGCACGGACAGGTTCCTCCACGCATCCCCAATGTTTTGTCCCAAAATCGCCGCGCGTTCACCTGCCTCGCGGTTGGCAATCCTCTCGCGCGCAAACAGCAAATAGCCCGTGATGTCTTTCGCGTCCATGGCAAACTTTAAAAAAGAGTAAAGAATAATTGAAATGACGCCGTTTTTTTTTTCATCGCAGAACGAACGTGAATTATTTTTTTTTGCAGACATGGCAGCAGCGGATGCGACATGTGTGACGGTGGCCATCCTGGCCAAGGACAAGGCGCATGTGCTGCCGACATTCCTTACGCTGTTTGCGGCGCAAACTTGGCCAAAGGCGCGCACGCGGCTGTACGTGCGCACCAACAACAACACAGACGACACGCCCAACATTTTGGGCACGTGGCTCCGAACACACGGGCAAATGTACAAGGAAATATACTACGACAGCAAGGACGAGCCCGAGCAAGTCCAGGACTTTTCGCCCCACGAGTGGAATACAATGCGCTTCGCGGTGCTGGGCCGCATTCGGCAAGCATCGGTGGAATGGGCGCGCGCGCGGGGCGACCACTACTTTGTGCCCGATTGTGACAACCTGTTCAAGCGGACCACGCTGGCGACGCTGGTGGCAACTGGCAAACCGGTGGTCGCGCCGCTGCTGCGCCACCCCACAACATCGTACGCCAACTTCCACGCCGCCGTCGACGCACGTGGCTACTTTGTCGAGGACCCGCGCTACGACGCGCTACGGCTCCAGAAGGAAGTGGGCCTGTGTGTTGTGCCGGTGGTGCACTGCACCTACCTTGTGCGCGCCGAGGTGCTGCGGGATGTCGCGTACGCGGACGGCTCGGGCCGGCACGAGTACGTCGTTTTCAGCGATGTGATGCGAAAGAAGGGCGTGCCGCAGTACCTGGACACGCGTCAGGTGTACGGCCGCGTGCTTTTTGCAGACACGCCGTATGACCTGGCGGCGGAATTGTGCGTGTGGACACCCGATACGGCGTCCGAGCGCGACCTGCGCGTTCTGCCACCCTCGCCGCCACGTACAACAAGTTCCTTGATGCCCGGTGGCATGCCAGCCGGTGTGGTCGTCATTGACGCGCCGCCACCAGAGGCGCCACCAGAGGCGCCACCAGAGGCGCCACCAGAGGCGCCACCAGAGGCGCCACCAGAGGCGCCACCAGAGGCGCCACCAGAGGCGCCACCAGAAAAAGAAAAAAAGTCTGCAGCGCCGGAGGTACTGTGGAAGGTGGTGTTGGACCCGCTGGAGGAGTCGCACATCGCGGCTGCAAGCACGCCGCTCCCGCCGCAGCATCCAATTCCGCGGCTCGTGTTGCAGACGTGGTCAACGCGCCGGCTGCCGGCGGGGATGTGCGCGGCGCGGGCTGCTCTTATGGCCACCAACCCCACGTACGAGTTCCGCCTTTTCAACGATGACGAGTGCCGTGATTTTCTCGCGGACAACTTTCCGCTGACGGTGTTGGACGCGTTCGACGCCCTGAAACCGGGCGCCTACCGCGCCGACCTGTGGCGTTACTGCGCGCTGTTCGTGCTTGGCGGCGTGTATGTCGACATCAAGCTCACGCCGGCGCCGGGCACAGCGCACAGCTTTGCCAGCTACGCCACGCAGCCCATGATTCCGCGCGACCGGCTGCCAGGCGCGCTGTGGAACGGGCTGATGGCGCTGCCCCCCCAGTCACCGCTCGCAGCGGCAGCCATCTCGGCCGTCATGGCCAACGTTGCGGACCGCGCCATGGGAACAAGCTGCCTGGACCCCAGCGGCCCCACACTGCTGCGCACCGTGCTGCGCGCCGCGCCCGCATTGGGGACGAACCTGAGCACCAGCAACGAATTCCGGGGTGCCGCCGTCAACGCGCAGGGGATCCGTACCCCATCCGGCGTGTGGATTGCATCCGACCCTTACGCTCCCGTCCTCATCGAGTACACCGAGTACGCGGCCGATCGGCGGCGAGGCACTGCGGCATTGCCGTACACGGATGCTTGGCGCGCCGGCCCCGACGCCGTCTATGCGCCCCTTCCGTCGCCGCCGCGGTGGCTGGCCGCTGCGGATGGCCCCGGAGCCTCCGCGCTGGCGTCTCTGCCGGCGGGGCCACGCCTCGCGGCCTTCACCGAACTGTGCACGCGCCTAACGCGCTCTGCGCTGCGACGGGGATTCCAGCTGGGCGCGCACGTGCTGGTGCAGACGCTGATGCAGGACCCAGCGCTGGGCGTGCTTGGAGCCTTTGTGGAAGCGCACGGTGGGCGGGTGCTCGCGGTGCAGCCCGTGGCGGTGGACGGCGGCGCGTCGACCCGTGCGCTGCTGGAGGCGGGCTCCCTGGGGGGGTTGGACGCCGTGTACTGGAACACGCGCACAGCGGACGACGATGTGGGACGATGGCTGCTTGCGGACGTTTCGCTTGCGTGCCCACCGGGCTGCCTGCTCCTTCTGGACGGTTGGAAACTGGGCAACGCGATTGCACGGATGCCGGCGGTGAACCACGCGCGCCTGCAGTTCCTGGGCACGTACGCATCCCTGATACTTGTGCAAGTGTAACCTTTCGGGCTTGAATTTCACTTCAACCCAGCCGCCTGTAGCGCTGCCGTCACATCGCTGCGCAGAAAAAATGGCGGCGCGTGCGTGCTGGCAGGCATGCTCCTCTGGCGTGTCGGCGGGCGGCCTCCCGAGTCAAACCACCGCGACACGCTGGCGCCAATTTTGTCGCCACGCTGCTCTGGCGTGCGCGACCACTGCCGCGTTGCAGGTGAGGCAGGTGAGGCCCGTGTGACTCCTGTGGAGAGAGGTGCAAAAATTGTTGTGGCTGGCACAGCGGGTGTTTGCGGTGTCGTCGGCGCAACTGTAGTCGCCGTTGCAGCAGCAGCGTGCGCCACCCACCGCGGCTGCACCCAGGCAATCGCGGGCCACGCGCGCAGCCACACTGGTGAGGCTGCAGGCCGCCAAAGCGCCCAGTGCCCCATCCACAGCACCCACACACGCGTGCACGCCGCCGGCAGCAGCTGCAAGTGCAGCGGCGTGTCGATGGCGGCGGCGGCGGCGGCGCCCGCATCCAGCGCCGTGATTGTGGGCACTGCGAAGCGGGCGGCCTCGTCGCAGCGGCATGCGCCCGTCATCTGCGTCACAAACGCGCTCCATGTGCGCGCGCACCAGACATCCGCGCTGCCTGCGGCACGCTGCTGCCAGTGCGCGCACAGCTGCAGAAGCAAGCCCTCTGCGGTTGCGCGCAGGGGGTCGCGCGACGCCGCCAGCGCGCACACGGTGGCATTAAACTGGAACACTGCATCAGTGTCGCCCGTGTCCGCGTCCCCAATGCCAACACCAACCCCGCCAGGAAAGGCATCCTCGTCAATGGCAGCAAGCACGCTGGACAGCACGCGTGCCATGTGCGCATCCTGGTCTCGCCGTAACGCGCGCAGGTGGCGGTAACGCGCCTGCGCGCAGCGCCAGACGGTGTCTGCAGGCGCAGCACGGCCTCCCAGGATCTCCAGCTCCCGCTGCACGGCGTCAAGCGCGTGTGATACCTCTTCTTGTGCGTCACTCGGGGCTGGTGCTGCCCCCGCCGCCACCGGAGCCGGCCACAGCATCGGCCGCGCCGTCCACCGCGCCGTCGGCAGTAGTGTCGCCGTTGGCATTGGTGGCATCCGTGGCTTTTGCGGAGCATGTTGCGGAGCATGTTGCGGAGACTGCTGCAGAGCAAGTTGCGGATGCGTCAGTACCGGCGGCGGCACCGCCGTCTGACTGCGCTCCGCTTGCGCTGGCGTCAGCATTCGTGGCACGGGTGTCGCCAGCGCCAGCGCCGGGGGAGGCAGCCGCAAGGGCGTCGGGCTCATCTGTGGGTCGCAAAGGCGCGTCGGCGGCGGCTGCCACGGATGCGCGGAGGTCGTCGACAATCTCGCGGGCGCCGGCGGCGGTGCTGAGGATGTCATCGCATGCAGTCGACGCCTGGTCAACAAGTTGTTGCAATTGCAGTGGGAGCAGCTCCCACCGACGTGCAGGCAAAGGGACGCAGCCACGCGGCCACGTCGCAACCACCCAGTCAAACATGTGCGCCAGCACGCGGCGTTCACGCGGCACCATAACCGCTAGCAGCTCGCGTTGCACAATGTGCCTTGTGGGTGACACCAGCGCGAACGCCGCCCACGCCTGCATTTCGTGCTTGTGTGGGCGCAGCGCCAGCGTCGGCTGGTCGGACTCCCACAGGATGCCAGACACGAGGAATGGCGCCATGGTGTCGAGCGCGCGTGAAATCACGGGCTGAAGCGCTTCAAGATTTCCACCTGTCGCGGCGGCCGCCGCCGCGGTCAGCGCGCCCCCCGTTGCCGCCAGCAGCCGCCGTACCTCTGTGCGGTCCTCGTTCCACCGCGGAGGCGGCGGTGCAAACCTCGGCAGGGCAAGTGGCAGGGGTGGTGCCTCGAGTATGCGCTGGCGCCCGACGACAAGCGACACTACGCGTGGATCCCCCTCGCCCGCTCCGCCAGCGGACGCCTCATCCTCCGTACAGGCTGCATTGGATACACCAGCAGCACCCGATGCACCAGTGTCACCGCAACCAGATCGCGGGACAATGCGTACCAGGCAGCGCGTGCGCGTCCAGAGCCACAGCAGGGATGCTACGCGCTGGGGTGCGAGAATGTCCGTAACGAACCGTTCGCGCGCGTCGTCGTCCAGCGTTGACACGTCAAAGAAAACGCCGAGGATGCGCGGGTCCGCCTCGCGCGGCGCCGGCGTCACCTCCCACTGCACGCCCCTGCCCAGCCCACACGCAGCGACGGAGGACACCAGCACCGCCACCTCGGCAGCAACGGTGGGAAACGCAGCGGGCACGCTCCACGTCAGCCACGGCAGCGGTGCCAGTGACAATGAGGGCTTGGACGAGGGGCCGGTGGCCGTGACGATGGTGACAGGGTCCTCCATGACGCGGAGATGCCGAGAACGTGTTGCGCCAGCGCAGCTATACAGAAAAAAAAACAAGTCTCCATCACACCACAATAGGGCATTGCGAGGACGCGTGTGCAGCGCCGAGCAGGACCACAGGACACATGATGAGTACCGTTGGGAGCAAGCGCCGCCGCCTGCCGGCACCTGCAACGCCACCGTTCGGTTCCACAACAACAACAACAACAGCTGCTGCCGGAGATGGAGCACCTTCGGCCACGCGCCGACGCCACCTACAACATCAACCTACTTCACCGCAGCTGCAAGATGATGTCGTGGGCGTGGCGGTCGGCACGGCGGCAATGGAAAATCCCATGTGTGATGCGTGCCTTGACGTGGTGCCCGCGCTCTTTGATGTCTGCACCGCCAGACACCAAATGTGCGCCGCGTGTGCGCTGCGCGAGGCTCGCGCCGCCTACCAGACACGCGGCAGCGATTGCAGCTGCAAGCAGTGTCGAGACGCCGCTGCGGTGGCACCCACAAGAGACTTGGTCTCGGCCGACGCTGCGGCTGCTCCCTCTGTTGCTCCTTCCACTGCAGCTGCTCCCACTGTTATCCCTTCCAATGCGAATTCTCCTGCCACTGCTGCTGCTGCTCCTTCCACTGCCGCTGCTTCTACAGCGGCAGTGCCGTGCGTCGTTATTGACGTCCGCGCTGTCGAGGCGGCGCTCGCGGCAGACACCCGCGTGGGCCGACCGAAACCGCTTAATTCCGAGGAGGTGCAGCGCATGGAGGCCATGCAGATGGTGCGTGCGCTGCGGGATGTGCGTGACGGCGATGCTGTCGAGTGCCCGTCCTGCGGCGGCGTGTTTGCCTTCAGCGCCCGCATGCGCGCCTCGGCACAGCAGCATGTCACCGACTGGGAGCGGCTGCCGCAGGCGGTACGGACTACAGTGGTCGCACCCTCCACAACTGTGCCATGCGGGTATTGCCACGCCAACGTGTGCTTGCTGTGCGAACGAAAGGGGCATGCACCGCGCACGTGCGAGGGCGAGACGCTGCGCACGCTGCAGGCACCCGAGCTGCGTGGGCAGCGCGGCATCACACCTTGCTGGCGCTGCGGCACGCCGCTTTTGAAGTACTTTGGCGACGGATGCCACGAGCTGGTGTGCAGAGGGTGCGGCCAGAGCACGTGCGCCGCTTGCGGCCGAAAGCAGCAACCACACACCTTTTGCGCGCACGGGTGCAAGCGCTTCTGCACCTCGAGGGGGCCGCGGTGTCGCTGCCCCCCTCGACCTGCTGGCGTCGCAGAGCTGCCCGACACGGAGGGAATTGCCGCCATGGCCGCGTGGGAGGCGGCGATGCATGGCGCTGCTTCGCGGGAGGAGGGGGCGGGCGCGGCTGCGTGGGAGGAGGCGGCGACGCAGGGAGGCGGCGGCACCGGTGTAGTTGCAGGTGGCAGCGTTGGAGCGGCGACGCAGAACAGCGGCGGCACCGGTGTAGTTGCAGGTGGCAGCGTTGGAGCAGCGAGTGCTGTCGCCATGCATGCGCTGCCAGGGTCACGCGCAGATGCAGGCACACGCACGGCTGGGGTCACGCGCACACCAGCCCTGTCGCGCACGCCGGCCGTGGTGCGCACGGTGACCCGTTCGCGCGTGCCGGCGCGCACGCAAGCAGCTGGAGTTGGTACAACGGCTCCGAACGGCGGCCTCATGGCGCTGCTGGACGCGGCGAGGATGCCTGGCCGCGCCGACGCACCAACCACCGTGGGTGATGCCCTGCTCGCCGGAATCATGCTAGGCCAACTGCTGGGAACCGTGATGGGAACGAGTCATGAACCCTCGGGATCGGCTGCGACAACGGAGGCGAGGGCTGCAGCATCCCCGCCAGCAGCATCTCCGCCAGCAGCATCCCCGCCCGCAGCGCAGATCCGAACATATGGATCGCCGCTGTTGCGTGCACCGCCGCGACCGCCGCGCATACACCGCTTTACAAGCCGACAGCTGCTCGACGATATCGAAGAGGGCGAAATATTGGAGGCTGGCGGTGAGGAAGCGAGCGGAGTGAATGGCCTGTTCGTCGACGAGGAGGTTGACGACGAAGGCGACAGCGACGCGGAAGCAGAAGAATCGGACGAGGAAGAAGAAGACGAAGAAGAAGGATATGGAGAGAGCGAGGATAGTGACAGCAGCAGCGGTGTTTTCAGCGTCGCGCTGGATGAGCTGGAATGAAACTAGGATGGAATGGTTCATTGCGCGTTTGCCTCATTGCTTCGCACCCACGTTGCTCCGTCACAACACCATGTTGCTTCAACACAATGCTGCCACAACGCCAAGTTGCTCTGTCATCATGTCGCGTCACAACATCATCACGCGACGCACAGCATGCGCGGCAGGGGAATCAGTTCGCGCACGGCTGCCCATGGCAGCGACTGCGGCATGGCGGCCACGCGCAACGCCTTGCCGTGTGCCAGCACCGCAGTTCCGCCGTCTGTCCAGCCGAGCGCGCCGGCGCACGCGGCATGGCCCCAAGCCGCCACCATGGCCTTGTCCTCAAATGCGCGCCACACGCCGTCCACCACGAACGTACCTCTGCGGTGATAGAACACGTCATACGCTGTGTTGGGGTACGTGGACCCGGACAGAGTGCGCTCCCACCCGTTGCGCCACGCCGGCATGGCAGCATCCTCTTTGGCAATGGGATCCATCTCCGAAAATGCCGTCAACAGCCACTCACGAACGCTGCTGCCAAATCCGGGGTCAACGAATGCCGCGCGGAGGCGGCCCCATGCCACAGTGTATGCAACGGCAGCGCCCACCAACGCCGGTGCACGGGACACGACGATCTGGGAGTCAATGTCTCCGCTGCACAGAATCGGATACTCGGTGAGCCACACCCACTTGGCGTGCGCTGGCGGCGGCCCCTTGACGATGGCGCCAACACGCAGTGTGCGCGCGCTCGGTTCGCCGACCACTACCAGCTCGCCCATCCAGTCCTCTGGTGCGTGCGCCGAGGGTACCCACCCGACACGAGCGGGGGCTGTGAAGGGCAGCAGCATCTCGGTTCCGAGCCACAGCCCATCGGCCGTCGTGTAGGCGCACCGATGCAGCGGCATATCGGCCAAGTCCGCCACAATGGCCACCGCAGCTGGCGCTTCCGCTGCTGGCGCTTCCGCTGCTTGTGCGTCCGGTGCATCCGGTGTATCCGGTGCATTCGATGCAGCAGCCGCGGAAGCCGAGGCAGCGGCAGCCGTCTCCCAGTTCGGCGACCGTGTCGCATGCAACTCCAGCATGCGTGGAATGATATCGGCGCCGTGGTCCACTGGCAGGACGTCTTCCAGCGCAACCGACGCATCCACGCAGCGCACGCTGGGCTCCCGCGACACCATCCGTGCCCACTGGTGCAGGCGCACCTCTGTCGCCAAACTGAGCGCAACGGGCGAGGGTCCTTCGGATGGCGCATTGTTTGCCGTGATGCCGGCCTCTGCCCACGCGCGGCGCAGGTGTGCGGCAATCAGCTGGGGCCACGACTCTAGCGGCTGCGAGTCTATTCGGTCGCTGGCGAGCGCGGCGTCATGGACGATGCGCAGCTTGTCGAGCGCAGCGGCCACCGCGGGTATGACGCTTGCGACAGTGTCGCACAGCATGCGAAAGAAGCGCGATGGAGGCACTGCGGCCACCGCAGAATTCATGGATGCCGCCGACGCCGAAGATGCTGACACAGACGCGACGGTGGAGTCTACACCGGTTGCGCCAGCAGCGATTGCCGCGGCGCGGCGGCGCACGGCCTCGCGCACGTTGCGGTCGGCATCCACTACTGCGGCCGCTGCAAGTACTGCCGGTGTCAGCCACGGCGCCAGTGCCGCACGTTCACTGCCACACTCACTCAGTTCCATGCGCGCGTACGGCAGAGATTCCAGCAGTGGCAGGAGCACTGTACGCTCGAGGTCGGAAGCCATTGAAAATACCGCGCGGCTGTGTTTTTTGAAAATAGAAACTGTTTGGTTTCCAATTTCAGATGGAGCATTCAATGCAAGCGCAGTCGGATGACGCACAGAAACAATTGCAGGCTGGACGGACCATGTCACTTGCGGTTACACTTCGCCCCGCACAAATCGCTTCACGCCGAAAGTTTCCAGATTCTGTTTTGTTCCCTGTCATTGTGTTTGCGTTCTGCCGACCGTGTTCTTAATTTCCCCCGACAACAACGCAACGCGTCGACACGTCGTGCAAATCGCCAGGCGGCGGAGCAGTATTATTATTTTTTTCGATTCAAGATGGCGTCTACAGCTGCTTCCGCGGCTCCATATATCGGCCGTGTGCACTTTTGTGTGCCGCTGGATGCCCGGTGGGAGATGCACTGTGACGCGCTCCGCCTGAGCACCAAGGGAAAGACAGACGAGAGAGGCAAAACATCCTACACCTTGGAGTTGTCTGCCGTGGTTGTGCCCACCGCCGCATTCCCGGGCGCGCCCGACGCCGTGGCAGAGCTGCGCCGCAGGCTGCTGCCGCGCAAGCCCGTCGCCGTGCGCAGCACGCACAATGGGGCGCTGCACTTGACGCTGACCTGCACTGGCCCCGCCGCGGCCAACGTGGAGTTGGAGCTGATTGACCGCAAGTACAAGGTGCTGGAGGAGGCGGAGGCGTACACGGGTCTCCCGCTGGAGGCGGAGAGTCGCGGCGTGATGCGGCGCGCACTGTTTGCCGCGCTGCGCCAGATGGTATTGCGAGGCGACGTGGCGAGCGGTGCGGAGCTTGGCGCCGAGGTGTTTGGCACTGGTCCGCGCAAGGGCGGCATGGTGCCGCTGCTGGCGCTGTACGAGGCGTCCTTTGGAATGCGCATCGAGGACGGCGCGCTGGCGGCGCGTATTGCCGCAGGCGACCCGGCAACGCTGGCGACCCTGCGCAGCGTCGACGCGTGGGGCAGCAAGGGTGTACGGATGGTGGGCGCCCTTGCCGACGTGCTGGCGCGCGAGCCGCTCGCGCCGCTCCTTCCAGCTGCGTCGCTCCTTCCAGCTGCGCCGCTTGTCGTCGCCGCTGCTGAGCCTCTGGCCGTGGATGACAGGCGCAAGCGCCGCCGGCTCGTTTTGCCTTTGGCAACCCCAGAGGCATTGGAGCAAGACGAGCACGGGCCAGCTGCGAAGCGCCCCGGAGGAGTTGCAGTGGAAATCCTGGATGGCATGCAAGCCGGCGTGAGTACCGCCCCTGCGCATGCACCGGCAGAAACAACAAAAATGGCTGGCGCACCGAGGTGAGGCGGCTGAGGCCGTGCATTTGGCCGTGTGGGGTGATACGCACTGACGGCCAAGGCGCCGTGGTGGCACGAATAGATGCTTGCAGTCGCGTGCGGTGCAAACAAACCGCACCGCGCACACTTTGAAACATTACAATGGCGGCCAGCGTGGAAGAGTCGGCCCAGGCGGCCGCAGGGGCACGGCTGGAAGCGACGCTGCCCGTCAACGCAAAGCTTAAGCGTGTGCTGCTGGTGGCGGTCATTGTGGTGGTGGCCATCGTGACGGCGTGGGTCACCGTCTCCATTGTGCGCGAGGCGTTCGCGCGTGTGGACTGCGCCGCCACAGACGAGGCCGAGTTTGGGCCGTGGTCGCAATGCTCGGCGCCGTGCGGCGGCGGCCTGCAATTCCGCATTCGCGGCGTGGAGCGGCAGCCCCGCAACGCTGGCACGGCGTGCCCCACGGGTGCCTTTGTGCAGACGCGCGCCTGCAACGCCCACGTCACGTGCGGTGCGGACTGCCAGCCAGGCAACCCCGACGCGTACGGCTGGTCGCCGTGCCCGCTGTGCCTTCCACTAGGACAGACTGTGCCCACGCAGTGGCGCCTCATCCCGCCCGCGCACGAGGCGGGCGTCGGTGGAACGCCGTGCTCCATCGACGCCATGCTGCAGGTGCGGCCTTGTGGCGGCGCGGGAGGGGGGTCGGGGTCAGGTGACGCCATCGTACCGCCTTGCGCGCTGCCGCAGAACTGCGTCATTGACTACACAAATCCAGGGGACACGACGCCGTGCACTGCGGCGTGCGCGACCGACCTTGGCGGCGGCTCGTTCCGTGGCGGAAAGCAGCTGCAGTTCTTCAACATCCTCACGCCGCCCTCCAACGGAGGCACGTGCGACCCTGCCGCTCTCGTGATGGAGATTGAATGCAACAACACCGCGGACAAGGCGTGCGTCGACAGCTGTTTGGGGGTGGGCTCAGGGTCGGGGCCGTTCGCGTGGAAGGCAACCGGCGGGTGCTCCGCGGGATGCGGCTCTGGCACGCTGTTCGAGACGCGCACTCCCGCATCCGCATTCGACACGTGCCCCACCATCCGCAACTCGACGCCGTGCTCCTTTGGCTCATGCACCATGCCAGAGGGCCACACCACCTGCGAGCCGCCGTCTGTCGACCTGGTGCAGCGGCTGTGCTGGATGCGATGCGCGGGCATGGGCTTGCCGCCGCAGCCCATTGCCAACGCCTCGGGAGTGTACTGCGAGATCACGGGCGCCCTGATGGACGCCGTGTGCGGCGAACAGGGCAGCTTTTGCGCCGCGCCCTCGGACTGCAAGTACTCGGACTGGTCGGTCATCTCAGACACAGGCGCAGGATCTGGTGGCGGACTCGGATCCCTTGGTTCCGACGCCAGCACAACGTGCTCGCTTAGGTACTGCGACCCGGCGCAGCCGCTGGGAGGCACCATGCGACAGTCACGCACCATCGTGGCACAGCCCACGGGTGGCGGCGCGCCATGTGACCAGCCACTCATTCTGGAGCAGCCGTGCAACAACCTGGTGGACGTGCCGTGGCTGGCATGGAATACGACAACATCCAGCTTTGAACAGCGGGTGGCGCCGCGCGATGATAACTGTGGTGCCTTGCTGAACTGCGCGTACTCGGATCCCATCCCCGTGGGAGGATGCAGTGTGCCCTGCGGCGGCCACGCGAATGGCGTCGCAACGTACCGCGTTGCCATCACGCAGCACCCCACTGGCGGCGGCACGCCATGCCCCACCGACCCTTCGTTCTACTCGTGGCAGCAGGCTTGCCCGCTTTGCCATTGCGACGCGGTAGACTCGGACCCGAACCTACCCACCTGCATCAACAAGTCCGCCGACTTCATTTGTGACAGCTGCCCGGTGTGCCCCTGGAAAACCTGGGACGAATGGGAGGAGACCTGTCTACAGTACGGCACGACGGACGTGTGCTGGTCGGCGTGCGCAGATGGCCATCGCAGTCGCACTCGGGGCCTGAGCACCACCGCAGTGCCGTCTGGCGCGCACTGTAACCCTGCAGATGGTACCGAGACTGAGAGCTGCGACCCCTCCGATGCGACCTGCTACGGCGTCGGCGGCATCTTTTGCAACGGAGTTGGCCAGCCGGTGCGCGTGCCAGGCAGCAATTGCACGTGCCTGTGCGACGTCGGCAGATCTGGTCCCACGTGCCAGCAGCTGTGCCCGCCAGACCCCGTGTCGGGTCTGCCTTGCGACGGCATGGGCACATGCACTGGGTTGTCTGGCGAAGGCAGCGGCACGCCCGCCACCGCGACCTGCGCCTGCTCCGGCGTCGTGACGGGAGAGACGTGCAGCCTGGGAGGGTGGTGCATGGTGTACGGCGCGCAGGCATCCACAGGGCCTGGCATCGAGCAGGGAAGGACGGGAGATGCTGCCGGCGCCGCCTCGCATGTGTTCCTGGGCGCGCTGCCGATGAATGACGTTTTCACGCATGCGCACTGCCGCGCAATCAACAACACGGACGCGCTCACGCAGCAGACGACGGCGTCCGTCTACCAGGACCGCGGCGCTACGGGCGCGAGTCTGGCCAAGTGGGTGCCTCGGCTTGCTGCGGACGTGACGACGCAGCTGATGTCGGCGCTGTCTCCGGTACCGCCAGCGTCTGCGCTGTTTTGGAGAAACACCCTGACACCGCCTCCTGGCACGCCCTTCACGACCAACGCCACCGACAACTACGTGCTGACTGCGCTTGCCACGTCCACGCTGACGAAAAGGCTTCTGAATGAAGTAGGCCTAAATCCCGACCTGAGAAGCGCATCCGGCGTGCAGTTCATTCCTGCGCTCGTCCCCGGCTACTTTCCTGGCACGTCGCCCGAGGCGATTGCGAGTCCGTTTGTGCTCACCGGATACTCGCTGCCCATTTGACGCCTTCAAGTCCACTGCGCTACAATGGCCAAAAAATAACTGGAGCAGGATCCATAATAAAGCATACGCCACCACCGCCATTGTCGCAGATGCAGGCAACAGCATGCGTGGACACAACACTCGAGCGCGTGGTTGTGGGGATGACGACCACACCGGACCGGCTGAAGGTGGGCTACACTGCACGCGCGGTTGCGAGCCTCGTGGCGCAGGACCTGTGCGTGCCGCTGGTAGTCGTGGTCAACGTCCCAGCAGTGTCACTGCGGGGCGTTCCTTATTCGGCGGCTGCCGTGCGGGCGCTGGATCGGCAGTTTTCATTGTCGCGCACCGGAGCCCGGAGACAAGTCATTGTGCGCGCCGGGCTGCAGGACGAGGGCCCCATGACCAAGCTGCTGGGGACGCTGGACTGGCTGAGGTCTTCCAGCAGCTCCACAAAGACGTGGGTGGGCCTCGCAGACGACGACGTGGTGTACAGCCCGCGGGTGTTTGGGGCTTTGAGGGACGGCGCGCGGGACGCTGGCGCTGGGGCGGTTGGGTTTGCCGCGAGAGTGTGGCGCCAAAGCGCACACGGTGACGCCGGCACGCTCGAGTTTACCGGCTCGCCAGTACGCGCCCTGCCGCGCGTTACCCTGCTTGAGACGTACCACGGCGTACTGTACGACGGGGCGCTGTTTCCAGATCCAGCAGCCATGCGGGCATTCGTGCGATCGCTTCCCAGTGATGCAGTGTTCACAGACGACATTTCCATCGCAGCGTGGCTGGCAACGAACGGCGTCGCGCGCATGCTGCTGGCAGACCCACCCGCCGTTTCTCATGATGATTCTGGAACGGAAGCGCTGCGCACTCAAAACCTGGCCAACCGCAATGAAGCCGTGTTCAAGAGTATGGTGGCAGCGGGCCTGTTTTCGCGCGACGGCGTGCCTCCAATTTCTACTGCCAGTGATGCACACGCGGTGCAGTTGCCTGAAGTAAACCGTGCTACTGCTGCCGCTGCTTCTGCTTCTGCTGCTACAGTAACCGTATCACATATGGGTCGTGTGGGCGACCCAACTGCTGTCTCGGACGGCGCCACTGTGGCCATCGTGTTTGGCCTTGTCTTTTTCGTCGTCGTCTTGGCAGCCATAATGAACACGGCACGCCAGCGGCAGGGCTGGGTGGGAGGCCGGCGGCGTGACCGCGGCATCTTTGATGATGGATTCATTGGTGGCCCGCGCGTCGTGGTGGCACCGCCCCCGATTGTGATTGGCGGCGGCGGCTTCCGTGGAGGCGGCGGCGGCGGTTTCCGAAACGGAGGGGGAGGAGGAGGGTTCCGTAACGGAGGCGGTGGCGGCTTCCGTGGTGGCGGGGGCCGCGGAGGTGGCCGGCGTTAGATTTCGAATCCATTCTTGACACGAATTGAACACACGAGCGTAAACGCCGCGACCATTCCTACCATTTGCGTCGACGGAACGGAATGAGAATCGGGCGCGGGTCTGCGGGCACGGGTGCCATGGCCGCCCATCGTGTTGCCGCGACGGACGCACCGTCCATCCATGCGCGCATGGGGTCCATGGCCGCCAGGCCCGCAGCCGCCGCCGCTGGTCCTGCGTTCCGCCGCATCGCAAGACCAGTTGCTGGGTCAATGCCGACGGGCAAGTCTCCTGGCGTTGCGCCCGGAGCCAGCGACGCCAGAAATGCGCGGTGATGCGCGGGGGCTGGCTGCGGTCCGCCCTCGGGCATTGCATTGTACGGCTTGAGTGGGTCGTGCGGCGCGGGCATGGTCATGATGCGCGAACCCACGGGTCGTGTGTCGCTGAAATCCCAAATGTGCCGCGGGGCAGCAGGGTGGCTGCTGTATGCGGCGGGCGTGGGCACCATCGATGCACCTACTGCTGGGCCCGTCATTGATCCAGGCGCTGCCCGCGACGGCGATAACGGCACATTCGCCATTGGCGCCGCGATGGGCGTGTGCACGCCACGCTGCAGGGCGGCGTATGCACGCGCTGCCTCGCGGCGATTGACGCCTGGTGCAACGAGCGCCTCCAGTGCCTGTTGCATGGAGGGGGGCTGCCTAATTGGTGCCGGTGCGCGGTATGCCGTGGCCATCGTGTGTTTGTGTCGTTCCCCGCGTTTGCAACCCTCTGCACGCGCGTTTATGTGGAGGTGGCAGCGGCAGCGTCCGCTGCAACGGGGGCGAGAAGAGTGACTGCTTCGGCAGCAGCAGCAGCAGCAGCAGCACGGCGCGCCTTTTTGGCCTTGCGCTCTGCCCTGCGCTCCGCCTTGTCTTGTGCAAAATCATAGTCGCCGTCCTCGTCGTCCGAGTCCACGTGCACGCGACGGCGCTTTGCCCCAACCACCGCCTCGAACGCGGATCCTGCCACGGAGGATGTGGTAGCGGATGCCGAGGGAGCGGCAACGGCGGGCGTGACAGGCGTCTTTGACGCCACCTCGCCATTTTCGCCGTCGGCCTGACCGTCCGCCTCATCCTCCCCCACGTCCTCCTCCTCCCCCGCGTCCACATCCTCGTCGTCCTCCTCATCATCGTCCTTTGGCGCGCCTGCCTCGCACGAGTCGACAAATTCCTTGTCGCTGACGGACGCACCGTCGTCGTCGCCCAGTGGGTCCTCCTCCAGCGCCTCGCAAGCGCGGTAGTACTCGGCCATGATCTCCAACGGTGAAGAGGGAGAGTTCTCCTCCAGCGACACCGTCACGGTGCGCCCAGCCGCCGCCGCCGCGCGCAGCCACTTGATCTTGGCAGGGCGCCGCGCCTTCATCAGCTTGGCTGCGTCGGCAGCGTCCGGCGCCGCAGTGCCCATCTCCGTCAGCACCGCCTGCACCGCCGCCCGCAGTGCCTCGGCGTCGGGACGCGCGTCCTCCAGCACGCTGGTGATGGTCCACCGTCCCTCCTCGGCAAAGGCCTGCAGCTCCGCGACAAACTCGCCGCGGCGCGACGTGGCGTCCAGCTCGAGGCCCTCCTTGACCAGCTCGTCCACCTTGGTCGTGCCGTCCAAGATGGCCGCAAGAACAGTGGCGGTGCTTGGCCGTGGCGGTGCGCGCACTGGACCGCCGGCTGCGACGCGCGCCGCGCCGCGCGTCACCATGCGCCGTCTCTCCGCTGCGGGTGCAGAGCCACTGGACCCTCCAGCTGGCGACGTGTCACTTGGACTCAAGCCCGCTGCGCCTGCAGCACACACGGCAAAAGGCACACGCGCACGTGTATTTTTTTTTCTGGGCAGTTGCAAGCACCGCATTCGCAATTTTTGTGCGCCAACGAAACTGCCTGTTCCGATTTCGCCGTTCTGCTGAGTGTCTCACCATCAACCCTGTCGCTGTCGTCGTCGCTGTCGTCGCTATCGCTGCTGCTGCTCGCGCTGTCGCCGCAACTTGCACTAAGAGACTCCTCTGGCTCCTCGTCACTGGCTGGCACGATTTCGTCGTCGCCCGTAATGAAGCCCGCCACCTCCTTGGCGCACACGGCATCCACCTCGCGCAGCCCCTCCTCGTCGCTAACATCCTCCAACACTATGCCACCCTTTCGATGCACAACGCCCTTGCGTTTTCGGGGCAGCACCTTCCTGCCCGCAGCGACAGCACCCCTTGGCGCAGCAGGCTTGCGTGCGCGCGCCTTGCCAACAACTGCAACTGCCGCGGAATCCGCCATTGCAACTACTATTCAAGCCTGCAAAGGCCGAGGAAAAGGCAGGCACAGAGGAAGCGGTAGGGCTGATGGGTGCGCAGCTGCAGGGGCACGCAGCAACACATGCGGAGAGACAACCGGTGAAAACTCAGGCGGAGGCAGGAGCGGTCACATAGGCGGAAACGCAGACGGAGGCACTGCTGGAGGTGCTGCGGTCGGAACTTTTGCAGGCACTGTTGCAGGCACGGAAATGTTTGCATGCATGGCGGCGGTGGCACAGGCGCCACAGTATCTGGACACATGGCCGCTGCCACTTGTGCCCATGCTGCCTCTAGCGCCTCCGCCACCGCTGCCGACGTTTCCACCTCTGAAACCCTCAAGGCACATACGAGTCGCGTACCTGATTGAGTCGAAAGCGAGCGGGTATCGTGAGGTGGGAACAGGCGGCAAGTCGGTGACAGGGTTTACTGACAAGTGCCTGGTGCCGTGTCGTCGGTCAACAATGTCGGTTACGAGCCAGCCGGCCTGGCCCCCTCTCCCCCCGTCCCCCCCGCCGTCCCCATCAAGTTCATGTCAGGCGTCAAGTGCGCATGCACGGCGCGCCTCGCTATCTCCACCTCCTCTGCCGCCTTTCGAGCTTTTGCCACCACTCCTGCCAAAGTCCTCGCCCCTGCCGCCACCCCTGCCGCCGCCCCTGCCGCCGCCCCTTCCGACACCTGAGTCGCCGCCGCCGCAAACGATGTCCGTGCCACCCATTTACAGCCACACTGCGCTGGCCTATTGTCCCGCACATGAGCTTGAGCATTGGATAGCGACGCGTGCGCCGCCGCGCGCTGTGTGCGACCTGCTGGTTATTGACCCTGGGCGCGTGGCGGCGGTGCGCTCGCACGTTCCGCCGCCAGACCTTCTCGTTCCGGCGCACCTGGCGGCGTGGGAGGCGGCCGTGGTGCGGTACCGGACTGTGCTGTTTGTGCCCTCCTCGTACTTGCGCGCGTCCATCCTGCTGACCGCCCTTGCGGCGCGCGACTCGCAGCGGAAACCAATCCATCGCGTGGCACGGACGGTCATTTGCTTGACGAGAAAGCCCGACGCACAGGCTCCTATTCACCCAGGCCGTTTCTGCGGAGCGTGGCACACGCAGGAGGGCGTCTTTATCGTTGGACGCCCCGTGCTGGCTGTAAATGCCACTGCCGCCGACGTCGTGCAGCAGGTTGCGGACCGCCGTGTTGACGCGCAGGACCTCCGTAACGTACTGGAGGAGGCCTGTGCGTCGGCGCTGGCGGCGACAGACTTTTGCCGCTCGCACCAGCGTCCACCGCTGCCGCCTCCCCGCATCGTGGTTGCCACCTGCGACCCGCTCACACGCCTGGATGCGCTTCACATGATCCGGCAGCCGTCCGAGCGGTTTATGGGCCTTCGTCATCTTGCGGCGCGCATCGACACGGTCAATGTGCATGCCACCGTATCCTTACGCGTTCCGGTCGCAGTGGCTCTGTCCTGCCTTCATCCACAGTCTATCGTCACCACAGAATTGGATTCACATGACTCCCATAACACCCCCCAACAAACCAAGCGATCCACCCACGGCCGAACTCTGCTGTCCCCTACGTCTCCCGCGTGGCCGCCTCTGGAGTGGACTGCGAGCTTTGTGCCGCAGCCAGACGACGGCACGTGGTGCGCATAGCTGTTGCTGCGGAGCTAAGCTGGCACGCTGTGCACCTCACGCCACGCACCCACAATGGCGGCACGGTACAGTGAATCCACCAGCCGCATGCACGTCAAGCGCGCAGCGCTGGTTGCGTACAATGACGCGTGGAACGGCCACGACGGCGTACGGTTGGCAGCCACGACGGCCGCATCGCCACGACGCCGTTTGAGTTCCGTCGGTGCCGCTCCTGCCACTGCACACGTCCCCGTAGTGGAGCATGTCCAGGGCGGTGCAAACACAAAAAGAGTATTCACGCAATCTGGAGGTGGTACACGCACAACAACTGCTGTGTCCAGTGGAGACAGCAGCTTGTACGGGCGCGGAGAGCTTCCCCTGGACGGCGACGGGGACGAAGATCACGACGAAGATCGGGGCGGCGATGGGGACGACAATCTTGCCGCTTTCGACGCCTACTTTTCGAGTGACCGCGCCGTCGGTGCTAGCGTTGGCGCCAGCGGAGGGATTGGGTCAGGGGATGGCGGACATACCCACGCAACGGGGGAGGCTGTAGGGCTTGGTAGCGGCAAGGGTTATGGGGAAGCCGCAACAGCGTCGGCCGCACGCGGGAGGCGCGGGCGTGGCCGAGGTGCAGCGGCACGCGGGGGGCGTGGGCGTGGCCGAGGCGCAGCGGCACGCTGGGGGGGCGGTCGGGGCGGCGGAAGCAGTGCTTCTGCAGCGGCACGCGGAGGTTCCTCTGCTGCCAAGCGCCAGCGGCGTGATACAGAAGAGGCGGCGGAGGTGGATTCTGAAGCGACAGAGTCGGAATCGGATGACGGGTTTTTTCTCCGCAACCACAGCGCGCAGGCGTACATCTCCAGAGGGCGCGGCAGGGGTCGTGGCCGTGGGCGTGGCCAAGGTGCAGCGTCACGCGGGGGATCCGCTGCTGCTGGCAGAGATTCCTCTGCTGCCAAGCGCCGGCGACGTGACGAGGATGATGCAGAGGTGGATTCGGAAGCGACAGAGTCGGAATCTGATGATGGCTCTCTCAACCGCGACCACAGCGCACCGGCGTTCAGTGTAAGAGGAGGTTCCGCTGCTGGAAGCGGAGGTTCCGCTGCTGCTGGAAGCGGTGTTGCTGCAGCAGCGGGAGGTGGTGGTGGCGTGGATGATGATGATGATGATGACGATGATGAGGGGGGGCATGACGCCGCCGGCGACGCGGAAGGCGACGGGTTCGAGCACTACTACCGCATGGACGAGAACGCTGCAGTACCTGGGGGGTTTGTGAACCGCATGAACAGAGACGGCCGCCCAGTTGTCTACCACATGCGACGCAACAACCGCGGCAAGACCAAGCCAGTTGACGCGGCGTTGCGCGCATTCTTTGTCGAACGCGGGAAACCTGCCTATGTCGGGCCACCCAGTAACACCGACCTCATTGCATTGACAGCGCACCTGGATGGATTGATTGCAAAAGGAAAAATCACACCGGCGCAACGAGAGGCGTACTTGCACGGTCCACCTGCAGAGGATGGAGTGCCCCCCCCTGGTGGCGGCTGGATTGGGCGAAACTCACTAGAGATGCAGGAGCGTGAAATTCACCTCACGCGCGGCAACAAAGTCAGTTCCTACCGCGTTCGGTACGTGCCCCTTTTGACGCCAAAGGAGTCGGTCGTGAAAATGTGTCGGCGGTTTGTGAGCCGCTCGAGCAAGTACTTTCCACGCAACCCGCGACGCCCGCCGCCACGCAACCCGCGACGCCCGCCACCACGTGGCGGGGGTGCCGCAGGCGGGGGTGCCGCAGGCGGGGGCGCCGCAGGCGGCCGTGTCGGTTAGCTGGTTGTCGAGGTCGCAGGACGCGCCCGCCGCCGCGGTGGTGCACGTCGTGGTGGCGCTGCCGTGGAAGTTTTTGGCGGAACCATGTCGGAAATCGGCATCAACGTCTGTGTGCCTGCGACTTCCATGCCATCCATTTGTCGCGTCGTGACTTGGTGCGGTGGGAACATGGTGCACACCGCTGCAGTTGTGGCACGCCACCAACGGTGTGTTTCGTGGCCGTGCCACAGCAGCACATCGCCGTCCAGACGCAGCGCCATGTGAACTTGAACAAATGCACGCAATTCCGCCTGGGGCGTTAACTTCCGTTTTTCATGAACCGTTTCATTTTATTCCCCAATCCAGGATTGTCGCTCAAACGGTCGGTGCGTCCCGCATTGTTGGTGTCTGTGTTTGCCTGTGGTGACAATGGCAGCAATTGACAATAAATGGGTGTCTTGCGTCCCAAATGACACGCACGAAGAACACGGAATGCGCGCGTTGCAAAAGCAACTGGGACAACTGCCAGGCCTCGACGCGGCCATGCTGCCCGACATCTCCGACATTAATTTTTATGCACTGAAAAACATGCCACTTGAATGCCTGGCCGACCTGTTTCCGTCGGCGTCCGCTGCGACCAGACGCCGCCGTGCCCGGAAACCAGGCGCAAAAAAGGGTATCGTAGGAAAGACGGGTTCAGAGAATGTGGCAGCTGATGCCGGCGAGGCAACACCTGTGCCGCCAGCAGCGGCCGACCCCGCCGACCCTGCTGCAGCGGCCGACCCCGCCGACCCTGCTGCAGCGGTCGATCCTCCCGCAGCATCTGACCCCTCCGCAGCAGCGGCGACCATGCGCTACGTGCCGTGCATTGGCAAGAACGGCGCACTCTTGTTGCCCCCCATGTGCTGGGTGGCGGCGGTGGACAAGATTTGCACGCGGCTAGAGTCGAATCCCCCGCTGCAGTCCCGCGTCAAGGACGGCAAGACGGGCGGTGGCGACCGGCGGCGCAAGCGGCGGGCTGTGACGCTGCTTGCGGCGATTGATGCGTGGAAGACAGCAGGTGCTGCGCTGCGTTTGTGGCCGCGCGGCGCACCGTGCCCGTGGGATTTTGATGAGGACGCCCTGCACGCCGCCGTTGACGCTTTTGACGCCGAGGAGGCTGCCATGGAACGCGCCGAGTTGGAGGCCGAGACGGCACGGGGGGCGGCGCGTGCGACCTCGAGTGCATCCGCTGAAGTCAATAGCGCCTTGGAGGCGGCAGGCGCCTTGGAGGCGGCAGGCGGTCTGGACGACATTGGCGGCACATCTCAAACAGCAAAGAAAGAATTCAAGGCACCCTCCTCGCGCAGCAGGGCCGTGCGTAGGGACGTGCGTAGGGCGAGGTCATTGCACCACTGCAGTGCCACATCCCGCTCGACAGGGGCTTCGTCCTCCTCAGCGGAGATGTTTGAGCCGTCCTTTATGCACCGCCCACGACGTGCCGCGGGTGCGGCGGCGGCGGCGGCCATTCGTGCGGCCGCCTCACGCGATAGACGTGTCCGGGAGGTGGAGATGGATGCGCCCGACAATCAGGAGTGGTTCGCGGTGACGGACGCCGGGATGGTTCCTCTTGGACCAGGCGTCGATGATGCGCGCGACCACGACGAGGAGGTCGATGGGCAGGCGGACGGCTTGGACAAAACAGGACGATCGTTGCGCGGGCTCCGGAAGCCGAGCCGACCCGCAGTCCGCCGCAGCCGCAACGCACAGAAGGATGTTTCCCGGCGGGAACGTGCTGACGTCACGGACGAGGTGGCAATGCCTGTGTCGGCGTCGGCCATCGCGTCTGTGGCGACAGTGCCCGCGCATGTAGCCCCCGCTCTTCAGACTGTGCAGGTTGCGCACGCAGCCGATGCCGAGGATGACGAGGACCGCCAGTGGATGGCTGCGGCGTTGCTGACCGGCCTTTGGAAATGACCGATCAACCGTCGTCACGGAAACGCATGCCGAAACGCATGCTTGCTTCACAACAACGGGTTTTTTGAAACACTTGAACCCATACAGGCTTGCTATGTTTTGATTTTGGAAACGCGCCTTTTTACGCCGTTGCCCGTACACGCTTGGCTGGGCTGCCCGTGACATCGTCGAATTCAGCAGCCGCAGAGTCCGCATCTGTGGCAGCAGCCAGCCGCCCGCGGACGCACGCCTCGTCCTTCAAAGAGGCGCCAGCACCACCCGGGAAACCGTCGATGCGACCTGTGACCTCCCAGGCCGCCACCAGCGTGTCCAGCGGCAGCAGGCAGGCGGCGTCAATGGCGCGCGTCAGCCGTCGCTTGAGTTTGCGCAGCATGCTGTTCCACGAAAAGGCGCGTGCAACGGTTGCTACAGCACCGCGTGGTGCCCGTGGCGCCGCCGCCGCCGCCGCCACCTCGGCAGGGGACGGCTGCAACAGGCCGAGAACACGCAGACCACGCGCCTGCTGCGCATGCAACCCCTGCAGAAGCGCGCCGCCGCCGCAGTCGCCGCTGCCAGTGGCGTCGGCGTCCATGGCGTCCTCGACTGTGATGCCACTCATGCTCCGGTTGTATAGCCGCATGTCAATGCTGGCCACAAGCGCCTTGAGCGCGCGCAGCTCGGCGTCATGCCGCCACCTGTCTCCACCAAAGTCTGTCTCGCCCTCGTCACCCCACTCGGTTCCGCTGCTCTCAGAGGCGTCATCAAACAGGCCGCCCACGTGCGCGCGCTCCACGCCAACGCCGACCCCTCTACCGCCAGCCCACGCAGCGTCGTCGGCGCTGCCGTCATCGTCTCTGCCGTCATTCCCGCCGCCGACATTGCCGGTGGCATTGCCTGTGGCATTGCCTGTGGCAGTGCCTGTGTCGTCAAGGACCGTGTCCAGCGGTTCTATGATTGCAGAGGCAGCAGTGGATGCGCGCGGTAGCCGGCTGCGACCAGGATTTAACGTCACCGCGCGCAGCTCCGCTTCCAGCGTGGCCTCGCGGCGGCGGATGGTGGCGCTGGGCACCTCGACGGCAGCCGCGGCGGCGGGAAACAGCTGCATTGCGAGGGCATGCCACAGTGGCACCGGCTCCGACACAAAGTCCCAGCATGACACCTTGCGTGTCTCTGGCACAGGGCCGCGGTGGTAGCACCGCTGCATGGCGCCACAAGACTCCAGCAGGAAAAAGACGCGGTTGTGCTCGTGGTGGCCGCCGTTCTTTGGGTTGTTGGCGCAGAACCGCATGCCTTTGGGGCCCTTGAGGTCTACCTTGTACCGCGTGCGGCGCTTGTTGTGTTTCAGCGTCGCCACCTGCACCTTTCCATAGTGCGGGGCGAGACGCGGCGACTCCCGCAGGAAGTTTTGGACACTCTTGATCAGTGCGGAGCTGGCCGGCACAAGCTCATTGCACCCAAAACTGCGCCCGGCGCCCCCGGCGCCGCCGCCTCCCGCGCCGCCGCCAAGGATCGGCACCTCGCACGCAACAAAGTCTTCGTCACTTCCTTTCGCGTCGCCGCCAGTCTCTCCCTCTGCGTCATCGTCGGAGACAGCGTCGGCGACAGCGTCGGAGACAGCGTCGGCGACAGCGTCGGAGACAGCGTCGGCGACAGCGTCGGCGACGGCGTCGGCGACGGCGTCGTGCACATGGCGCAGCCGGCTCAGGTGTGTGCTCGGCAGGGCACGGCTCGTGAATGCTTTGAGCGGCGTGCGAACCGACACCGAACCATTCACACCTGCACCACCAGTACCAGTGCCAGCAGTTACGGAAGCCGCGGAACCGGTGGCTTGCTGCTGCAGCAGCGCGAGCGCAGCCGCCTTGCACCATGCCGGGGCTGCACCGTCGGCGGTGCCCACCGGTGGCGCGCCTTCGGGGACGCAGAACCCAAGCGCAGGTGGCGGCACCACATGCGGCGTGCGCACAAGGCTGAGGCGCAGGGTGTGCACGAGGTCTGCACGCAGGCTCGCCTCGAGGGCCTCACTGCGGCGGCCGGTGCCGTCAAAGGCCATCATCGGCCAGTACGCGCGCCCAACGTCCATGGATCGGCGGCCGTGGCACATTTCGCAGTCAACGGCACCGCGCCGTGCCGCAGTACCTCTTGCCGATTTGCCGCCGCCCTTGTCACTGCCCCTGTTGTCCCCACCCATTGTACCTGATCCGCTGCACCCGTTGCATGGCTCCGTCTTGCGGCTGCCCAGCATGCGCAGACCGGCGTCAAAGATGCCGCCGTCCACCACCTTGGCCCACGGGTTCTGTGGCGGCAGACGCGCTCCGAAGAGCTCCTCCAGGTCGGCGATGAACATCTCCCGAATCGCCGCGTCCTGCAGCCGCGTCCACACCAGGTGCCACATTTTTATGTGCGCGCCCAGCTTGTGCAGCCGTCCCGTCCTGTCGGTGGTCCGCGGCGAAACCTCGAGGTGCCCCTCGAACATCGGCGTGGGCAGCGACGGGAAAAACTTGCGTACCGTGCCGACGTACACCATGGCCATGCCCTCCAGCAGCACCGCCATCAGGCTGCGGTCATCCCACATGTCAATGTCAACGCACCCACGCATCACTGGTGTGCGCAGCTCGTTCAGCCACAGCGGGTCGCCACGCTTCAAGTGCTTGGCAATCAGCGCCAGCGCCGTGTCGGTCTGCTCCCAAGGGATGTGCAGCGTCGCCTGGTTGAAGGCCGTGTGTGTCGGCGGTCGTGCTGCGCGTTCCGCGTCCTTGACGACAAAATCGCTCAGGCGCGGCGCCTTGGTGCCCTTTTGGCGTTGCAGCTGCCTGCCAGAGTCCCGGTCTGTGACGGTCTCGAACGTGGGCCGCGCCGCAACAAAGACGCCGTACTTGACCTGGTTGAACCGTTCAAAAGGTGCCGGGGCGCCCGCGAGCGTGTTTGGGTCCACCATGTACGGCCGGACGGCGGCACTCCCTGCCCCAGCAGCAACGCCGTCTGCAAGCAGCGCCACTGCGCGTGCTGCAAGATCATCGGTTCCGACTGCGGAAGCAGCAGCAGCAGCAGCCGGCTCGTCGGGTGCATCATTTGGGGCCTCGTCATTCACAGCGTCTGGAAGAACCCATACTGTATCGTCGGGGAGCCCACGTGGGTTCCGCGGGTGCGCGCCCCCAGCACGGCGTACATGCTGTGCTGCCGCGGCTTCCGGGGCATAGGGACGTGCGTGCGTCACCGATACCGTGCCGCGGCGAGCGGCTGCCTGTGCGGCCAGCTCTTCTGCGTCGCACTCGGGAACGGACGCGTCATCGTCGTCAAACTCCATTTCGGCGACAAGAATCACCCTAACACAGCTATTTTACCGTTCACTTTCTCTCTCTCTCTCTCTCTCTCTCTTCTCTCTCTCTCTCCTCTCTCTACCTCCCCATCCCATGTCCGTTGAATCTATATTGTTCATACACGCTCCCGTCAATCCTGTTACTGCAACCGCGACACGGTGCCGCACACCAAGCACACGTTCGAGATACTTTCCGGCTCGTCCTTGGCGCGCATCTGCACGCCGTTGGTGGGAACGGTGCGCATGGAGAGGCACGCAGTGTTTTTGCACCGCACAAGTCCCACGCCGCTGCGAATGGTGGCGGCCGAGCTGTGCCCATCCAGTGCTGCTTGCATGCGCAGAACCTCTGCGCGCAGGCTGCACGCCTCGGCGTGCGCGTCACTGCCGATCGACAACTCCTCCTCGGTACACGCGGCCACGACGGCGGCAGGTGGCGCATTTGGACGGTGCGCGGCCACCCAGTTGAGCAGCGCGGCGCCGTGGTCTGCAAGCGCGTCAACCACCAGGGCCATGTGCGCCGTGTAGCCGCTGCGCGCGACGGCATGCAGCACCGGCCACCCAATCCCCTGCAGCAGCTGTTCCCGCACAGTGCGCAGCGTTGCTGCCACCGTTGTCGCAAACACGGTGCCTTCGAGCACAGCCGCCGCCACCGCGGGTGCTGGCGTACCAGCGCCGGCCAGTGCCAGCAACGCGCGAGAGTGCCATTCGGCACGCTCCTTTTGCGTTATCCATAGCGCAAGGTTTTCGCTGGCGCACGCCGCCACCGGCGCTGCCGACAAGGGTGGTACCACAAGCGACATATCTCTGTGCTCACTGCGCAGTTTCACTCGCACTGGTGCTCTCAAGCTGCCACTAGCCTTGGTTCCACCATTCCACCATTGTGCTGGCAATGTCGTCCCAACGGCGGTGCGGTGCAAGCCACTCTACCTCGCAGTGGGTGGCGCCCGCAGGCACAGGGCTCAGCAGCGTGCGGCCAACAGCCTCGAGGAGGACACGCCACACTGGAAAGTCCAGCGGCACCGACGCGCTGGGCGCGCAGGCTGCCAGCCACAGCGGCGCGTCCTCTGCCATCGCGGCACCCCGGGCAAAAAAAGTCATGGTGGTGGACGTGTCCGTGCGCCACGTGCGCAGCGGCGCTCCAAAAAGGCGGCACGGGTCGCCGCCGCGTGCACTGTGCGTGTATCCCAGCCCTGCCGTACCTGGCTGCGTCTTGTCTGGGTGCTGGTACGGCGTCGCGTACTCGGCGGCCACGCCCGGCGCCATGGCGACACCCTCCAGGCCCACCCGCACACCGTCTACCAGCCATAGGTAGTCGTCCTCTACGCGCGCCACAATGACCAACTCGTTGGAACCCGGCGCGTATGATGATGCAAACGCGTCGGGCGCGCCGGCTTCCGCTTCCGCAGGCGCAGCAGGCGCAGCAGGTGCAGCAGCGTCGGCGGTGTCTGCGGCAGCGGCAGCGGCAGCGGCAGCGGCAGCGGCAGCGGCAGCGGCATCCCACCCATCCAGAGTTTGGGCCACCATGCGCGCCTCGAGCGTATCCGCCGCAACGCGTGCGCGCTCCCGCCCAATCGCCGCCACCACGACCCCGGTCATTCGCGCCCTGGCAGCTTCCAGACCTGGCCACGCAGAGCGGCCGAGCAAACTCAGAGTGTCCAGCGCCACGCGCGCAGCGCCGACATTGGCGGCGCATGGCAGCAGTACCACGTCCAGTGCGAGCCGCGCGCCGGGTGCGGGCGGAAGCCGCGCCAAGAGCTGGCCGAGCGTGCGGCGCAGCGCGGCCACCTCCTCTTCCGACGTGCCGTCTGCCAGAACAAGGAGGCCAATGCGCAGACCAGGGTCTGCTCGCTGCGCAGACACAAGCGCCTGCCAAAAGGTGACAAGGCACAGTGTTTTGGAGAACCACCTGGGACGACGCTTACCGTGGCCCGACGCTGCGTCCGGGCACCACGAGTACGCTACCCACAGCGTGCGTGCGCTTCGTCCTCCTGTTTCTGCTGCTTCTGTCACGCCGGCGGTCACGATAGATGCCATGTCCGCATTCAGAGACACTGGGGATGCGTACAGCCTACTTGAATCAAATGACGTTTGTGCTGGGCACAACAGGTTCCTCGGATGCGACAACCCTCGCAGGCGCCGCCCCATGAACACGGCGACGGTTGCTCTTGCGTGTGGTGCCTGTGGTGCCGCCGACACGGGCTGCTACGCCGACATGGCCTGCGACAGAAGTAGCGGCGCCTGCGGACTTGCGGGTGATACGGCGGGCACCCGATGGGATTGCAGGTATGGGCTGCGCGGATTTCACCTTCTCTGGCGCAGCAGAAACTGCATCCAAGAGCGGCGGCAGCGGCGACACTGTGGTTACGCTGGCATTACCAGCGGCTTGCAGTGCGGCACGTAGCGACGAGGCGTGACGACTGCTGCGTGCAGACGTCGCTGCCGCCGGCGCCGGAGCTGCCACCTCCGCCAGCACTGCCGTCTCCGCCAGCACTGCCGCCTCCGTGTTGTACGACGAGTGGACACTGGCCAGAATTGGCGTCACGGGAACCGGAATTCCGCTGGCCGTAGACGTCTCTGCGACAGGTGCGGGTGCGAGCGGTGTGTGGTGCTGCGCCGCTGGGGGGGCAGCGGGTTTCTGCTCTTTTTGCACTTCTGGCGGCTGCAGCGCGGGCGCCTTTTGCGCGAGTGGCTGGGTCGTCGGTTGCGGCACGCGCTGCTGCTGTGGTTGCTGCAGCAGTTGCGGTTGCTGTCGTTGGGGGGTGATGCTGGCGAGGTGGCGCTGAACTGCGGCGGTCATCTCATCGCGCAGCTCCGCGTGCGCGATGGACACCATTGCCTTGGCGTTGGCGTACGTCAGCGCCTGGCGGCGGTCCATCTCGGCCATGCGCGCGCGCACGGCAGACCAGTGGAATAGAAGCATGAGGAGGAGGAGGACCACACCGACAATGATCAGGATGAGCCACAAAGGCACGTGCGGCTTGGGCACCACCACCACTAGCGCAGTGTGCTGCTGCGTCCGCTGCTGCTCCTGCTGCTGGTAGCCGCTGGTGCGAATGTAGTGACGGGCCTCGCCGCTGTCGTCGTCCACGTCTCCGGCATCTAGGGGGGACGCGAGGGGTGATGCTACTGCCAATGATGCCGGCGCGCCGTACTGGTCTTGAACGGCTGCGTCGCCTGTTGTTCCTGTGCCTGCATCCTCGCCTCCGACGGCGTCTGCATCCGCACTCCCGCTGCAACTGTTGCTGTCGCTGCGGTGGCTGCAGCGCGTTGGCGTATTCGGTGCCGCGAGTTCCGCAACAGTGCCAGCGACTGCGGGTTCACCGAGAGGCTCACCGAGAGGCTCACCGAGAGGCTCACCGAGAGGCAGCGCGGGCAGTTCAGGAAGCAGAAATGTGGTTGGTGCGTCAATGGTTGCATTGGCGGTCCACGCCGTGCCGGCGCCAATGTCGGAAAAGTCCATGGACACACCCGACGCGCGTTGCTTTTGGAGCCGAGGCACGCAGAGACGCGGTTTGTTAATGTACGGGGTGCCCGTTCGGTGCGGCAGTGTGGTCCGTGTTGCCGTGAGCAATAGACTCTCCGTTTTTCAAAGTGCCTGTTGCGCGGAAGCCAATCTCTGGTTTGGCGTCGACTTGCTTGTATGACGTACTATCACCTTGCAACGCGGACGCGTGGGAGGCCTCCCTCACAAATAAACTACTCCAACTTGTGCGCGTGTGCGTGAAATTGCGCAAGACAACCTTGAAGGGGGTGAGTGCATGGACGCGGTTTCGCCAAAGGCGCGCACGCACACTCTGTCGATAGCACTTTCTCGTCGGGTGCCACACCCTGGTAAACAAACCACGCCGCCCATTGCCCCGTTCTCTCTGTTGCAGTTTGGTTGCTGTGGACCCAGTGAATATTTGTGGTACGCGGACCAGACATTCGTCTCGACATGGCGGCAAGGAATCCGAGCGCGGCAGCACGGGGAGCCGCTGCCGAAGCTGTGGCGAGAGGTGCATCTGCGGCGGGTGCGACTGACGATGAATCGGCTTATGCTGGTGTCGGAGCCGCTGTTTGGGGAACAGGCGGCGATGTGGGGTCGCGTCTTCCTGGCACGATCGACATGAGGGGCGCCATGATGGTGCCGTCTGGCACTGCTGGGCTGGTCAACCCGTACGGCTTGGATATGAAGTACGAGCAGATGGTGGGCGACTCGCGCCTGTTTGACCAGACCGTGCGCCTGGCGGAGCTGCGCAAAATGCTATACGACGACGCGGATGGCGGCGAGCGACTGATGGATCTAATCATGCGGCGGCAGCGCCTGCGCGTTATGGGAGCGGTGACAGACAGCAATAACGTCAAGTCGGTGGACATCCGCGGCGTCACCGACACGGGCGGCATTGTGCGTTCGGCGCTCGTCCGGTTGAACCCCGACGGCACAACGCTCTCCTTCTTGACAGGTGGCGCCGACGTTGTGCGCAAGGTCAGCCCCTTCCGCAAGGTGAACGGTCTTATCGACTACGTGCTCAACGCGCTGTCGCCCAACACACCTGTGCGGCTGGACGATTGGCTGGCGAACGGCACCTCCACGCCGCTGGCGGTGCCGGACCTGTCGCGCTCCAGCGCCGGTGCGTGCATGAAGCTGCTGCGCGAGTTTGCCGTGACCGCCATCGGTGCGCTGCGCAAGGTGGGCACCAAGTCCAGCGTGCCCATGCGCGAGCGCATCCGGCGCGCCATCTTCCTGCCCAATGGCTCGCCGTGCCCGTCTGGTCTGGTCAAGTGCGACGTGGCGGCGCTGGCGGCGGATGGCCTGGCGTGCCCGTCCACGGACGACGATGACCAGGACTGGATTGTGGCCTCGGACGGCAACTTCTGCCTGATGTCCATGGGCAAGACGGCCTTCAAGCGCATGGACATCCCCAGCCGCGTGGACCTGGCCGCGCGCCAGAACGCAGACATGGTGACCAGCTACCCATGGCTGACGCCCATCTTCCAGGCAGCGCAGCTGGCGTCTGTGCAGTCTCCCAAGACGCTCATGGACCAGATCTCCTTTCTCGAGTTCACGGAGCGCGACGAGAGCCTCGCTATCGTGTGCTTTGACCGCTGCCTACAGTGGCTGGCCACGGAGGGCGGCGTGTCGGATGGCAAAACATATAACGACGCCTCGGCAGCGCTCATCTCTACCGTCGACCCCGACACGCGGAGGGGGGCAGGCGCTCAGGAAGCACGAGCCACACGCGATGCCGCTGTGAGAGACGGAACCATGGCTGGTGGACTGCAGGACATTGACCCCGGCGAGGGTGATGATACTGTGCGCCAGCGCATAGTGAATGGAGACAGCATGCTGGTCGATGCCACGCAGGACTGGGTGGCGTCCTTTTACCAGAACTTTGGCGAGCTGGACGCCAATGGCCTTGTTCCGGTCAAGCTGCAGGACGCCGCGCGCTCGGCGCGGCAGCACTGCCAAAACACGATGACGCAGGCAGTGTTCACATTCTACACCACCAACCAGCCCGAGCTGATGCGCATGGTGTGGATTGCGGCGGCATATCACATTCCCTTCCAGTTCGTGTACCTGCTGAAGGCAATGCGGCACCAGTACACCACCGACTTTGTCGGAAAAATCAATACGGCGATACTAAACCGAGACGGCGTTGATCCTGTTGTTGCCATCAACGTGATGACCCCCCAGGCGGCGATCCAGCGAGCCAGAAACCGCGCCGAGAGCCACACCAACACCGTCACTCTGTTTGACATCACGAAAATACCGCGTACGGAGCTCTACAACCCAGCGGGCACCGCCGCAGGTAACGCAGGAGTGCAGGACGCGGTACAAAAGTACCTGGATGACCACCTTCCCAGCTACTTTAACCGCAACCTACATCCTCCTGGAACGACAGCATCGCCATACCTGAAGGTTCAAAACCTTGCAGAACTTGACGCGTTCATGATAGGTATTAGTGTCCCAGAAGGTCTGCGCGACGTGCAGCGCCTGCCAGACACAGCGGCACTGGGGCGCGAGCAGTTTGGCTCGTACCCGCGGCGGCTACTCGTACTTCCAGGCGGCGCACCTGCCATAGCACCCGTACCAGCGGTAATGCGAGAACCAGCTGTAGGTTTCACTCCCGCAGGCATGTCACGACGTAGCGACACGGGCGTTGATGGCGCCATCACGGCTGCTGTTCGCGGTGATGCAAGTGCTGATCATGAGGTGGTACATGGTGGCAATACGTTTTCCGGCCGCCTCGCGCAGCGGCTGGCAGCAGACCCAACCAACATGGCTCTGCGGCGTCTGCATCAAGCGAACCAAAATGCAGGGCCTGATGCAGCCGCGCCGGTAGACATTGCAGCTCGGCTGCAGGGTGGTGCTCAACGGGTTCCGGCGCGCACGGCAGGGCTTGCTCGGCAGTTTGCGGGGTAGTCAGTACAGGTATGCTTGTGTTTGAAATACCCCGTAACCACTACAACACACGGTTATACGGAACCTGCATGTGCGCCGGGTGCCTCTCCACCTAAACAAACGCCCAGTCCTCCCTTGTCTGAACACTGTAAGAGGTTTTAAGAATGAGCATCGTGTTGCCGTCCCGCAAGGATGGCGTGCACCAGGCGTCGCACGCCGAGCTGGAAAATCTGCTGACATCCGGGCAGCGGCGCATGGACGCCGAGATGAACGCGGAGGGCACGCCCATCAAGACGTACGTCTTCACGGGCGACCGCCCGCCCACCATCGGCGCCGATGGCGGCCACCTGATCGCTGTGGACCCTGACCACCCCGTGCTGGAGTGTGACCGCATTACCAAGCGGCGGTACGCGTACCGCGGCAAGTCGGGGCACCTGTGGCTGTACCCCGAGGCGCGCTGCCCGCTGCCCTTTGGCGTGTCCACCGCCACGAAGCTGGAGCACCAGTTGGCGCTCCACCACTTCCTGCAGAACCAGCTCTTCATTGGCAACTCCATGCGCCGCGCGCTGCTGGAGAAGTTTTTGCGCGACGCCATGAACAAGGCCTTTGACACGGACACGCTGCAGCTCAACGACCTTGTAGTGCAGCTGATGGCGGATCTCGCAAACGCATACGGCCGCGAGACGGTGCCGCTGGGCGCCTTCTACTACCTGCTGCAGTCACGCTTTGACGGCCGGTGCCTGGACTACATGCGGCAGCTCATCTCTACCGTACCAGAGGACTACGCGGAGGTTCCGACGCAGGTGGCAGTGATTGCCGGCCAGGTGCGCCGCCAGCTGATGCTGGACCTGCGCAAGCTCAACACCAAGCTCATGAAGTCGGACCCGGACGAGATCCGCAACCTCGTCGCGCTGCTGTCCACCATCCTCGAGTTTGAGGAGGGCAAGGACCACACGGACCTGAAGGCGATGGAGGGCCTTGCCAACGAGCTCACAGATGCTGCAACCAAGTGCGCGCTGGCCAACGTCAAGTTTGCGGGCCGCGACCGGTACGAGGAGCGCCACACGGCCAACGTGGGCGACGTGTGCACGTGGTACCAGGTCGATGCAGACGTCAAGGGCATGTCCAAGTGGGTGCCCACGAAGCTCGTGCCGCGCATCGACGTGGCCCTCACCAATCCGGACGAGCCACTCATGGCCTGGTGGCGCGACAAGGAGCGCGCCGCCGCGGTGGCGGTGGCGGGCGACAAGGACGAGCGCGCAGCCATTATCAGCTCGACCCTCGGCACCAACCGCACGCTTGCGCAGATCATGGCCAAGCAGGACGACATGGAGGTGCCAACGTCGCGCAGCAGCCGCGGCGATGGCCCACGCGCCGTGGTGCTCGGCCGCGACGGCGTTGCGGGGCGTGGCGCCAGCGAAGAGCTTGCGCGTGCGGCGGTTGGCCGCGGCGCGCAGCGTGCGGCACGCGGTGCCCGCCAGGCCGCGCGCAGCCACGCCATCCACGCCACGTTGCGCAAGAACACGCCCTCGCTGGCGTAAGTTGTGTCAAGTTTGAAATCACGGGAACACACGGCAGACCATGAAGTACAGTCACAAAAAAGCGTGGGTAAGAGCAGTCAGTGACGACGTCCACGGCGGTGGCGCCAAATCCACGCCATCAACGCTTGCTCCAGAGGTTCATGAACCTCTAGGGCACCTTTTCGAACGGCCACTTTGGGTTTTGTTCCCAGCCGCGAAAACACGTGCAGTGTTGCGGGCCCAAACGGTTCGACACATCCACGTCCAACGTGAATGGAGCGGGCGGCTCCGGCGGCATCGTTTGGAGCGGGGCCACAAGCTCAGACACGCGCATCACAATGTGCGTATTCGTGTTCCGTGGCGGCGTAAACGAAAACACATCGTCCATCCTGCCTGCAACGCCAACAGACGTGTGGCACCAAAAGACGTGTCGCACACGGCACAGCAAGAAACAAACGGTCCTCATTGTTCCTTTCGCGCCGACACCATGCTTTTACGAAGCGGCGGCGGTGGTGTGCCTGGGCGCGCGGAGCCGCGGTACTTTGGGCCCAGCGGCGACACAGGGTCGGCCATGTCACACACGGCGGCGGGGGCACGCATTACAGACGCCACGCGCGACAAGCACGCTGCCAGCATGACTCCCCGTGGACCCATGCAAAGCGCGCACGGCGCCATCCCAAACCAGTACATTATGAACCAGTCGCTGCGGCGCAAGCTGGGTGGGTGGCCGGCGGAGCACGCGGCTCGCGCTGCCCAGGCTGCATGCGGCAACACGTGGGCCAACCAGGAGCGCGACCGAGAACAGCCGGCGCACACGTCCCTCGCGTCCGTGCGCGACGTGCTGGACCACGCCGCGGCGTCCCTGCCGCCGCGCTTCGCCTCGCAAGCGGAGCGGCTGGGCGCCACCACCGGTCTGCAGGCCAAGCTTGCGGCGCTGGAGCGGTCCAACGTCTGGGAGCCGCCCGTGCCCACGGAGGCCGACGGCATCACGCCCATTGACTACAACCCCGAGGTGCCACGCCACCTGTGGACGCAGCGCCGCCTGGACGCGTTGCGCGCGGTGCCTATGCCCACTGCCACGGATCAAGACCGCATCGAGCAGCGCGGCGCCGTGCAGGTGGAGGGCCGCGAAGAGTGGGGTGTGGCCATGCACCGTCCCGACGCCGCGCACATGTCTTCCGCGGTGGACGCGCTGCACGCAACGGCGCCATCCTCTGTACACGCGCTGATGATACGATCCGACGACGGCCGCGGCCCTGACGTCACGGGCGACTGGAGCGTGCCCGCCATTGGCGCGCTGCCGGCGGCGGTGCCGCACTACTCTAGCCTCGCGGGCGCGATGCAGGCGTCTGCGGGAGCGGGGGGCGCGCCGGGGGCGGCGCTGACGCAGATGATGTTTGAGGTGCTGCAGGCTGGGGCGGACGCGGAGGCCCTCGGTGGATGGGCCGCCGCGGGTACCTCCGGCGCGCTGGCGACGCACGCCCACCTGGTGGTGGGCGACGGCCAGGGCGAATGGGCGGACGCGCCCGCCTCTGCGGCGCATGTGCTGGCGGCGCACCGCGCGGTGAACGCCACGTCGGCAGGGCTGCTGGAGCACGACGGGCACCCTGCCGACGCTTGGGCGGCGCACGGCGACGACCGGCTGTGGGCGGGCGCGATGCACTTGCAGGGGCCCGGTGGCCACGTGCACGACGGCGCCGTACGCGACCTGTACGTGCCCCCCGACGCCGCACACGCAACCACCGCCACCTTGGGCGCGGCGTTCCTGACGGCGGTGCAAATGGCTGCATCGATGGGCGAGAGCCAGGGCTACGCGCCGACGCCGCTGCCCGCTGCGTTCATGACGCCGACCGCGGACCAGATCTACACGGCGGGCGTGCGCATGCTGCAGCTCGTGTCTGCGGCGACTTCGGAGGCACCGGACGCACGGATGACGCCTTCGCTGGCGCCGCTGGCAGCGCTGCGCGGCACGCCGCACTTTGCTGGCGCCCCGCCGCTGCCGCCAGAGGTGGTGGCGCTCCATGCGGCACTGGCGGATGTGGCCACGCGCCACCCCGCCGGCCTGCCCACCGCCATGGCGCTGCACGCGCAGCAGCCGCTGGCGCAGGCGGCGGTGGCACGCGCGCTGGCGGCGCTTCAGGCCCGCGCCGCCGCCGCCGCGGCGCTGGATGCCGCTTTTTCACCCACCGAGATTGCCGCGCGGCCCAGCCTGTCACCGCTCGTGTCGCGCGCCGTGGGCACTGCGGCCGTCGGCTCCAGCTACGAAAGCGCAGTGGGTGGCCTGCTGCTGCACACGCTCGGCCTCGGTGGTGGTGGCGGCGGCGGTACGTTGTCGTCTGCCGTGGGTGGCGGCGTGGCCACTGCGGCGTGGCTGCCGCCCGCGGCACTGCACGGGCCGGAGGCGGACCTGCACGCGGGATCGGCTGCAGACCTAGGCCGCGCAGTGCTGGCGGGACTGCTGCGTGACGGCCGCAGCCAGTACGCGCGGCAGCCTTCCGCGTATATCCCATCCATGAGCGGCGGCCCTGTGCCCGAGCATGGCTGGACGGCGCTGGAGATGGAGCCTACGCCCGCCAACTCTGGCTTCGTGGTGGCACCGCCCGTGGGAACGTGGCGCGGGCAGGCGCTGGCACCGGCGTCGCGCGTCGATGACGAATTTTCGGCCGCTGCGGGCATGCTGACGGCACGCCACGAGGGCCGCCGCGCCGTGACGCACCCTCCTGGAAGCGGCATGCTCTCGCGCGTCGCACCCGCCTCCGTCACACTGTTCAATTCGGGGATTTTTGCGTAGCACCACTTGAAGCAATCGGCAACGCGAACCCCACGCACCACTTCCGTGTGTGACTGCTTGTAGAAAATAAAAAAACGAGGCAGCGGCATGCGTGTCGGTTTCGCGCATGTCACGGAGGATTTCACGCGGCAAGAGCGGGTGGTGGCGCGATTGCAGGCGTGGGCGGCCACGCTGGCGCCAGACAATACCTGGAGCGGGCTGCATGTGCAACAGGTGCTCAACCTTGCGAACCCAGACACCGTGCTGATTCGCGCGTCACACACGGCCAACATGTTGGCACAGCACGGCTTCTTGACAGAGTGGTGCCGTGTCATGATGTGGGTGTTTGATGCCGAACGGTTGCTGGGGCGGTAGTGAGATGCAGGGACTTTACGTGGTGGACGTGGAGGCCACAATGTATGGCGGCCATGCCAAGGACTTGGTCTCGTCCTCCGCACCATCGTCTACTCCATCGTCTACTCCAGCGTCTGCTCCAGCGTCCACATCAGCGTCAACAGGGACTGGCACTGGCGCAAGTTTTGCCAGCCAGGTATCATGGAACGCCTCTCCCCATGACGCAACACGGAACTCCAGTTCCGCAGCAATACGCTCCACATCACGGAACGGAACAGCAAATGCGCGCAGCAGGCGCACAGCGGCAAGGTCGTGCGGGTCGGCTACAAATAGCTCCCCTGCCCACATGGCGGAGCTGGACACATCAAAGTCGCGTGGGAGCACGTTTGGATAGAATTCTTCGGGCTCCATCCCTGGCGTCTCGGATTCCACCAACACGGGGTCTATTGTGGACAGGACGGGCATGGCGTACTCGTCAAAATGGTTCAGCTTTGTCGCTCCGCGCAGCGCATCACGCTGCGCCTCCGTCAAAGTCTCCAGGGCATACTTGCCCTCTAACGCAATGATGGGTGCAGTGGTGACAAACTCTCCCATCAATAGGTCGCTGTGCACCTCGGTGGCGATGGCCATGGCCATGAAGGGGTACGTTGCAAAGTAGGTGCCCACTTTTCCCGTGTCGCCGCACTCGCGCCCAGAACACGCTATACGAGACGACACGTAGGGTTTGAGCTCCGGGGCGGCGCGAAACAGGCGCGTGCCCGCAGGAAAGACGCGGTAGCGCACACCGACGGCATCGAGCTGCGCGTCACACATTTTTTATTTGGTTCAAGCGTTACAATGCATTGACCGTTTCATGAATTAAAATGACGCGTTCATGAATGAAACACACGCTGCGTTAGCGTTTCAAACCGGCATAATAGCCGGCTGTGGACGCAGCAAGGCTGGCGGCAATAGAGTCCTGCATGGCTGTTTGTGCTGCGCGGAAAGCGTCCAATTGCGCCGTCACATGTGAAGTGTCACCAAGCTGCGTCGGTGCCGAACCCACAGACACCATGCGTGCACGTGCTGCAGCGGCATCCGCCACGCGCTGAGACTCCTCTGCCTGTCGAAGTTTGTGTGCTGCGTAATCCATTTGCAGTTGGAAGAAGGTGTTCCGATTTGTCACTTGGCACATTGCCGTTTCAATCAATTATTTGGCACGCATCAAGGTGTCGAGTGCTGTTGACGTCAGCGCATGCAGTTCCTCTTTGGTCAATGTTTCCACTTCCAAATCTGCTGAACGCTCGCTCACGTGATCCGTCTCGTCTTCCGTTTCCGAAATAGACGTTAGGGGCTGCCTTGGAGCTTCACACGGAGCCACGGTTCCTTGGCCAAGGACGTGGCCAAGGACCATTTGAGCACACGCTGCACCCAACAGCGCACCAAAGCGTGGCGCACCAAACACAAAATCATCAGTGCTGACTGGATGAATGTTTGCCACGTCGTTGTTGGCCGCAGCAGTACTTCCGTGTGCTGCCTCGTGCGCCGCGGTCATGCCGCGAATGCATGACTCTTTTTCCGCACGCCCAGTGGTCAAAACATCTGTGGCCGTTGCGAATGCAGCGGCCAGACCTTCCGAAACTGCGTGGTCGGCGTCCGTTTTGCCAAGCAAATCCCCAAGCGCCGCGCCAATTGCTGCGGCTTGTTTCACGCGCTTGTCGCGGCGCTTTATAAAACGTTGCATTTCGCTTCGATTTCGTGTCGATTTCACGTGATACATTCAACTATGACAACATTGATCCTTGCGTAGTTCAAGGGGTCTGAAGTCAGCGCGCGCCCACGGCTGCCAGCAGCGCCTTTGCGGCATTGGCAGTTCCGGCCTCGCTCGAGGCGGCGTGCGCGCGGGCCGCGGCAAGGTGCTCTGGCGTCAGCGGCGGCACCGCCACGCCCTTGGCGGCAGCCTCCTTGCGCGCGTCCACAATCAACTTCATAAACATGGCCGCAACAGGTCCGCTTTGCGCAGGGATGGGCCGCATGGCCTGCGCCACGATGGCTTGCTCGTCCTCGCTCTTGCGTGCCGCCATGGTGACGGCGTTAATGTCAAACGTGCGGATTGGCGAGCTGGTGCCCACGGCGCGAGACGACGAGCCCGTGCGCTGCGCCGCTTGCAGCGCCTCGACTAGGATCTGGTCCTGCGGCATGCCGCGCGCCTCCAAGAAGCCACGGATGTCCCCGCCTGCCGCGTTGATCTGCGGCAGCAGGCCCTCCACATGCCGCCGCAAGATCTCGCGCTCCTCCGCCGACTGTGGCGACAGGGAGCGGCCGGCGGGGCGTTGGCGGTGGCCGGCCGTCGCCTGCTCGCGCAGCGCATCGAGGCTGAGGCGCTGGTGCAGCGCAATGTCGTGCAGGTTCTGCGGCGTGCCGATCGCTTCGCGCGCCTTGCGCAGCAGGCCATCCAAGTCGGCGTCCTTCTCCGCGCCCGTCCCGGGGGTCAGTCGACCCTTGTGCGGGCTGCCGTTGACGATTTGGGCACGGCTGAGGCTGGCGGCAGCGCCGGTCCCGGCCGCAGCAGCCAGCGACCGCGCGGCAGCCCCCCCTGTGCCCGCGGCCGGCTGTGGGGGGGAAACCGCAGGTGGGTGCGCCTGCGCCGTTTGCGGGTGGGGTGCGGCGACGCCGGCCGTGCTGGTTGCGGCCGGTCGACCCGTGCCCAGGCGTCGGCCAGCAAGGGGGTCCTGGAGAGGAGCACTACTGGGCGGCGTGGGGCTGCTTCCCGATCCGCCGCTACCCGTGCCGCTCCCCGAACCACTGCCCGAATTGTAGACGGCATTGTAGATGAAGTACGCCGCGACGGCCACAAGGCCCACGACGACGGCCACCACCACCAATTTCATCAGCATGCCAGACTTTGGCTTGCTGTAATAGTCGGTAGCAAAATCATCAAATCCGCCGCGCGCAGCGGCGCTTCCGCGTGCGCCGCCGCTCTTGTAGGCGTCCCCTAGCGTGGATGGACCACCCATTGTGTCGGTAAAGCTGGGCACACCGCCGGCCGTGTCGGTCTGGTCGTTGCTGTCGTAGTTGTTGTCGTCACCCATGATTCGCGGATTGGCTGCTGGGGAGTGGGGTGTGATACAAATGCCGCCTGCAACAAGGCGGGGAGCACACCGAGTGTGGTTTGTTTCAGGGGGGCTGCACCCGTGCAAAGCCCACGCCCAAGAGAGACCGGTGACCGACTGTCAGAGGGGCGCGCAGCCCGCCTTTGCGCCGCTTTGCGCCGCTTTGCGCCGCTTTGCGCCGCTTTGCGCCGCTTTGCGCTGCTGCCGACATCAGCATGCACATCCTTTTCATTTGCGCGGCCGCGCCGCACACCAAATCGGGCTACGGGCTGCAAGGGGCCACCATTGCACGCGCGCTGCTGGCGGCGGGCCACACTCTAACCGTGTACGCGCACAACCTGTTGCAGTTGCGCGAGGTGTGGGGCTTGCGGCCGCAGCCGCTAGCAGTGTTTGGCATGGGTCCAAACGCACCGCTGTCGGCGTGGGCGGCGGCGCAGCCTGACGCACCCGCCTGGTTCCACCGCGTTACGTGGCTGGGACTGTGGGATTGGGCGCCATTCCCGCACACCATTTTTACGGAAGACGTCAACGCCGCCCTCGCCGCCGCGCGCGCCGACGCGCTGCTGACACTCATGGACTACTTCCCGATGCAGCCCGGCCCACTGCACGTGCCAGTGCTGGCGCTGCAGCCGCTGCATTTTTTGCCGCTGGAGACGGCCACGCGCATCCCGCTGGCAAGCGTCGACGTGTGCCTCGGGCTCAGCGGGCACGGCGTGGGCGTCATGCGCCGTGCGTTCGGCCCTGCCAAGCGCTACGGGCTGGTGCACCATTCACGGCCCTTGCGCACCGTCTTTACGCCGCTGCCTGGCGCCGCCGACCCCAGCCCAGCAGGATGCGCAACGGCCGCCGCCGCGAAAGCCGCTGTGCGCACAGCGCTGGGCTGGCCTCTCGACGCCTTTGTGGTGATGCTGGCCGGATCCAACTTGGAGCTGTCCAAACGCAAAAAGTTCGACAAGCAGCTGCAAGCCGCAGTGGCATTCATGCACGACTGCGACGCTGCCGCCGCTGCAGATGGCGTGCCGAGGCCAACCTTCCTGTACATCCACTCGGAGGCCGTCTCGGACGCCGTTGATTTTGGCGCGCTGCTGGAGCTGCTGGGCGAGTGGCCGGATAGACCGCAAACAGCGACGATTCAGCACGACACGCGCGGCCGTCCCGTGTTCAAGCACGCGCGTACACACATTGCAAACCCAGGGGAACCAGTGCGCGGCGGCGGCCGCGGGCAAGGCACGGGCACCCGCGTCCTTCCAAGGTGGGAGATTTGCGCGCCGGGAGCCTTTACCGTCATGCCCGACGCGGCGGTGGCAGATCGACTGCGCGCTGCTGATGTGCTTCTGCATGCCACCGGTACCGAGGGCTGCGGCGTTATGCTGCTCGAGGCGGGCGGTACGGGCACGCCCGCCATCGCCACCGCCTCCACCGCCATGCCCGAGATGCTGTCGTGGGGCGTCCTGGTGCCCGCCGCCGCGCTGGATTTTCATGGCGCGTGGGGCGCGAGCATGGTGGAGCCGTCCGTGCCTGCCATTGTGGCGGCGTTGCACCGGCTGCACAGGCTGCGACCCGCCGCCCGCGCGCACGCCGTAGCAGCGGCACTGCCACGCGCCGTCGCGCGTTTTGATGATGCCACCGCCATGTCGGCGTGGCCAGTGGAACTGGCGCGCCACGCCGACGTGCTGTCCCCGCTGGCCGCTGCTGCTGCTGCTGGCGCTGCAGAGGCGGACGCGTGGTGGGCGGCGTTGACGCTGCGCCTGTGCCCCCCGCCCGCCATGCCCGGGGCAAACACAGAGTCCGGGGCGGCCGAAGACCAACAACGTCGACGGCGCATGCCTTGGCCACTGCCGCCGCCGAACGTCATGCCAACGCGGTGGATGCAGCTGGTGATGTTTTCCCGCATGCGCGGCTGGCGCGCACGCATCGCCGACGCGGTGCGCCTGCAAACGACGCTGGCGGTAGCGGTGGCGGCGGCCGCCGCGCGCGCCGCCTGGCTGCGTGGTGTCCTCACGGGGCTGGATGCAGGCACGGCGCTTTATCGGGCGAACACGGACGTTGGTGCCGCCGCTGCCGCCAGTGACCGCCCGTACACCCCCTGCAGCACGCGCTCCTGAATGGCAGCGTACCGTGCGACGGCGGCATCCATCGTGAAGACGCTGGCGTCGCGGCGCGTGTCCTCGTACTTGTTTTTGGAGTACTCGCGGATCAGATCGCGGATCTCGCCAAACCCGCTACGCACTGCTGCGGGCGCGTGCGGCAGAGCCACCTGCAGCCGAATGATGGCGTCTAGAAGCGGCCCCAGCAGGTCCACCTGCATCCGCACATGCGTGGTGCCGTCCACGCGCAGGCGGCGCTGCCGGAGCAGGGCCAGGTGGCCCGCGACCGCCGCGGCTGTGCGCAGCACGTCCGCGAACCGCGCCGGCGAGTAGATTTCGTACATGTGCAGCCCCTCCAGCAGCTCCAGCAGCTTGATGTCGTGTGCCAGACAGGTGGCCGCCTGTGCGCGCTCCGCAGGCAGCAGCGTGCGCAGCAGCGGCTTGCCAGCAAGAATGGGTGCCAGCACAACTGGGCGTGTGGCGCACGCCTGTGTGCGTTCCATGACACCACGGCCCGCCAGCCACAGGCCACCCGCCGCTGCGCCCACCACGAGCGTCGCTGGCAGGTTGCGCACCACGCTCTGGAAAATGTCGCCGAGCGCGCCGCCGCTACCGCCGCCGCTACCGCCGCCGCTACCGCCGCCGCTACCGCCACCTCCACGGTTCGTTGGTGCCACCACCACCTTCATGTTTGTGGCGCCTGGTTCCACAAGCAAGAAACTCACGAGTGTGTGGGGATGGGTGCAGCGGGCGCGTCAATGCCACAATGTCGCAACCCGGCACCCTCGCGAGCCGAGAAAATGAGTGCGAGCCCAAGAGACAATGCGCTTCCTCCAGTCCTCGTGCTCGAGCGCGAGCCGGCGGACACTGTGGGCGTGGGTTTCCGATCCGTGCACGCCAGCGTGGTGCCCATTGCCATCGAGCCCGAGTTTGGCGCCGCGTATGCGCTGCTCACGTGCGGCGCAGACGAGTGGATTGAGGGCTCCGCTCGGTGGTCCGCTATTGGCGGCCGCGTGCTGGCGTGGGAAGCGGCAGAGGAGGCGGTGGCGAGAGAGCTGGAAGAGGAAGGATGCGGCGCGCTGCAGGCGCCGCACCTGCACGCGGACCTGCTTGCGGGGCGCTTCATCCTGCGCACAGACAAGCTGCATCCGCTGCCGCTCCCGCCAACGCAGCACGAGCGGCTGCACACGCCACACCCGTTGTATCCGCTGGAGGCGGAGGATGACGCGGACGCGGTCGCAAAGACGGAGACGCCTGTGGAGGCCTCTACGCAGTTCTGGATCCAGCTGCCCTGGGACCCCGACCTGCCGTCGCGCTTCCTGCACGCGCGCGGCATGCTGGCGGCGCTAGACAAGGCAGCAACCAGCGGCCGCGCCACCCTCGCCCCCGAGCAGGTGGAGATGCTGTACCCGTCTGACCTGGCCGTGCGTCACGCCCGGCACACGTGGCTGCGACACCACCGAGGCGTCCGCTTGCGCCGAATGGAGCTGCCGACACACGCGGTCGTGCGGGCACTGACGGAGGCTTGGGGCCAGCCTGCTGGCGGCCGGCTGCTTGTCCTTCCTCAGACGCCTGCTGCCGCGGATGCGGATGCTGCTGCTGCTCCCGCCGCGCACGGCACGCGCTCTTGGAGTGGCCCGGCGTTCGCGCGGCGCACGTGGCGCGCGGCGGGGGCAGCGCCGGCAACGAGCGAAAGCGGCGGTACCACAGAACAGGTGGAGAGCAGCAAAAGTTGCGCCGGTGCGGATGCGGTACCCACGGAGCCAGTGTGGGTGGTGGAGGGCGTCACGCCGGGGTGGCTGGACAAGAGCAGCCTGCGGTGGGTGTCGATTTCGGACCTGTGGGACGCTGTGCGGTTCGGGGCCATCCCTGACCGCGCCACTGGGCGTCTGCAGGCGATGCACACAGACTTGCTGCGGCAGCTGCAGGCAGCGCTGCCGCTGCTGGCCCGCCGCTGGCCCGCTGTATTTGGTCGCGCCTGACTTCATTGCATTGAATCTGTCAAAACCCGTAGCGGCTAAGTGCTTGTAGGCGCGTGCGGCCAAACTGGCGTCAATCGCTTTGGACAAATACTGCGTCATTGTATTGTTGGCCAAAGTGTGAAAAGTGTAAACCAAAGTCCATTCAGCACTTAAATTTATGTGGAGGCTGTTTTCGAAAAAATGTCAAGTGACATGACTCAGTAGGCTGGTAGGCCAACGCGCGTAACGGTAAAGCACACGACAGCGGTGACCAAAATCGCGTATTCCCATTTCTTCTGCAGCTCTCTCGAAGCACTTTACTGCTCCGTGCTGCCCTGCGCATTGCGAGCCGCCTCAGTCGTGTGTGTTGTTTTTTTCTAATTTTCTGCAAATCGCCAGACCCTGGATACCATTTGCGGTTGTCCGATTTCTGCCTGTTTGAAACGCGGTCCACTTGTGCATCTTCCTTTCGAGCCATGTCTTTGGCTCCTGAATTTGTTTCTGCTGCCGCGCATTCAGCGCCTGGCGGTTTACCGGCAGCGGCGCCGCCCTTTTCGGTGCGCGCCACCCGCAGCCGTGGCCTGGTCAACCGCCTTGGGACCGAGTTCTTCCCCACCGCCCGAGCCATCGATGCGCTCCGATTGCCGACGATCGGCAACGGAAACGAAGTCCGTCTCTCGTCTCTGCCCGCCCTTGGGAACGCTCTGTACGTGACCCGCGGCACAGCCGCAGGGCAGGTCGTCGCCTTCTACGACGCCAGCGGCATCATTAGCCACGACGAGGCGCGCGCTCTGCCGCCATCGATGCGGACGCACCTGCGCACCACATTCCACGACAGTGTCATGGTTGGCCTGCGTGTGCCCGAGCACGGCCGCGGTGGCGGCTCGTTCGCCAATCACTCGGCCGCACCCAATGCCAAGTACAGCCCTTTCATTGAGCCTGGCGGCGTGCGCCGGGGCATTGTGCTTGTGGCGCGGTGCGACCTGCCCGCTGGCTCCGAGATCTGGGTCTCGTACGGAAACGGCTACTTCGGACCCCAGATCGCCGGCCCAATGATTGGCGCAGTTCTTGGTCCGGCAGACGGCGCGGGTGCTGCAAGTGTGGACGCTGCTGCTGCTGCTGCTGGCGGCGACTGTGTTGACGCTGGCGTGGAAGCTGGCGCCGTGGAGGATACGGGCACGGCACCGGCGGCAGAGGAGACGGACACCGCCGCTGCAGCAGGACAGAGGCGCAAGCGCTCGCGCAGCAGCGTGCGTGACGGTGGTAACGACGACTCGGACTCTGTTCGCATCTCTAGCCGGAGCAGCGCCGACGCCTTCAGCGAGCGCGACGACAATGGCAACACCAGCGGCAACCACACGGCCGAGATGGCATCTGCAGCGCGAGCCCTGCATGTGCGACGACGCCGTGACAGTCATGACGACCAGACCGGCGACCTTGCCGAGGCAGCTGCACACGAGGTGCACGTGGCCGCTGCTGAATCAGATGTGGCAGCAGACGACGCGGTGGATGCTGCCATAGCCCATCGATGCGCTGGCTTTGCGCTCTTTTGTTCCACGCGAGCCGACCGCCCTGCACCGTACTTGAACAAGCTGTGGAAGCAGCAGGCGTCTGAGAAGAAGCAGCGGTACATTGATCGTGCAGCAGCCGCTGCTTTTGCCGCTGCCGCTGCCTTTCCTCCCGCCGCCGCCGCCATGGAGCCTGCGGTGGAGCCTGCGGTGGAGCCTGCTGCGGTGGAGCCTGCCGTGGAGCCTGCTGCGGTGGAGCCTGCCGTGGAGGGTGCATCGCATCCTCCTCTTGCTGCCGGCGCGGCCATGGCGCTCGACGATGTCGTGCAAGGACCAGTGCACGAGGCGCGGGCCGCGTCCCCGCCACGAGCAGCAACACTCCGTTCCTCGCTACTTGCCTCACAGGCGCCGTTCATGTCGGCGTCTCCGCCGTCCAGGGATGGTGGTGCGGCCGCCGGGTGTGGACAGAGGGGGAGTGGAGCCAAGGCCGTGAGCTCCTATCTGTTCTCGTCAGAGTTCAGCATGTGCGCGGATGACGTTGTGGTGCCGCCAGCCTCCAGTCGCAGTTGCGGCAGCGCGGAGGCGGGCGCTGTGGCAGCCAAGCGCCTCGTTGGCGGCGTCATCTGCGCCCACCTGCGCGCGCTGGCGTACATGCAGGCGTGTTTGCCCGTGTGGTCTCTGGACGAGTTGGAGGACGACGTCAACGTCTTCTTCGCCGGCGGCGAAGCCCTCGCCGCCGTCCGCGAGGTGCGGGAATCGCTGCGCACGCTCGGCGCGCTGGCAGCAGACGTGGACGCGGGGCTCCCCGCGCTTGTGCACGAGCGCGTCACTGCCGCCGAGCGCCGGCTCAGGGCACTGCTACCGCGGGACGGACTCGCCGTGTTTGCCGTGCCGTCGTCGTTCCCGGCTGCTGCCGCCGCAGGTGCCACGTCGGTGCAGTCTCCCAAGACCACGGCTTGCTCATTTGCGGCGGCGACGGCTCAGGAGCGCGCCAAATACTGCAACGACAATGACGAGTAGCAGAACTGCGCCGCCAGCAAGGGCGAGCGTGATTGGGTCTGCCCAGACCGCATGGTTGTCTGCGTCGCCGTGGGTGTGCCTGCCTGCATCGTGAGAGTGCTTGCCGGTGCCCGCACCGTTGTGGTGATGGGCCTGCGTGTGCGTGAGCGTGACACCGCGCGCGGGAGGCGTCGTCTGCGCCGCTGTGGAGGCCGGTGGCGTTGTTGCTGGAGGCGCTTGCCCGGCGGCCACGCGCGCCACAGCCGCGGCATAATTCAAATGCCTGTTTGCAATGTCACGCGCGCGCGCGTCAATTGAGACCTGCCAGTCGGGAACGGGGGACGGCGGGCGTGGCCTCTCCACGCTGTATCCGTGAAACGGTGCAGACCGGTCCAAGATGGTGGCGGACCCTGCAGGGGCAGTGGCATCCTTCACGTACTGCACCTGCGCCAGGGGGTGCAGTGCCACGACGCCGCCGCTGCGCCCTGCTGGGGCACCGTTCAGACGTGTCCCTCTCGGTCCCGAGGCATGCTGCAGGTCCACGATTCCGCGCTTGATGGCAAGCTCCTCCTGCAAGATGGACCGGATCTCCTCCTGCGCCGCGCGCCAACGCGCCGCCTTGCGCGTATCACGTGCATCCTTGCCCGTGTTGCCACGCGGCTCCATCCAGTTGTCGGGCAACCCGTCGCCCGTCATTACACTGCCTGCCACGCGCTGCGATGCCATCGTGAATTGCGCGCGCCCCGCGTTTGTATGGTGCCTGTGCTCTGCAGCTGTTTCAGACAACACAGCAGCAGGGGTGCAGCGTGTTTTGTGTTGTGCGCCTCTGCGTCACTGCGTCGCTGCGCATGCCACCGTCGAAGTGGATTCCGTGGATTGCCGCCGTGGCTGTGGTGGTGATGTTGGTGTTGGCCGTGGCTGGCGCGGTGGCCGCGCTCGGTCGTGGCGAGAAGGCGTTGGAGGCGGCGCGGCGCGCGGCCGCGGCAGAGGCAGCCGCCCACCTCGTGGCATGGGGCATTCCCGTGATTCACCGGGATGGACGGTCGGGGCCGCCAAGCGCACACGCCCCGATGATGCTGGTGCCGGCATAAGCTCTGCTGCCGACGCGTCGTATGCCGAGGAGGACGAGGAGGCAGAGGACGATGACGTGGCGGAGGAGGCGGCGTCCATGGCAAGGTGGCTCGGTGTGCCAGTCTCAGCCATTCCCACTCGCCCTCCGCCCGCCAAACGCGCGTGTCGTGACGACACCCCGGTCTCCAACGAGAGCGATCCTGTCTCTGGCGCAGAACCTGGGACACTGGAGGCACAGATGGATGCGCTCGTGCGTACCAGCCGCGGTTTCCCACTGGCTGGCGCCTCCTGGAGACCTGGCGTCCGCAGCGTGCACCACATTGACGGCCGCAAAGGCCGCCCGCGCAGCGTCCTGTCGTGCGTGTACTGGGTGCCGCTGGAGCCTGACGAGTGCCTACCAAACAGTGGGACACGGCCGCTGACGCCTGTCACTTTTCCAGTCTCACGTGCCGCGCCAAGCGCCTTACCAAGCGCCTTACCAAGCGCCTTACCAAGCGCCTTACCAAGCGCCTTGCCAAGCGCCTTGCCAAGCGCCGTGACACGCTCCGTGCCACGCTCCGTGCCACTCTGGCTATCGGCGCTGCACTTTGAGTCCAAGCCATCACGTAACCCGCTGGCCAAGCCCACCGTATACGACCTCTGGTACACGGACCCCAGCATGCCAGGGTTTGTGGGCTTGCCGCGCGTGGCTGGACTGAGCGCATTTGGCACGCCAGCCAAGGATGCACGCCTGGAGGGCCTGCCGATGCGCCCCGAGGCCATCTTCAATCCCGCGGGCGTCCCGTTCAAGCCGCAGCAGGTCATCGGACTGGAGCGCATCCGCAGTGGCTGGGCCGAGTGGGGTTCCGCCTTCGTCAAATTCGACTGCGGAGAGGGCAAGACGATGATGGCACTCGCAGCGGCGGTGGGCGCTGGGCGCGTAACAGCCATCCTCTGCGACAATGACGCCCGCGTGACCCAGTGGCGCGACGCCATCCTGGGCAACGCTTCGCTCGGCGTGCGCGGGTGGGTGCCCGGCGCGCGTGTGGGCGAGTTGCACGCCACGTCCTACGCCGACGCGCAGGCGGCACGCGCCGGCACCAAGGCGCGCGCCAAGTGCGACGTGGAGGGCGCCGACATCTGGCTCGTGTCGCTCAAAAGCCTCGTGCACCCGTCGTGCGACTGGCCAGCCGACCTGCTGGCGCGCGTCGGCACGCTCATCGTTGACGAGGCGCACAAGTACACCTCCGCAACGCACGTGCACGCCACGTCGCGCTTTCGCGCGGCACGCGTACTGGGCATGACCGCCACGCCAAACCTGGCGTCAGGCCTGGACCCCACGCTGTACTTGACACAGGGCCCGCTGGTGGCTGCCTATCAGCGGCTGCCGCACATCACAGGGGTGTGGGGTGCCCTGCGTGTGCTGCAAGTGCGTTCGCGCGGCTGCTGGGGCTACACTCCCGTGTACCTCCGGACGGCAGAGGACGCGGCGGCGGCGGTGGCGTCGGCGGCGGCGGCCGGCACGCCCGTGTCGGCGCGGTCACCCGATGACGTCTCGGACGAGCTGACGTGGCGCGCTATGGAGCGCCTGCCAGAGCGCGTGGCGCTGGTGGTGGACACAGTGCGCCGCCTTGTGGCGTCACTGTGCGAGGACCGCTGGCAGGTCATGGTGTTTACGCACCTGGTGTCGCAGGTAGAGCGAATTGCGGCCCAGCTGCGCACGTTCTTGCCGGAGCCCGGCCGCGTGGTGGACGTGCACGGGAAGCAGTCGCCCGCCGACCGCGCCGCCGCCGAGTTTGCGTGCAAGCAGCCTGCCTGCCTGGTGCAGGTCACGACGTACGCGCTGCGCACGGAAGGGTGGGACCACGACAAGGTGGTGGCCCTCGTCAAGGACATGCCGGCCCGAACAGTCAATGCCGCACAGCAGTGTACGGGACGGACGGAGCGCAAGGCGGACGGCAAGCCTCCACCGCTGGTGGTTGTGCTGGTAGACGACGAGATGCCCAAGGCCGTGCGCGCCGCCGAGTCGCAGCACCGCGGCTACTACACGGAGCGCGGCTTTACGGTGGTGACGATATCCGCCAACGACTTTCGCGCGTGCCTAGGTACCGGCGAAAACTGTGACCTTGTGGAGCAGGTGGCGACGATGGCGGGGGCCATTGTGCATTGATTGGCGGCTGCAAACGTAAGTGCATACCCGTCTGCCCACTTTTGAAACACGCACGCACACTGAGTACCTAGGACACACTCGGTGCAAACATTCGGACACACCGCTGTAGGGGGTGGATGCCGGCCTTGATCCACCCCGAGCCCCGCTTGTGCTCAGGCTCGACGGTACTGCCTCCGTCGAGCGCCTCGGTGATCATTCCACCAGGCAGCATCAGCGAATCTGTGGCAAAGTCGGGCAGCTGCACGTGCCAGTACGTCATGGGTAGCCCGAGATTTGCCGTGCAGACGCGGGCAGTCCAGCTGCGCACCTCTGGATCAGCAGCGTCCACGGTGCTGCCTGCAGTGTACGATCCCAAGGGCACGGCGGGGAATACGCTGTTTTCGCTCATGCCGTGCCCGCAGCCAGCATGCGCTGCAGCAGCGGCGGTCGTGGCATTGTCCCTGGTGGAGGAAGCAACAGCTGTGGTCGAGACGAGCCGCCCAAGGAGAGGTGAAGCGGCAAGTGCCACGTGCGGTACTCGGCCGCCCATGCCGGGCACTCCAACAAGTGCAGCGTTAGTGTTGCGACCTCTGGTGGCAACGTCGCTCGCCGCACGGCCACCGACTCGACGTGTGGCACGCCCAGCGGCGCTGCCACCACTGTGCACCACTCATATCGCAAGGAAGCCGATGTACACGTAGGCGTCGCCCAAAGGAGCTCGTCTTGCGGAACCCGCGTTGGCGGTTGCGGTCGGGGCATCACAGGGGATGCATTGGATTGCAGTGGGGCTGGTACATGCCGTGCAGGAGGCTGTACCACGCGCGTTAGAATCGACAGGGGCAGCACCTCCTCGACGCCGTCCACGCGCCGCTCCAGCACGGTCGTCAAGAAGCACAGGCCACCGAACAGGCGCGCTGGGCGCACAAAAAGCGCGAGAGTCCACATACGGGTGTCTGCGTCCCACAGCCACGCGCTGCGCGGGGTGAACCGTACCTCGGTACGTGTTGTTGCCTGCGCGTGGTTCATTTGCAGCACGAGGCCTGCGTCCTCGCGCAGTGTGAGTACCGGTTCCGCGCCGGACCCCACAATCCCCACTGCCATTCCGCGCACCATGATGCTGTGTTCGCTCCTGCCGCCGCAGCTGGTACTGCCGCTGGTACTGCCGCTGGTACTGCCGCTGGCAATGCTGCGTGACCTCGGGATTCCGCTGGCGCTTCCGCTGGCGATTCCGCTGGCACTTCCACTGGATTTGCCGCCGGCGCTTCCGCTGGCAGCAGTGTCTGTTGGTGCGCTGCAGATGCAGGTGATGCACGTCGGCGGGCGCACCGTCGCCGCCGCCTCGCGCACCCTTGCAAGCCATGACGCAGTGACTGCGCGGTCTGCAGCTGCGGGGCCGCCGCGCAGCAGCATGGCAGCGGCCGTCTCACGGCGCGTGGCCAGCTGCGGCCACACCCGCATCTCCATCATGTGCCCGCCGAGAAGCACCACAGGCAGCGGAAGCACGACGGGGGGCACTACTGCATAACCGCTCATTAGCGCCGCCGCGCTGCGCACGTGACAAAGGGCCGCGACCACTGCCTGCGCGCGCGGACCGGCGCCGCCCACCACCGGCAGGACGGCAACGCCACCGCCCTCGCGCCGCTGCAGCAGCAGCGTGCACGGCAGCTCGTCGTCTTCGCGCGCGGCCGCAGCCTCCGTTGGTGGTGATGCGACGGCGGCGCGATCGACAATGTGCACCAGCAGCGCCACGCCCAGGTGCGCAGGCGGCTGCGCGGGCAGCGCGCTTGTCAGCATCACGCACGCCTCCACCGGATCCAACGCGCCCACCGTCAGCAGCGGCCACGGCGGCTGCACGCACGCCTCCTCCGATGTGAATGCAGCCAGCGCACCCCATGGAGCCACCACCGCCGCCCGTGCCGCCCGCGCCGCCAGCCGCGACGCCAGCCGTGCCGCCCGCCGTGCCGCCCGCCTGTCCTTGTGCTGCGGCATCGGGATCAATAAACCCACGTGAAACGGAAAAATGAGTTCGCCGCAACACATTCTTGCATGGCGGGCAACGCGGCCGCTTGGCTCAGGAACAAGTGGCACCGTGTGTGCCGCGGACGTGTGGTCTGTCACCAGCGCTGGTGCAGTGGTGTGCGCGCCAGCCGCTGTCAAGACGCTGCTGCCGGCACGCAAGGAGGCTGGTGGCTCTGTCGTGCCGGCGCGCCACGGAGAGGTGTTGACGCCTGCGGCCGCAGCAGAGATTGTCCCGCACACTGCAATCCCACCGCACCCATTCCTGGCGCAGGCCACTGCTGTCGTGCGCCGCGGAAGCCGGACGCACGTTCTCTTTCCGCTGGCGGCGGGGGACCTCTTTGGCGTGCTTGGCCGGCACGTGGATGTGCCGCCGCCGGCGATGTGGCGGGCTTGGTGCTGGCAGCTTCTGTCGGCCCTGGCACACCTTCACGGGCACGGCTTCTGGCACCGCGACATCAAGATGGAGAATACGCTGATCAGCGCCGATGGTGACGCGTGGCTGGCGGACCTGGGCCTCGTGCGTGCCGAGACACTGCCGCAGCTCGGAGCTGACCCCTTAAGCGAGGGAGCCGCGACCGCGCATGTGGGCTCACTGTTAACGCGTGCTTGGGAGTTGCTGGCACCGCCGCAACCAGGGGAATGCCCAACCGCTGACGGCACACGACGGCAGTATACTGCTGCTGTTGATGTGTGGTCCATGGGTGTCGTGCTGTGTGCCCTCGCGTCGGGCGGTTACCACGCACCCTTCGACGATGACGCCGGCGGGCGCGCACTATTTGACTCGGCACCCACGTCTGCAAAAATTGTCGACCTGCTTCTGGCGGGGCATGCAAACCCTGAGCCCGCAGCGCGTGAAGTCCTTGAAGGCATGCTGACGCGTGACCCTGACGCGCGATGGTCTGCACGTGCTGCGCTGGACAGCGAGTGGCTGGCGGGCATGACTGCCGCCGAGGCGCGCGCCGCAATTGCCGCACATGCAGCCTGGTGGCAACCGCCACCGCCGAAACTGCAGCTGCGGCCTGCACGGACCGTGCGTGCGCCGCCTACACGCGGCCGCCTGCCGCCCGCGGCGACTCTGTGGATGCGAAACACAGCGGAACCGATGCCTCCCGAGACGCCTCAAGAGACACCTCAAGAGACGCAAAACAAAGCGGAACCATCGGCACGACCTGTTGCTGGGCGCACGTGGCTGCGCATGTGGGCGGGCGCGCTGCGTGCGGAGGTGGACCTGCCCATGGCCTGCGCGTGGGACGCGATTCAGTTGGCAGCCACGGCGCGCGCGGCGACGGCGTTGGACGCCGTCGCCGCCTTCCAGTTGTGCTCGAAACTTTTGACGCTGCGGCCTCTCGAGCCATGCGACGCACGGCGCTGGCTCCACCTGCGTGCCCAGCCGCACGCGCTGCCAGTTGCCGACGTGTTTCGCGCCGAGATAACCACACTGCTGCGCTCTGGCGGCGCGGTGCTGCGTCCGCGTTCGAGCCGTCTAGCGGCGCACCTGGCTGCACACCCTGCGTCCACACGCACGGCCATGCAAGCGTGGGCGGTCCTGGTGGTGGTGGGGACGCCCGCTGCTGCTGCCGACCCAGCGCGCGTGCTTGCTGCCGCCGCAGGATTGCACGCCGCCTTGGCGCCATGGCGGCGTTTGGAGCGCGAACCCGGAAATGACGATGTGGTGGAGACGACTGTTGATGGGGCGTGGTGGGGTGCACGCGCACCGCTGGAGCAAGACGCGCTCCGCGCCGCCCGCAATCCCGCAATTCGCCGCGACTGGGCGGTCATTGTGTCTGCGCTGCACGGTGCGCATTTGTCTCGGCACCGCCACCACCGTAAAAGGCAGCAGGACGCATTTTGCGACGCCGTCGCCGGACAACTGCGACCCGTGCTGGACTGGTTGTGTGACGCGTGTCCAGCCCAGTCGGCACCCACATTGACCACTGCGCGAGACATGGATCGGGAGCCGGACTGTCCGTTGGCATCCACAGAGTACGAAGCGTCCCTCTTTCTCGAGTCGGACAGCCTCACGCCGCACCCCGTTTGCGTGCGCATCATCACGCGATCCGGCGCGCCGACCTCGGCAGCAGTTGTTGTTCGCCCGCCCACGTTTCCTGCGTTGCTTGGCCCTGTCGCCGACGCTGCCTCGCAGCTCGTGTACGCGTGCACGGTGGATTTTGGGGCCGGGAGCATGCAGCTATGGTTTGGCGGCGCGCCTGCCGCAGGCGGGCCTTGGACGTCCGCCTCGTTGCCCACGCCGCTACGCTTCTTGTGCCCAACCACCGCCCTGCTTACAGTGCCAGAGACTGCAGCGGCGGCAGATGCTGGCACGTGGTGGGCGACCGAAGTGGTGCCGGCGCTGCTCGCGCCACGCGGCATCGCAGAGGGTGACGCGTTGCTGGCGGGCGTCGTGCGCCGGCGCGGCAGCAGCGTGGGCCTGTCGTCTGCGGCACGGGCGGCCGACGTCGCCGTGCCGCGTCTGAAGCGCGTGCATGACGCGGAGGAGGACGACGCCGGAAGCACGAGCGGACACAGTAGCGGCAGCGGGGGAGGCGGTAGCAGTCGGAGCGACAGCGTCGACAGCGCCAACAGTGACGGCGAGCTTGAGGACGACGCAGAGGAGCCGGAGGAGGAGGAGGACGATGAGGACGACGACGATGAGGATGACAACGGGGATGGCGGGGGTTCGGATGTTTTCCGCAGCAGCAGCGCTAGGACGTCACGCAAAATCAGCCGCAGCAGCAGCAGCAGGGGCCGCAGCGCTACGGCAGCAGCTCGGCGCGGATCTGGACGCCGCGCTGTCGCTGCCAGGCGCGGCGGTGGCGCTGCCGGGCGCAGTGGTGGCGGTGCTAGTGCTGGGCGTGGAGGAGCTCCTGCAGCTGGTCCGAGCGCAGCAAAAAAACAGCGCTTGGAAGGGACGACCGACGCCTCCACGTCATCCCTTGCCCCGTGGTAACCACTCAAGTGGCTCGTGCCAAACTTTTCGCCGTAAAAGGAGACGTTTCAAATCCTGCACAAAAATGAAACAATCGCAATATCGCGCACGCCCGCAATCACAAGAAAAAACAAACGTGCTTGCTCAAACGGACGAAACGCGGACGGAATGGACCCCACCCCGTGCAACGGTGACAGTGACTGCAGCGGTGGATTGACTGCTTCGTTGAAGACATGCAACGATGGCTATTGCGCGTGCCCGATAAACACGTACATTGACAACTCCAATGCCAACACGGGATGCACGCCATGCCCCGGAACATCCACATCGGACGGCACCGCAGTGCACTGCACGCAGTGCGGCGACACGTCCGGTCCTGGCAATGGCAACCACCAGTGCGTGGACGTGTGCACCTTTGATGGTCCATGCGCGGGTGTGGCTCAGTACTGCGATACGGCAGGCGCGAAATGCGTGTGCCCAGAAGGATTCCACAAGTCGAATGCAGTCTCTGGCTGCACCGCCTGCCCGCCAGACACCGTGAGCGACGGCCTATTGCCCGTCCGTGTGTGCAAACACTGTCCATCAGGCAAGATCCCCAACGGAAACGCGAGCGCATGCATGTGCGCGCCGGGGCAAGACAACACCTCGAAAAGCCCATGCGCGGCGTGCCCCCCAGGTACCGTGAGCGACGGTAGCGGTGGCTGCGAGACGTGCACGGCAGGCACCGTGGCCAATGCGTCGGGCACAGCGTGCGAGTGCGGTCCTGGGCAGCAGGGCACGCCGTATGCGGGTTGTGAGCGCTGCCCATCGGGGTCGGTGAGCCCAGGTGGCGCAGCCTGCGTGGCGTGCCGCCGGCCCACTGTTCCAGACGCCTCCCATGCCATGTGCGTTTCATTTGGCGACGCCAACCCTGCTGCGGCCGCGTGGGGGCTTGCCACGGTGTTGCTAATTGTGGTGGCTGTTGTGGCGGTTGTGGCCTGGACGGCGCGCACGCGGGCCAGGGCATGAAAGCCACATTGAGACAGCCGCGCAGCGAAGCAGCCAGAAAACGGAACACTGGTGCTTGAGACGTCGAGAAAACAAGTTGTTGTTTTTTGAAACCTAAAAGTGACAAATCGTATCGGACCACCAGACAATACACTAACGTTTCACACACTCAACAAAACCTTGCCGCCGCAGTCAAAAGTCACCGCGCCCGCACAACTTTTGCGGGCAGGGAGTTTCAGCTGCATCGCGTTCATTTCAAAAAGGAAGCCACCGCCGCCTCGAAAACAGGCTCCACCGCCGGGTGATTTACACGCAGTCCGCAATGGCTGCGTTTGTCGCTGACAGTGCCGCTGACAGTGCCGCCGACGACGAGGACTTCGCAGACGACGCCGACGATGGATGGGCACTCGGTGGCGCCGGATCTGTTGCGTTTGCGCCAATGGCCTCCGCCTCGTTTGGCGCGGGCTGTAGCATCGTTCGCAGTGGCGGGGCCATTGGCGTCACCAGCGGCGTCGCCGGCGGCGGGGGCAGAGTAGGGGCAAGTGCAAGTGGCGGCGCAGCGGCAGCATCAACGACAGCGCAAAGATTAACAAAGAGCGGCAAAATCAGCAAGGATGCGCGTGGCACGGGGCGCGGAAGGCCAGCTTTGCGTCCCTGGAGCATGCAGTTTGACCCAGTTGCCAAGGGCTTTTACAAAATCTTTCCAAGCTACGCAGACACCGCGGACATGCTGCGGTGGGGGCCCACGCTGGTAGTGTGCAAATCGCTCATCAAGGGCGGGGGAAACGGCGTGTATGCCACAGTGGACATCCCCGCTGGCTCCTACGTGGGCTGGTACCGCGGCGTCGCCCTGGATGGCGCGGAATTCAGAGCCAAGTACCCGCGCGACGACGCCGAGTACGTGCTGGAGCTTTTTACCGATGCCCTGTTCGTAGACGCCGCACCGCTTGGCGTCCGCAACTTTAGCGCCTACATTAACGACTTTCGTGGCAGCAGCAGGTCGCGCAACTGCTTCTTCACACGGAAGGGCGCAGTGCGAACGTTGCGGCACATTGCCGCGGGTGAAGAGCTGTACCTCGATTACGGCGAAGGATACTGGGATGGGAGGCACGAGGACAAGGAGGCCAAGGCAAAGGCTGGAGGCGGGGACAGTGGAAATGCTGGTGGAAAGGCTGGTGGAAAGGCTGGTGGCGGGGCCAGTGGAAGTGCATCAAGCGGCAAGCCGGGAGGCGGTGGTAGGCGCAAGGTGCGCACCATTGCGGACGAGCCAGAGATACAGGGCAAAACCTAAACATGCCACAACAATTCAAGACAAAAGTTATATGACGCCATTTCAAGGTACAGTTACCTTAAGAACCACATCACTGGTCAAACAATTGGACGCCGCATTCCTCAGACGCCACCTACAGACGCCACCACACGCGGCTGGGGCCGCCGTTGCGGAAGCGGTAGATCTGCGGGTACGCCATCTCCACAAGCAGCGTCGCAGGCAGGCAGTTGGGGTCCACCTTCAGGATGATGCTCTGCTGGCCCAGCGTCGCGTTGTCGTATCCGCCCACGGGGGCGTTGGTGGACAGCTTGACCGCCTGCGGGATCACGTACACGTACTCGCCCTCACCCGGCACGCGCGCACAGTGGATGGACGGGTTGACCTCGCGGCCCTCCACGCCGGGGCGGGTGGAGATGTTGGGCGTGTGGCCAAACACCAGCGAGTAGTTGACGATGGGCTCACGCACCACCTGGCGACCATTGATGGTCTGCGCCGGCGCAAAAAAGTCATAATAATTACCGGCATCCGCCTGCGCCTTGGGCAGCAGCTTGACGGCGGCGTACTCGACGACGTGGCCCGCGTTAAAGTTGTACGTGAAGGTGTTATCCGAGTCTACATTGGCGAGGGATACAGTCACAGGCGCGATCGGAAGCACCTCCTTGTAAATCATCTCGGTGGCGCCGAACATCAGCGCAGTGCGCTCGTCCTGGCCCACGTTGGCGCACAGCGACTGCATGCGCACCTTGAGGTCCGTCGGCTGCAGCAGGCGCGGGGCGGACACTGACTTGGCGGCGATCTCGTCGTCCGTGGCCGCGTAGCCGGGGTTGGCGGCGGAGGCGGGGCGCACGTAGTACTGGATGTTGGAGTACAGCGCCTTGGCGCTGGCGGGCACCTGCAGGAGGCCGTTGGGGCCATCCAGCGGGCGCAGGTTCACCTGCAGGCCGGCGCCACCCACGTACACGGCGGACAGCGGGAACGCGTCCGCCGGGTCGCCGGTCCAGTTGTGGCCCAGGCCCGCAAAGTGGAACACATCGCAGCCCGACGCGGCCGCCGCCTGTAGCTTGGACACGTCGGCGTAGTCCAGGATGGCGTCCTTGAGCTGCTGGCCTGCAGGCGTGTGCAGCACGTGCACGTTCCACGCGCGGTCGTCGGTGACATGAGTGAGGATGGCGGCGCCCTTGGAGCACACGAGCGTCGTCTTGGGGCAGAGCGCGATGCCCGCCTTGCGCACGTAGTAGGCGGCGTTGGCGCCGGACAGCAGCACCGAGTTGCCGGAGGCGTCCTGGCCAATGGCCACCACGGCGGGCAGCTTGGCCACGATCGCCGTCTTCCATGCGTAGTCGAGCAGCTGGCCGTAGAGGAACTGCACCTCTGTAGCGCCAGCAACTGCGGACGCAGCGCCACCTGTGGCCTGCGTCACCATGTGCTCGAAGCCGTAGACGGCGAAGGGGCGCCACGTCTTCTGGAAGAAGGAGCCGCCCTGCGGGTCCGCGAAGGGCAGGATGAAGCTGGCCTGCTCATCCGAGCTGGACTCGATAGCCGCCCACGACGTCTGTGCAGAGGCCATTCTGGAGTCTGAGTGGAGCAAGATGGGGAAGAG
>Ga0302270_10000050_pt1 | contig 128526 bp, 84 predicted proteins | sample III_Bog_E2_3_FD_198773 | JGI IMG/M metagenome (GOLD analysis project Ga0302270, IMG submission 198773) | Peat permafrost microbial communities from Stordalen Mire near Abisko, Sweden - III_Bog_E2_3 | ecosystem: Environmental > Terrestrial > Soil > Wetlands > Peat | place: Sweden: Abisko... | reverse complement strand
TGATCGGCGAGATTGGGTCGAGCTTTGGCGCGCAGGCGGTGATTGTGGCGATCGATGCACGGCGCGCGACGAACTCCAGCGATCCGGTGGGCGATGCCGAGGTATTCGTGGCCGGCGGACGCAAGCCGACGGGGCGCAGGGTGATCGACTGGGCGCGCGAGGCGGAAGATCGCGGAGCGGGCGAGATTCTGCTCACGAGCATGAATACGGACGGGATGCGCAACGGGTTCGATTGCGAGCTGACTGCGATGGTGAGCGGCGCGGTACAGATTCCGGTGATCGCCAGCGGCGGTGCGGGGACGGCGCAACATTTTGTGGATGTCTTCGGGCGCGGTAAGGCCGATGCCGCGCTGGCTGCGAGCATCTTTCACTTTGGCGTGACGGATTCGCGCGAGTTGAAGGCGGAGTTGGCGAAGGCCGGCGTGCCGATGAGATTGCCGTGCTGAGGTGCTGCGCGCACGGCGAAGAGCGAGCTTTGCTCGCGGCTTCCGCTGGTCGCAGAGACAAAAGCAGATTCTTCGCTACGCTCAGAATGACAATGATTTGAAAGAGAGATTTGATGCTGATACCTTCGATTGATTTGATGAACGGGCAGATTGTGCAGCTGGTGCAGGGCGAGAAGCTGAAGCTGGCGTTTGACGATTTTGAGTACTGGATCAACCGCTTTGCGAAGTATCCGCTGGTGCAGCTGATTGACCTGGATGCGGCGATGCGGCAGGGTGACAATCGAGCGCTGATTTCGCAGTTTACGTCGCGGCTGCCATGCCAGATCGGCGGCGGGCTGCGCTCGGCGGACGATGCGCAGCGGATGCTGGACCTCGGCGCGAAACGCGTGATCTTCGGCTCCACGCTCTTTGGCGGTGACCATGCAGACGACCGCAAGCGGCATCCGATTGTGAACCTGGATTTTGCAGCGAAGCTGGCTGGGCAGCTCGGCGAAGAGAAGCTGGTCTTCTCAGTGGACACGAAGAATGGCCGCGTGGCGGTGAAGGGCTGGAAGGATTCGGTCGACCTGACGCCGGAGGAAGCGGTGACGTGGCTGGAGCCCTACTGCGAGGCGTTCCTCTACACGCACGTGGATACCGAGGGCACTATGCAGGGCTTCCCGATCAACGCAGCGGCGATCCTGCGAGCTACAACGGCGCGGCAGCTGATTGTGGCGGGCGGCATCCGCTCGCAGGCCGAAGTGGACGAACTGGACGCGATGGGCGTGGATGCGGTGGCCGGTATGGCCGTGTATTCCGGTGCGATGGAAGCGTAAAAACAGTTATCAGTTTTTAGTTGTTAGTTTTCAGGAAAGGCCGGAACATCTCACTGACAACTGACAACTCAACTCCTGCTTCTACTTCAATCCTTGATATCGGTAGATGCTGCATGCCTCATCGCCCGTACTGCCGTATTCGCCGTCGAGCTGGCTGTTGATGATCTGCAGGTCCACGATGGCGTCGAGCGAGGACATGGGGACGGTGCCGCGCCAGAGCTGCTTGAATCCGGCGCGGCCTTTGATGGCGGCCTCGCTCTCGTGATTCACATACAGGATGTCGAGATCGCCTTTGCGGTCCGCGAACTGCGCTTCGATCGTACGCAGAAAGCGGCGCACAACAATGGAGCCGAACGGATTGAACATGTAAACCAGGCAGGGGCCGGGCGGAAAGACGAACTCGGTCGCGTCACCTTCGCTTACGCGCAGGGGCGCGGCCTGCTCGTGTGATGCATTCCAGATGCGGATATTGCGGCGGCAGATGCGGGCGAGATCGGGATTGAGTTCCACGCCGACGACTTCGCGAAATGGAAATTCCGATGCAAGCAGCATGGCGCGGCCTTTGCCGGCGCCGACGTCAATGAAGTTGTAGCTTCCCAGGCGATGCGGCGGAGGCAGCTTGCGCCACTGCGTGATGAAGCGGCGCAGCAGCGAGGGCGCAATGCCGTAGTAGGCGGTGTTGTAGCGGTCGTGATCGTGGCCGGTCTTGAGCTCGACACCCGGCGTGAGACCGCCGGTATCGGTGCCATGCACCACATCAAAGGGATGCTTGGGGAAAGCCGTCTTCTGCTTCGCCATGGTCAGCATCAGCGCCCGCTTGAACCAAAGCCCTTGGCGGCGCGGGCGGTCTCAGTGAGTTCGTCTACTTCCACGATGGGCCATGCGGTGACGGCAGCCATGGGCGATATCTGCGCGATCTTGTCGCCTTTACAGAGGGCGACGGTTGCGTCGGCGTGCTGCAGATGCGCGGCGGTCAGCAGGCCATCGGCATTGTGCGAAGTGTGCAGTGTGACGGCGGGCTGATTGACGTTGATCAGGCAGATGAGCAGTTCGCCGCGATAGCCTGCATCGATGCGTCCGCCCATGTAGGTGATTCCGCGGGCGGCCATGGAGGAGCGGTCGCCGACGATGAAGCCGTAGCCCTCAGGCGCTTCCACGGCAATGCCGGTGCGGACTTTTACGGGGACGCCGGGCGGCAGTGCGGTGTCTTCCAGCGCGTAGAGATCGAATCCGAGATCGGTGCCGGGGTGCGCCACTGTGGGCAGCTTGGCGTCAGGATGCAGGCGCTTTATTTTGAGCATGAGTGTAGTTTATATGGCGAAAACGGGGAGTAGGGAATAGGGAGTAAGGAATAGGCAAGAACAACCAACGGCAGAGGCAAAGCAGATTCTTCCGCTTCGCTACGCTCAAGCGTCAGAATGACAGCGTTGAATTGATGACCGGATTTCTGCCTCAGTGCAGCAAAAAGCGGACGAGACAGGCTCGTCCGCTTGGCGTTGGAATCGGCTGAAGTTAGTCGACGATGTAGTTGCGCTTCACGGCGAGCAGCGAAGCGATGGCGCAGGAGGCGACGCGCGACTCCGGCAGATCGGCGCGGCTGGTCAGGATGATGGGCACCTTGGCGCCGAGCACGATGCCGGCGAGCCGTGCGCCGCCGAGGTACTCCAGTTGCTTGGCGAGCATGTTGCCGGATTCAAGGTCGGGCACGATCAGGATGTCGGCGAGGCCGGCGACCGGCGAATTCAAACCCTTGACCTGAGCTGCGTCGGAGCTGACGGCGGTATCAAAGGCCAGCGGGCCGTCGAGAATGGCGCCGGTGATCTGGCCGCGGTCAGACATCTTGCAGAGCGCAGCGGCGTCCAGCGTGGAGACCATCTTGCAGTTGATGGTTTCCACCGCAGAGAGGATGGCGACGCGCGGCGTTTCAATGCCGAGCTCGTGCGCCAGGTCGATGGCATTCTGCGTGATGGAGACTTTGTCTTCCAGCGTGGGAGCGATGTTGATGGCGGCGTCCGTGATGAGCAGGGTGCGGTTGTAGCGCGGCGCTTCCATCACGAAGACGTGGCTGATGCGGCGCGAGGTGCGCAGGCCGATCTCCTTGGCGACGACGTACTTCATCAGCAGGTCAGTGTGCAGGCTGCCCTTCATCAGAGCGCCGGCGCGGTTGGTTTTGCAGAGCTCGACGGACTTGGCTGCAGCCTCTTCTTCGGTGGCGACCTCGATCAGGCGGTAGGGCTTGATGTTGAGATTCAGGTCCTTGGCGATGGCGGCAATCTCTGTGGCATCGCCCACCAGGATGGGATCGATCAGGCCGGCTTCTGCGGCTTCCACGGCTCCGGCGAGAGAGACGGTGCTGTGCGGCCAGCAGACGGCAACTGGAATGGCGGGATGCTCAGCACGTGTCTTCAGCAGGGAGTGGAGCAGGTAAAAGTGGTTGCTGCCGGCCCCAGACTTCGAAAATTCAAATCCGGGTGTTGTGACGGTCGCGCTCATGTGACATCTCTCCTCAGGCCAAAACGGCTGTATCCCTATGATGTGCTAAAAGCAGGGCAAGTCGATGTGATGCGCGTCACTCTGAGGCGGACGGCGTTCCACGATGTGACATTTGTGCGGTGTGATCGCACAGATTCAATGGCTTGCAGGGCAGAGCCGCAAAGGGCGAATACCGCCCTAATGCAGGCTGTAGGGGACGGCGGGTGGCAGAACGGGGGCAGGCAGCGGCGGCGCGTCCATGGTGACTGCACCCTGCAGGCCGGTTCCATGCACATGATAGGTGCGCAGCAGCGGGCCGCTGAAGCCGGTCACATGAATGTTGCGCAGCGTGACATGGCGCATGTTCGCCAGCGAGATGCCCTGCGCACAGGTGCCGGTGACGTTGCTGAGAGTAAATCCGTCGATGGCGCGGTCAGGATGCACGGCGGTAGCGTCCACCAGCACGGGGCAATCGGTGATCTGGATGTTGGTGAAGGTCAGATTGCGCGCGCTGGGAATGCCTTGCAGGCCGGGGACGGGGTCAGCATCCTGAATGCCGCTGTTCAGCATGTTGATGCGCAGAAAGCCTGCCTGCATGCCGGAGACTTCGAGGCCGTCGGCGGTCAGATCTTCCAGGAACGGGCCGCGGCCGGGACGGCTTTTGATGTAGATGGCGTGCGATTTTGCGGCGGTGAATTTGCAGTTGGTAATGCGCACACGGCGGATGCCGCCGGAGGTCTCACTGCCGATGCCGATACAGGCGAAGATGGAATTCGCGAAGGTGCAGTTGGAGATGTGTACGTCTTCCGTGGGGCGATGCATGGTGAAGCCCTCTTCGCCGCGGCCGGACTTCAGCGAGATGCAGTCGTCGCCCGTGGAGATGTCGCAGCGGTCGATGCGCACGTGTTTGCAGGAGTCCACGTCAATGCCGTCGCCGTTGCCGCCGGTGCTGCGAATGGTGAGATTGCGGATGAAGATGTTTTCGCATTCGGTGGGATGGATGGACCACATGCGATAGTAGCTGGTGGAGAAATCTTCAAGGCGCACGCCGGTGCAGCGGATAGGCTCAATCAGCGCAGGGTGGCGCAGGGGCGATTCCTTGGTGGGGCGGCCGCCGAGCGCGTTGGCGCCGACGATCCTGCCCGCGCCGACGATGCCGATGTTCTGCGCATCGAAGGCGTAGAAGAGGCCGACATGGCCGGGAATCCACTTGCCCTCCCAGCGCACTTCGCTCACAGGATAGTCGGCGGGATTGTCAGAGCCCATGATGATGGCCTCTGCGTCGAGCCGCAGGGTGACGTTGGAACGAAGCTGGATGGAGCCGATGAGATATTTTCCGGCGGGCAACAAAACTTCGCCGCCGCCGAGCACGGCGCAGCGGTCCAGTGCATGTTGAATGGACGCGGTGTCTTTCGCGATGCCGTCGCCGGTTGCGCCGAAGTCACGGACGTTGAGGCGGAGTGCGGGCTTTGCGGGTGGGTGCGGAGCGAGCGCGAGCAGCGGCTTTGCGAAGGGCGCGGCGGCCAGGCCGTAGCTTATTCTGCGCAGAAATCCGCGGCGGGTAGGAAGAGAGCGAGTGAGCGGGAGCGGCATCAGGAGAACCTGCGAAGTGCGGAATCGCGCTAGCGCAACCCTAGTTTTCAAATGCGGCGGTGTCAAGGTTTGAGACGGGCAAAGAAAAGCGGAGCAGCCATTGGCTGCTCCGCTGAAGGTGCTGCAGGAGGTTTAGTGTTTTTGCGGTGGTGCGGCGGGCGGGAAGTCGTTGCAACCTCCAGCCAGCATGCGCAGTGTGCCGCTGTCGTTGAAGAGCAGGCCGTTGAAGCGGATGTTGCTGCCAACGGCGGGAACAGCGGCGGCGGCATTCATCAACTGCGTACTCGCGTTGATGTAGACCACCACGCTGGTTGCTCCGCTCAGTGATGCCAGTGCGGACTGCGTGGGCAGTGTGACGGTTACCACCTCAAAACCGCCGGAGGCTGTGACCGAGGCGACCACACCATCCACGGTTTGCGGAGCCAGCATGACGCTGGCGGCGGTTGCAGCGGTACCGCTGATGCTGGTGGCATCCACTGCGACGTTCTGGCCGGCGATCATCGTGGCTGCGGTGAAGACCGGGGTGAAGGGAAGCGTCGGCAGGGTGTTGGCCTGTGGCGCTAGCCCGAACGTGGTGGTTCCGGTCACGGTGATGGTATAGCTGGTGGCTGTGGCGCTGGAGGTCACGGAAGGACCGGCAGGTTGCCGCACGAGCTGCGTGAAGCTGGTGGCGGGCGAACCGGTGATGGCCGTGACTGGGCCGACCAGCATGTTGGCAGCCTGAGCCGGATGCAGGTGAATCCGCAGCGCCAGCAGCGAGCCGTCCTTCTGCAGGGCGATATCTGCGTCAACCGGCTCACCGGCGGTGAGGGTAGAGAGCGCGGTGAAGCCCTGCAGCACGGTGGCGCTATTGGTCACCAGGGTGAGGTCTTTGCCGTTCGGCGTTTCGATCACGAGATTCGTGCCGCTTACGGAGACGACCTGGCCTACCACATCGTTGATACGGCCATTGCTGCCGTTGGTCGGATTGGCTGCCAGCGTGATCTGGAAGATGTTGAAGGTGGGCGTGACGGTGACCGTTGTGCTGGTTCCGGAGCCGGAGAAGGCGACGGACTGGCCGACCAGCAGATCGAAGCAGATCGGGGCGGAGGTGGCCGTGACGGTGATCGGCGTGGTGAAGGTGACCGTGGTGCTGGCGGCTGCCAGGGTGGCGCTGGTCTTCACCGGCTTGGCCGTAGCCGGGTCCACATAGACCACGACCGGGCTGGCGACGGTGATGGTGGCAGAGACATAGGTGTCCTGCGGAATATTCAGCGGCGGAAGCAAGGGCTCCTGTACGGCGTCAAGGTGAGAGACCTCGACCGGTACGGGCGAGCTGAGCACGGTGGTGGAGGCACCGGAAGCGTCAGTCAAGGTGATGGAATTCACGATGAGCGAGAGCGAGAGCACCTGATCGGCAGGCGCATCCGTGATGAGGGTCTGGGTGGTGGTGGTGGGTGTGTTGGGGTTGATGGTAGCCCCGGTGCCGGCTGCCGTGCTGCTGCAACCATTCAGCGCCAGCCCGGCCATTGCCAGTGCTGCGAAAACTGCTTTGAGAGCGATCCTGTCGTAACGCATACGACCTCCATGTCAGAAGAGGAGACGTGTTCCGGGGAAAGGTTCCGGAATCATGATGCTCCTGCCTGCCGGTGGGGGAGACGGGGAATCCGGCGGTGGGATTACAGCGCGGAAAAGAATTTTCACGAGGGGGCGGCACAGATTTCTAACCGGAAGGGGAAGGGAGGAATCTGCCGCTGTGTCTTTTGCGCCACAATTCACAAAAATTCCGTGAGCGCTATGGTTTGAGCGATATTTTTACCGTTATGTGAGATTTGGCCCGGTTGCTGGTGCTATCTACATGAAAATATGGTGAATAAAATATATGAAAAATATATCTTGACAATTATGTCTTGATTTATTTACTCTGATGACGGTCACAGACTGCTTCAACGGAGGTAATACAGAATGCGTAAACTCATTGCCAGCTTAATCGTCCTGTCCCCGGTCCTTTTGCATGCCCAGGCAAGCAAGGCCGTTGACGTCAACCTTCAAGCTCGCAAGGACGTCCTCAAGATGTTCATGCCTGCTGCTGCCGCACCGGCCGCGAGCCTGACGACCACCACGGCAACCCCTGCCGCCCCCCGCATCAGCACCGGCATCTCGGCGGCCAAGCTGGTTCGCACCCCCACCATCCCCTTCACCGCCGCTGAACTGCGTAATGACGACGATAACCGCGTCGTGGTCCGCATGCTGGTCAACGAGAATGGCATTCCGCAGGAAGCCACGATCGTGAAGTCGCTGAACCCGTTGATGGATGCCCGTGTACTGGCCGCTGTCCGCGAAGCCCGCTTCCGCCCCGCAGTGCTGGATGCGCAGACTGTTGCTGAGCACGTGAACCTGACGTTCGTTTTCCAGCGCTAACCTGCCACTGGCAGTCGGCCCGGGAGCATCCGCGGCCGGCCCGAGCACCCGCCGAAACGGGCGGTGCCACCAGGAGGCAAGCGATATCTTGAAGTCGTTTTGAGATATCCGAGCGCCCTTCTCACAAGCAATAAACCGGCTTGTGAGAAGCAGGGTCTCCGAGAGATCCGCGGCAAAGATCCCCTTCCGTATCCTGACACTTTCACTCGCGCAACCGGGCTATGCGGCCGTGTCTCTGCTCCAGCCGGACGGCATTCCGCTGTTCGTGCCATACTTTGGCCAAGGGTCAATCGTCGCTCCCAGCAAGGCGGCATCCCTGCGAAGTACCCAGGCCAGGAGTGGGAGATGTGCGCTGCCGCAAGCAATCAGAGCCAGCAGAGAATCCAGCTCAGGGTCCGGGGAGTGGTGCAGGGCGTCGGCTTCCGGCCCTATGTCTACCAGCTCGCGCGGGCGCACGGGCTGGCTGGGTTTGTGATGAATTCCAGTGCCGGGGTCTTCCTTGAGATTGAAGGCACAGCGGCAGCTTTAGCGGATTTTGTGCAGGCGCTTCCGGCGCAGGCTCCGCCGCTGGTACAGATCGCGGACATCGCGCAGACTGAGATTGCGGCAAACGGCGAGCGCGAGTTCGTCATTCGCCCCAGTGACGATGCGGGGCCGGTCGCGTTTACCCTGATTCCGCCGGATATCTGCGTGTGTGATGCCTGCCTGGCGGATGTGCATGACCCGGCAAACCGCCGCTTCGGCTATCCGTTTACCAACTGCACCAACTGCGGCCCGCGCTACAGCATCATCCTGGACATTCCATATGACCGTGGCGCCACCACCATGGCCGAGTTTGCCATGTGCGATGCCTGCCGCGCCGAGTATGACGACCCGGCAAACCGGCGATTCCATGCGCAACCCAATGCGTGCCCGGTGTGCGGCCCGCGCATGCGTCTGGCTGTGCCGGAACGCGAGGATGTAACCGATATTGACGCACATGCCGTGCTGAAGCCGGTGGCGGCGATGCTGCGCGCGGGTGGAATCGTAGCGTGGAAGGGGCTGGGCGGTTACCAACTGGCCTGCGATGCGCGCAAACAGAATGCGGTGGAAGAGTTACGCCGGCGCAAGCGCAGGAGCGAGAAGCCGTTTGCGGTCATGGTGGCTTCGGCTGACGATGCGGAGAGTTTTTGTCTGGTTTCGGCCGCGGAGCGCAGGGCGCTGGAGAGCCGCGAGCGGCCCATTGTGCTGCTGCAGCGGCGGGCCAATGCCGCGCTGGCGGCGGGTGTTTCGCCGCGCAATCCCATGACCGGCGTGATGCTGCCATGCACGCCGATGCACGATCTGCTCTTCCGCGTGATGCATCAGGAGGCAACTGAGCCCGTGGCGCTGGTGATGACCAGCGGCAATCTGAGCGAAGAGCCTATCGTGACGGGCGAAGAGGAAGCTGAGCAGCAGCTCGCAGGGATTGCAGACGCCTTCGCGCACCACAACCGCCGCATTCATACGCGCGTGGACGATTCCATTGTGCGCATCTTTGAGGATGAGCCGATGGTGATGCGGCGTGCCCGCGGATATGCTCCGCAGCCGGTATGGCTGGGGCTGGGGGAGGCGGAGGTGCTGGCATTCGGCGCGCAGCAGAAGAGCACCTTCTGCCTGACGAAGGCGGGTTTCGCGCTGCCCAGCCAGCATCTGGGCGATCTGGAAAATTATGAGACCATGCAGTTTTTTGCGCAGACTCTGGAGCGGATGCAGCGTCTGTTTCATGTGTATCCGCAGGTGATTGCGCACGACCTGCATCCGAACTACATGAGCACACAGATGGCGCTGAAGATGGAGACCGCGCGGCGCATTGGCGTGCAGCACCATCACGCGCATATTGCGAGCTGCATGGCGGAACATCATCTGGACGGCAACGTGATCGGACTGGCGTGGGATGGAACCGGCTTCGGGACGGACGGCACGATATGGGGCGGCGAGTTTCTGGCGGCCAGCCTCTCCGGCTTTGAACGCTTCGCGCATCTGCGCAATGTACTGCTTGCGGGCGGGGACGCCGCAGTGCGCGAGCCGTGGCGCGTGGCCAGAAGCTATTTGCGCGATGCGTTTGGTGACGCGATTCCTGAGCACATGGAGCCGCCGCTACCGCAGGAGAAACTGCGCCTGGTGGATACGATGCTGGACCGCGGATTGAATGTGGTGGCGACATCATCGTGCGGGCGGTTGTTTGATGCGGTGGCGTCCTTGATTGGGCTGCGGCACACGGTCAGTTTTGAAGGCCAGGCGGCCATGGAGCTGGAAGCCGTTGCAGCGGAAGAGCTTACCGAGCGCTACGAGTTTTCGATGGAGAGCGGCGCGGTCGATCTGCGGCCGATGGTGCGGCAGATAGTGCAGGATGTGGCTGCGGGACTGGCGCAGCCGAAGATGGCTGCGAAATTTCACAACACATTGGTAGCCGTCGCCAGCGATATTTGCCATCAGATGAAGCAGCGGTATGGCTGGAACAGGGTTTGCCTGAGCGGGGGCTGCTTTCAGAATCTGCGGCTGCTGCGCGGGTGTGTCGAGCGGCTGCGCGGCGAGGGTTTTGAGGTCTTCTACCAGCAGAAAGTTCCGGCCAATGATGGCGGCGTCTCGCTGGGACAAGCGGCCATTGCATGTGAAATCATACGGAAAGAGGGTTAGCACAATGTGCCTGGCGATTCCCGGAAAAGTGATCGAGACGTACTCGAACAGCGGCATGCGGATGGCGCGTGTGCAGTTTGGCGGGGTGGTGCGCGAGGCCTGCCTGGAATATGTGCCGGAGACCAAAGTGGGAGAGTATGTGCTGGTGCATGTCGGCTTCGCCATCAGCACGATTGATGAGCAGGAGGCGCGGCGCACGTATGAGGCGCTGGCGGAACTGGGACAGCTCGACGAACTGGATATTCCGGAAGTGAACGAGCTGAAGCCCGGAGGCTCTGCATGAAGTATATGGATGAGTATCGCGATGGAGGCATTGCCGCGAAGCTGGTGGCAGAGATCAAGCGCGTGCAGACCAAACCGTGGGTGATCATGGAGGTCTGCGGCGGGCAGACGCACTCCATTGTGAAGAACGGAATTGATTATCTGCTGCCGGAAGGCGTGGAGCTGGTGCATGGCCCCGGCTGCCCGGTGTGCGTGACGCCGCTGGAGATGATTGACCGCGCCCATGCGATTGCGCGCCAGCCCAATGTGATCTTCTGCTCGTTTGGCGACATGCTGCGGGTGCCGGGATCGGACGGCGATCTGTTCAGCATCAAGTCGCGCGGCGGCGATGTGCGCGTGGTGTATTCGCCGCTGGATTGCCTGAAGATTGCGCGCGCGAATCCTGATAAGGAAGTCGTGTTCTTCGCCATCGGATTTGAGACAACCGCACCCGCGAATGCGATGCTGGCGTGGCGTGCGCAGCAGGAGGGCCAGACCAATGTGTCGCTGCTGGTCTCGCACGTGCTGGTGCCGCCGGCGATTGAGGCGATTCTTTCTTCGCCGCAGAACCGCGTGCAGGGATTTCTGGGGCCCGGACATGTGTGTGCCGTGGTGGGCTACACGGAGTATGAGCCGCTGAGTGAGCGCTTCCATGTGCCGATTGTGATCTCAGGATTTGAGCCGGTGGACATTCTGGAAGGCGTGCTGATGCTGGTAAAGCAGCTGGAAGAGGGACGCGCCGAGGTGGAGAACCAGTACTCGCGCATCCTCTCGCGCGAGGGCAATGTGCCGGCGCAGCAACTTGTAGAAAAAATATTTGAAGTGGGCGACCGCAAGTGGCGCGGCGTGGGCACAATTCCGCACAGCGGACTGCGCCTGCGCGCGGAGTTTGCCGCGCTGGATGCGGAGCGGCGTTTCAACGTGGCATCCATTGAAACGATGGAGCCGGAGATCTGCATTGCGGGCGAGATTCTGCAGGGCATCAAGAAGCCGCACGATTGCCCGGCGTTTGGAACGCTGTGCGATCCGCAGCATCCGCTGGGCGCGACCATGGTCTCGGCAGAAGGCGCATGTGCGGCCTACTATGCGTATGGACGGCATCTAAAGCCGGCACTGGTGACGATCGGAGGACCGGCGTGAGCACGAGCAAGACACAGGATGAAGAGCAGAAGACAACACCCGCGGTATTTGGCGAGTGCCCGCTGCCGATCTTTGAGCATCCGCAGATCGTGATGGGACATGGCAGCGGCGGAAAGCTCTCCGCCGAGTTGATCGATAAAGTTTTTGTGAGCCAGTTCCGCAATCCAACGCTGGAGCACATGGACGATCAGGCGGCGCTGGAGATAGGCGGCGTCAAACTGGCATTCACGACCGACTCGTTTGTGGTGACGCCGATCTTCTTTCCGGGCGGCGATATCGGCTCGCTCGCAGTGAATGGCACGGTGAACGATCTGGCGATGGGCGGTGCGCGGCCGTTGTATCTTTCGGCAGCATTCATCCTGGAAGAGGGCTTGCCTGCGGAGGAACTGCGGCGCGTGGTGGAATCCATGCGCGCAGCTGCCGACCTGGCGGGCGTGCAGATCGTGACCGGCGACACCAAGGTGGTGAATCGCGGCAAGGGCGACAAGATTTTCATCAACACGACCGGCATCGGCGTGCTGGATCGCCCGGTGCAACTCTCCGCCGACCGCGCCAGGCCGGGGGACAAAATTTTGCTGAGCGGCTACATCGGCGACCACGGCATCACGATTCTTTCGCAGCGCGACAACCTGGAGTTTGAAAGCGCGTTGCAGAGCGATTGCGCCGGGCTGTATGGGCTGGTAACCGCGATGATGGATGCGGCGGGAGAAAATCTTGCCGGCCTGCGCTGCATGCGCGATCCAACGCGCGGCGGTGTGGCGACTACGCTGAATGAGATCGCCGGCCGCTCGCGCATGGGCATGCTGCTGCAGGAAGATGCGATTCCGGTGCGCGATACCGTGCGCGGCGCATGTGAGGTGCTGGGGCTGGATCCGCTGTACGTGGCCAATGAAGGCAAGCTGCTGGCCGTGGTGGCGCCGGAGATCGCAGAGCAGGTACTGGCTGCGATGCGGGCGCATCCGCTGGGGCAGGATAGCAGCCTGATCGGCGGGGTGGTGGAAGACCATGCAGGCATGGTGCTGATGAAGACCGGCGTGGGCGGAACCCGCGTGGTGGATGTCATGTTCGGCGAGCAATTGCCCAGAATCTGTTAGAAGGCCGGTCGCGGTGCGGCGTTCCGCACGGTGCGGTCCTGAAGAAAGTTGCTGCAATGTTATCTCTAATCCGGAACCTGCTCGATGATCGAGCCGAGAACACCCGATCCCGGATTGCCGGCATCTATATCGTTCTGTTCGTCTTCAACGTGAGCGCGTGGCTATGGGCGTTTGTGGCTTTTCGCGAACACCCGGTGCTGCTGGGCACGGCGTTCCTTGCATATAGCCTGGGCCTGCGCCATGCGGTAGATGCCGATCACATTGCCGCAATCGATAACGTCACGCGCAAGCTGATGCAGGAGAATAAACGGCCCGTCGCGGTGGGATTTATGTTCTCCCTGGGGCATTCGACGATTGTGGTGGTCGGGTCCGTTGCCATCGCCGCCACGGCGCGCGCGCTGCAGCATCGCATGGATGCGGTGCGCGACATCGGTGGCCTGGTGGGCACACTGGTCTCATGCTTCTTTCTCTTCGGCATTGCGATTGTGAATCTGGTGGTGCTGCAATCCATCTGCAGCGCGTTCCGGCGAGTGCGGCGGGGAGAGCCGTATGTGGAAGAGGATTTCGATCTGCTGCTGGGCAGCCGCGGATTTCTCTCGCGGCTCTTCCGGCCCATGTTCAACATGATCCGCAGCAGCTGGCATATGTATCCGCTGGGAGTTCTGTTCGGCCTGGGCTTCGATACGGCGACGGAGATTGGCGTGCTGGGAATTTCTGCAGCAGAAGCATCCAAGGGCATCTCGCTGTGGTCTATCCTGGTCTTCCCCGTGCTCTTTGCGGCGGGCATGTGCCTGATTGATACGACGGACAATATCCTGATGCTGGGTGCATACGGATGGGCGTTCATTAAACCCATCCGCAAGCTGTACTACAACATCACGATTACGTTCGTGTCCGTGATCGTTGCGCTGGCGGTGGGCGGCGTGGAAGCGCTGGGGCTGCTGGCGGCACACTTCCATCCCAAAGGCCGCGTGTGGGAGTGGATCGGACGGCTGAACGATAACTTCGGCGTGCTGGGATACTTCATCGTGGGCCTGTTCGTTGCGAGCTGGATCGTCTCCATTGCGATCTATCGCTGGCGCGATTATGACAGCATGGAAGCCGGCGTCTGAAGCGCGGCACATTCGCGAATCTGCTTCATTTTATTGTCATTCCGACCGGAGCGAGACGGTTTCATTCGTCCCGGGACGTGGAGAAACCTGCCGGTTGCAGCTGTTCAGGCAAACAACAGGTCTCTCCGCTCCAGCGCAACCGCGCGCTTCCGGTCGAGATGACAATGCTTGTGTACGTGCGGATCAATATAGCGATTGGCTGCTTCGATCAATAGTGAAAGCGATAACGCAGTTCGCCGGCGATCTGCCGCGGATCGTTGTAGTGAAATCCACCGAAGGTCAGGCTATTGTCGAGCAGCACCCGGCGGTTGGCTGCGTTTAACACGGTGACGGAGACAGACGCGCGCGCGCCGATGCTTCTGCCCACGGAGAGATCGAACGTGGTGTGCTGCGGCAGGTAGGGGTTGGGATAGCGTGGATCGGCGGGCGGCCCGGACGGATCGTATCCTCCGTTGGTGAAGCCGGAGCCGTAGTAAACATTGGTGGACGCGACGATCTTCCACGGCAGTGTTGCATCGAATCCCGTATTCAGCGTGTTGCGCTGATCGTGATCGACCGGCGAATAATCGAAACCTGCATCGCACTGCGGTGACGCGATAGGCGCGCAGATCAGGCCGCCGGTGATGTTGCCGCGCTGCTCGGCAATCTGGTTAGAGTACGCGAGATGAAGCTGAAGCATCCGCCAGAGACGCGGTGAACGCAGCGTAAGCTCCCATGCGCGGACCAGAGCGCCGTCAATCGTAACGGGGAAATAGATGCTGGAGTCGCCTACGTTGGAGTGATCCAGGAAGTTGTTGACGCGGGTCTTGAAAGTATCCGCATCCAGCACCCAGTCGCGATAGGGAATCTTCAGGCCGAACTGATGCTCCTCATCGCGCTCACCGTGCAGCGGGGCGAAGTCCGTGTTGTTGGCGTTGGCGAATTGCACGACTGGCCCGGCGGCGGTGAGCAGCGGCGGTGGCTGGTAGTAGCGACCGTAGAATCCGCGGAAGACCCAGCGGAGATGCGGTACCTGAACTGCGATGCCGAAGCGCGGATCGGTCTGATTCTCAACGAACTGGCCTTTAAAGTGTGTCTCATGCAGCCCCGCGATGAGCGTGAGCCAGCTGAGCGGCTGGTAGTTGTCAGAGATAAATTCTTCCACTACGCCACCGGCGGCAGAATCGGGCAGAGAGAAATCCTGTGATGGCTGCGTGCCATCGTTGAAGAGAGAGCCGAAGAGATAGTTGTCATGCTGGCCGAAGGAGTACATGCCCGCCTGCAGCGTGTGGCGCGCGATCTGCGTGGTGAGATTCGCCTGCACACCCGCGTAAACAGAAGCGCGATGATAGGTGGTGGCGACCGGCGCTTCCGCCGCATCGGCGTAGTCGTAGTTGGCGCGGTTGTAGTGGTAGAAGGGCGACACCTGCAGCACGGTGGAGGTGTTGAACGTGTGCAGCCAGGTGAGTGCGGCCAAGCCGTCAGTCTCGTGCTGCACGTCGCGCAGCTGGCTGGAACCATAAGGCGGGTCGAATTGTTGAGCCTCAGCGTCTGTGGTGCTGGGGTCGTAGGGAATTTGGAAAAAATCATGGCGCAGTTGTGTGACCAGGCGGAACTGATCGCGCGGCGTGCGGTTGTAGAGCAAGGATGCAAAGCCCCCGTAGCCATTGGCCGCATCGTGCAGCGGATGCGAGACCGGCGGGGCCAGACCATAGTCGCTGCGATTACCGTTCAGGCTGGCATAGTAGGCAAACTTGTTTGTGTGATCGCCGAGATTGAGCTGGTCGTTCGTCTGCAGAAAATTGCCCGCGCTCATGACGAGTTCGGCTTCGCGGTTGCGCTCAAAGCCGGTGCGCGGAACAACATTAAAGACTCCGTAAGTGCGATCGCTCACGTCCGCGGTGTAGCTGCCGCGCTGGACTTCGAGATAGTCAATATCTTTCGGATCGATCTGTGCGCCCAGATTGCTGGCAATGTTGGTATTGGGAATCTCAACTCCGTCAATCAGCCAACTCACCTGGTGGCCGCCGCGCATGTGCAGCATGTCGTGCGTCATGTATGCGCCGGGCACGTAGTCAGTAATCATGGCCATGCTGTTGGTGCGGTCCGCGCCCGGGGTGCGGGCAATCTCCAGGCGGCTGATCAACGTGGTTGGCGTAACGGAGTCAGCCGATGCATCTGCTGTCACACTGGCGCTCTGGTGGACGGCGCCGACATGCAGCTGGAAGTGCAACGCAGGCGAAGTATCCGACGCGAGCGTGATGCTCTGCCGCAGATCATCGAAGCCGGCCTCCGTGACAAGGATGCTGTAATCGCCCAGTGGAATTGCGGCGATGGTGAATGTGCCATCCTGCTGCGTGACGGCCTGGCGGGTGAAGGCGGAGTGGAGCGCGCGAAGCTCGACGCTGGCTCCGGCGATGGGCCGGTGCTGCGGATCGTGCACCACGCCGTGAATCTGGCTGAAGATGGAAGCGAAGCTCACTGGCGATATAAGCAAAGAAAATAAAATGGCACAGCAAGAAGACAATTTGCGCACGAGGAAGCAATCCTTTCCGCTGAAGCAGCGGATGGCAAAGAAGCATGGAGACACGCATCTTCACACTGCGCACTACCGGCGCAGAGAGTAAGACGGAAGGAAGAATGAGTTAGAGGATTGCCGGAGGGCCGCGTTTCTGGCGGGCACAAAAGAGGGAGACCCGAGCGCGGGCCAGCGTCTGTGTATGCACAGCGGGATGAGACACCGCCTCTGCAAAGAGCAGCGCGGTGGTGGGAACCAGCAGCTCATGGTGCTGTGCGGCGGTGATGGCGCGCGGATACATGGGGCAGCGCATCGGCAGCGCGTGGAGTTGCGTGCCCGCCATCATGGCCTGCATCATCTCAGCCGACATCATGCAATGGTGCTTGCCATGGCGGCGGCAGCAGACAGGGAGATTCGCATCCGGATCGCGGCTGAGCGCAAGCAGCGGCGCAATCAGCGGAGCACAGAAGAGAAGCAGCAGCGAGATGGCGAGGAAGCGCCGCACCGCTCGAGTATAACATAACTGAGGGTGGCGGCCTGACAAAGTGCTGCCGCCGGATTGAATCAGGCCATGGCAGATGGGGCGGTCTTCTCCGTGGCGAAGCGCAGGGAGTTGTCCAGGCTCTTGTAGAGCGCCGTCACCGCATCCAGCAGCGCAAATATTTCCTCTCGAAGCTGGACCAGCCGGTCGCTGTTTTTTTCCAGCGCGGCAGCGATCACGCGGTCGAAGTTGGCATCAATCAGGCCGGATTGGATGAAGTGTTTGCGGAAGCTCTCGAAGACGGCGCTGTCGCTGTGCGTCTCCACACCGCGCGTGATCAGCAGGGCACGCGCACTGCAGAGCGTGATGGTGTAGAGCGCCTGATCCGTCTGTCCCGGATTACTCTCCACCGCTGTGCACAGCTGCTGCGCCTGCTTCAGATCCACATCAATCAGATCGAAGAGACCGGCGGCGCACTCGCCCAGACCCTTGCCTGCGAGCGAAAAGAGCTCCTTCGCGCCCCAGTCCATATAGTACGAGCTGTCTTCTTCCATCGAAGGGATCTCGCGATACTTGTCAGCGAGCGTGCGAATGTCGGTGAGTCCTTCGCCGTCAATGTAGGCAGCGAAGGAGCTAAAGCGATCTTTCTTTTGCAGCCACATGGCCAGCACGTCATGCACGAATTCCGGGAGATCGTGTGCGTTGACGCGGACGGTCGGTTGCGCCAGCCGCGCGCTGTCGCCGCCGATGCGTGCGCCTGCAACCACATTGTAGGCGGGGAACATATGCTCTCCGTGGCGGCCCACGTTGCCGAAGAAGCCGAGATCAGCAAGCATGTGCTGGCCGCAGGTGTTCGGGCAGCCGGAGAGATTCAGATGGAAGTCCGGCAGCGCGTCGAGATCGAGTGCGGAGTTGTGCAGCCGCTCTGCCGTGGCGACGAGCGCTCCTTTGGGCAGGCAGATACCCAGCTGGCACGTGTCCGCGCCGGTGCAGGAGATGGCGTTCGCCAGCATGCGTGGCGCGGTGCTCAGGCCGGAGATATCACGCACAAGCTGATACACATTGCCGAGATAGCGCTCTGGAATATTGCGCAGGCGCAGATTCTGCGAGAAGGAAGCGCGCACCACATCTTCACCGAATGGCTCAAGAAAGTCAGCGAGTTTTCGCGCGTCTTCATTTTTAAGATTGCCGAGGAAGACCGGCAGCAGCACCGAGACCAGGCCGGGCTGCTTCTGCACTTCAACATAGCGCCGCTTCCACTGCTCGAACTCCGGCGAAGAGAGACGCACGGGTGCAGGCAGCGCACCGGTGGCCGGATTGGAGAGAGTAGAAAGCTGCAACGGCGCAGGATTTGCAGCGCGCAGGAGTGCGACCTGCTCTTCATAGAGCTCACGGAAGCGGTCTTCGCCCAGAGTTTTCCAGAGAAAGCGCAGGCGCGCGGCATGGCGGTTCTTGCGGTCACCGTTCTGGTCAAAGAGACGCTTGACCGCTGCGGTCACAATGTAAACATCGCTTGCGGGAATGAACTCATGCAGCAGATGGCCAACCTCCGGCCGGTTGCCGAGCCCGCCGGCCACATACACCCGAAAGCCGCGCAGCCCATGGCGCATCGCGGCGATAAAGCCTACATCGTTGAACTGCGCATAGCCCGTATCGGCCTCGGAGTTGGAAAATGCGATCTTGAATTTGCGCGGCAGCAGCCAGGAATCTTCTTCCGCGATCAGGCGTGTCGTCAGCGCGAAAGCGTAGGGGCTAGGGTCGAAGATCTCGTTCACGGCCACGCCCGCATCGGGAGAGAGCAGCAGATTGCGCACCGTATTGCCGCCACCGCCGCGCGAAGCCAGGCCGGTCTGCAGCAATTCGCGCATAATGTGTGTCACATTTTCCAGCGCAACATCGTGAATCTGGAACTCCTGCCGCGTGGTGATGTGGAGGGAATCGCTGCCGTAGCGGCTGGAGATCTCTGCGATGGTGCGGAGCTGCGGCGGTGTGATGGCGCCGCCGGTGGTGCGGATGCGCACCATGTAGCTGCCGTTGCGGCGCTGCTCATAGCAGCCATGGGGAACGCGGCGGGCCTTCAGTTCGGCTGCGCCAATCTCGCCGCGCAGATGCCGGGCGATGTACTCCTCCAGCTCATCCAGTTCCGCTGCGAGGGTGAAGGGAATTTCGTACGCCATGGTTTCTTCTCCTGCGTTATGCAGCAACGCGGACAGTGCCGCGCGCATGCGCCCTGGGGAAGAAGCTGCCGGTGAACTCTCAGATTACGCTATGCCGAAACGCCGTGTTCCTTCGGTTCAGAAGACTTCGGCTCATAGGCGCAGAAGGGATCGCTCTCCAGCGGATCACCGGTATAAGCGAAGGCACGGGCGCGCGAGCCGCCGCAGAGCGTGGTGTATTCGCAGCGGCCGCACTTGCCCTTGAAGAGCCGTGGTGCATGCAGTGCGCGGAAGACCGGTGCATTGCGGTAGAGATCGACCAGCGAATCCTGCCGCACATTGCCGACGGTGAGCGGAAGAAATCCCGCGGGGCAGACGTCGCCCTGGTTGCCGATGAAGACCACGCCGTGGCCATCGCGGATGCCAAAGCCGCGGTACACGGGCGAACGCTCAATCTCCGCCGCGACCATACCTTCTTTGCGCATGCGGTCCAGCGCGACGCGGCGGTATGAAGGAGCCTCAGTGGTTGCCACGGTAAATGGCGCGGTGCGCGAAAGATCGAACGCCCAGTTCATCACCTCTTCGCCATGTTCCGGCGTGATGGGCTGCAGCACCTTGCCGCGCCCGACGGCGATCAGGAAGAAGAGGCTCCAGCGCATCACCTTGAAGGTCTTCAGCAGCTCGTAGATCGCGGGCAGATCGTCGACAGTTTCTTCGGCGACCAGCGTGTTCACCTGAATGGGAATGCCGAGCTTCTCTGCATTCTTGGCGGCCTGAATGGTCCATTCAAAACAGCCTTCCACGCCGCGCACAGCCTCGTGCCGCCTGGCGTTGGAGCCGTCCAGACTCAGACCCATGCTGTCGATTTTGTGGGCCTTCAATTTTTCCATCACTTCAAAAGTGAGCGCGGCGGTGGCGCTGGGCGTAATGGAGGTCATGATGCCAAGCGCGCGCGACTCGTCAATGAGATCGTAGATGTCTGCGCGCTGCATGGGGTCGCCGCCGGTCAGCACCAGGTGCGGCTTCGGCTCGAAGGCGGCGATCTGGCGCAGCAGTCCCATGCCTTCGCCGCGCGTCAGCTCATTCGGATGCGCGTTGCACACGGCCTCTGCGCGGCAGTGGCGGCAGGCAAGCGCACAGGCCTGCGTTGTCTCCCAGTAAACGTTCATCGGCGCCTGCGAATAATCCTGCGCGCCGTGACGGCGCTGCGCATGCGGATGCGCGGCCGGTGCGTTGAAGACCTGCACGCCATCGGGCGTGGTGACAAACGGATTCGGGGAAGCCTGTTTCATACAGCCTCTTTTCTGATGATGGAGATTTCGTCTGCGATTGCTGTGGCAACCTTGATGCCGCTCTGGATGCAATCGGGAATGCCGGGGCCGCGATACGCTGCGCCTGCAAGATGCAATCCAGGGTGCCGCGCGGTGATTTGCTCAATCTCTTCCACGCGCTCCAGATGGCCCACGTCATACTGCGGGCTGCCCTTGTGCCAGCGATAGACCTGCGCCAGCAGCGGCGTTGCGGTAATGCCCATGGTGGCCTTCAGTTCCTGCAGGGCCAGCTCGACCAGGGCTTCAGCGCTTTGCTCGGCAAGATTCTCCGCGCGGTCGCCGCCTACAAAGGCGCGCAGCAGCACACCGTCATCCGGCGCACGATGGCTGAATTTGGTAGACGACCAGGAACATGCCGTGATGCTGCGGCCTTCGCTGAAGGGAACCACGAAGCCGAATCCATCCAGCGCATTGGCAACCTCGCTGCGCTTGTAGGCAACGGAGATGGTAGCGGTAGAAGCGTAACGAATCGCATGGAGCTTCGCGGCGAGCACAGGGTCAAGGCCGCGCAGCAGATCGGCGGTGACATGCGCGGGCGTGGCGAAGACGATCTCGTCGGCATGGAGCGGAGCGCCGCCACTGCAATCGATGCGATAGCCTGACGCGCTCTTGTTCACGGCGGTGATCTCGCGATTCAGCAGAATGTGTGCGGGCTTGAGCCGCTCGATGAGCGCATCCACTAACTGCTGCAGGCCGCCGCGCAGCGTCATGAACATGGAGAGCGGAGCGCGCTGGGTTGCGGGCGGCGCAGGCTGCTTCGGCACAGTGGCGGATTTCTTGCGCTGCAGCATTCCACGCAGCAGGCTGCCGTGCTTCTGCTCCATATCCAGGAACATGGGAAAGGTGCTGCGCAGGCTCAGCTTGTCAGGGTCGGCGGAGTAGATGCCGGCGATCAGCGGCGCGGCGAATTTATCCAGCGCCTCAGCGCCCAGCCGGCGGGTGATAAAGCTGGAGAGACTCTCGTCGCCAGTGTTCGCGCGCTTCGGCAGAAACATTTCCAGGCCCATGCGCATTTTGCCCGGCCAGGAGATGAGCCGCGAACGCAGGAACGGCACCATCATGGTGGGCGCCATCATCATCATGCCTTCGGGCATGGGATGAAGTTCGCCTTTGCTGAAGACGTAACTGGTCTTCCGCTCGCTATTGGATGGGGTGAGGTCGTCTTCCAGACCAAGCTCGCGGCAGAGCGCCAGACCGGCGGCCTTCTGCGTGATGAAAGAATCGGGGCCGCCCTCGATAAGAAATCCGGCTTCATGGGACGAGGTGATCTTGCCGCCCAGGCGCGAGGAGCTTTCGACCAGCGTGATCTGCACGGCGCCGGCGGTCTTCTGCAGCAGGTAATACGCTGTTGCCAGCCCGGTAATGCCGCCGCCGATGATTACTACATTTTTCATTGCACCATCCAGCTCTGGAGGAAGCTAAAAGCAAAGCCGGCGGAGCGGGAGTTCACACGGCAATCGTCTTATACGACGAAGCTCCACCACTGCCTGCAACGTTACATGTTTGGCCGGATAAATTCGGTGACGTACGTCACAGCCGACCCCTCGTATTGCTGGTATCGATAGATACTGCAAGCTCTTTGCGCTCACCTGAGTTATCGCATTCGCTTCGCAGATGAAGTTACAAAACTAAGACGAATGGCGACCGCTGCGGGTGAAAAAATGAAGATCATGAAGAGCGAGTATCCGGTAATTATTCAGGGCGGTATGGGTGCGGGTGTTTCCAACTGGTGTCTGGCGCAGGCGGTTTCGCGGCAGGGCGAGCTGGGTGTTGTATCGGGCACGGCCCTTGACCAGATACTGGCGCGCAGGCTGCAGGATGGCGATGCAGGCGGCCACATGCGCCGCGCGCTGAATGCGTTTCCGTTTCCTGCCATGGCAGAGCGGGTGTGGGAGCTGTATTACATCGCAGGCGGCAAGGCTCCCGATGCGCAGTACAGGGTCGCCGATCCGCTGACGCGCGACAACACCCGCGCACTGACCGAGCTCTGCATCGTCAGCAATTTTGTGGAAGTGTTTCTGGCGCGCGAAGGCCACAACAATCCTGTGGGCATCAATTTTCTTGAGAAGATCCAGGCCGCGCATCTGCCGACGATCTATGGCGCCATGCTGGCGGGCGTGGGCTACATCATTATGGGCGCGGGTATTCCGCTGAAGATTCCGGGCGTACTGGATCGCCTGGCCGAGCATCTGCCGGTGGAATATGCTTTGCACGTCACCGGGGCCAAGGAAGGCGACGATGTGACCTCACACTTTGACCCGAGTGAGTACATGGAGTGCGCGCTGCCTGCGCTGCACCGGCCGAAGTTCCTGCCTATCGTCTCATCGAATACGCTGGCTACGACCATCCTGAAGAAGTCGAATGGCCGGGTGGATGGCCTGGTGGTGGAGATGCGCACTGCGGGCGGGCACAATGCTCCGCCGCGCGGCAAGATGCAGCTTTCTGAGCTGGGTGAACCCATCTACGGCGAACGCGACGCAATCGATATCGGCAAGCTGCGCGAGCTCGGCGTGCCGTTCTGGCTGGCCGGCGGTTACGGACATGCGGCGAAGGTGCAGGAGGCTCTGGCACAGGGCGCAGCCGGTGTGCAGGTGGGCACGGCGTTTGAGTTTGCCAACGAGTCCGGCCTGCGCAGCGATTACAAAGCGCAGCTGCTGGCGAAGGCGGTTGCCGGCGAAGCGCGTGTCTTCACCGATCCGCAGGCATCGCCCACGGGCTTCCCGTTCAAGGTCGCGTTGCTGGAAGGAACCGGCTCCGATCCGAATGTGGTGGAGACGCGGCCGCGCATCTGCGACCTGGGTTTTCTGCGTGAGCCCTACCGCACACCGGAAGGCACAGTCGGCTACCGCTGCGCGTCAGAGCCGAAGAGCCTGTTCATCTCCAAGGGCGGCAATCCGGACGACACGGTGGGCCGCAAATGCCTTTGCAATGCGCTGATGGCGAATATCGGTCTGGCGCAGCTCCGCAACGGCAACAGGGTGGAGTGTGCCCTGGTGACGGCGGGCGACGATCTGGTCAACATCGGAGATTTTCTGCCCGAAGGGCAGACGGCCTACAGCGCGGCGGATGTCATTCGTGTGCTGCTCTCCGGCAGCGCTGCCGTGCAGCAAAGTCCGGAGCTTGCGGCGGCTCTGGTCTAGCGTTCCCGCAGGAAGAACTAGATTGCTTCGCCCATGCTCACGTAATCCGTGCGCTCAAACTGCTCGTCGCGATACTTGGAGCGCTCTTCCTCTTCCACTGCGAGTGCATTCTCCGGCTCGTCCGGATGCGAGGCCTGCAGCACGCCATCCAGCCGCTCCACGCGGCCACGCAGCTTCTTCAGCTCATCGGCCAGCGCAATGATGACGTCAGAGAGCGGGTCCTTCACATCGTGCGGGTCGGTGATGAGTACGCGCTTGCCGCCCTGGTAGATGATGTGCGCCGGCACGCCGACGGCGGTGGAGTCCGGCGGCAGGTCGCGCAGCACAACTGAGCCCGCCCCGATGCGCGAGTTTTCTCCGATCACAATGTTGCCGAGGATATTGGCGTTGTTGCCCACGAAGACGCCATCGCGCAGCGTGGGATGGCGCTTGCCTTTGTCCTTGCCGGTTCCGCCGAGGGTTACGCCCTGGTAGAGCGTGACGTCGTTGCCGACGATGGCTGTTTCGCCGATGACCACGCCCATGCCGTGATCAATAATCAGCCGCCGCCCCAGGCGCGCGCCGGGATGAATCTCAATCCCGGTCCAGAAGCGCGTGATCTGCGAGAGCACGCGCGCGGCCAGCTTCAGCTTTCTGCACCAGAGCCAGTGCTGCACGCGATGCGCCCACACGGCCCACAGGCCGGGCGAGCACAGCACGACCATCAGCCGCGATGTCGCGGCAGGATCGCGCTCCATCACGCACTGAATGTCTTCGCCGGCCCGTTGCAGAAAGTTCATAGCGTGACGGTAGAGGTCTTGGTGCCCAGTGCCTCCTGCCGCAGTTCATCAAACAGCAGGGTAGAGAGATAGCGTTCGCCGAAGCTGGGAATGATGGCCACAATCATCTTGCCTGCATTCTTCGGATCGCGTGCCAGCTCCAGCGCAGCGTGGACGGCAGCGCCGGAAGAGATGCCGACCAGCAGACCTTCTTCTTTGGGCAGACGGCGCGCCATGGCGAGTGCGTCTTCATTGCTGACCTGGATGATCTGGTCAATCAACTCGGTCTTCAGCACCTTGGGCACAAAACCGGCGCCGATGCCCTGGATCTTGTGCGGGCCGGGCTTGCCGCCGGAGAGTACGGGGCTGTCCGTCGGCTCCACGGCCACGGTCCAGAAGTTGGGATTCCTGCTCTTCATGTACTCGCTGATGCCGGTCAGGGTGCCGCCGGTACCCACGCCGGAGACCAGGATGTCGGCCTTGCCGTCGGTATCGTTCCATATCTCGGGGCCGGTGGTGGCCAGGTGAATCGCCGGATTGGCGGGGTTGTTGAACTGCTGCAGGATGTAGCCGTCCGGGGTCTCACGCAGAATCTCTTCCGCCTTGGCGATAGCGCCCTTCATGCCATTGGGGCCCGGCGTGAGCACAATCCTGGCGCCGAAGGCCAGCAGCAGGATGCGGCGCTCCACGCTCATTGTCTCCGGCATGGTCAGGATGATGTCATAGCCCTTCACCGCGGCCACAAAGGCGAGCGCGATGCCGGTATTGCCGCTGGTAGGCTCAATCAGCACGGTCTTGCCCGGGGTGATCTTGCCTTCGCGCTCAGCGGCGTCAATCATGGCAAAGCCGATGCGGTCTTTCACGCTGTTAACCGGGTTGGAGCTCTCCAGCTTGGCCAGCACGGTTGCGCCGCAGCCCGCGGTCACGCGGTTCAGCTTTACCAGTGGAGTACGGCCAATCAGTTCGGTGACGTTCGCTGCAATATTCATCTGGTTCCCTCCGGATGTCTTAAAAAGCTTACCGCGACTTGCCCTCCAGCGGCTAAAACCTCCGGGTCTGGGGCCACAGGGGGCAGGTAAGTGGTTGTATTCCATCATAGGCCTGTCGAACGTGTGCCACGTCACATTCTGTCGTATCGCCGGTATGGTCCAATCGTCCCAATCTTGCCGTCCTGCAATCTCTACGGCTGCAATGCCGCGGTGCCGGGCTGCCGGAGTTCGCCTGGGGGAGAAACTCCCGGACAAGGACAACACTACTGATGAACTTCGATAACGACGCACTTGAGTACCACTCGTCCTTCCCTCCAGGGAAGATAGCGGTCATTGCGACCAAGCCGTGCCAGACGCAGAACGATCTGAGTATGGCCTACACACCGGGCGTGGCTGCACCGTGCCTGGCGATTCACAAAGACCCGGAGCTGGTCTATACCTACACGGCCAAGGCCAACCTGGTCGCGGTTATCTCGAACGGGACTGCCGTTCTTGGTTTGGGCAACATCGGTCCGGCGGCCGGCAAGCCGGTGATGGAAGGCAAGGGCATCCTCTTCAAGCGCTTCGCTGACATTGATGTGTTTGACCTGGAATTGGACGCCAACGACCCGCAGGATGTGATTCGCGCCTGCCAGATGCTGGAACCCACCTTCGGCGGTATCAACCTGGAAGACATCAAAGCGCCGGAGTGCTTCCTGATTGAAGAGACACTGAAGCAGACCATGAAGATCCCGGTCTTTCACGACGACCAGCACGGCACGGCGATCATCGCCGGCGCGGCCTTCCTGAACGGAATGGAAGTCGCGGGCAAGGACGTGGCCAAGGCGAAGATCGTGGTGAACGGAGCGGGCGCCAGCGCCATCTCCTGCGCCTCGCACTTCATCAGCCTGGGCGCGACGCCGGAAAACATCCTGATGTGCGATTCCAAAGGCGTGCTGTACGAGGGACGTACCGAGGGCATGAATGCTTACAAGGCGAAGTTTGTGCGCAAGACCAGCGCGCGCACCCTGGCCGATGCGTTTGTCGGCGCGGACGTCTTTATGGGCCTTTCCACGGCGGATTGCGTGACCCCCGCGATGCTGCTCACCATGGCTCCCACGCCGCTGATCTTTGCCATGGCGAACCCGAATCCGGAGATCGAATACTCCCTGGCGATTGCCACCCGGCCTGACGCCATTGTGGCCACGGGGCGCTCTGACCATCCAAACCAGGTGAACAATGTGCTGGGCTTCCCGGCCATCTTCCGCGGTGCGCTGGATTCGCGCGCCACCGGCATCAACCAGGAGATGAAGCTGGCGGCCACCCGCGCGCTGGCTGCGCTGGCCAAGCTGCCGGTGCCGGAGTCCGTGTGCAAGATCTACGGGCTGGAGAAGATCACCTTCGGCAAGGACTACATCATTCCCAAGCCGTTTGACCCGCGGGTCGTGCCGCTGGAAGCGACAGCGGTGGTGGAAGCGGCCATGAAGTCCGGTGTCGCCCGCATTCAGCTCGACCCGGTAGAGTACCGCAAAGGGCTGGAGAAGCGGTTGGCGGTGGAAGCGGCTCTTGAGGTGGCGGATCTGGAAGCGACGTTTGCCAAGTAACTGAATACCGGTAAAAATGCAGCGGCTGCGGGAGATTCATCCCGCAGCCGCTTTTTTGTGCTGAGGGAAGGTCTGATCCAGTGATTGGCATTCCCTCAGCGGCTAAAGCCGCATTGCAATCGTTCCCCTTACGGCGGGACTGAACTCCCGCCCTTTCAAAGCGGGACTTATTCAGGGCTTCCTTAATGCCTCTGGACTGCAATAAAAAGGCCGCAATCCAGAGTGGATTGCGGCCCGGTGAAGCAGTAGATGTTTTCCTGCGGGGAGGTGAGGGCAGTTTCGCCCTGCGCCCTCCGAATCTCAGTTCTACCGCAGGAAGAGTGGAGCCATCACAAACGTGACCGTGCAGAGCAGCTTGATGAGCACGTGAATGGATGGGCCGGCTGTGTCTTTGAACGGGTCGCCGACGGTGTCGCCGACAACCGCTGCCTTGTGTGCATCGGAGCGCTTGCCGCCCAACTCGCCGGTTTCAATGAACTTCTTCGCGTTATCCCATGCGCCGCCGCCGTTATTCATGAAGATGGCGAACAGGATGCCGCTGATGGTGCCGACCATGAGCAGGCCGGCAACCGCCTCGGCCGCCAGGGTAGGATCGTCCGGCGTGATGAAGAAGCGGAAGAGCAGGCCAACGCCGATGGGCACGCAGACGGCCAGCAGGCCGGGAGCAACCATCGCTTTCAACGCGCCCTTGGTGACGATATCGACACACTGGCGGTAGTCGGGCTTGGCGGTTCCTTCCATGATGCCGGGATTCTCGCGGAACTGGCGGCGAACTTCCTGAATCACGGTCTGCGCGGCGGCGCCGACTGCCTTAATGGCCAGCGCGCTGAACAGGATCACCAATGCCGCACCGACGAGGGCTGCGACAAAGATCGGCGGCTTGGAGATATCCACCTTGGTGAGCAGCTTGGCCGGGTCCACCGTGAGCACGCCGTTTATCCAGACGCCGTACTTCTTGGTGATGAGCTCGTTGACGGCATCCAGGTAAGCAGAGAACAGCAGGAAGGCGGCCAGCGCGGCAGAGCCGATGGCGTATCCCTTGGTCAGTGCCTTGGTAGTGTTGCCGACGGAGTCCAGGCGGTCTGTGCGCATGCGGACATCTTCCGGCGCGCCCGACATCTCAATGATGCCGCCCGCGTTATCGGTGATGGGGCCGAAGGTATCCATCGCCAGAATGTAAGCGGCGGATGACAACATGCCCATGGTGGCGATGGCGGTGCCGAAGAGGCCGGCGCCCGTTACCCCCGGCATCGCGTGAACGCCGCAGTAGTACGAGGCCAGGATGGAGGCCGAGATGGCGATCACCGGCATTGCCGTGGATTCCATGCCGACCGCGAGGCCGCTGATGATGTTGGTTGCCGGGCCGGTGAGCGACGCCTTGGCGATGGACTGCACCGGGCGGTAGCGGTATTCGGTGTAGTACTGCGTGATCCACACAAACAGGAAGCAGTTCGCCATACCGATCAGGCCGGCATAGAAGAACCACAGGTTGTTGTTGAGCAGATAGCGTACCGCAATGTAGAAGCCGATGGCTGCGAATACGGTGGTGATGTAGTAGCCGCGGTTCAGCGCGACCATCGGATCTTCATTCTCATTCTTCAGCTTGACCGAGAGAATGCCAATGGTGGAGGCGATGATGCCGAAGGCGCGCGCGACGAATGGGAACAGGATTGCCAGGATCGCGATGTTCGGATGCGCGGAGTCTTTCAGCTTAGCGAAGAGGGCAACGGCCAGGATCATGGCGCCGATGTTCTCTGCCGCGGTGGACTCAAACAGGTCAGCACCACGACCGGCGCAGTCGCCCACGTTATCGCCTACCAGATCGGCGATGACGGCAGGGTTACGCGGATCGTCTTCCGGAATGCCCGCTTCCACTTTGCCTACCAGGTCAGCGCCTACGTCCGCCGCCTTGGTGTAGATGCCGCCGCCGAGCTGGGCGAAGAGCGCCACAAAGCTGGCGCCGAAGCCGAAGCCTACGATCTCATACGGAATGATCTGGGCTGCTGCATAATCGTTGGCCGGGTTCATGCCGCCGAAGGCCAGGAAGATGACGCCAACGCCGAGCAGCGAGAGCGCCACCACGGAGAGGCCGGTTACAGCGCCGCCGCGCAGAGCAAGCTGCATGGCGCGGTTCAGGCTGGTGCGTGCGGCTGCCGCCACCCGCAGATTGGCGCGGATGGAGACGAACATACCCGAGAAGCCCGCCAGGCCGGAACAGATTGCGCCGGCAAAGAACGAGACCACGGTGATCATAGCCAGATGGGTGTCTTTGGTGATGGCGTAGAAGGCGAACAGGATCACGCCAAGGAGCAGGCTGAATCCGTAGATGGTGAGATATTGCCGCTTCAGGAACGCCTCAGCGCCCTCGCGGATAGCTGTGGAGATCGCCTGCATGGCAGGTGTCCCTTTGTCAGAGGCAAGGACCTCTCGAGTGAACAAGACCGCGACGAGGAGTGATGCGACACTCACCGCCAATACAAACCAAACCCAATGGGTAACTAGCATTCGTGCTCCTTAGGATATCGAGTTTTCGAGTCAGCGCTGCCGGGTCCCGAAACCACGCGGAAACCCTACTCTCCGATTGGTAGGACCGGATGTGACGGTGGACACATCGTAGAGCGGCATCCACTCTATACCTGCCCGCGGGCTGCAGGGAACGACATTTTTATGAAAAAAGGGCGCAAATCCCCAATGTTCCGCTTAGGATTTGCGCCCTTCAGTACAACAAGCTCAGCGGGACGATGATTCTGCACCGCTTAGACCTGCCAATTCTTCCAGCGCAGCCTGCGCGGCGGCCAGACGAGCCGTCAGCAGACGGTACGGCGAGCAGGAGACGTAGTTCACATGCAGGCCGTGGCAGAAGCGCACGGACTCAGGATCGCCGCCGTGTTCGCCGCAGATGCCGACCTTCAGGCTGGGCCGGGTTGCGTGGCCGCGCTCCGTGGCCAGCTTCATCAGCTGGCCCACACCCTGCTGGTCGAGCACCGCGAACGGATCCTGCTTGAAGATGCCCTGCTTCAGATACATGGGCAGGAACTGGTTCACATCGTCGCGCGAGATGCCGTAGGTTGTCTGCGTGAGGTCGTTGGTGCCGAAGCTGAAGAACTCAGCCTCGCGCGCGATCTGGTCTGCCATGAGCGCGGCGCGCGGCAGCTCGATCATGGTGCCGACCATGTAATCCACGGTCATGCCATCGTGTTCGAAGACCTCCTGCGCTACGCGGCGAATGATGTCTGCCTGGTTCTTCATCTCTTCCAGACCGGAGGTGAGCGGGACCATGATCTCCAGGTGCGGGCTGACGCCGCTCTTCTTCACTGCGATGGCGGCTTCAAAGATGGCGCGCGCCTGCATCTCTGTGATCTCAGGGAAGGCGATGCCGAGGCGGCAGCCGCGCAGGCCGAGCATGGGGTTGGTCTCATGCAGCTCTTCCACGCGCGCCAGGGTGGTGCGCAGCTGCTCCAGCTCCGGCGTGTTGGGATCGATGATCTCCAGCCGTGTGATCTGCACCAGCAGATCTTCGCGCTTGGGCAGGAACTCATGCAGCGGCGGATCGAGCAGCCGGATGTTGACCGGCAGATCGCCCATGGCCTGGAAGAGTCCGATGAAGTCTTCACGCTGCATGGGCAGCAGGCTGAAGAGCGCGGTGCGGCGGTCTTTTTCCGTGCGCGCCATGATCATCTTCTGCATGAACGGCAGGCGGTCAGAGTCAAAGAACATGTGCTCGGTGCGGCACAGGCCGATGCCCTCCGCACCGAAGAGCCGCGCCTGCATGGCGTCGCGCGGAATATCCGCGTTGGCGCGCACGCGCAGGTGGCGGCGCTGGTCTACATGGTGCATGAACTCCACCAGGATGGGATCGTCGGGCGTGGCGGGAAGCAGCGGGACCTTGCCCTCGATCACGCGGCCGGTGGTGCCGTCCAGCGAGATCCAGTCGCCCTCGCGGAAGACCTTGCCGGCGACGCGCATCTCCAGTTTTTCTTCTTCAACCAGGAAGGTGCCTGCGCCGGAGACGCAGCACTTGCCCATGCCGCGCGTGACGACCGCAGCGTGCGAGGTCATGCCTCCGCGCGAGGTCAGGATGCCGGCGGCTACTTCCATGCCGCTGATATCTTCCGGCGTGGTCTCGCGGCGGACAAGGATGACAGACTTCATGCGGCCTTCCTCGTGATAGTGAACGGCGTCTTCGGCGGAGAAGACGATCTGGCCCACAGCGGCGCCGGGCGATGCGGGCAACCCTTTGCCGAGCACAACAAGGTTGCCGCTCTGCTCATCCAGCCGCGGCACCAGGAAGTCATAGAGCTGGTTCGGCTCCACGCGCATGACGGCTTCGTCAATGGTGATCAGGCCTTCATGGACGAGGTCGAGTGCGATGCGCACCGCGGCCATGCCGGTGCGTTTGCCGTTACGGGTTTGCAGCATATAGAGCTTGCCTTCCTGAATGGTGAATTCAAAGTCCTGCAGATCGCGGTAGTGCTTTTCCATGTTGCTGGTGATGGTGCGGAGCTGGTCATAGACCTTCGGCATCAGCCGTTGCAGCTCACTGATGGGCACAGGCGTGCGCACGCCGGAGACGACATCTTCTCCCTGCGCGTTGAGCAGGAATTCGCCGTAGAACTCCTTTGCGCCGGTTGCCGGATTGCGCGTGAAGCCCACGCCGGTGCCGCTGGTCTCGCCCAGGTTGCCGAAGACCATGGATTGCACATTCACTGCCGTGCCCAGCCAGTCGTCAATTTTGTTGATGCGGCGGTAGGCCTTGGCGCGGTCGTTATTCCACGAAGCGAAGACGGCATCGCGCACCATCATCAGCTGGCGGTTCGGGTCCTGCGGGAAGTCAGAGCCGGTACGCTTCTCAATCAGCACGAGGTAGCCGGCGATGACGGTCTGCAGTTGTTCTGCATTCAGCTCCGTGTCCATCTTTGCGCCGACGGTCTGCTTTACGCCGTCGAAGATCTCTTCAAACTCGGCCTTGGGAATGCCCAGCACCACATCGCCGAACATCTGGATCAGGCGGCGGTAGGAGTCATACGCAAAGCGCGGATTGCCGGTCTTGTTCGCCAGCGAGACGACGGAGACGTCGTTCAAGCCGAGGTCGAGGATGGTGTCCATCATGCCGGGCATGGAGAATTTCGCGCCGGAGCGGACGGAGACAAGCAGGGGATTGTCCCCTGCGCCGAATTGCTGGCCCTGCAGCGCCTCCAGGCGGTGCAGCGCGCTCAGCATCTGCTCGGTCACGTCAGGATTGGCGGCACCGCGCATGAATTCACGGCAGGCCTCAGTCTGAATGGTGAAACCGGGAGGGACCGGCAGGCCAATGTTGGTCATCTCGGCCAGGCCCGCGCCCTTGCCGCCCAGAACGTCTTTCATCTTGCCGTTGCCTTCAGCGGAGCCGCCGCCAAAGAAGTAGACGTACTGAGTTGTGAGCTGCGAAGCCGGTTTGGCTGCACTCTCTTCGGTTCCAATGGATGGGGTTTGCATGAATCTCCTCCGGGTTCCATGAGAAGATGCATCCGCTGAAATTATGAGTGGGTGTATCGTCTCAGTGGCTGTAGAGCCTTGATAGGAACCACCAATTTCGCAGCAAGAGTAGTCACAGGACAGCAGAATGCGATGTGAGCTAGGTCACATTCATTCAGGGCCTATCGATCACGCAGGAGCGACGGCGGGGGGCGAGTAAATTATTCCGGCAGAACCGGCAGGGAGACGGTGTCAACGGAGCCGGGATTATCGCGCAGCTTCAGGAAGAGCAGGGTGCCGCTGGGCCGCGGAACCGGCACCGAAGAGCCGGTGAAATCGGGCGGGACGGTGGCCACCGTGGAGCCCTTGAAGCTGGGGTCAGAGGCGACGGAATCAATCAGGTAGAGGTTCGTCCCGGCGAGCTTGCAAGGCTCATCCGGCTGAAAAGAGCAACGCACACCGGTCAAATCGGGCACGCGGATCAGGTGCGCCAGGGGCTGCCAGTCGCTGCTGACGCCGTTGGCCTGCACCGCGCGAAAGTGCAGGTCACCAAAGGCGGAGGCGCCGAAGGCCTTGTCAGGATCGAGTGTAGCCAGCACCGTCTGCCGATCCTCCAGCACCAGTCCGCCATTCTCCAGCGAAAGCGTGGTGCGCAGCGTGTTGTCGGGCGATGCGACCTCAATCTTCTCCGTGCGCTCAAAGCTGCCGCCATCGGCCGCCTTCACAAAGAAGGTGAGCTTCGCATTCAGGGGCAGGTCATCCGCGCTGGCGAACTGGATGGTCGCGTGTTCGCTGCCGGTCGCGGGCTGCATCCTTCTGTTCACCAGCGACACATGCGGCCGCGGCGGCTGCATGGTGAAATTGAAGTCCAGCTTGCGGCCATCCTTCAGGGTGATGTGCGCGGTCTGCTTTGAGCCGGGCTTCGCGTCAGCGAGGGGATGATCTTTGGGCGGCGTCAGGGTGATGGACTCCGCATCGTCCCCGGCATCGGTTACGTCGCCGGGAGTGTATTGCGTGCCGCCAATCTCAATAGTCGCCACCTGCTCCAGTCCCTTGCCGGTCAGCGTAGCTGTGGCGTCGCCGGCGTAAAAGGTGAGCTTCTGCGGCGTGGGTGGGTCAGAGTAGGCGTTCACCTTCACGGCCTCAGGCTTGTCCTGGCCGAACTGCTTCACCTGCAGAGCCAGCTCGCCGGGCTTCACATCCTTCAGTGCCAGCTTTACCTGCAGCAAGTGCGGCTTATCGGTGCCGCCGGACTTCCAGGTCGCGGGAACCACGGTGCCATCGCCGGTCGATGCCTTTACCGAATCCACACACGCCGTGCCGCTGGCGCTCAGGCTGATGCTCTCCTCGCGCCCCACCACCAGCCGGGTGTCGTCGGCTGAGTCCACCTTCCACTCGCCTGCAGGATTCGGTTGCAGCAGGAACGAGGGGCCGGTATAGGGGTCGAATCCCCACATGCCCTTCACCGTGCCGGTCACGTCGTCTACGGCGGTCAGGTCTTTGGCCTGGCTCAGATCGACGGTCAGGCCGCCATGCAGGGCATCTGCCTCGATGGGCAGCGTAATGGGCTTATCTCCGTCGATGACCAGCACCAGGTGATGCGCGAAGGCGGTGGAGAAGATGAGCGGCGCGCCTTCGACCGGCAGCACCAGGTCGGGCTTGCGCAGGCACATCGCCTGTTTGGGATCGACCGCGCGCAGCGGCGGCATCTGGGCCGATTGCACCGCGGGCAGGCCGATAACCAGCACGGACTTGGGATTATGGAACGAGGGCGGATTATTCAGCTTCAGGTTCAGGGCATCATCTTCCGGCAGCGCCAGCGCGGGGATGTACTGATACTTCGCCGTATGGATGCCGCTCATGATGCGCACCACATCCACCACCGCGCCAACGTAAGCGGAGTAGTAGCCGCCGCCCAGCATCTGCGTGGCGCTGGCGTTCGCCGCCAGGTCCGTGGCCGGCCCGGAGGTGAGCTGCGTGACCAGCGAGGTGTGCCCGTCATCCATCACCACGGCGTTTTCGCCCGCGGTCAGGCAGACGATCTGCTGGCCGGCGGTGCGGAGAAAGCAATCCTGATTGATTTTGATGTTCAGGCTGCGGGCCAGCAGGTCAGAGCGTTCCTTTAACTGCCTGGTGTCGCTGCTGGGGATATTCTCAATCGCAGCGACAAATTTTTCATAGCGGATGCGGTCGTAAGCAGCGGCGTTCAAATCCTGCACGGCGCGAATGAAGGCGCCGGGACGGCCTTTGACGGCGTTGCGCAGGGTAGAGAAGTCGCCGCCGGTGCTGGGCGCGAGGAAAAGCAGTGCCTGCTGCGCGCCCTCGGGCACGCTCAGCGTGATGCCCTCTTTGCTGATGTGCTTGTCCCACGCATCCACGTGCGTGAACCAGTTGTCAGGCGGGGGATTAGTGGCGCCGCGCAAAAAGCAGGCGATCAGCAGATAGTGCTCGGTCTGGTTGGCGGGAAAATCAGTGTGCACCCACAGGCGGTCGCCCGCTGCCAGATTGGGCACCTGCGCGATGGGCAACTGCTTGCCCGCGCGGGTGACTTTAATCTCAACGCGCGGACCGGCCAGATCGAAGTTTGAATTATCAGCCAGCGCTGCAAGCGGCGAGAGCAGGAGGACGAAGAGCGCGCATAGCTTGGCCAAGGACTTTCCCATCTTTTGTTAGTTGAGCACCGCTGCTGCCGGGGTTGCACTGCCGGCCCACAATTGAGTTAGACGGCAAGCCGCAGGGAAAGTCGCTGTGCACCGTGCATCTGACTGTTGCCGCATGGGATACATGCGAGGAAGCAGAACAAAAAAATTGACACACTCTTTGCATTTGGCTAGAGTCGCTGTCTTGCCGGCGGAAGCAGTTGGAGCGCGTGCAGAAGCAGCGCATGGCGAAACTCTCGCCCAAGGAAGTGTGCATGTACATTCCCGCAACATTTACCGTAGCGCTTCTGCTCACGATCCTGTGTACCTGCTGCTGGGGGTCGTTTGCCAACACCTTCAAGCTCACCAGGAATTACCGCTTCGAGCTGTACTACTGGGACTACGGGCTGGGCATCTTTCTGGTGTCGCTGCTCTACGCCTTCACACTGGGCAGCACTAGCCACGGTCCGTTGAGCTTTGTGCAGAATGTGCATGGCGCCGCATGGGCCAGCCTGGGATACGCCGCGCTGGGCGGCTTCGTCTTCAACATTGCGAATGTGCTGCTGATCGCCGCGATTGAAATGGTTGGGCTGGCGATCGCGTTTCCGCTCTCCATCGGCATTGCGCTGGTTGAGGGCACGCTGCTGAGCTACCTTATCCATCCAGCGGGCGATGCACGTCTGCTCTTTGCCGGTGTGGGCATGGCTCTGATTGCGGTCATTCTCATCGGTATCGCCTACGCATCGCGCGGCACGGCAGGTGCTGTGGCCACGCGCAAAGGCATCCTGGTCTGCCTGGTCTCGGGTGTGCTGATGGGCTCGTGGGCGCCGGCGATTGCCAAGGCAACGAGCATTGCAGGCAGCGGCGGCGGCACCATCACGCCCTACACCTCCGCTGTCTTCATGACGCTGGGCGCATTCTTCTGCTGCTTCGTCTTCAATCCGATTCTGATGCGCAGGCCGCTGGTCGGCTCGCCGGTTTCCATGGCAGGCTACTTCGCCGCGCCGAAGAGTTACCACGTACTTGGTTTGCTCGGCGGATTCATCTGGGGCACCGGGACGGTGCTGAATCTGGTTGCGGGCGGCAAAGTCGGCTTGCCTATCTCGTACGCCATCGGCCAGGCGTCGCCCATGATCGCCACGCTGTGGGGCGTGCTGGTGTGGCATGAGTTCCGCGGTGCACGCGCAAAGTCAAAGGTCTATCTTGGCGGCATGATTGCTGCCTATATGCTGGCTTTGACATTGATCGCACTCGCCTACAAAGGCTGAAGGGAAAATTTATGGCGAAGACGCGAGTAACGGTGATGGGCAGTTTCGTAGCGGACCTCGCGTTTCGCACCGACCGCATTCCGGTGTGGGGCGAGACGCTGATGGGGCCGTCGTTTCAACTCGGCCCCGGCGGCAAGGGATCGAACCAGGCAGTGGCGGCAGCGCGCGCGGGCGGCCATGTGAGTTTCATCTCCAAGCTCGGTCCGGATCCCTTCGGCGATATGGCGCGCACGCTCTACCGCAACGAAGGCATCGACACGGAGTTTGTATTCAGCACGGCCAGTGCCACCGGTGCTGCCGCCATCATCATTGACGCGGCCAAGGGCGAGAATGCCATCATCGTGGTGCCGGGTGCATGTTTTGAAGTAACAGAGGCGGAGATTCACCAGGCGCGCGGGCGCATCGCGGAGTCTGCGATCTTTGTGGCGCAGCTGGAACTGCCGCTGCAGTTGGTGGAACACGCGCTGGCCCTGGCGCACTCGCTCGGCGTGCCGACCATCCTGAATCCCGCGCCCGCCGCGCCTCTGCCGGAGAGCATCTACGCGCACATTGACTACATCACGCCCAATGAGACGGAGACGTGCGCGCTGACCGGGGTTGCAGTAACGAATCTGGCGCAGGCCGAGCAGGCAGCCGATGCGTTTCTCGCTCGTGGCGTGGGCAACGCCATCATCACGCTGGGTGCGCAGGGTGTGTTCGTGAAGAATGCGCGGGAGAAGGCGCATGTTCCCGCGGTGGATGCCGGTAAAGTGCTGGAGACCACCGGCGCCGGCGATGCGTTCAATGGCGGCTTCGCCGTGGCGATTGCAGAAGGCATGGACCTGATTGCCGCGGCGCGCTTCGGCTGCGCCACTGCCGGCATCTCAGTGACCCGCGCCGGCACCGCGCCTTCCATGCCGACGCGCGCGGAGATTGATGCGCTGTTGCGATAGAAATTACTGCGGTACGGTAAGGCCCAGCGCCCCGATATAGCCGGGATTCGGCTTGCTCTGCGAGAACTGGATGTTGTTCAGCAGGCCGTCAAACGCAGTCTTGATGTCGTCCGGGTTGGGGCGCTCCTTCAGCACGGAGTGGGCCACGTCCTTTGCCCAGCCGTGCGCGGCGAAGTATGTGATCTTGTCCCACTGCGGCGGCGCGGCGAAGGTCATCGGTGACGATCCGCTCGCCATCTTCTTGTACGGCCAGAAGGTCCAGTTCACCTGGTTCTTTTCCAGCAGCTCGCGGAAATCCTGTACCCAGGAATCCGTGTTCTCGCCGGATTCGCTGAGCCATATCGGCACGTTGTAGCGGTCACGAAAATCCAGAAACGGCTGGATGGCTTCAGCCTTCGACTGCATGTTGTATTTGTGGAAGGTATAGAGCACATTGCTGTCAAACGGCGGTCCGAAGACGGTGAAGTCCGAGTCCCAGTTGGCGCCGCCGAGGATGATGACGTGATTCCGGTCGACGGTGCGGACGGCCTTGGTGGCGCGCTTGTAGAGCGGCTCCAGCAGCGAGTGCAACGGCGCCAGGGCAGGCTGGTGGGGCAGCGGCTCGTTCAGCAGATCGTAGCCCAGCACGGTGCGATTGCTGCGGTAGTGGCGGGCGATGCGCGTCCATATCGCGAGGAATTCCGCCTGGCTGGAGGGCGATTCAAAGAGCCACGGGTAGCCGGAGCTGTCGTCAATATTCGCGCCGGTCTGTCCGCCGGGTGCGCAGTGCATATCCAGCACGACGTAGAGTCCGGCCTCCTGTGCCCAGGCAACTACAGGGTCGATCAGCGCGAAGCCTTCATTGCTGCCGTTGGCAAAGAATTTGTAGTGAAAGGGAATGCGGATGGTGTTGAACCCGGCGCGCTTGAGAAATTGAATGTCGTCGCGGGTCACATAGTTGTGGCGGTAGGTTTTCCAGAAGCTCTGCGCGCCCTCCGGCCCCAGCAGCGTAACGGTGAGCGCTTCAATATCGTGCGGAGACTGCGGGCCGTCGACGAACTGCAGCATGTAGCCTTCCGGGACGAGCCAGTCGCCGAGGTTGGTGCCGCGCAGCAGCAGGGTGTGGCCCGCGCCGTCCACCATCGTCTTGCCTTGCGTATGCACGAAGCCGCTCTGCGCACTGCCTATGCCGGAGGCGCACAGAAGAAGGACAATGAGAGCCAGTAAATGAGTGAGGCTAGGGTGCCGTGTGTTGCGCATGGGTCTCTCCCAGAACAAACGTGGTGTGCAACGTAGCCGTGGAATCGGCGCCGACCCATACATCAAAGGTGCCCGGTTCAGCCTGCTGCCGGTGTGTAGCTGGACTCCAGAAGGCGAGGTCGGCTGCAGTCAGCACCAGGCTCACCGTCTGCTTTTCTCCCGGCTGTAACGATACTCTACGGAAGCCCTTCAACTCACGCACGGGGCGCGTGGCGCTGCCAGCGCGCTGATGCGTGTAGAGTTGCACGACCTCATCGCCCGCGAAGCGCCCGGTGTTCTGCACGTCGACGCTGACGGTAAGCGGCGCGCCCGTGCGCATGGCATGGCTGCTCAGCCGCAGGCCGCCGATCGTGAAAGACGTGTAGCTCAGCCCGTAGCCGAAGGGATAGAGCGGCGCAGTCGGATAATCCCAATAGCGCGCGTCTGCGTTGAACGGCTCCTGCGAGAGGGTGTGATCGTAGAAGAGCGGTTCCTGCCCGGCACTGCGCGGCCAGGTGACGGGGAGCTTGCCGCCGGGATTCGCATCGCCAAAGAGCAGGTCAGCCGCGGCCAGACCGCCGTCAGAACCGGGATACCACAGCTCCAGGATGGCGGGCACGTGCTCGCTGGCCCAGTTGATGTCTAACGGGCGGCCATTGAGCAGAAGCAGCACCACGGGCTTGCCTGTAGCGACCGCGGCTTCCATCAGCTCCTGCTGGCGGCCGGGCAGCGTGAGCGTAGCGCGCGATGCGTGTTCGCCGCTCATGTTCTGCGCTTCGCCCAGCACCAGCACGGTCGCGTCCGCCTGCCGCACCAGGTCAATCGCATGAGCGAATTCAGCGTCGCGCTCCTGCTGCGAATGCAGCACAGGCTGCGGGCTGGGCATCTGCGGATCGAAGATGGACGGTTGCTCCCGGTAGATCTCCACGCCCTTCGTGCTCAGAATCTCAGTGCCCGCGCCCAGCTTGCGCCGGATGCCCTGGAGTACCGTGATGGTTTCATCCGGATGGCTGCCCAGGCTCCATGAGCCCAGGGTGTCAGGCTTGGAATCGGCCAGCGGGCCGATGACGGCGAGCTTCGCCATCGTCTTGCTGAGCGGCAGCAGACCGCCGCTGTTGCGCAGCAGCACGGCAGTGCGATCGGCAGCCAGGTGCGAAGCCGTATGAAACTCGGGCGCGGAGAGCGTTTGCTGCGCGATCTGCTCAGAGATATACGGATTGCTGAAGAGGCCCAGCTTGTACTTCATCATCAGGATGGGGCGCACCGCGTCGTCAATGGTCTTCATCGTGACCCGTCCGCTCTTCACCGCTTCCGCCAGATGATCGTGAAACTCTTCGCTGGTCATTTCCATATCCAGGCCGGCATTGATGGCACGCGCCGCAGCGTCTGCGGGCGTGGCCGCGTAGCCGCGCGTGGTCAGGTCGTGCACGGAGTTCCAGTCGCTCACCACGAAGCCCTTGAAGCCCCATTCGCTGCGCAACACATCATGCAGCAGAAATGGATTGGCTGCGGCGGGTACATCGTTCAGGTCCTGATAGGCGGCCATCACGGTGGCGGCTCCTGCGGCAATGGCCGCATGAAACGGCGGCAGATAGACGTTTCGCAGCGTCATATCGGAGATGTCAGCCTCTTCATAGTCGCGTCCGCCTGCGACCGCACCATAGCCCGCAAAGTGCTTGACGCAGGCCAGCACGTGCCCGGGACTGCCGATGTAGGGTCCCTGCAGGCCGCGCACCTGCGCCGCTGCCATGGCCGATCCGAGATAAGGATCTTCGCCCGCGCCTTCCATGATGCGGCCCCAGCGCGCGTCGCGCGCGATGTCGACCATGGGCGCGAAAGCCCAGTGTATGCCGTCGGCGCGCGCTTCTTTAGCGGCCATAGCCTGGGTACGCTCCACCAGCGCCGGGTCCCATGACGCCGCCATCGCCAGAGGAATGGGATCGATGGTGCGAAAGCCGTGCACCACATCAAACCCGTAGAGCAGGGGAATGTGCAGGCGGGATTCATCCACCGCGATGTGCTGCAGGCGATTCACTTCTGCTGCATCCGTCACAAAGATCACTGAGCCCAGCTCGCCGTTGCGGATGCGCGCGTCCATCACGCTGCGCTCCGTATCTTTACGCGAGAGTTGCGAGAGCTGGCCGATCTTTTCCTGCAAGGTCATGCGATGCAACAGACTCTCCACGAATGGCAGCGGAGCAGCGGTCTGGGCAATGCCTGCGCCAGTCGAGAAGAGTGCAACGTGCAGTGCGAAAAGGACGCGCAGCGGCGCGGCGTCTCTTTTGCGAAGTGAATTCATCGTGCTGCTCCTTCAACGGGCGACGGCTGGGGCGCTTGTCGAGACCATAAGAAAACCCTTTAGACAAACGCTTATCTTGCAAATAGTATACCGGGTATTTATCGGCCAACGTACACTGGTTCGTCAAGTGAATATTCGGGGTGGAATGCGATGACGGCTGTAAGAGAATCCAGCGCGGCGGCGGTGTCGCCCTTTGTGCTCTACCTGGCGTTTGCCGGCACCGGAGTGGCCTGTGCGCTGCCCGGAGCCACATTGCCGGCGATACTGGCGCACTGGCTGCTGTGCGATAGCGGCGCCGGTCTGCTCTTCCTGCTGACGTCTGCGGGCTCATCGTGCGGCGCGCTGCTGTGCCGCGGTCGGGCGACGCATTCGCTGGCCTATGGCGCGGGCTTACTCTCGCTGGCGAGTGCAGCGCTGGTGCTGGCCGGGCGCACGGCAGGATCTTCCATGGGCCACGTGCAGGCGCTGGGCTGCTTCCTGGTGTACGGGCTCGGGCTCGGCATCACCATGACCTCGGTCAGCCTGATCCGCTCAGAGCGCGGCTGCGCGCAGCGCGGGCTGGAGATGAATCGCCTGAACCTGGTGTGGGCCATCGGCGCATTCACCTGCCCCTTTCTCGCCGCGCATGCGTTGCGGGTGTCCAGCATTACCATGCTGGTCGGCGGCCTGGCGATCGCCTTCGCCTGTCTCGCCGTGTGGGCGCTGCTGGTCGAGATTCGCCTGCTGCCTTCGGCCTTCCGGACGGCGGGTGCGGAGCGCAATCTGCCGCACGTCTTACCGCCTGTTCTTATGCTGATCACGGCGCTGGCCACGGGCGTGGAGAGCGCTGCCGGCGGCTGGCTGGCGACCTATGCGAGCCGGCTGCATCACTCGGTCGCGGGCACTGTAACGGTGGCGTCCGCATTCTGGGGCGGCCTGCTGCTCAGCCGGGCGGTGAGTTCGACGAAACTGGTGCACGGCATCCGCGAACTCTTTCGCCTGCGCTTTGGCGCGGCGCTGGCGGCGTGTGCTGCGGTACTGCTCTTCGCGGGCCATTCTGAAGCGGTGATCGCAACGGCGGCATTTCTTCTGGGCCTTGGCATTGGCCCGGTATTTCCGCTGCTGCTCGCGTTTGTGCTGCCGCGTTTCTCCGGCAGCCGCGTCTTCTTCTTCGCAGGATTCGGTGGCGCCCTGCTGCCCTGGATTACGGGCTACGTTTCCGGCTGGCGCGGCTCCCTGCGCGACGGTCTGCTCGCGCCGCTGATGGGCAGCGTAGTGCTGGCATTGGCGGCGGCGTGGCTTGGCCATGGATTCGGAGTGCGCGAGGCGAAGGAATAATTTGGCGCAAAAAAACCGGAGTGCCGACGAAATATTGTCGGCACTCCGGGAGCCAAAGAGGGGTCTAGAACAGAATGCGAGCACCGAGTTGCATGACACGCATGCTTGCGGCGCCTGTGATCTGGCCGAACGACGAGCTGTTATAGGTCGTGTTCGGATTGTTGAGGTTGACCATGTTGAAGGCATTGGTGGCTTCAGCGCGCAGTTGAAACTGGGTGCGCCCATAGACCTTGAAGTTACGGAAGATGGACATATCCACATTCTTATAGCCGGGTCCCGTGAATCCATCGCGCGGCGTGTTGCCGTCGAGATAGAACGCACCGGGATTCGGTCCATAGCCTGCGCAAGTGGTGCCATTCGGTACGCAGAAGGCAGCTTTGTTGATGTAGTGTGCTGTCTCTGCAAGCCGGTTGTTGCCTGCGCCGGTTGAGATGGAAACGCCCGGCACATAGCTGACGCGATCGTTATTGTTGCCGTCAAGGTTTGTATCCGAACCCGTGGTTACGGAGAAGGGATTGCCGCTGCGCACAGTAATGGTTGCCGCAATCGTCCATCCATTCAGTGCAATACGGGTGGGGCGATTGAAGCCGGTGAAGTAATCCGGCTTCCAGACAACCGAGGTGACCGAGCGATGCCGGGCGTCGTTGTCGGATCTGCCGTAGTCTTCGCGAAGGTTGTTGAAGTTTGAAGGATTGTTCTGCGCAGTGGTGTTCTGCAGCGAAGCGCTTTCCATGGTGCGGGACCAGGTGTAGTAACCCTTGATGCTAAAGTGCTGGCTCAGCCGCTTATCAAACTCAACCTGCAGGGCGTGGTAGTGCGCGCTCTGACCGGATTGAATGACGTATACGTTCTGAAGCTGTTCCGATGCATACAGCGGACGCTTGGTATCGGTATTACTGCCGGTGAAGCCGGTTCCGGTCCCCGGTGCATTCGCATTGGTATCCATCGGGATGTTGTGCTGCAGATTACCGATGTAGCTGACTGTGACGGAGAAGTCCTTGGAGAACTGCTGCTGCACAGACAGGTTCATCTGGTAAGAGTACGGCCACTGATAGTTCGGATCGATGCCTTCCACATTGTTTGGCAGCAGGGGGACATAGCTGCTCGGGTTGTAGTTGGCGTAGTTGGTGAAGGGGCTCACGCCGCCGGGCCACTTATGGTAAGGATCGGTCAGCGTATAAATCAGGCCGGTGGCAAAACTGGTGCGAGTTGCGAACGGTTGGAAGTTGGATGTTGCATTCCATTCGTTGCCGGAGACTACGCCGTAGAAGACGCCGAAGGCTCCGCGCACTGCGGTCTTGCCATTACCGTAGGGGTCCCATGCAAAGCCGATGCGCGGGGATACATGGTGATAGCGGGTGTTGACAATGCCGCGCGTCAAGCCTGGATCGCCCACCACATTCAAGCCGGTCGGAAGGCTGGGGATCTTGGTGGATTGAACGCCCGGACGCCATGCTGCTTCGCGATCGTGCGGGTCGGTTGGCGGCGTCTGAACATCCCAGCGAAGGCCGAGGTTCAGGGTCAGGTTCTGGCGGATCCTCCAGTCATCCTGCACGAACAGGCCATACTGCCAGGTGTTATCCAGTGCATAGATGCCGGTATCTTGTGTCACGGAGTTGTTCAGGCCGAGCACAAAGTCGCCGAGCGGATTGCAGGTGCGTTCGCAATAGGTATAGCTGCCGCTCTTGACGGAGCCGACATTGAATCCGAAGACTCCGTAGTTATTGAGCGTTGTGTTCTGCATATCCTTGTCGAGGTTGAGCTCGCCGCCGATGCCGATGTTGTGCTTGCCCTTGGTCCAGGTGAAGACATCGCGCAGACCGTAGAAATTGGTGCCGACCAGCGGCCCGGAGATCGCATTGCCGAGCGTGAAGTAGCTGGACACCGTGATCTGGGGCAGGGAAGGCGTACCCACCACCTGAAAGTTGGAACCCAGGTTCCCCAGCGAGATGCCGGTTGGTTGATTCACTCGACCGCCGATCATGCGGGTGTAGTTCAGCCAGACTTGATTTACCTTGTGATCGCTGATGGTCCAGGTATCGCTGAGGTTGGCGTTCTGCTGGCGGTAGGGGTAATAGGACTTCACCCAGTACATGGGCAGGTTGCCGCCGGGGTTTGTGATTTGATAGCCGATGGCCTGGAAGTAAGCTGCCTCAATCCGCTGGTTCGGGGTTAGGTTGTGGTCCACCTTGATAAGGTACTCATCTTCCTGCGAAGGCTCCTGCAGATAGCCTTGCCAGTAATAAACGCCATTGGCGTTCTGGGCAACTGGCGCAGGAATGTAGGTCTTCAGGATGTTGATTGCGGTTGGATCGACCGGAACACCCGCCTGGGTGAGGTCGTTGTTAGGAACGACGGCGTTGGAAAGATCGGGGTCGTTCACGGTGCCGCCCACATTCTGATAGGTGGTGGAAGGTTTGCAAAGGATGAAGTCGCCCGCTGCCGTCTGTGCCGCCGTCAGTGCGGGCACGGTGGTCGCTGTCGACCCGTATCCGGGGCAGGTCGTGGGAGTATAGCCGGCGGGAATGCGGTCGCTGAAGTTGGTGAAGCCGCTCGTGCGCTCCGCCGGTGTCGGCACCAGCACATTGTTGAAGAATGCGGCTACATTCTGGCGGAATCCGCCGTAAGAGCCGAAGAAGAAGGTTCTGTCTTTGATAATGGGGCCACCGACGGTGGCTCCGAACTGATTGCGGTGATAGTGGCCCTTGCCGGATGCCGCCAACGCTTCATAGGGAAACGCATTCAGCTTATCCGACCGGAAGAATTCAAAGATCGAGCCATGGAGCTGATTCGTACCTGACTTGGTTACGACATTGACGATGGCCGAGGAACTGCGTCCGTACAGCGCATTGAAGCTGTTGGTCATTACATTGAGTTCCTGCAGTGCATCCGGGTTGGGCAGTACATTGCCGGTGTTGCGCAGGAAGGTCATGTTGATGCCGCCGTCCAGGTAGTAGCTGACGGAGCCAATCTCATTGTCCACGCTGCCGTTCACGTAGATCACGTACTGCGGAATACCCAGGGCGACGTTGTTGGAGTTGGATTGCACACCCGGCGCCAGATTGATCAGGTCGTATACGTTGCGGCCAACCAGCGGCAGGTTGTCGACTTCGAGGTTGTCAATCGTGCGGCCCACAGACGATGCCGTGGTCTGCACCAGCGGCGGAGCCTGCGTTACGGTGATGGATTCAGTCGCGGAGCCGGGTTTCAATGCCGCGTTGAGGTTCTGCTGCATATTAAGCGTCAGCACCACGCCGGTATGCTGCATCGCTTCGAAACCCGGTGCTGCAATGCGTACGGTATATGTACCAACGGGCAGGAAGTCCAGGCGATAAGCGCCATCGTTGCCACTGGTGGTGGAGCGCGAGAACTTTGTGTCTACATTGGTCGCAGTTACTGTGGCTCCGGGTGTGACTGCCCCCGTGGAGTCAGTGACTGTGCCGATGATGGACGCGGTAGTCAACTGCGCCTGAGCTGCTGCCACTGCGAACAGAAGCACCGCCAGAGCCAGGAACCGTGCGAAGAACTTGCCTTTCATTGAAAACCTCCTGAGAAATACAGCGAACCCGTAAAGTCTGCAGTAACTCCGCGTATTTACTGCAAGACAAACGATTGTCTTGAGTAAGTTCGAAGAGTATATTTTCTGCCGCAGGAGATTAAGCATGAGACGGTTAGCGGCTGTCAAGATAAATTAATCTATGAAAATCGGTAGACAAGCGTTTGCCTAAAGGGCAATGCGAGAAACCGCGTAATTGCCAGAGATTTCAAAATTGGTATGACCACGCAACTGTATGAGTACACTAAGAGAAGAAGCCCATGACCACTCCGCGCAAACCGAGAGCGAATCCTGAGCCGAAGCGGGTCAGTCTCAGCATGCTGGCTGAGTACCTTGACCTCAGCCCGGCGACTATCTCTTTTGTGTTGAATAATGTGCCCGGGCGTTCCATTCCTGAGGTGACGCGCGAGCGGGTGAAGGCGGCGGCGCGCAAGTTCGGCTACCGGCCCAACCTGATTGCGCGCTCACTGCAGGGAGCGTCTACCCGCACCATCGGCGTGCTGCTGCCGGAGCTGGGCGAGGGCTATCATGCGCAGGTCATGAGCGGCGTGGGGGAGCTGCTGATGAAGGAAGGCTACTTCTACTTCACCGCGCACCATCGCCACCGCGCTGACCTGATTGAGGAGTATCCGCGCATGCTGCTGGCGCGCGGCGTTGACGGCATTCTGGCGATCGATACCAAGCTGCCGCCGAAGATGCCGTTGCCCACCGTATCCGTGGCGGGCCATGCGGCCATCGCCGGCGTGACCAATGTGATGCTGGACCATCACAAGGCCGCGCAGCTTGCGCTGGGCCATCTGCACAGCCTGGGGCATCGCAAAATTGCGTACATGCAGGGCCAGTCTTTCAGCTCCGATTCGCAGAGCCGCTGGCGGGCCACGTTGCAGGAGGCCCGCGAGCTGGGACTGCAGGTCACACCGGAGCTGACCATCCGCCTGGAGCAGGATATGACCTCGCCGGAGCTTGGTTACCCGGGCGTGCGCCAGTTGATGGAGAAGCGCGGCAAATTTACCGCGGTGCTCTGCTTCAACGACATCTCGGCCATCGGCGCTATCCGCGCTCTGCATGACGGCGGCCTGCGGGTGCCGCAGGATGTGTCAGTCTTCGGCTTCGACGATATCCAGTCCGCATCCTTCCACGTGCCGAGCCTGACGACGATCCGGCAGCCGCTGCACTCCATCGGCAGCACGGCAGCGGGATTGCTGCTGCGCAAGCTCGCGGGCGAGGCTCTGCCTGCGGTGGTGAAGATGGCGCCGGAGCTGATGGTGCGTGAGTCCACCAGTGCGGCCAGGCGATCGTAAATCTGGACGATTCGAATGCAAAAACAAACGGGACGAGCAGCGCTCGTCCCGTTTGCTTTTGCAAGCCGCGGAAGCTACTTCTGTGCCTTCAGCGTGGGCGCAGGGGCAGGGTGTGCCGGTGGCGCAGGCGTGGACTGCGCGTAGAGATAGTCGCGCAGGGCGTCAATCTCTTCCGGCGTTCCGGTCAGGGGCGGCATGAATTTGCGATAGCTGGTTTCGGGCTTGTACTCATGCAGCATGGTGAGCAGGCTGCCGACGGATTCACGGTCGCGGCCGGCGAGCAGCTTGTTGAGCGAGCGGTAGCCGGTCAGCGTGTGGCACGATCCGCACTGGCCGCGGTACATGGCTTCACCCTCAGCAAAGTGCGCGCTGGTGTTTTGATTCACCCAGAGCGAGTGTTGCAGGTAGCCGTTCTGGTTGCGCCCTGCCACCTCACTCACGCGCGTGCCGTTGGAGTACATGTGACGGCCGATGACGTAGGGCTTGCGCAGCATCTCGCGCGCCATCTCGCCCGCGCCCGTGGCCATCAGCGCCAGCATCAGGATCGCGGTGGCGTGGGCCAGGGTGAAATCCTGCGGATTTTTGTAGGCCAGGTAATAGGTGATGATGACGATGGTGGCCGAGGTAATCACCATGATGAGCACCAGCCGCGTGACCTGCGAGAAGGTGCCTGCACCGATGGTGGACATGCCCAGCGAGAGCAGAGCGCGCTGCGACTGCGGCACCATGTGCAGGAACCACACCAGGGCAAACGGCATCAGCACGAACGAGGGCACCAGCCAGCGCGTGGTCCAGCGCAGGTAGCCGGCTTTGAAGCCCGGCTGCTTGTCATTGTCGATCAGGCTCCCGGTAATCAGCGCCCATACGCCGGCAAGCGTGATGCAGACCAGAGTGCGCATCAGCAGGCCCGGCCAGTAGGTGGGATTGAAGAAGGCGTTCCAGAACTTGCCGGCTTCGTGGCCGGTTCCGGCGACGGAGAGCCAGGTGTCGCCCGGTGTGAGCATGAAGGTGAGGATGCCGTTGATGATGATCAGCGTGCAGACCGAGGAGACGGCATACACCCAGCCCACCTTGAGGTGCAGCTTCTGCGGGATGCGATCCCACGTGTAGTAGTACACGGCGATGGTGGTGAGCTCGACCAGGAAGAAGACCCATTCCAGCGCCCAGCCGAAGACGAAGTTATGGATGAGCGTGCTGGTGGCCTCAGGCTGGGTGAGGCCGATGGCAAACCAGATGCCCACGCCGCTCACCGTGCCGAAGACGCCGGTCAGGATCAGGAAGAAGCGTGCGTGCTTCTTGACCTGGTTCATCCAGTCGGCATTGCCTTCGCGCAGCGCCTTGCGTTCCGCGATGGGCAGCCACAGGCCGCCGCCCACGGCGAATTGGGAGATCATGACGTGGAAGATGGCGATCATTCCGATCACCCAGCCGCTGCCGATGAACGGTACTTCCCAGAATGGATAGTTCATAGTTGTTCCTTCTCCGGAATTAGCGGATGCCCCAGTACCCAAGGGCCGTGGTGATGATGAGAGCGGTGACGGCGAAGACGCCGAAGTAGTGGGCATTGCGTCCGCGCGAGCCGGCGACACTCTCGCCGTCGTACAGCGGAATCACCACCCACAGCGCCAGGCCCACGGTGAAGAGTAGGATGCCGGCAACCTCGCCGGTGGCTCCGGGCAGGAAGTTACCCAGCACCTTCAGCATGTGGAAGGGCGCCATGAAGTACCACTCCGGGTGAATGCCCGCGGGCGCCGGTGAAAGAATGTCCGCCTGCTTGCCCAGATCCCACGGAAAGATGGAAGCCAGCAGCGCCAGCACATTCAGGCTGATCAGCCACATCGCCAGATCCTTCTGGAAGAAGTTCGGAAAGAAGGGAACGGTCTTGCGCTCGGATGCGGGCCTGGCGCCTTCTCTGGGCGGCACCGCATTTCCATGCTTCTGCACCAGCCACAGATGGATGCCCAGCAGCGGCAGAAAGAGCAGCGGCAGGATGACCACGTGCAGAGCGAAGAAGCGCTGCACGGTGAAGTCGCTTACGTCCGGCCCGCCGCGCAGAATGTTGGTGGTGAAGTGCCCCATCAGCGGCAGCGACGAAGGAATCTGCAGGCCCACCTTGGTGGCGAAGTAGCTCAGCTCATCCATGGGCAGCAGGTAGCCGCTGAAACCGAAGAGCGCAGCCAGGAAGAGCAGCGCAATGCCGGTGAACCAGCCGATCTCGCGCGGCTTGCGGTACGCCTTCATAAAGAAGGCGGAGAACATATGCACCAGGATGGAGAAGATGAACAGGTTGGCGCACCAGGAATGCGCGGAGCGAATCAGCCAGCCGAAGTGCATCACATAGGTGATCTGGCGGACACTCTCAAACGCCTCAGCTCCGGGGCGGTAGTAGACCAGCAGAAGAATGCCGGTAAAGATCTGCACCAGGAAGAGAAAGAGCGAGATGCCGCCCCAGTAGTACCAGAACGATTGCGAGTGCAGCGGAATGGTCTTATGGCGGGCCAGCGCGCTGAGTTCACCCAGGCCAAGCCGCTCATCGAGCCATTTGTAGATCCGATCAAACATAGTCTTCATCCTTTTCGGTTAGGCTCGCGAGACCACGACGTTGGCGGTGCCGACGTTCACTTTGTAGGCCTTGAGCGGCTTGGGCGGCGGTCCGCTCACGTTCTTGCCGGTGTGCGGGTCATACACTCCGCCGTGGCAGGAGCAGTGAATGCGGTTGAGCTCCGGCTCAAACTTCACCGTGCATCCCAGGTGGGTGCAGACCGCGCTGAAGGCGACCCAGCTGCCGTCCGCTCCGTGGATCAGCATGGCGGGCGAGCTGCCGAACTTGAACATCAGCGCGGACGCGAGCGGCAGGGCCTGTGCCTTGTCCAGCGTGACCTCGCTGACGGCGGTTTCATTGGCGGCCATCTCTGCCGGTGAGGAGAGATAGCGGTAGATGGGGTAGCCGATTGCGCCGGCATAGCACAGGCCGGCAGCGGCGGCTACGCCCAGAAACGCGCGGCGGGTGGGCGTGCTCTCGGTTTCAACGATCGCGGTATCGGGGGAGACTTGCAGGATAGGTTCGCTCATAGCTCGACAGCACTCTCCATAACTCGGTTCGCTCTGGCCACAACAGAGATCAGCCAGCCGATGGTGATCAGGCCGCCCACAAAGACGGCGAGGAAGATTCCAACCACGCTCCAGTTGGTCACGACCGTGCGCTGCCACACGTCATAGCCCTTGCTCAGCAGCGTCAGGTCGCGAATGCCGTCGCGGTAGAGGGTCATCAGCGCGACGGGCAGCACGCCGATCAGAACCGCGGCCCAGCTGCTGATCGCGCTGACCGGCTTGACGAAGGCGGCCATCACGGCGAAGAGAAACAGCACCGCAGTCAGCGCCAGCCAGCCCAGCCCGGCAAATTTGTACAGCGGGTGCGCCTGCAGGCCGGCCTGCACCACGGCAGGTTGCAGGCGGTAGACGGCCAGGGCCTCCGCTGCCTGTGCCAGCACGGCGATAGCGGCGATGCGCCCACCCAGCGCGGAGAGATATTTTCCGTCCGCGGCAGAGAGCGTCCTGCGTCCGCCGAGATAGATCATCCACATGCCGGCGGCAACAAATCCGCTGAGCAGCATGAAGAGGAAGCGCGGAATGGTGGTGGGATCGGTCGGCGGCAGATGCGCGCCGATTGACGATGCGGAGTACATCTGCTGCCATACTTCGGGCCGCAGCATCAGCGTCATGTTGGTGGCATACACGTGGGCGATGGAACCGATGACCAGCCAAGCGGCCAGACCCGTTGCCCAGACCTTGCGTCCCTCTTCCAGCCCGGCAGCAAAGCGGTAGAGCAGCCAGTACGCCAGGGTGAGCGCGGGGATGACCAGTATCCAGCGCACGCCGATCATGACGCTGCTGGTGTAGATGGCGCGCCCATAGAGCACCTGCGTAAACAGCAGCGGCGGCACGCCCAGGTTGATGACGTAGGTCATCACCACGGTCAATCGTCTGCCGATCACGGCCGCCGCCGTGCGGGCCGAATCGCCCTTGCACAGCAGGTTCAGCAGAACGGCAATCAGCAGCCCGCCCACCAGCATCTGCATGGCGACAAAATGCAGCGAAAGGGTAACGATGTGAAGTGTTTTAAAGAGCCAGACAGGAGCCGGCAGAGGGATAGGATCGACCGCAGGAAATCCATTCATCAGGGAAAGCCTTCTTGATGATTAGCATTTGGTTTCCCGGGGAATAGGAATTTGTAACTGTATAAAACACGACCATTCTGGCAGCTGTCAAACGGATTCGCAGGAATCGCGGCACTGGCCCAAAATGCGCCGGCGTCGCGATTTACAATCAGGTATGGACATCCAACGCGCCGGCTCGCAACCGTCGGGCAAAGGCCCGGCAGACTGGTTCACCGGAACCGTACGCATCGATCCGCTCTTTCAGGCGCCCGATCCGGCGCTGGTCGCGGGCGCCAGCGTTACTTTTGAACCCGGTGCGCGCACCGCCTGGCATACGCATCCGCTGGGGCAGACGCTGATTGTGCTCTCCGGCTGCGGCTGGGCGCAGCGTGAAGGCGGCCCGGTGGAGGAGATTCATCCCGGCGATGTGGTCTGGTTCTCGCCCGGGGAGAAGCACTGGCACGGTGCAACACCCACTACGGCTATGGTTCACATCGCAATCCAGGAACGGCTGGACGGCCGGGCCGTGGACTGGATGGAGCACGTCACTGAGGAACAATACCGGCGCTAGGGTATGATGCAGACTTGCCCTGCCCGCCCGCGGGCCGGTTCACTGCATCCGTATTGGAGTCAATCAATCGTGCAACGCAGCTTCGCCGCCTTTACCTTCTTCGCACTCCTGTTCACCACCGTGAACGCACCGGCCCAGGCCGCTTCTGACGCTGCCGCGCCCGCCACCAAGGTCTTCCACGTTAAATCACGGCTGGTGCTGCTGGATGTGGTGGTGACGGACCGCAACGGCAAGCCCGTGAACGATCTGAAGCGCCAGGACTTTGCCGTCTACGAAGATAAGCAGCCGCAGCGCATCAGCTCATTTGAAGTGCCCGCGCAGCACGCATTGCCGCCGGCCAGGCAGACGGCGGCGAAGTTTAATCCTGACGACGTGCAGGCCTTCGGCCAGTCGCCCGTGACCGTGATCGTGCTGGATGAGCTGAACACGCACTTCGCTGATACGGACTTTGCCAAACGCTCCATCCGGCAGTTTCTGGAGAAGCGCCCGGCCACGCTGAATGAGCCGACCATGCTGCTCAGCGTGGGCAACAGCAAATTCAATATGCTGCAGAACTTCACCCGCAGCCGCGCCGATCTGCTGAACGCGCTGAACAACCACAAGCCCAGCTATAGCTGGAAGCTGGAGATCGGCATGAGCACGGGGCCGCAGGCCAGCGAGCGGCTGGATCTCTCCATCAATGCGCTGGAGCAGATCGCCGAGTATACCGCCCGCATTCCCGGGCGCAAGAACCTGATCTGGGTGGGGCAGGGCTTTCCGTCACTGGATACCGATGCGCTGGCCACGCAGGATGTGAAGGCCCTGACTGACATGATGCGGCACATCACGGACACGCTGCTGGATGCGCGCGTCACCATGTTCGCGGTCGATCCCAGCTCAAACGCCGTTGGGAACACTGACATTGTGGATGAAAACCAGGCCGAGTTTGCGCAGTTTGTGGGCGACAGTGCCGGCGCCGGGCACCTGATGGATCCGTTTAATTCGCAGCTGGACTTTGACCGGCTTGGCCCGGTGACCGGCGGCCGGGTGCTGCGCGGCATGAACGACGTGGATCATCAGATCGCCGCCAGCATTGAGCTGGGCACGCAATTCTACAGCATCGGTTACACGCCCGGCAATCCAAGTGAAGAGAGCACCGCCTTCCGCCATATCGTGGTGAAGTGCCTGCGGCCCGGCACCACCGTCATGACGCGCGACGGTTACTATCCCGGCGCGCAGGCGCGGCAGGGAAGCACGGATAACATCTCCTACGACCTGAACAATGCGGTCATGGCGGAACTGCTGTTTACGGCGCTGCGCATCCGCGTGGAACCGAAGGGCGGCGATCTCTACACCATCTATGTGGCGGCGCCGGGCATGACGTGGGAGCAGGCTGACGGCGCAGTGGCAGGTGGCCATGTGGCCCATGCTGAGGTGCTGGCCGCCAGCTTCTCAGCGAAAGACAAGCTGCTGGCACACACGCTGCAAACCATGACCGCGACCGCGACGGCAGAGGCCAACGTGCATTCGCCTTCGCTGCCTGCGGACTTTACGATCAGCCTGGCACGGCCCAAGGGCACGGTGCGCATGCGCTTTATTGTGCGTGATGTGGCCAGCGGCAGCATGGGCAGCTTTGACCTGCGGCTGCCGTAAAACGCATGAATTTTCAAAGAAAATCGCGATTTAATCACCGCCATTGACATGGCCTTGTAGGATGGTGTGCGTGAATGAATCGGGTAAGGTGCAGTTCGCCAGCGAAGCGGTTCGCCGGAAAGTATGATTTGGGGCGAACAGTAAAAAATAACTTGGAATTTCAGGAAATGCGTCCTATACTCGACCCTCTCACTAATTTCGTTGTGTGCTTCGTGCCATGGAGCGCATAAGAGTCGTTTAACCTATTTATTTTCTAACTTACAGCGTTGGAGCTACACAAAATGCCGTCTTTTGCCCTTTCCGCCAGTCGCGCCGTTCGTTTTGGATTGATTGCAGCCGTGCTTGTCGTCAGCTCTCGTGCGTGGGGCCAGGCAGGGCCGCAGTTGCTGCCCTATACCGTGACGACAGTCGCAGGCAATGCGCCGACGAGTCCGGCCACGGTGCTGCCGACCTACGCCGTCGGCACCGCCTGTCCGAGCGGCAACGGCAGACTGGCTACGGATACGCTGGGCGACGGCTGCCTGGCGACGGAAGTGGTGCTGAGCCAGCCGCGCTTCGTCACGGAAGATGCGCAGGGCAATATTTATTTCTCTGACAGCCTGAACGCCCGCATCCGCCGCATTGAGATGAACAATCAGGCGACGCTGGGAGTGATTACGACCTATGTGGGCGGCGCGTCCAGCAATCCCACATCGACGGCGACCTGTAATCCGCTGGGAACCGCGACCGCTGACACGGTGGGCGACGGCAGCCTGGCTACGGCCGTGAAACTGACGCAGCCCTCCGGGCTGGTGTTTGACGCCTCCGGAAACCTGTACTTTGCGGACAGTGGAACGGACACGGTACATAAGGTAGACGCGACCACGAAGATCATGACGCTGATCGCCGGCAACTGTGCCAATACCTACGGTTATGCGGCGAACAGCACTACCCCGGCCATCACCATCAATGCGGCGGTGCAAAGCTATCTGAACTTCCCCTATGGACTGGCGCTGGATGGCAAGGGCGCGCTCTTCATTGCGAATGAAGGCGATCAGGCAGTGATGGCGGTGAATCTGCTGACCACGCCCATCACTGTGAATAACGTCACCATCCCCGCGGGCACGATTGCGAAGGTGCTCGGCTACGGAAACCTTGTCGCCAAGACGGCGACCAATGCCGCCAGCCCAACGGATTGTCCTAATTTTTCATCGACCAGTTCGCGCGGCGGTTGCTACTATCCGGCCTCCAACGCGATCGTAGCCGGTGCCACGGGATTGGTCGCAAACTCGACTAATCTTGATAACCCCTACGACGTCAACGTCGATGCCGCAGGCAATCTATACGTGAATAATACGTACCCGTACCAGACCGTTCTGGTCAACAGCGCAGGCTACGTCTCAGAGTATGCCGGTACGTCGAATACCAAGCTCAGTTCGTCCACGACCAAGCGTGGTCCAGCACAGACGGTTTCCATGGGCAGCGATTACGGCTTGACCATCGACAAGGGTCTCTATCCGACAGTGCCCAATCTCTATGTCTCTGACGCCAGCAACGGCATGGTCTGGCGCATTGATGGCTCGTCCAAGACCAGTTATCAGGTCGCGGGAGCATCCTCCACGCTCTGCAGTAATGCGCTGGATACGGTAGGCGATTACTGTCCTGCAAATAATGCGACATTCTCACTCGTAACCGGCAGCGGAGCGAGCCTGTCCTACGGCGTGGATAACATGTTTGCCGACAACTACAGCAATCTGCTGCTGGCAGACGCCAATAACAACCTGATTCGCGAACTCTCCAGCGGTACGCAGTTTGGAATTATCAACGGCTCCAAGCCGGTGCAGACGCTGGAAGTTCACTTTGATGTAGGTGACACTTTCTCCTCGTCCGTCACCGCGGCAACCATCACCACTGGAACCAGCAACTTCACCGTCGGCTCCTTCTCGGCGGCGAACTGCACGTCGAACAGTGACAGCACCTCGGATTGCCTGCTGACGCTGCAAGCCAATCCGACCACGTTGGGCCTCTTCACCGGCACCCTGCAAATCACCAGCTCACTGGGTAAGGTCAGCAGCTTCCCGCTGAGCGGCTTCTATACCAACGTGATCTCATCGACCAAGACCACCGTCTCGCTGAGTGCGGGCGGATGCTCGGTAAGCGGAAACACGGGCAGCGGCAGCGCAACCACCCTGACGGCCAAGGTGCGGGGCGCCATCAATGGCACTGCCACCGGTACGGTTCAGTTCTATGTGGATGGCACCCAGGTTGGCGCCGGCTCATTGAATTCAGCGAACACGGCGAGCACGACCTATATCTTCCCGGCCAGCACCACGGCGCACACCTACTATGCGACGTATGTGGGCGATGCCAATTTCGCAACGTCTACCTCGGCGACCGGTTCGGTGGTTTCGTCCGCGCCCAGCTTCACGATCTCGCCGCTGTCTACCCAGCTGAATACGGTGAGCGCCGGTGCGACCGCGCTCTATGCATTTACTGTCACCCCGGTGGCTTACACGGGCTCGATCAGCTTCTCGTGCTCGGGCCTGCCCTCCGGCGCACAGTGCATCTTCTACCCGAATGACCCGACGCTGGCGGCCAGCACCATCTCGGTCACGCCCTGCGGCGGTCCCTATACTGAAGCGCTTTCCATCACCACCACCCAGCCGCAGCCGGTAATCTACGGCTTCGGTTCCATGGGCCGGGGTAAGTGGGGTGCGCTCGGTATGGTGCCGGCGGTTCTGCTGGCGTTTCTGCTCACGCTGCGCCGCCGTAAGTTGCCGCTCAAATACAGCGGCGTGCTGATGGCGCTGGTGTTCCTGCTGGCCATGGCAAGCACGGTGGGCTGCGGTAAGGATTTTGGCGGCTCTGCTCCGGGAACTCCCTCCGGCTCAAGCACCGTCACCATCACCGGCGTGACAGGCAACGGTCTGACGCAGACATCGACCGTTACGCTCACGATCAAGTAATAAAACCGGCTGCTGCGGAAGATCTTTCCGGTCTTCCGCAGCCAGTTTCTAACACTGGTCTGGTAACACAGGCCAAAAGAGTGGATTTATTTAGGAGAGCCCTTGATGCGCCGTATTATCTCGAAGGCATTGTGTGTTTTGTTCGTCGCAGCCGTTGTATGCAGCGGCGCCATATCCGCGTTCGCGCAGTCGGCCACTTCCGGCGCGATCGGCGGTACCATCTATGACCAGAAGGGCTCAGTCCTGTCTGGCGTGGTCGTGACCGTCACGAACAATGCGACGTCTGAGACGCGCACCGATACCACCAAGGATAGCGGCGACTACCGCATCGCGGAGCTGCAGCCGGGCACGTATACCGTGACCGTGGCTGCGCCGGGATTCGCGACCTACAAGGCGAATCTCGTGCCCGTGGCGGTCGGCTCACTCTCTGATATCTCGCCTAAGCTCACCGTGGGCAATGTGACGGAGACTGTTGAAGTGACGGACGAGACGCCGCTGATGCACACGCAGTCTTCCGAAATCTCCAGCGTCGTCGATCAGAATATGATTGACAACCTGCCGATCAACGGCCGCCGCTACTCCAACTTCGCCCTGCTTACGCCGGGCGTCATCGTGGGCGATCCCGATGGTCTTGGCCTGCTCAGCTTCCGTGGCGTGAACTACCTGCTGAACAACTCCACCGTCGACGGCATGGACGACAACCAGGCTTACTTCTCTGAGCAGCGTGGCCGCACCACGGTTTCTTACTCGTTCGCACTGGCCGCGGTACAGGAGTTCCAGGTCAACACTTCAAACTACTCGGCTGAATACGGCCGTGCAGCCGGCGGCGTGTCCAACACCGTCACCCGCAGCGGCGGCAACCAGATCCATGGGCAGGCCTATTTCTTCGACCGCGATAACACCTTCGGCTCCACCAATCCCTATACCAATGTGACCACCGAGCAGCCTGTAGGAAGCGGCAACTACGTGACCAACGTGGTGAAGCCCAAGGATTGGCGCAAGAGCTGGGGCTTCGGCCTCGGCGGCCCCATCATCCGCGATAAGCTGTTCTTCTTCTACGCGTATGACCAGCAGCGCAAGAACTATCCCGGCATCTCGCGCTTCACGCAGAACGCCATCAACAACGGCGTCTTCGCCAAGGCGTATGTGGCCCTGACCGGCGCGCAGGCCTGCAATACCTCCACCGGCGGCTACACCACTTCAGACGGCACCACGTTCATCTCGTCCAGCGGTCAGCCGCAGAACCAGGGACCGGACAGCGGCGGTTTTGCCGCCTGCCAGGTGGCGCATGCACTGGGCGTGAGTTATGCCGCGGGCGTGGCGTACTACTCGCAGGGCCTGGGCATCATCCAGTCGTTCACCGGTGAAGTGCCGCGCCGCGCTGACCAGATGAACAACTTCCCGCGCCTGGATTGGGCGATCAACGACCGGAACCGTCTGACGCTGGAGTACAGCCGCTTCCGCGCCAGCGGCTTCAGCAACTACCAGACGGCGTCTTCGACTAACTACGGGAACCACAGCTTCGGCGACAGCTATGTGAAGACGGACTTCAGTATCGCCCGTCTGACCACGAACATCGGCGACTCCATGGTGAACGAGCTGCGCTTCCAGTATGGCCGTGACTTTGAATACCAGCTTGCCAGCTCGCCGGGACCGAATGAAGTCGGTCTGGCGTCGCGCGCACCCGGTAATCCGTCTGACCCGGCCGCCCTGCCGCTGACCCGCATCGGCTACTACTACGACTCCAGCAACTACTTCCGCATCGGCAAGTACTCCACCTTTGATTCCAACGCAAATCCGAAGGAGAGCCGCCTGCAGGGTGAAGACATCTTCTCCTGGCAGCACGGCAAGCACGCCTTCAAGGCAGGCGTGGACATCAACCGCGTCTTCGACTATGCCAACCAGCTCTATGACGAGAGCGGCGACTACCGCTTCCCGTATTCGTGGAACTTCATCGCGGACTATATGCACGCCACCACCAATCTGGGCGCGTCATCTTACACTCCGAACTTCACCTCATTCCTGCAGGGCTTCGGCAATCCGTCTTCGAACATCGCCACTACGGACTACGCCGGCTTTGTGACCGATGACTGGCGCATTCTGCCGCGTCTGACCCTCACTCTGGGCGTGCGCTACGAGTACGAATACATTCCGTCGAATCCCTATCCGCTTACCGCAACCACGCCGCTCTATCCCGGTTCCACCACGGGCATCGGCTCCGTCATTGCTGCCTATACGAACTACAAGCCGGATGATCGCAATAACATTCAGCCGCGCTTTGGTTTCAACTGGGACGTGTACGGTGATGGCAAGACGCATCTGCGTGGCGGCTTCGGCGTTTATGCGGGCCGCATCATCAACTCGGCCATTACCTCCGCCTACAACCAGCAACTGGGCGCGGGTTCGCAGCAGCATCTGAGCGGTTCCAGCTGCGGCTCGGCCTACACCTGGCCCAAACTTCTGCCGGATGAAGCTACGCTGCAGACCGCCTGCGGCGCCTTCGGCCCGACCATCAACTACTTCGCCAATAACTTCCAGAACCCGCAGGTGCTGGAGACTGACCTTGCGCTGGAACAGAATCTGGGCTGGAACACGGTCTTCGCGGTCATGTACATGTCCTCGCTGGGCCGTCACCTGGAAGGCGCGTTTGACCAGAACAATGTCTGCTCAGGCGACTTCTACAATCCCACGGCGTGCGCGGCCAACACCAGCGTCCACAACTACACCATCATCAACGCAGATGGCGTTACGCCTTCGCCGAACAACTATGTCACCTATCCGCACGGCGGCAAGCCGTCACCCCTGGCTGCGAAGGGCTACCAGACCGGCAGCATTCTGACGGTTTCGCCTTTCTATACCAGTGGCGCCAAGGAATCTACTATCCTCGGCCTGTCACTGGATGGTCTGGCAAAGATCAGCAGCAACCTGAACTCCAGCTATAACGCGCTGGCGGTGCAGCTGAACAAGCGCATGAGCAACAGCCTGCAGTTCAACATGAACTACACCTGGGCACACTCGCTGGATTACAACCCCTACATCGGCAACGATATTCCGTTCGGCGGTCCGTATGACCCGACCAGCGTCAAGGATGAGTACGGCAACGGTCAGCTCGACGTGCGCCAGCGCTTCGTCGGCTCCATGGTCTACCGTCCGAAGACTAACTTCCACGGATGGGCAAAGTATGTCGGCGACGGCTGGCAGGTTTCGCCTCTGGTGCAGATGCAGACCGGGTTGCCCTACACGCCGGTCACTACTGGCGCAAATCCCACGGGCGGCTATGGTCAGGGTTCCAACGGTTCCGGTGGCGTCAGCGCCAGTGCCGGCGGCCTCTCGCGGCTGCTCGTGCTGGGCAGAAACCAGTCCTATCTGCCGAAGTCCACTGTGGTGGATGTGCGCTTGTCGAAGAACTTCTTCCTGCCCACTATCTGGGGTCTGCGTCCCCGTCTGGAGCTTCAGGCGAACGTGTACAACCTGCTCAACCACCAGAACATTACCAAGGTCTCGCAGACTGCATACTGCCTGAACACCGGCACGACGACAGCCTCAAACCAGAACTGCCCGGGCACCTTCACCCATGCGTACGGTACTCCCGGAGCCACGACTGGATCGCCTGCGGGAAGCGGCAGCTCGACAAACACCAACGGCAACAACTTCCTGGTCGCGCAGCCGAACTATGGAACCTACGTCAACGCGAACAGCACCCAGTTCCAGTTGACGGAGCGCACCATGGAACTCTCCGGCCGCTTCTTCTTCTAACCCTCAACCGCAGCACAACAGAAAGGGCCAGCCCGCGGGCTGGCCCTTTCTGGTAGTGGGTCAATTTGGTTTGCTTTGAAAGGGACGAGCTTTAGTCGTCCGAAAATCAGACCAAAACATTGCGGGCTCTAGAGGGTGCTGAAAAAGTCAGTCCTCTCCGGGAATAGTCCCTCAGCGGCTCAAGCCGCATTCGAGCGATGGAGGTTACTGCGGGACTGAACTCCCGCCCTTTCAAAGCGACGACTTTTCAGCATCCTCTTTAGCCCCGGTGGAGATGGCCTCCGGGGCTAAAGCCCTCTTTCTTATCGGAGGCACACGGCGCGGCTCAAGCCGCGCCCTTTCAACGCCAAACTGACCCACGACCTCCTGCATTCATTGCTAGTTGTAACCGGTTCTGGCTCTGCGCTACTTGGCAGAAGCCGCTGCCGGGGGCGGTGTGGTGAAGATGGCATTCAAGGCATTGGCCAGGCGCAGGCCGCCAAGCGCGAGCTGGCTGTCGACCACCACAATGTTCTTCTCGTAATACTGCTTGTTCAGCGTGGCTCCGTTGGGCACCCAGGCATCCTGCGCGTAGGCGTGTGCCTGATTGGCCCAGTGCACCAGATTGCCCACGGTGGCCTCCTGCTCCAGGTGCTGATCCTTGATCTCGGATTCCAGCAGCGCAAGATACTTCTTCTCACTGAGATTGCGGTGCTGGATCAGGCCGTCATCCCAGGTGGCGTGCAGATTGCAGGGCCAGCCGTTACAGTTCGTTGCGCCGAACTCAACGACCTTGATATTGTTGCCGCCCTTGGCTTCGCTGATGTTGTGCAGCGGCTGGTGCAGGTCGCCCATCAGGTGAATCAGCATCTTCAGGTCAAAGAGTTTTTCGTCCTGAGAGAGCGTGGAACTCCTGAGCTGATTCTCAAAGTAGACGATGCGGTCAATGCTGCAGTCGCGGATGGCTGCATTCGCATCGCCCGGGGGCGCGGGGCAATCGCGCATGCGGTCATAGCGTTCCTGCTGACCGGGAATATCGGTAAAGTGCCACGGCGCGGTGCTGCGATGGTCATTCTTGTAATCGTCAGCCCACGACGCAACATCGGCCATGGAATCCTTGCCGAGGATGGCCTGCACATTCTGTGCGGCGACGGGGGTTAGATGGTCCTGGGCCACCAGCGCCGTCAGGCGGTGTCCTTCATTGCTCCAGGCAAATGCGGGCAGGGAAGAAACCACGGTGGCGGCGAGGACAGCGCATTGCAGATACCTTTTCACGGCAAAATCTCCTGAAATGGCGGTGTTTCCGCTAAGCCCTTGACCGGAAAGGGCAAGCAAAGACGCCGCTGGTGAAAGTTTGGAACCCTTAGCATACGCCAGTCAGCTCCTTCCTGCCGAGAGGAATTGTGGTCACCGGTTCGGCTGGTTCACAGGTTGTTTACGGTGGAAACAAGGCGAAAATGTTGCTGGGAAATTGATGGAGCGAAGCGCTTCGGCGGTGGTATAGTCGAATCTCACTCCCAAAGGATATTGCTCATGATGCGTCGTGCCGCTGTCTTGGTATTTTTCATTGGTTTTGTGTCCCTTCTCACAGGTTGTGGCGGCGGTGGAACGCCTCCGGTATCGACCGGCTCCGTGAGCTTCAACGTGTCGTCGCTGACCTTTGCCAGCTCCAGCGTGGGTGTAAGCTCCCCCACGCAGACGCTCACCCTGACCAATGGGAACTCCTCCGCGATCACGATTAGCAGCGTCGTAGTATCCGGCAATAACGCTTCTGATTTCTCTGAGACCTCGACCTGTGCCGGCAGCCTGGCCGCCGGGGGCACATGCACCGTAACCGTCACCTTCACGCCCACGGCCGTCGGTACCCGTAGCGGATCGGTTGCAGTGGTTGACAGTGCCTCCAACTCGCCCCAGATCGCGACGCTCAGCGGCACGTCCACGGCGGGCCTGGCGGACTTCAATCCTTCCCCGGCCTCACTCACCTTTCCTGCAACCGTAGTCGGCACTTCTTCCTCAACCATGAGTCTTACCTTTGCTAACACCGGTTCCGGCTCAGACACCGTATCCAGCGTGGCGATCTCGCCCGCGACGGATTTTACCCAGACCAATACCTGTACGGCTGCTGCGCTGGCGCCTACGACTGGAAGCTGCACCATCACGGTTACGTTCACGCCCAGCGTGACCGGTGCACTGGCGGCCACGCTGACGGTAACGGATAACTCCAATGGCATCGCCGGCACAACGCATACTGCTGCTCTGAGCGGAACAGGCACAGCCAACGCGCTGCCCACGGTCTCGGTTTCACCCTCGTCGCTCACCTTCAGCGCAACCGCGCCGCAGGCGGTTACAGTGACCAATACCGGCGCCGTCGCGGTGAGTGTAAGCGGCATCAGCATTACGGGGACGAATGCGTCAGTGTTCTCGCAGAGCAATGATTGCGGCACCAGCATTGCGGTGGGCACGTCCTGCACCGTTTCGGTCAGCTTCGCGCCCGGCAGCAACTCCGGCACGCTGGGGGCCACGCTGAACATTGCTGACAACGTGAGCGGTTCTCCGCAGACGGTCACGCTGAGCGGCACCGCGGCCCCCGTGGCAACCCTGGCGCCCACGGCGCTCACCTTTACTGAATCCACGCTTTCCACCACCACAGCGGCTCAGACGGTGACGCTGACCAATAGCGGCACTGCCACCATGACCGGTATCGCCGTTTCGCTTACCGGCACCGGTGCGACGCAGTTCGGGCAGACCAATACCTGCAATGCGACTCTGGCGGCCGGCGCGACCTGTACTATCTCTATTACCTTTACGCCGACGGCCTCCGGCAAAACTACTGCCGCGCTGAGCGTGGCGGACAATGCCTCCGGTTCTCCGCAGACGGTGGTTCTTACCGGCAATGGACCAGGCAGCGCCGTGGTGACTACCACACTGGTCACAGTGCCGGATGACACCTATACGGTCGCGAACCCGAATACCTTTCCCCAGTTGAATAACTTTGTGAACTCGGCCACCAGCACGATTGATATGACCATCTATGAGCTCTCGGATGCTACGTTGGTCAGCGACCTGGTGGCGCAGTGCAAAGCGGGTGTTACCGTGCGCGCTCTGCTGGACAATAGTGAAAAGTCCGTCAATACCTCGGCCTATAACACCATCAATGCGCAGTCCGGGTGCAAGGCGGTCTTCTCCAATACGCACTTCACCAACACGCATGAGAAGTCCGTGGTCATTGATGCGGCTATTCCATCCAAGGCCTATGCTGTGATCAGCACAGGCAACTTTGATTCGAATAACAGCTACTATCTGACGGGGCGCGACTTCCAGCTCTACGAAAACAATGCAACCGACGTGGCTGCGATTGAGGCCACTTTTCAGGAGGACTGGACGTATCCTAACGGAACGACCTATCCCGCTTACACGCCGGGCAACGGCGCAGACCTGGTCTGGAGCCCGACGAAAGATGGAGCGAATGCTCGTACTGCGATGACCGCGGTTATCACCAATGCGACCAAGTCGCTCGTCATCGATGAGGAAGAGATGTCTGACTCCGGCGTGATCTCTGCGCTCGAGGCGGCGGCACAGAAGCCCGGCATGAGCGTGAAGCTGACGACCATCGTGGGCGAACCTTCTACCGCAACGGTAACTGCGCTGAAGGCTGCCGGTGTGCAGATTACCGAGTATCCCGCGAGCGGCAACTACCTATACATCCACGCCAAGGCGATTGTCGCGGACTACGGAACATCCAGCGAGACCGCATTCCTGGGCTCAGAAAACTGCTCTTCCAATTCGCTCACCAATAACCGCGAACTTGGCATCATCCTTACGGACGCTACATCGTCCACTGCTGCATCCATTATCAGCACGCTGAATACCAAGCTGACGAACGATTTCAATTGCACCTCCATGGCTATCAACCAGACGACGCCGAACTGCACCAAGCCGTAAAAGGCATGACTCTGAAGCATCAAGGGCTGGCTTTATGCCGGCCCTTTTTCTTTGCCCGGCCACATGCCGTGTATGCCTACTGAGCATGTCTCATGCTGAGCGCGGCTGAGAATTGGAATGGAAGGGAAAAGTGGTGGCCAGAGACGGGATCGAACCGCCGACGCGAGGGCTTTTCAGGGCCGCGGGCTGTACCGCTGAGCATGTCTCATGCTGAGCGCGGCTGAGAATTGGAATGGAAGGGAAAAGTGGTGGCCAGAGACGGGATCGAACCGCCGACGCCGGCCTTTTCAGGGCCGCGCTCTACCACTGAGCTATCTGGCCGTTTGAGATGTCAGGTGAGTTGAATCGCGGAAGAATCAACAGCAAGACACAAACGTTCTTCACAAGTATAACAATGCCCGGCGGGTTGCGCCACCTCCTCCAGGCCTGCCGGAAGGAATGCTCTTTCGCCCCGGAGATCGGCATGGCTGCGCGGCAAGAAGCGCCTCTACGGTAGCGGTTACATAAGCTGCTACTATTATTTCGTTGCCAGCAATCCTCTGTTGCGAAAATCACTTAGCCCGTTCGTGGGGCGTAAGGTGAAGGCGTGAATATTCGTGATGTAGCCGATCGGGCCAAGGTTTCCACCGCCACTGTCTCGCGCGTAATGAGCGGGATTGACGTGGTCAAGCCTGCCACCGTGGCCCGTGTGCGCCAGGCCATCGCCGAACTCGGCTATGTGCCGAACTCCAGCGCTCGCACCTTGAGCATGGGCCGCAGCAGGCTCTTCGGCGTCATCATCTCGGATATCACCAATCCTTTTTTTCCGGAACTGATCCATACCTTCAACGAGCTCGCGGTGCAGCACCACTACCGCGCCGTCTTTGCCAACACTAACTATGATCCAGCCCGCATGGAAGCCTCCATTCAGGGTCTGCTGGAGCAGCATGTGGAAGGCATTGCGGTGATGACGTCAGAGATGGGGCCGCACCTCATCCGCATGGTGGCCGACCGCGGCATTCCGCTGATCTTTCTCGATCAGCCCATCTCGCAGAAGAATCTCAGCCACATTGTGGTCGATTACAAGGCGGGCATGAAGCAGGCCATCGATCACATCACCTCGCTCGGGCATAAGCGCATCGCATTCATTGGCGGCCCGCAGAATCTGCGCTCGGCGGTGTGGCGGCAGTCGTTTTTCATGCAAGCGCTGAAAGAGAAGGGCATTCGTATGGACAAGGATTGCGTTGCCACCGGCAATCACCGCGTGGATGGCGGCTATGCGGCCATGCAGCAACTGCTGCAGCGGAAGCCGGCGTTCACCGCCGTGCTGACCTCGAATGATCTGACTGCGATTGGCGCGATCTCCGCCATCTACGAAGCCGGTCTGCAGGTGCCGCGTGATATCTCGGTGGTTGGCTTTGACGATATCGAGATCAGCGGCTCATTCAATCCGCCGCTCACCACCGTGCGGCTCTCGCGCGCCGAAATCGCTACCCGCGCCTTCTTCGCGCTCTACGCTTCGGCCACGCAGACACTGGCGCCACGCGTGGAACACCGCATTCCCACCAGCCTCATCATCCGCAAATCCACCGCGCCGCCGCAGGGTAAAGCCGGCGCTTAGGCTGCGCTGTTCCGTTCCATGGCACCATCGACTGCTTCGCAGACGTAGGTCTCGGCGTCGATATTCCAATGACTCTTGTAGGCGTTCTTCAACGCGGCGGCGAAGCTGGCAGCATGGCTGCGCGTGACCAGATTCACCGTGCAGCCGCCGAAGCCGCCGCCGGTCATACGCGCGCCGAAGCAGCCCGGAAGCGCGGCTGCGGTCTCCACCAGGAAATCCACTTCAGCGCAGCTGCATTCGAAATCGTCACGCTGGCTGGCATGAGCCGCAATCATGAGTTCGCCCATGCGCACCGGATCGCCCGACGTCATGGCGATCTTGGCCTCGCGCACGCGCGCATTTTCGCTGATGACGTGGTGGCAGCGGCGATAAGAATCCGCTGACATATCCGTCTTGCAGGCATCGAGCTGTGCAATCGTCGCACCGCCCAGATTTTTTACACCCGGAAATACGGCGCGGATCACGGCCTGCCCGGCCTCCAGCTCTTTCCGGCGGCTGCCGTACTCGCCGCTGGCAATGGAGTGCTTCACCATCGAATTGCAGACCACCACACAGGTGTCTGCCAGCCCCGCATGGTTCATGGGGATGTGCTCTACGTCCAGCGTGCCGGTATCCAGCAGCAGAGCGTGGCCGGCCTTGGCCACGGTGATCACAAACTGGTCCATGATGCCGCAGGGCGAGCCGACATACTGGTTCTCTGCCCGCTGGCAGAGCAGCGCAATCTCTTTCGGCTCCATCGTGCTGCCCGCTCTATGCAGCATGGCCAGAGCGCTGGCTACTTCCACGGATGCGGACGAACTCAGCCCCGCGCCGAACGGCACATTACCGCTGACGTGCAGGTGAAATCCCTGCGGTTCAATACCGAGCATCTGCAACTGCCGCAGCACACCGACGGGATAATCGCACCACGCGCCGGTCGAGCCGGAGCGGTCTTCGCGCGTCAGCAGGCGCTCTTCAGGGAATAGCTCCGACGTGAAGCGATACTGCGCATCATCGCGCGGGGTGATGGCGGCGACGGTCTGAAAGGGAATCGCCATGGGCAGCACCAGTCCGCCGGTGTAATCGGTATGCTCGCCCAGCAGGTTCACGCGTGCCGGTGCGATAAATGTCCGCTGTGATTTCATTGGAGATGCTGCTGCTTCTGATGCCCTGTTTTGTACGCTCACTGATTTTCCTCTGCCAGGCTTCAAGCTAAAGCTTGACCGCCCTGAGTGTAAGGGCTTACATTTACACCTGTCAAGAAATTGCCTGTCTGCACTTCATGCTGCTGTGCGCAGCATTTCGATGCCGAAATATATATTTCGGCATCGGGGCGCGGAAGATATCATGGGCCGGAAGGTACACGGAAGCAAATGGACGAGGTCTTTCGCAGCACGCCGCATCGCCGCTGGAATCCACTGAAACGTGAGTGGGTGCTGGTCTCGCCGCACCGCACCCAGCGCCCCTGGCAGGGGCAGACTGAGACCGTTGCCGTCCCGGCCGCTGCCGCGTATGACCCGGCCTGCTACCTTTGTCCGGGCAATACCCGCGCGGGCGGGCACCAGACTCCCGCTTACACCGGCACATTTATCTTTGAAAACGATTACGCTGCGCTGCGCCCGCAGGAGCCCCTGGCGCAGACGGACGCAGGCGGAGCCGGTCTGCTGCGCGCCGAGACGGAGCGCGGCGTCTGCCGGGTGATCTGCTTTGATCCGCGCCACGACCTCACGCTGGCCACCATGGATCTCGCTTCTATCCGCCGCGTGGTGGACACCTGGACGGAGCAGGCAGTGGAGCTGGGTGCGCGCGCCGACATTGGCTATGTGCAGATATTCGAAAACCGCGGCGCCATGATGGGCGCCAGCAATCCGCACCCGCACGGGCAGATATGGGCCACCGAACACATCCCCAACGAGCCTGCCCTCGAACTGGCCGCGCAGCGCGAATACGCCGCCGCGCATCCCGCCGGTCTGCTGGCCGATTACCTGCAACTCGAACTGCAGCAGGGCGAACGCATTGTGGCGGAGTGCGGCAGCTGGGTGGCGCTGGTGCCGTTCTGGGCGGTGTGGCCGTTTGAAGTGATGGTGCTGCCGCGCCGCAGGATGGCCTATCTGGCCGATATGACCGATGCAGAGCGCGATGATTTTGCCGCCATTCTGCAGGCCGTGACGCGCGGCTACAATCGCGTCTTCGACACGCCTTTCCCGTATTCCATGGGTCTTCATGCCGCACCGTGCGATGGTGCGCCGCATCTGGAGTGGCATCTGCACGGGCACTTCTATCCGCCGCTGCTGCGCTCCGCCACGGTGCGCAAGTTCATGGTCGGCTTTGAACTGCTGGGCTCGCCCCAGCGCGATATCACGCCGGAGAGCGCGGCCGAGACGCTGCGCGCTGCCATGGCCAAATCTCAGGAGAAGCAATAACGTGACCGCATCGACCCAGCCCATGAAGACCCTCGTCACCGGAGGCGCAGGATACATTGGCGGCACCGTGGTGCGGCAGCTGCTCGTCGCCGGACACAGTGTGACCGTGTATGACAATCTGGGCCACGGCAAGCGCGAAAATGTGCCTGCGGGCGCATCGCTGGTGGTGGGAGACGTAGCCGATGCCGCCCGCCTGGATGAGCTCTTCGCCGCGGAGAAGTTCGACGCCGTGCTGCACTTTGCCGCGCTGATTGAAGCGGGCGAGAGCATGGTCTATCCCGAAAAATTCTTCGCCAATAACACCGCGGCCACGCTCAATCTGCTGACCTGCATGACCGCGCACAAGGTGCCGCGCCTGGTCTTCTCCTCCACTGCTGCGGTTTACGGTAATCCGGAAAGCTCGCCCATTCCTGAGACGGCGAAGCTCTCGCCTACCAACGCCTACGGAGAATCCAAGCTGCTGGTGGAACAGATGCTGCGCTGGTTTCACCAGATCCACGGCCTGCGCTATGCGGTGCTGCGCTACTTCAACGTGGCGGGCGCGACGGAGGGCTACGGCGAGCAGCATGAGCCCGAGTCGCACCTGATCCCGCTCATTCTTGATGTCGCCCTCGGCCTGCGCCAGTCCATCAAGATATTCGGCACCGACTATCCCACGCCCGACGGCACCTGCATCCGCGATTACATTCATGTGGCCGACATTGGCCGCGCGCATCTGGCCGCGCTGGCTGGTCTCTCGCAGCAGGAGACGCTGCTTTACAACCTGGGCAACGGCCGCGGTTTCAGCGTGCGCGAGGTGGTGGAGTCTGCCCGCCGCGTGACCGGCCACGCCATTCCCGTAGTGGAAGAGCCGCGCCGACCTGGCGATCCCGCCATCCTGGTGGCGGATTCACAGAAGATTGCGCGCGAGCTGGGATGGGTGCCGCAGGTTGCAAAGCTGGATGACGTCATCGCATCCGCGTGGTCGTGGCACCAGAAACGTTTCAGCAAGTAGCAGAATTTCAAGTTCCATAGATCGAGGACTTCTAACATGCATCTCTCCATCGTCGACTGGGCCATCATGCTGGTGTACTTTGTCTTTGTACTCGGCATCGGCTTCGCCCTGAAGCGCTACATGCGCACCAGCACAGACTTCTTCATGGCCGGGCGCTCCATTCCGGCGTGGGTCTGCGGCCTTGCCTTCATCTCCACCAACCTGGGAGCGCAGGAAGTAATCGGCATGGGCGCCTGCGGTGCGAAGTACGGCATCGTGACCAGCCACTTCTACTGGATTGGCGCGATTCCGGCGATGCTCTTCGTCGGCCTCTTCATGATGCCGTTCTACTACGGCTCCAAAGCGCGTTCGGTGCCGGAGTTCCTGCGCATGCGCTTCGATGAAAAGACGCGCGCGGTCAATGCCATCTCGTTCGCGCTGATGACGGTGCTCAGCTCCGGCATCTCGATGTATGTCATGGCGCTCCTCATCCAGACCCTCGGCCTCCTCCACGGCATCGTGCCCGATGCCTGGGTCTTCCACGTCTCCGTCATCCTCTCCGCCATCATCGTGCTTGGCTACATCTACCTCGGCGGACTCACCAGCGCCATCTACAACGAGGTACTGCAATTCTTCCTGATTGTCGCCGGATTCCTTCCGCTCGTATGGGTTGGTCTGCGCAACGTCGGCGGCTGGCAGGGAATCAAGCAGACGCTCCCAGCCACTATGACCCACTCCTGGCGCGGCATGACCCACGCCGCCACCAACACCCTCGGCGTTGAGATCATGGGTCTCGTCATGGGCCTCGGCTTCGTGCTCTCCTTCGGCTACTGGTGTACCAACTTCCTCGTCATCCAGCGCGCCATGGCCGCTGAATCGCAGGAATCTGCCCGCCGCGTGCCCATCATCGCCGCCGTACCCAAGATATTCTTTCCGTTCCTCGTCATCCTCCCCGGCCTGATCGCCGTCAGCGTTGTCACCCACACCAGCGCGGACAAGGCCCCCATCGCAGCCGTCTCCAGCATGGGCATCACCACCCCCGTCCCACTCGATGAAGCTCACCCCCACGGCATCATCCCCGTCAAGACTGACCCCATCTCCGGCAACCCGGTGCTCGACACCAGCGGCGACCCGGTCTACAACTACGACCTCGCCATCCCCGTCATGCTGCTGCACTTCTTTCCCACCGGAATCCTCGGCCTCGGCATCACCGCCCTGCTCGCCAGCTTCATGTCCGGCATGGCCGGCAACGTCACCGCCTTCAACACCGTCTGGACCTACGACATCTACCAGTCCTACATCCGCAAAAACGCCAGCGATGAACACTATCTCTGGATGGGCCGCATGGCCACCTTAGGCGGCGTCCTGCTCTCCATCGCCGCCGCCTACGCCGCCACCAGCTTTAACAACATCATGGACGCGCTGCAGCTCATCTTCTCCATCGTCAACGCTCCTCTCTTCGCCACCTTCCTGCTCGGCATGTTCTGGAAGCGCACCACCGGCCACGGAGCCTTCAGCGGACTGCTCGGCGGCACGCTCATCGCCTTCCTCCACCACGGCCTCACCCGCCCCCTCGGTGCCGTAGCCGGCATCCACGGCGGCTGGATCACCACCCTGCACGTCTACCCCAGCGACATGGCGCAGAACTTCTGGACCGCCATCTTCGCTTTCACCGCGAACCTGCTCATCACCATCGCCGTCAGCCTCGTCACCAAACCGCGCCCCGAACCGGAGCTTGTCGGTCTGGTCTACTCGCTCACACCCAGGCCTCCAGAGCACCATCTGACCTGGTACCAGAAGCCGGTCACGCTTGCGTGGGTCGTCATTGTTCTGTGCATCGTACTGAACCTGATCTTCGCTTGACCTCGTTCTCATTCTGAGCGCAGCGAAGAATCTGCTTTTCGCGATGCTCCATCAGCAACAGCATTACCGGGTAATAAGTATCCGAAAGGAACGATCACCATGGGACTCGATATTCGTTTGCCGCTTGGCCTGGTTTTTGTGATTCTGGGCGCCATCATGGCCGTTTACGGCGCGCTGACATGGGGCAGTCAGATGTATGCCATGTCTGGCGGCATGAACATCAACCTGATCTGGGGCGCGATCATGCTGCTCTTCGGCGCGGTCATGCTCGTGATGGCCCGCCGTAGCAAAGCCTGAATCACAGGCCGTACACTGGTTACGCCGCCACCGCGGCGTGGACAGTCACGATGGAAACCAGAGTTGCATTCGGAAAGACCGGGCTGGCGCTGAACCTGCCCGCCGGACCGCGCTATGAAGTGGTGCAGGTCCGCTCAGAGGATCCGATTGCGGATGTGCCCGCCGCGCTGGCCGCGGCACTGGACGCGCCGACAGGCTGCCCGCCGCTGGCGGAACTGGCTCGCGGCAAGCGCACGGCCGCCATCTCCGTTTGCGACATCACGCGGCCCGCGCCCAACCGCATCACCTTGCCGCCGCTGCTCGCACGCCTGCACAGCGCCGGACTGCAACCGCAGGACATCACCCTCTGCATCGCCACCGGCCTGCACCGCGAAGCCACTGCCGCCGAGCTGGACACCATCCTCGGGCCTGAGATCGCGGCGCAGTATCCCATCTTCAATCACGATGCGAAGATGGCGGAAGCGCATCGCCATATTGGCGATACCGCGCGCGGAACGCCGGTGCACATCGCGCGTGCATTCCTTGATGCCGACCTGCACATCACCCTCGGATTTATTGAGCAGCATCTGATGCTGGGTTTTTCCGGCGGACGCAAGCTGATTGCTCCCGGCCTGGCGGGGCAGGCCACCATCAAGGTGATTCACTCGCCGCGATTCATGCGCGAGAGCCTCGCCACCGAAGGCTCCATTGACCGGAATCCTCTGCATGAGGAATTGCTGGAGATTGCACGCATGGCGCGGCACGATTTTATGCTCGACGTCACCCTGACGCAGAGCCGCGAGATCTCCGGCGTCTTCGCGGGAGAGCCGGTGCAGGCGCATGCTGCCGGCGTCGCGCATCTGCGGCGTTCGTCCATTGAATATCTGCCGCGGTTGGTCGATGCAGCCATCACCAGCGCCGCGGGCTATCCGCTGGATAGCAATCTGTACCAGACGGTGAAGGGCGTGACCGCGGTACAGCACATCGTGAAGCTCGGCGGCAAGATCCTGATCGTCAGCGAGTGCGCGGAAGGCGTCGGCTCACCGGAGTTCATGGCGAAGCTCAGCACCTACCGCTCCCCGCAGAGTTTTCTCGACGAAATCAAAGACACGCCCGTGCAGGTGGACCAGTGGCAACTGGAAAAGCTCGCGCTGGTGGAGCTGAAGAATCCTGTGCTCTTCTACACGCCGGGCATTGCACCGGCGCAGATGGGAGGCCTCGCGGCGCAGAGCTTCCACTCCATTGACGATGCGCTGCAAAGCCTGCTGCATGGCCTGCCGCCCGATGCGGTCGTCGCCGTAATTCCTGACGGTCCCTACGCCTTCGTCCGCGTGCAGCCATAACTCTGCACTGTGCAAGCTCGCCGGAGCGCGGTATCCTAAGCGACACACTGATTGCAGGGATAAGCCTATGACCGAGTCGTCCAAGCAACTTCGCCGCATCGGCGGCGGCGTAGCCATACTGTTCTTCTTTATTTTGCTGGCAGGCGGAATCTTGCTCCTGCCCCGCGCCAACTCTACCCACATGCGCGTGGGCGACCATGAGCAGCACGCCCAGCTTGTATTCGAACGCGCCGCGGGTAATCCGCTCAAGCTGCGCGCCTTCCTGCAGGAGATGCCCAAGGGCGGCGACCTGCACATGCATCTCAGTGGCGCGGTCTATGCGGAGACGTTCCTGCAGGACGCCATCGCAGACAATTTCTGCGTCGACACAGCGACCTTCGATCTGAAGCCAGGTGCTGGTCCGGCGAAGAGCATCGCCGCGCCACCGGTCTGCGCTGCCGGACAGCAGCCCGCGGAGAATGCACTGAAGGACCAGAAGCTCTACGACGCTGTTATCGATGCCTTCTCCATGCGCACTTTCGTGCCGAAGTCCGGCATCGACGGCCACGACCAGTTCTTCTCCACCTTCAGCCGCTTTGGCATGCTAGGCAAAAATCATGCGGGCGAATGGGTGGATGAGGTTGCCACCCGCGCCGCCGCGCAGAATGAACAGTATCTCGAGATCATGCACACGCCGGACTTCAGCGCCGCTGCCGCTGCGGGCTATGCTGCCGGATGGAATCCAAACCTGCCGGCGATGCGCGATGCTCTGCTGGCGCAGGGCATCAGAAATTCCGTCGCCGAAAATGTGGCTGAGTTCGATGCGATGGATGCCAAGCGCAACCAGCTGGAACACTGTGGCACGCCGCAGGCCATGCCCGCCTGTGCGGTTACGGTGCGCTACATCTACCAGGTGCTGCGCGGATTTCCGCCCCAGCAGGTCTTCGCCCAGACGCTGCTCGGCTTCGAAGTCGCCAGCGTGGATCCGCGCGTGGTCGGTATTAATTTTGTGATGCCGGAAGACGGCTATGTTTCCATGAACCAGTATCACCAGCAGATGCTGATGCTCGACTACCTGCACAGCGTCTATCCCAGCGTACACATCACGCTGCACGCGGGCGAGCTTGCCTATGAGATGGTGCCGCCCGCCGGGCTGCGCTTCCATATCCGCGAGGCGATTGAGCTTGGCCATGCGGAACGCATCGGCCACGGTGTGGATGTGATGTATGAGAGCGATCCGCAGGGGCTGCTGAAAGAGATGCGCGCCAAGCACGTGATGGTGGAGATTAATCTCACCAGTAACGACGTCATCCTCGGCGTCACCGGTGAAAATCATCCGCTGCCCATCTACCTGGCTGCGCGCGTGCCCATCGCGCTTTCTACCGACGATGAAGGCGTCTCCCGCATTGACCTTACGCACGAGTACGAGCGCGCCGTGAACGATTTCGGCTTCACCTATCTCGATCTCAAACGCAGCGCCCGCACCAGCCTTGAGCACAGCTTCCTGCCCGGCGCCGATCTCTGGGCAACGCCGGACAAGTTCACGCACATGAATGGCGAATGTGACTATTCGCCTCTTACTCCGACAACAAGCACCTGCTTGAACTTCCTGAAATCCAGTGAGAAAGCGCGGCAGGAGTGGGAGCTGGAGCGCCGCTTCAAAGAATTTGAGGCGAAGGAATCACAAGTGGTTGAGGCTTACCCACACTAATGCACGTCCTGGAAGAAGATTCGCTCAAATCGCTCGCCTCCGCCCTGGCGCGGCTGGATGCAAAGTTCGCATCCCTGCCCGCATTCTCGACCAGGCCGGATGAGGCGCGCATGGCCGCGGTGCTTGAGCAGGTGGCCGACCGGCTCGCCGACAACTATCCCTACTTCCATCCGCTCTACGCTGGGCAGATGCTGAAGCCGCCGCATCCCATAGCCCGCGCCGCCTATGCGCTGGCGATGTGGATCAATCCCAATAATCACGCGCTCGATGGTGGCCGCGCCAGTTCGCGCATGGAGATGGAAGCTGTCGCCGCGCTGGCGCAGATGTTCGCCCTCCCGCAGCATCTCGGCCATCTCACCAGTGGTGGCACCTTCGCCAATCTTGAAGCGCTGTGGGTCGCGGGCAAGCTCACGCCGGGCAAGAAGATCGTCGCCTCGGCGCAGGCGCACTACACGCACAGCAGGATATGCAGTGTGCTGGGGATTGCGTTCGACACCGTTCCCGCAACCGCGGACGGCACCATGAGCATTCCCGCATTGCGCGCGGCACTGGCTGCGGGCGGCATCGGCACGGTCGTCGCCACGCTGGGCACCACGGCCACCGGTGCGGTCGATCCGCTGCATGAGATGCTGGCGCTGCGCGACGAGTTCGGCTTCCGCCTGCACGTCGATGCAGCTTACGGCGGCTACTTCACCATCGTGGATACGCTCGCGCCCGCTGCCCGCGCAGCCTTTGACGCCATCGCACAGGCAGACTCCATCGTCGTCGATCCGCACAAGCACGGGCTGCAGCCCTATGGTTGCGGCTGCATTCTCTTTCGCGATCCCAGCGTCGGCCGCTTCTACAAACACGATTCGCCCTACACTTACTTTTCTTCCGCTGAACTGCATCTGGGCGAGATCAGCCTGGAGTGCTCGCGTCCCGGCGCATCCGCGGTTGCGCTCTGGGCGACCCAGCAAATGCTGCCGATGGTGCGCGGCGGTGAGTTTGCGCAGGGGCTGGCTGCCGGGCTGGAGGCGGCGCAATTACTGCACAGTCGCCTTGCCGCAGAGGAGCGCTGCATCGTCTCCTCGGCTCCGCAGCTGGACATCGTCTTCTGGGCGATGCGTGGCGCAGACGCAGCCGCATCCTCCGCCGCAGCGCGCCGGGTCTTCGCGGCGGCGGCAGAGCAGGGCCTGCATCTCGCCCTGGCGGAACTGCCGGTAGAGTTTTTTCCCGCTGGAACCTGGCCTCCCGGCGCAACCACCGTCACCTGCCTGCGTTCTGTGCTGATGAAGCCCGAGCATCGCGACTGGCTGGACCGGATATGGTTCCACCTGCAGCGCGCCATTCAGGGATAAGCGCTTATCTCGCAGCAGTTTGTGTAAATTCTGCACAGCGCAGCCTCGAAAGTTGTACTCGGTTTACTGTTGCCTTTTTGGTAATATCAACACACCACGTACATTATTTCCCCGGTTTTTCGGCGCTCTAGGGGTCGATCCGGTAGTGGAAACCTGTACCCGAAAGGTCCCGGCCCAATGGCTTTTAGCCCTGACTCTGAGCTTCCCATGCAGCGTACCCAGAAGATCGCCTATTTTTCCATGGAGATCGCGCTTGCTCCTCACATTCCGACCTACTCGGGCGGCCTCGGAGTCCTCGCGGGTGACACGCTGCGCTCCATGGCGGACCTCGGCCTGCCCGTCGTAGCTGTCACCCTGGCCCACCGCCGCGGATACTTCCAGCAGCATCTTGATGCTGCCGGCCAGCAGACGGAGACGGACGTTCCCTGGTCGCCGGAGACCACCCTGCCCGCCGCGGAGCAGGTGGTCGCCATCACCCTGCAGGGCCGCGAAGTCATGGTCCGCGCCTGGCGCTTTGACGTGGTGGGAACCACTGGCCATATTGTTCCGGTCTACATGCTGGACACGGACATGGAGCAGAATGCCGAGTGGGATCGCCACCTGACCGATCACCTCTACGGCGGCGACTCTTACTACCGCCTCTGCCAGGAATCCGTTCTCGGTCTGGGCGGCGGACGTCTGCTGGACGCGCTCGGCTACAAGCCGCAGATCTTCCACATGAATGAAGGCCACGCGTCGCTGCTGGCGCTCGGTCTGCTGGAAGAGCGCATGCAGAATGAGCCGCTCACCTCCGCCACTGCAGACGATCTGCAGGCCGTGCGCAATCAGTGCATCTTCACTACGCACACGCCGGTGCCTGCGGGGCACGACCAGTTTGGCCCTGACCAGATGTACCAGGTCCTGGGGCAGGATCGCGGCGCCGCGCTGGAGCACTTCGGTTGCATGCACAATGGTCTGCTCAACATGACCTACATTGCGCTGCGTTTCTCACGCTACGTGAACGGCGTGGCCATGCAGCACGGCAAGGTCTCGCAGGTCATGTTCCCGGAGTATCCCGTCCACTCCATCACCAACGGCGTACACGCGGCAACCTGGCTCTCTGACGATTTTCAGAAGCTCTTTGATCAGCAGATTCCCAGCTGGCGCGAAGACAACCGCTACCTGCGTTCCGTTACCGGCATTACCGCGGCAGAGATCTCAGCTGTCCATCAAACCGGTAAGCAGAAGCTCATTGCAGAGATCGCTGGCCGCACTGGCATCCAGCTGCGTGAAGACGTGCTCACGCTCGGCTTTGCGCGCCGCGTTGCCACCTACAAGCGCGCCAGCCTGCTCTTCCACGATCCCGAACGTCTCGCCGCAATTGCCAAGGCCATCGGCGGTCTGCAGATCATCTATGCAGGTAAGGCGCATCCCCAGGACAACGCCGGCAAGGGGCTCATCCGCGAAGTCTTTGAAGCCGCGCAACGCATCAACTCTGACACGCTGAAGATCATCTACCTGGAAAATTACGAGTGGGATCTGGGCAAGCTGCTGACCAACGGCGTGGATGTATGGGTCAATACGCCGCGCCGTCCGTATGAGGCTTCCGGCACCAGCGGCATGAAGGCAGCGCTCAACGGCGTTCCCAGCCTCAGCGTGCTGGACGGCTGGTGGATTGAGGGCTGCGTAGAAGGCGGCACTGGATGGGCGATTGAAGATTGTGAAGACGAGGTGGGCGAGGCGGATTCACTCTATGAGAAGCTGCGCCACTCCATCGCGCCCATGTATCACAACAAGGAACAGTGGGCCCGCATGCAGCAGAGCTGCATTGCCATCAATGGCACTTTCTTCAATACCCACCGCATGGTCCAGCAATACGTGCTCAACGCCTACTTCCCAGATGCAGGCGCAGGTCAGGAAGCCAATCTTCCTATTCCCGCACTGGCTTAGGCCACTTTCATAACATCAAACAGCGCAGCGGATTTATCCGCTGCGCTGTTTTCATTTTTGAGCAACTTCTCGCCATATAGCTCAGTATGTAAGGACAGCTCACAGCCATGCCGTGCAGCGGAGGGTCCATGACCAGCGAAAATGAGATCAACTTTCAGTTCCTTGCCGAAAACAGCGTCGATATGATCTGCCACACGGGAACGGATCTGGTGCTGACCTATGTTTCCCCCGCAGCCTTCGCACTTCTTGGCTGGAAGCCGGAGGAGATGATCGGCCGGCAATTTACCGACTTTATTTTTTCTGAAGATATTTCGCTCATGGCTGCCGGAGTCCGCCGCACATCGGCTCCTGATGTTCTAAACGACTCTATCACCATGCGGATGCTGAAAAAAGATGGATCGCTTTCATGGATAGAGGGAAACGCCCGGATACTCAGGGACACTGTCACCGGAGAGGTGCAGGGGTATGTGGCCCTCCTGCGCGATATCAACGAGCGGAAACTTCTGGAAGATAAACTCTCCGCTCTGGCCATGACCGATGGTCTGACCGGCATCGCCAATCGCCGTGCATTTGACGAAGCGCTGGAGCGCGAATGGAAGCGCACCCTGCGCGACGGCTCACAGATATCGTTGTTGTTGCTCGATATCGATCGCTTCAAGGCTTTCAATGATCACTACGGACATCAGGTTGGTGACGATTGTCTGCGTTCGGTTGCCGCCGCCATCACCGGAGCCGTGCGTTCTACAGATCTTGCTGCCCGTTACGGCGGTGAAGAGATTGCGGTCATCCTTCCGAATACGGATATGGATGCCGCGGCTGCGGTCGCGGAAAAAGTTAGGGCTGCCATCGAATCGCTGGGACTCACACACAAGGGAAATCCTGAGGGCGGTGGACATATCACGGTAAGCATCGGCGCTGCGACTGCGCTCGCTCGCATTGGGGGCACAATCCGCATGCCCGAAAGCCTGCTTCTTTCTGCGGATAATGCTCTTTACAAAGCTAAACACGAAGGACGAAACCGGGTGGCAACCACTCTTATTGTGGCGCCCGCAGATGCCTAATCGCCGCTCATCTCCGGCTGCGGCGGTGATATCCGCGGTGGCCGGTTCGAGATCGGCGCCTCGCTGGCCTTGCCCATCCACTGGCGAATGTACCGGCGCACCTTATCAAAGAACAGGTAGACGACCGGCGTGGTGAAGATGGTCATCATCTGCGAGACCATCAGCCCGCCCACGATGGTCACGCCCAGCGGCCGCCGCAGCTCTGATCCCACGCTATGGCTCAGCGCCAGCGGCAACCCACCCAGCATGGCGGCGATGGTGGTCATCATGATGGGCCGGAAGCGCAGCATGCAGGCCTCGTAGATCGCATCCTCCGCACTTTTCCCTTCTTCGCGCTGCGCAACCAGGGCGAAGTCGATCATCATGATGGCGTTCTTTTTCACAATGCCGATCAGCAGAAGCACGCCGATCATCGCCATCACGCTCAGCTCAATCTTGCACATCAGCAGCGCCAGGAACGCGCCCACGCCGGCGGACGGCAGCGTGGAAAGAATCGTCAGCGGATGAATGAAGCTCTCATACAGCATGCCCAGCACAATATAGACCGCGAGCACAGCCAGCAGGATCAGCATCGGCTCGCTGCTCATGGACGCCTGAAAGGCCTGTGCCGTGCCCTGGAACCCGGTGTGAATAGTAGCCGGCATTCCCATCTTCGATTCCGCGGCATTGATCTCGTCTGTCGCCTGCGAGAGAGAGATACCCGGCGCGAGGTTGAACGAGATCGTCGCGGCAGGGAACGGGCCCTGGTGATTCACAGTGAGTGCACTGCGCTTCTCTTCATAATGCGCGATGGCCGAGAGCGGAATCGCCGGGCGCACGGTGTTGCTGGTGCTGATTGCTGTACTGCGATTACTGCTTGCCGCCGTGGATGTGGCGACTGCCGTCTGCACCGTGGTCGCGGGCGCTCCCGTGCCACCCGGCTCCGTTCGAATGTTACCGGTGCTGCTGCTGGAAGAGCCCGGGGCGGTGGGCGCCGCACTGGCGGCCAGCAAGGCGGGTGCGGCGCTGGCGGAGTTTGCCGCCATGGTTCCAGTATTCCCATGACGCACGTAGATCTGGTCCAGATCGCCCGGGTCGTTCTGGAAGTCATCACTCACGGCCATCACGACGTGATACTGGTTCAGCGTGGAGTAGATGGTCGACACCTGGCGCTGGCCGAAGGCGTCGTAGAGCGCATTGTCAATATCTGAGGGCGTCAGCCCCAGCCGCGATGCGGTATCGCGGTCGATCACCAGTTGTTCGCGCAGGCCGCTGTTCAGCATGTCAGACTGCACATCGCGCAGGTCCGGCAGATGCTGCATGCTTCCGGTCAACTTCGGCACCCAGGTATTCAGATCATCCAGATTTTCGCTGGAGAGTGTGAACTGGTACTGGGCCGCGCTCGACCGTCCGCCGATGGTCAGATCCTGCGTTGCCTGCAAAAACAGATTCGCGCCGGGCTCGTGGCTCAGCTTGGGGCGCAGCCGGTTGATGATCACATCCGCGGTATCGCCCTTGGGCCGGTCCGCCAATGGCTTCAGCGTAACGAACATGCCGGCCTGATTACTGCCGCCACCGCCGGGGCCACCGCCCAGAAACGTAAGCACTTTATCCACCGATGGATCTTTCTGCACAATCGCAGAGAGATCGACGACCTTCCGTTTCATCTCCAGGAAGGAGACATCCTGCTGCCCGCGGATCTGCCCGGAGAGCCGCCCTACATCCTGCTGCGGAAAAAATCCCTTGGGCACAATCATGAAGAGCCATATGTTGAGCCAGAAGGTCAGAAAAGTGAAGACCAGCACGGTCACCTGGTGGCGGATCACCCAGCGCAGCCCGCGCTCATACTCCTTCAGGATGCGTTTGAAGCCGCGCTCCCCCAGATCGTAGATGCGCCCGTGCCTGCGCTTGTTATACGGCTCCAGGAACTTTGCGCTCAACATGGGAGTCGTGGTGAGCGAGACCACCAGAGAGAACAGGATCGCCACGGAGAGCGTCACCGCGAACTCGCGGAAGAGCCGTCCCAGGATGCCCGGCATCAGCAGGATCGGAATGAACACCGCGATCAGCGACGTGCTCATGGAGATCACGGTGAAGCCGATCTCCTTGGACCCGAGCATGGCCGCGTCAAACGGAGACATGCCTGCTTCCAGGTGCCGGGTGATGTTCTCGATCACAACGATGGCGTCATCCACGACAAACCCGGTGGAGATAGTGAGCGCCATCAGCGAGATGTTGTCCATGGTGTATCCCAGCAGATACATCACGCCCAGCGTGCCCAGCAGAGAGAGCGGCACTGAAACGCTGGGTATCAGGGTGGAGCGCACCTCGCGCAGAAAGACGAACACCACCAGCACGACCAGGACGATGGAGATGATCAGGGTGCGCGTAATATCGCTGACGGAAGCGCGGATGGTGGTGGTGCGGTCCACGGCAACATCCACATTAATCGCGGGCGAGACCGAGGCACGCAGCGTGGGCAGCAGCGCCAGCACCTTGTCGACTGAATCGATCACGTTCGCGCCGGGACTCTTGAAGATCACGATCAGGATGGCAGGTTTGCCATTGGCAAAGCCGCCGGCCTGAAGATTCTCGACTGAGTTCGTGACCTCGGCTACATCGCCCACGCGCACGGGAGCGCCGTTTTTATAGGCGATGATGAGCGGCGCATAACTGGATGCGCCGCCAAGCTGGTCCGTGGTGCTGATGCTGTAGCGCGTGGAGCCGTCGCTGAGAAATCCCTTGGCGCGGTTCACATTGACGCTCGCCAACGCGCTCGCCAGAGTATCCAGCCCCAGGCCATAGGCATTCAGCGTGGTTGGATTGGCCGTGATGCGCACTGCGGGTTTTGCGCTGCCGGTTACAAAGACCTGCCCGACTCCATCCACTTGTGAAATCTTCTGCGCCAGGATCGAATCGGCGGCGTCGTACATCTGCGGCACCGGAATCGTGTCTGACGTGAGCGCCAGCAGGAGGATGGGAGAGTCTGATGGATTGCTCTTGCGGTAGGTTGGATTGCCGGGAAGATTCGCGGGCAGATTGGTGCGCGCCGCATTGATGGCCGCCTGCACATCGCGCGCCGCGCCGTTGATGTCGCGGCCAAGATCGAACTGCAGCGTGATGCTGCTGCTGCCGATGCTCGAACTCGACGTCATTTGATTGACGCCGGCAATGCGCCCAAACTGCCGTTCCAGCGGCGTGGCCACTGAAGACGCCATCGTTTCCGGATCGGCGCCGGGCAGATTTGCGCCCACGCTGATCACCGGGTATTCGACCTGGGGCAGAGAGGAGACGGGCAGCAGCTTATACGCCACCGCGCCCGCCAGAATGATGGCAATGGAGAGCAGGAACGTGGCCACCGGCCGGCGAATGAAGGGCGCGGAGAGATGAAAGCCCTCCTCCGCGAGCGGCGTTTGCGCCGGTGCGGTCACCTCTGCGGATTTGGTCTCATCGGCCATCAGCGTCGCGTCCTAGTCGCCCTGGACGGGGTGGGGATTGGTGTCGGGCACGTGCTTCTGCTCATCCGTGTTCAGATATCTGCGGCCAATGCGATCGAAGAAGAGGTACACCACCGGAGTGGTGTAGAGCGTGAGCACCTGCGAGACGAGCAGGCCGCCGACGATGGTGATGCCCAGAGGCCGGCGCAGCTCTGACCCGGTGCCGGAGCCCAGCGCCAGCGGCACGCCGCCCAGCAACGCGGCCATGGTGGTCATCATGATAGGGCGGAAGCGCAGCAGGCAGGCCTCGTAGATCGCCTCCGTCGGCGTCATGCCCTGTTCGCGTTCCGCGGCCAGCGCGAAATCGATCATCATGATGGCATTTTTCTTAACGATACCGATCAGCAGGATGACGCCGATGAGCGCGATGACGGACATGTCCGTCTTGGTGATGTAGAGCGCCAGGATCGCGCCTACGCCGGCCGACGGCAGGGAAGAGAGAATCGTGATGGGATGAATATAGCTCTCATACAGCACCCCCAGCACGATGTAGACCGTGATCAGTGCGGCCAGGATCAGCAGCGGCTCATTCGCCAGCGAAGCTTCAAACGATGCAGCTGATCCCTGGAAACTGCTCACCAGGCTGCCTGGCGGATTCATCGCCTTCACCTTGTTCTGCACCGCCTTTACGGCTTCTCCCAGTGAGACGCCCGGCGCGGTGTTGAACGAGAGCGTCACCTCGGGGAACTGACCCTGATGGTTGATGGACAGCGCGGTAGACTGCGGCTCCAGGTGCGTGATCGCAGAGAGCGGCACCTCTGTGCCCTGCGAACTGGCGACGTAAATGTTGTTCAGCGAATCAGGCGTCTTTGCGAACCTGGGCTGCACTTCCAGTACCACGTGGTATTGGTTCAACTGCGTGAAGATGGTCGATACCTGCCGCTGGCCGAACGCATCATCCAGCGTGTCGTCAATATTCTGCGGCGTAATGCCGAGCCGTGACGCGGTATCGCGGTCAATTACCAGGTGCGCGTCCAGACCGTGATTCTGCTGGTCGCTGGCGACGTCGCGCAACTGCGGCAGTTTGCGGAACTCCGTCACCATGCGGTTGGTCCAGTCATCCAGCTCATCCACATTCGCGTCTTCCAGCGAGTACTGATACTGCGTGCGGCTCACGCGATCTTCCACCGTGAGATCCTGCAGCGGTTGCAGGAAGCACTGGATGCCGTCAATCTGCGCCACCTTGGGCTGCAGCCGCGCGATGATGGCCACGGCGTCATCCTTGCGCTTGTCGCGGTCTTTCAGATTGATCTGGATGCGGCCGCTGTTGAGCGTGGTATTGGTTCCATCCACGCCGATGAAGGACGACAGGCTCTCCACATCAGGGTCTTGCAGAATGATGTCTGCCAGCTGCTGCTGCCGGGCCGACATGGCAGAGAACGAGATGCTCTGCGGCGCTTCCGTGATGCCCAGCAGAACGCCGGTATCCTGCACCGGGAAAAATCCCTTGGGTACGATCCAGAAGAGAATGGCCGTCACCACCAGCGTGCCCACCGTCACCAGCAGCGTGGTGCGCTGATGACGCAGCACCCAGCGCACGCCCACGGCATACTTCGCAATGATGGAGTTGAAGACGTCTTCGCTCTTCTTGTAGAACCAGCCCTTCTCCTCCTCCGTCTTGTGGCGCAAGAGCTTGGCGCACATCATGGGCGTCAGCGTGAGCGAGACAAACGCCGATACCAGGATGGTCACCGCCAGCGTCACCGCGAATTCGCGAAAGAGCCGGCCCACGATATCGCCCATGAAGAGCAGCGGAATCAGCACGGCGATCAGTGAGACGGTGAGCGACAGGATGGTGAAGCCGATCTGCTCTGAGCCTTTCAGCGCGGCCTGCAGCGGCGAATCGCCCATCTCCAGGTAGCGCTCAATGTTTTCGATCATCACAATGGCGTCGTCCACCACAAAACCGGTGGAGATGGTGAGCGCCATCAGCGAAAGATTGTTCAGCGAATAGCCCAGCAGGTACATCACGCCGAACGTGCCCACAATGGAGAGCGGCACCGCCACCGCCGGAATAATGGTTGCGGAGAGCGTGCGCAGGAAGAGAAAGATCACCATGATCACCAGCGCGATGGTGATCAGGAGTTCGAAGATAACGTCATGCACCGAGGCGCGAATGGTCACGGTCCGGTCGGTGAGAATGGTGAGCGCAACCGAACTCGGCAGGGTCTGCTGCAGCTGCGGAATCAGCTTCTGCACGTTGTCCACCACGCCGATGATGTTCGCGCCGGGCTGCCGCTGAATGTTCAGAATGACGGCCGGCGTCTTGTTCATCCACGCCGCCTGCGAGACGTTCTCCGCGCCGTCGATCACGTCAGCCACGTCAGTCAGCCGCACCGGGTTGCCATTGCGGTACGCAATGATGACGCTGCGATAATCCGCACTGGAGATGAGCTGGTCATTGGCGCCGATGATGTAGCTCTGGCGCGTGCCGTTCAGGTTGCCCTTGGCCTGATCCACGTTGGCTGCGCCCAGCGCGGCCCGCAGATCTTCCAGGCTCATGTTGTAGCTGGCCAGCGCGGTGGGATTCGCCTGCACCCGCACCGCCGGCTTTTGCCCGCCATTGATGGAGACCAGACCAACGCCCGACACCTGGGAGATCTTCTGCGCCAGCACCGTGTCTGCCAGATCTTCTACCTGGCTCAGCGGCAGGGAAGTCGATGTCAGTGCCAGCGTCATGATCGGCGCGTCCGCCGGGTTCACCTTGCTGTAGACCGGAGGATTCGGCAGGTCCTTCGGCAGATAGGTATAGGCTGCGTTGATGGCGGCCTGCACATCCTGCTCGGCTACATCGATGCTCTCCGCCAGGCTGAACTGCAGCGTGATCACAGAGCCGCCGCCGGAGCTGGTGGAGGTCATCTGCGCCAGGCCGGGTATCTCGCCCAGCTGCCGCTCCAGCGGTGCAGTGACCGATGAGACCATCACATCCGGACTGGCGCCCGGGTAGAACGTGACGATCTGGATGGTGGGATAGTCAACCTCCGGCAGCGCGGAGACGGGGAGCTGCAGGTAGGCAACCGCACCCGCCAGCAGAATGGCAGCCATCAGCAGCGAGGTTGCTACCGGCCGCAGAATAAATGGCCGGGACGGACTCATGGGGTCTGTCCTGCGGGCTTGTGCTGCTTGCTCCCTGGGGCTGCCGGTGCACCGTTGTTGCTGCCTGAACTACTGCTGCGGCCGCTATTGCCCTGGCCCGGAACCACCTTGCTGCCGGGCCGCAACTTCTCCTGTCCGTCAATCACCACCTGCTCGCCCGGCTGCAGTCCGCTGTCTACCAGCATCAGCGAGCCTTCCGTGATGGTGGTGACGATGGGCCGCGCCTCTACCGTATTCTGCGGCGTTACCACGTAGACGAAGCCGCCGTTGCTGCCTGCCTGCAGCGCTGCCGCCGGAACCACCATCACGTTCGGCCTCTGCTCCAGGATCAGGCGGATATTCACAAACTGGTTCGGAAACAAGCCCTCATCCTCATTGGCAAATACGGCCTTCAGCTTGTCGGTGCCCGTGGTCGGATCGATCTGGTTGTCTACCGTCAGCAACTGCCCGGTGGCCAGCCTGGTGGAGTCGGTGTGGTCGTAGGCATCCGTCTCCAGCTTCTGCCCGCTCGAGAGCCGCTGCCGCACCTGGGGCAACTGGTCTTCCGGCAGCGTAAAGATCACCGCTATCGGTTGCAACTGCGTGACGACCACCAGTCCGGTGGTGTCAGACGCATGCACGATGTTGCCCACGTCCACCTGGCGCAGACCCACCTGACCGTCAATCGGCGACACGATGGTGGTGTAGGCAAGATTCACTTTCGCGGCCTGAATCGCTGCCTGGTCTGCCTTCAGCGAGCCTTCGGCCTGGCCGGCGGTGGAGATCTGCGACTGCTCGCTCTCCTTTGACACCACGCCCGCCTGATAGAGGGCGGTGTAGCGGGCCGATTCGGCCTGCCCATTCTTCACCGCGGCTTCATCCTTCGCGTACTGCCCTTCGGCCTGCGCCAGCGCGGCGCGGTAGGGCGCAGGATCGATCTGCAGCAGCAGCTGGCCCTTGCGAACCTTCTGCCCTTCCACAAAATTCACTTTGATCAGCTGGCCGTCCACGCGTGACTTGATGGTGACGGTGTTATACGCGGTCACCGTACCCAGCGCCGTGTAATAGATGGGCATGGTGCGCTGCTGCACGGCGGAGACCAGTACCGGGATGGGCTGGTTTGCCGCGGCGGCTGCCTTCTGTGCTGCCGCGGCCACTTGCTTGTGCGAGCTGTGAATGCGCCACACGACCACCGCCGCAATCACCAGCAGAAGAATCAGCGCAATCCACTTGCGCGGAAACCGTGAACGCCCCGGTGTCCGGGGATCTTCCTCGGGCGCGGCGATATCCTGGGGGAGTTCGTGGAGGTGCGGGTCTTCAGAGGGCATAAGCTGGACTCGAAAAGTGCGAGAAATGCAGCCGTACGGGCTGGCGAGTAGTTAGTAGTCTGGACGGTGGACTTCTGTAAAAAGTTGCACGGATTCGTCTTCCGGGATGCAGAGGCGAAAGCCGAGTATACCAAACCTATCCTGCACTTTGTGTGATGCGGAACCGCCGCCGCGGGTCAGTTGTATCTGCTTTCAATGACGCGGCTGCAGCCGTGCCGTCACGCATTGCATCTCCCGGGCGGCTTGAGCGACGGAGAGAAAAGCTCTGCCAACGGATACCTCCTGCCTGCCGCCGGCGGCCGTATGCGCTAGGCTAAAGAGATACTTTGTATCGTCAGGGGAAGGAGAAGACACTGTGAGCGTCCCTGTTCCGCCCAATCCGGCGGCGATCGATTCGCCGGTTACGACCTGCCCCCGGCCCATAAAAACGGCGCGCAAAGTGCTGGTGCTGGGCGCCACCTCCGGCATCGCCATGCCCGTTTGCCGGATACTCGCAAAGCAGGGCGCACAGCTCTTTCTGGTGGCGCGCAATGCGGAGAAGCTGGCCCCGCTCGCTGCCGAGCTGAAGACCCTGGGCGCGGCTTATGTGGATACCGCCATCGCAGACCTCGACGTCACCGCCGACCATCCTGACCTGCTCACCTACGCCGTCAATTCACTGGGCGGCTGCGACGTGGCGCTGCTGGCACAGGGCGTGCTGGGCGAGACCCATGTGCTGGACGTCGATTTCAACGTGGCCAACGGCCTGCTGCAGACCAATCTGATCGCTTCCATCTCGCTCTGCACCTGGCTGGCGAAGTATTTCGTCTCGCGCCGGGCTGGCGTGCTGGCCGTTATCTCATCGGTCGCGGGCGAACGCGGCTATATGCGCAACGCCGTCTACTGTGCCAGCAAGGCCGGACTGACCGCGTATCTCTCCGGCCTGCGCCAGCGGATTGACCGCGAAGGCGTCACCGTTCTTGCCATCCTGCCGGGCCCGGTCAGAACGCAGATGACCGCCGGCGTGCCGTTCCAGCGAAAGTTCGCTGATCCGGATAAAGTTGCAGTGCAGATCGTGCACGCCATGGACCGCCGGCGCGACGTTCTCTACACGCCGCGCTTCTGGCGCATCATTATGTTTCTGGTGCGCAGCCTGCCGGAGTTCCTCTTCAAGCGCCTGAAGACCTAGCCTCTGTCATCCCGCGACCGTCGTATGATGGACGCCTATGAAACTCACCCTGGATCGCCGCTCCCTGCTCCGCAACAGCGCTCTGCTGGCTGCCTCGTCACTCCTGCCTCGCTTGTCGTCTGCGCAACAGGGCAGCGCGCGTTCCGCTTCGGCCGCGCCCATCCGCCTCGGCATCGCCAGCTATACCTTCCGCAAATTCGATACCGCGCACCTCATCGACTTCATGCACCAGTTAAAGACGCCGTATCTGAATCTGAAAGAGATGCATCTGCCCATGTCGCCTGCGGATACGGTGGCTGCGCGCGCGGCTGCTCTGCGTGCTGCCGGGTTTCAGCTCACGGCCGCCGGCAATATCACCTTCGCGAAGGACGATGACGACGCAATGCGCGTGCCTTTTGAATATCTGAAGGCAGCGGGCATTCCCATCATGGTCTGCGCGCCCACCCATGCTGAGCTTCCGCGCCTGGAAAAGTTTGCCAGGCAGTATGACATCAAGATCGCCATCCACAACCACGGCCCTGAGGACAAGAATTTCCCTTCGCCGCTGGATGTGCTGGCGGCGGTAAAAAATATGGACGCGCGGATGGGTTGCTGCATCGATGTGGGCCACTGCATGCGCGCCGGAACCAACGTGGTGGAGGCCATTCACCAGGCAGGCCCGCGCCTCTTTGACCTGCACATGAAGGACCTGGCCGACGGCTCAAAGAAGGAGAGCCAGGTCGCGGTGGGCGACGGCGTGATGCCGGTGCGCGATATCTTCCGTGCGCTCGCTGCGATCAAATACCCCGGCAACGTCGATCTCGAATACGAGATCTTCCCCGACGATCCCATGCCCGGCGTCATCAAGAGCTTCGCCTACATGCGCGGCGTGCTGGCGGGAATGGGTTACACAAGCGCGTAGCTACTGCTGCTGTTGCTGCTGCGCCTGCTGCCATGCACTGGGCGCGGGCGGTGGCGGAGGCGGCAGTTCCTGCGCCTTCTCCACCAGCATCGACCAGTCTTCCGGAATCGGCAGATCCTGATCCAGCTCCGGCGGCGTGTTTGACGGCGTCACGCGCACGGCCACCGTCAGTTCCGTATTGGCCGAGCCGCGGAAGATACCGTGCGTCGGTGGCACGTCAGCATAATCGCGCCCAATCGCGGTGCGAATATGGCGGCCACCGGCCACCAGGTGATTCGTCGGATCGAATCCTACCCAACCCAGCTGCGGAATCAGCGCCTCCAGCCACGCGTGCGTCGCAGACGACTCTGAGCGGTCATGGTAATCCTTGCTATGGTGCAGATATCCGCTCACATAGCGGCAGGGAATGCCCAGCCGCCGCACCAGCGCAATCATGATGTGCGCAAAATCCTGGCACACGCCCATGCGGCTGCCCAGTGCCACGTCAATCGGCGAATCCGCGTTGGTCGACTTCGGCACGTAATCAAAATACTTGTACAGCCGCTCGTTCAGCTCGTGCAGCATCATCAGCGGATCATCGCGCCGGTAGACCTCAAACGTCTTCGCCAGATCATCCAGCGCGGGGGTACGCTGCGCAAATTCGCTGTCAAACAGCATCTCCCAGTAATCGCCCTCGCGCACCATGCTGTCCAGTTCGGTCCACGCATCAGGAGCGAGGAACGCAGGAATCTCCGGCGACGGCAGCAGCTCCACCAGCGCCTCCGCGATGATGACCAGCTGCCCATGCTTTCCCGGAATATCAAAGTGGTGTACATGATTCGCCAGGTGGTCGCGATAACTGAAGACACGGCAGCGCGGGCTGACCGAGAGATGAAACGTCAGGCAGCGCTGATTGGCATCGCTGCGCGGATGCATGTGCGTCTCCATCACGCTCTCGCGGATGGGATTCGAATACAGAAACTTCGTCAGATGCCGAATCGAATAATACATGTATCTCCCACACGCTTAATTCTTGTCATTCCTGCAATAATTCTTGTCATTCCTGCAAAATTTGTCATTCTGAGCGTAGCGAAGAATCTGCTTTTTCTTTCTGTCGCCCAGAATCTTCCCGTCATTCAACCCTTATAAACCTTGTCATTCTGAGCGCAGCGAAGAATCTCAAATCTCCACCCAGCGAATATCTCTCCCTCGTGCTGAAAACTAACTCGCCAGCGCTGCCTGAATCGAATAGTTAATGTACAGCTGGTATAGCGTCTCGTGAATCTCCCGGCACTGCACCAATATCCCGTGCAGATAACTGATGACGTCCTGCGACAGAATCTCGTCGACCTGCGCATAGCTCAGCGAAGACTGCAGCCGCCCGGCGATGCGCGTCAGTTGCTCGGCGCGCTGCTTGCCGCCTTCGCCCTGGATCGCGCTCAGTGATTTCTGCAGTGCATCAATGGAAAAACGCAGGGAATGAGGGAACTCCTCATCCAGCAGAAGGAACTCCAGAATCTTCTCCGGCCCCAGGTCCGCCGTATACACCTTGCAGTACGCTTCAAACGCCGTGCACGACCGCAGCAGCCCCATCCACTCCAGGTATTCGTTGCCCTCGGCGATGCGGTCCACGTTGCTCCACAGGTCATGGTGATAGACCTCCAGCAGCGTGGCGGTCGCGGTCGCGCGCTCCATGTAGCGGCCAATCTGGATGAACTGCCAGCCCTCGCCGTGCGACATGGTGGAATCCGTCACGCCCTGGAACTGGTGTACTGCTTCCATGACCGAATACAGAAACTCCGCGCGCTGCTCATCATTCGATGCAAGGCTGGAAAAGTTGGCATCGGTGATCTGCAGGTAGAGGCGGTTCAGCCGTTGCCACTGCTCGGTGGAGATCTGCTCGCGCACATGGCGCGCATTCTCACGCGCTGAGACGATGCATGACGTGATCGACGAACCCACCTCCAGATCGAAGGTCAGGGTGCGCACCAGGTCAAGATAATCGCCGGTCCACTTCACGCCGCGCGGATGCCCCAGAGCTGCCAGCATGCGCTTCCAGCGCCGTTCCACGCCCTCGGGCTCGTCCAGCATCAGGTTCAGGTTCACGTCGAGCAGGCGCGTGGTGTGCTCCGCGCGCTCCAGGTAGCGGCTCATCCAGTACAAGCTGTCAGCAACGCGTGAAAGCATTCGGGACCGCCTTGTCGGAAGATTGGTTGCTTCAGTGCCCGTTGCAAGAATCTCGTACGGCGAATTTAACTGCTCAGAACCCATGTGTCCTTGCTTCCACCACCCTGTGAGGAGTTCACCACCAGCGAGCCTTTGCGCAGGGCGACGCGCGTCAGGCCGCCCGGCACGATGGACACCTTGTCGCCGTACAGCACGTACGGGCGCAGGTCCACGTGCCGCGGCTCCAGTCCATCGCCGATCAGGCAGGGAGCGCGGGAGAAAGAGATAGTCGGCTGCGCGATATAGTTGCGCGGATCAGCCTCAATGCGGCGCGCAAAATCTTCGCGTTCCTTTGCGGTGGAGTGCGGCCCGATCAGCATCCCGTAGCCGCCCGATTCGCCCACTGCCTTCACCACAAACTTGTCCAGATTCTGCAACACGTGCTGCCGTTCCTTCGGCCGCGTACACAGGAACGTCTCCACATTCTTCAGCACCGGGTCTTCACCCAGGTAGTACTTGATGATGTCGGGCACATACGCGTACAGCGCTTTATCATCGGCTACGCCGGTGCCAAAGGCATTGGCCAGCGTCACGTTGCCCGCGCGATAGGCGTTGAACAATCCGGCCACGCCGAGAATCGAATCGGAACGGAACGCCAGCGGATCGATAAAATCATCGTCCACGCGGCGGTAGATCACATCCACGCGGCGCAGACCGTTGGTCGTCCGCATGTACACGATATTGTCATGCGTCACCAGGTCGCGGCCTTCCACCAGCTCCACGCCCATCTGCCGCGCCAAATATGCGTGCTCAAAGTACGCAGAATTGAATACCCCCGGCGAGAGCAGCACGATGTTCGGCTCCGGCCGGCCTTCCGGCGCGAGCGAGCGCATGGTGGAGAGCAGCAATTGGGTGTAGTGCTCAATCGGCCGCACGTTGTAGCTGCGGAAGAGCTGCGGGAACTGCCGCTTCATCACGCGCCGGTTGGTCAGCATGTAGCTCACACCGCTGGGCACGCGCAGATTGTCTTCCAGCACCACAAACTCGCCGTTCTCCAGCCGGATGAGGTCAGAGCCCGTGACCGCGATGTATACATTGCGCGGCACCTGCAGGCCGCGCATCTGGCGGCGGAAGTGTTTGCAGCTGTAGACCACTTCGCGCGGCACAATGCCGTCATCCAGAATGCGGCCCTCGTTGTAGATGTCGCGCAGGAAGAGATTGAGCGCGATGATGCGCTGCGTCAGCCCACGCTCCACCGTCTCCCACTCCGCTGCGGTAATGATGCGCGGCAGCAGGTCATAGGGGAAGATGCGCTCCGTTCCTTCCTCGCGCCCGTAGACGGTGAAGGTGATGCCCTGGTTCAGGAAGGAGAGATCGGCAGACTGTTTTCTGCGCTGCAGTTCATCCGGCGGCAGCGAGCCGAAGAGCTCCAGCAGCGGCCCGTAATGCGGATGGATCTGGTCCTGCGACTTGAACATCTCGTCGTAGGCGGAGTCCAGCATATAGTCCTGCAGCGAGGGAAGAGCGAATTGGCTGGGCTGCAATGAATTCATCTGAGGTTTGAGTAGTATAGAGCCGCTCCGCCCCGCAAAACGGCATCCGGCCCGTAAATTTGAGGACATAAAAATTCGCTATGCGCCTCATTTCCTTAGGGTATCCCCGGAAACCTGCAGAAATTTCCCGGAAAGCTGTAATCCGCTCCGTCCCGCACTCGTCTATCGGTACGGAATGGAGAAGCAGGCAATGCCGGAAATGGCCATTTGTGCAACGATGGTAGCCGCAAGGGAGTTTGGCTCGCTCGTGCCCGATCAGGTCTCTACGGAACTCGACGATATTGATACGCTGGTGCGCCTCTATCAGGCCCGCATCCTGCGCTACGTCCTGTTCTCCATCAACGATCAGGATCTCGCTGAGACCATTACGCAGGATTGTTTTCTGAAAGCCTACAACGGCCGCGCCAGCTTCCGGGGCGACTGCAGCGTCAGCACGTGGCTGATCAGCATCGCCGGTAACCTGGTCCGCGATGCCGTGCGCACGCAGAAGTTTCGCTTCTGGCGCAGTTTCCGCCAGACCGCGGCAGATGTCCATGAGATCGCCGGCAGCCTGCCCGGCGGTGGCGCCTCGCCGCTCGCCGCCCTGCTGGCGCATGAGCAGGCGCAGCACGTGCAGCAGGCGCTCGCCGGGCTCTCTCCGCACCAGCGCAGCATCTTTCTCATGCGCTTTTCTGAAGAGATGGAGTTGCAGGAGATCGCCGCTGCCATGAATATGAAGGTGAATACGGTCAAGACGCATCTGCACCGGGCCGTCATCGCCATTCGGGAAGAGCTTCGCGGCAAAGGAGGGCAGGCATGAACCGGCATCTGTCAGAGTCAGAGTTCGCGGACTATGTGCTTGGCGTCGCCACTCCCGAGGCGTGCTCTCATCTTTTTACCTGTGAGTCCTGCCGCCGGGAGATGGAAGCCTTCGGCGGCGCGCTGGCCGCCTTCAATCAGGCATCTTTGCTCTATAGCCGCGAAGTAGCGGCTGCCCATCCCGTTGACTCCCAGGTCATCGCGGCGCAGGCCGGCGGGAGCATGCGTCCCGCCGGTCTGCACACTGGTTTTGCTACCCGCTGGAGCATCGGAGCCGCGGTTACGGCGGTGCTGGCGCTGGCCATTGTGCTGCCCGCCGCCCTGCTGCACCACGCGCACACGGCCATTGCCCGCAATGCCCCGGCTCCGGCAGTACAGGCGGCACCGGCGGCTGCTCCAGACGCCGCGAGTATCGCGGAAGATAACCAGATGATGGCGGCGATTGAAACAGAGATTTCGCAGCCGGAGGTCTCCCCGTTAGAATCATTTACAACGTTCCGCACGCCGGTTGACCAGGGCCAGCCTCACGTTGAAAACCAGGCCACGAGGAAGAAGCTCTAGATGCGCCACGCAAGCACTTTCGCAGACCGCCCGCACGCCATGCACGCCGCGTTGCTTGCCTGCGTCTTTTTGTGCAGCGCACTGTGCAGCGCCCAGGTGCGCCCCCTGCAGGCGGTGCACCCGCCGGTTCCACCGGTCGCGGTGCCGCCCCCGCCCGCTGCTGCCCCCGCAACCGGCACGGCCCCCGGCCCCAGGGGTTCGACCAAGGACCGGGCAGCGCAGCAATCCGGCCTGCAACTCGGCCCCGCCGGACGCTGGTGGGATGACCGGAAGGTGGCCAAAGCGGTTGGCCTGAAGCCGGAGCAGCGCCAGAGGATGGATACTGTCTTTGAGTCCAACAAGACGGCGCTCTACACGACCTACCGCGCGCTGAAGACGGAAGAGGCGAAGCTGGACACCCTGCAACGCGCAGAATCGCCCGACGAGAGTGCCATCCTGGCGCAGATTGACCGCGTCACCGCTCTGCGCGGCCAGCTCACCAAATCCAGCGCCAGCCTTGTGCTCCAGCTCCGCAAAGAACTGACTCCAGAGCAGTTACAAAAACTGCAAGCGCAGTAATAATCGTGGACTGATATAGTCCTATATATGATATGCTCTGCGCATGTCACGCTCGCACGCTCTCCTGCGCTTCGTCCGCCAGCTCCATCTCTACATCGGCGTCTTCATCGCGCCTGCTCTGATTTTCTTCGCCGTCACCGGCGCTCTGCAAACCTTCGGCCTGCATGAGTCCCACCCCGGCAGCCAGTACAAGCCTCCGCAGTGGATTGCCACCCTGGCGCAGATTCACAAGAAGCAGACGCCTGTCGTGCCCCAGCATCGTAATGCTCCCCATCCCGGCGAACAGCCCGCCGCCGGCACAATGGGAAACACCGGCCAGCCGGCCACGTCACCCGTTGCGGCCCTACAGCGCGCGCATCATCCGTTGCCCATGAAGATATTCTTTCTCCTCGTCTCCATCGGCCTCTTTCTCTCCAGCGTGACCGGCGTTTACATGACGTGGAAGTACAGCCGCCATCGCACCGCGCTGGTGCTGCTCCTGCTGGCGGGCATCATTGCTCCGCTTATTCTGATTTTCGTTTAAATGCCAAGGGCTGGAACGGTGTTTGACCGCTCCAGCCCTTGGCTTTCACGCGCTACAGCTTACTCCTGGCTTCCGTCCGCGACGGCGTAGTAGCCCTTGCGCGTCAGGATCTTCTGCGCGCCCTCGCACTTGATATTGATCAGGCGGAAGCTGCCGTCCTGCGCCGGATCGAGCGGCGTGTAGCTGGCCTGGTATTGGGTGCGCAGCTCATCCTCAATCTGCTGGAATGCCGCTTCCAGCTTCTTGCCGTTGGTGCCCACGTCAATCACGCGTCCGCCGGTATCTTCCGTCATCTTGCTCATGGCGCGGTCGCCGCCATAGAGCTGCCCGGCCTGGGCGTAGCCGGCGCGATCGGCCAGCAGGATCACATAGATCAGCACGTTGGATTTCTGTGCCGCCTCCAGCGCAGAATTCATATTCTCCTGCGAGCCCATGTCTTCACCGTCCGTCAGCAGGATCAGCACCTTGCGCCCGGCCTCCTGGTGCATCTTGTCATGCGCCGCCAGATACACCGCGTCGTAGAGCAGGGTTCCGCGCGGCTTTTGAATGCTGACCGGCCCTTGTCCCAGCCCGGGAATGCCGCCCCCGCCGAAGCCGCCGCCCACGTTGATCTGAGCCTTGTTCAGCGCGCGCTCCAGCTCTGCCACATTGTTGGTGTAATCCGCCAGCAGGTCCACGTTGACATCGAACGAGATGACGAACGCTTCATCCTTCGGCTGCATGATCCGCTTCAGAAAAGCGGAGCCGGTCTGCTGCTCCAACGGCAGCACCTTCTGCTGGCTGCCGCTGGTATCCAGCAGAATGCCCATGCTGAGCGGCAGATTCACCATCTGCTCAAAGTTTTTGGTCGTCTGCGCCACGCGGTCTTCGTAGAGCGTGCAATCCTGCTTGTGCAGATTGGTGACTGGCTGGTTATTTTTGCCGTAGGCCGTAAAGAACAGGCTCACCAGGTTGGTCCGGGTGTGGATAACGGTGCCGCTGTCGGCCACCGGCTCGTCCGCAGGCGCGTTGGAGACAGGCGACGCGTCCGGCATGGGCGCCTCCTGTGCGTGGGCCTGACGGTGGGCAGGCAGCAGCAGGGGCAGCAGAAGGAAGGGCAGGGCGGCGGCTGGAACGCGGAGACGCATAATCATATAGACGAACTCAGTATGCGATTGGGCAGTCTGCCGGTGCAAGCGCCTGCCCCGCATTTGCTTCCGCCTTCGTCAGCTTTTACACTGGATATTGCACATCCAGCGTTTGCAAGAGGACCGTACACATCGTGTCTTTGTTGAGTGGTGTGGTACGGGGAGGTTTAATGCGGCGGTTCGTCACACTGGCACTACTTCTGATTTTCTCCATTCCGGTCGGCATCTCGATTTCCGGATGCGCCAAAAAGAGCGTCGTTGACTATTGCAACGGCGGCAGTTCCGGCATGGTCACCGGCCAGATCACCACGATCAACCTGGAGCCGCGGCTGTATGGCGTGTCGCTGAACTACGGCGGCATCGGCCAGATCAGCTCGCCCAGCGCGCTGGATTGCAAAGGCAATGGCGTGGGCGTGCAACGCTACAGCTACGGCACCACCAATGTCACCTACGCTGACATCTCGCCTACCGGCTCCATCTGCGCCGGCACCTGGAACCGCAACACCCCCGGCGGCGTCTCGGATTACACCACCTGCACACCGCCCGCCGTGGCGCTTCCCATTCCCCCGGCAACATCAACACCCACCTTCAGTACGCCTACTGCGCCTACCAGTACTCTTGGCGCCACCGCCACACTCACGTTCTCGCCGGAGGTCTACGCCATCAATGGTACCGTCGCCATTCAGATTGGCGCCGGCCCAGTGCTCACAGGCACCATCTCCGGGACCAGCGGCCCCACCTCCTTTGTCACCGCCTTCAATGGCATTTCGGCTTTTTCCAGCGCCGGGCTCCAGGCCAGCATATCCTCATCCAATAGCGAACTGGTGACAGTGACCGGCCCTGCTTTCTCGGGGGATACGCTCTCCTTCACCGGTACTTCGCTCGTTGGTATCGGATACGCTCCCGCCGCCTACATTACCGCCAGTGCCGGTGGCGCCGTCAGTAATCCGGTGCCCATCTTCGTGCATCCCATCGTGAGTTCGGTCCAGCTCACGAATACGCCGACCTCCTGCCTGTCGCAGGGCGCCTCCACCAATCTGACCGCCTCGGTGCTGGATGCCAGCGGCACTGACATCTCCACCCTCGCCGGCCCGCTCACCTACACGCCGCAGGACGGCACCGTGGTCTCCATCAACTCCACCGTCATTCCTCCAGTCGCCACGGCGCAGCAGCCCGGCTCCACGATTCTCACGGCTTCTACATCGAACGCCGCCAGTTCCGGCAGCTCCAGCACCACCGGCATCTGGTACACCTGCCCGCCCAAGAGCATCACCCTCACCGTCGCGGGCAGCGGTTCCAGCAATCTGCAGCTGAACCAGAACAATACCCAGGCGCTCACCGCCACCGTGGTGGATACGAACAACAATCCACTCACCGGCCTGAACCTTGAGTACATCTCCACCCGGCCGCAGACGGTCGCGGCGAACTCCACCGGCTCTGTGACGGCAACGTACCCCGGCGCAGGCGCGATTACCGCGGTCTGCATGCCGCCCACCTGCAACAGCGCACCACTGAGCAAGCTTGGCGTGCAGGGCAACGGTCTGCCGGTTACGTCCAATCCCATTAACGTCACTACGCCGGGCACTGTGAATACCGTGCTCTACATGGCCAGCACGCATTCGCAATACATTGCCAATGTGGACTTCCAGACCGGCATCGTCGGATCGCCCGTACGCCTGCCGTATGTGCCGAATTCAATGTATGCGGACCAGGCGGGCACAACGCTCTACATGGGCTCGCCGTCAGAGCTGATGATCGTCAGCACGCTCAGCATGTCTCTCAGCAAGGAAGATGCCAGTGTGAAGGGAAGCGTCGTCGGCGTGGCCAATGACGGCAGCGTCCTGGTCATGAGCGATGCGGTGCACAACCTGATCTATCTCTATTACCCGGGCAGCGGCAGCAACGTCAGCTTTGGCGGCACTGCCACCCATGCAGCGTTCTCGCCGGATAATCAGAACATTTACATCACCGGATCGGATGCGCAGGGCGACAACTTCTTCGTCTATTCGAACTATGACGGCTGGCACTCGTACGCGCTGGCCGCTGCGCCGAAAGACGTCACCGTCTCCGTGCCGGCCATCGCCGCGTTCCTTGCCGGCTCCAATCTCTCCAGCGGTCACACCAGCGAGCGCAGCTACTGCGCGCTGGGCGTTCCGCCCACGGATTTCTTTCCGCAGGTCAGCACGCCGCAGAATACCGTGACTGACCGCCTGGCCGCGACCAACGACAGCCTGCATCTGCTGGGCGCAACCGTCACCGGCAACACCCTGGCGGATTTCCCGCTGACCACCTCCACGGGTACCAGCAATCCCGGCGCCTGCTCCACCTTCTTCAATCTTCCGGCGCCCTACACGCTGCCGCTTGGGGTTACGCCCGCCAGCATTACCGGCGTAATTCCAGAGGCGAACTCCGCCGTCGCTTTCGTCACCTACACGGCTAACGCGCCCGCCACGGGCACCCTGCTGCCGGCCTATACCACTGCCACCAGCGGCGCAGGCACGGTGAAGGACATCGCCATCGCGGGCACGGCCAGCGCTCCGGTCTCCGGCGTCTTCGCGCCGGACGGCATCACCTTCTACACCGGCACCTCAGGCGACAATCTGGTTCACCTGATCGATGTGCCATCGCTGACGGATACGACAAAGACCATCAAGCCGTCGCTCTTCCTCTGCACCGCGGAAGATGTGAACGGCAACTGCACTGCGACGGCCACGACCTTTGCCACGCCTGACCTGTTGGCGGATAAGCCGCGGCCCACCACGTAGAGACTTAACGGTGATGACAGTGATTGCAGTGATTTAAAACAAAAAATAAAAACAGATAAAGAACAAAACGGATAAAGGCAATGACTGAAGTTACCGGTCTTTGCCTTTATCCGTTTTCTGTCTTTATCGTTGTGATCATTTAAATCACTGTCATCAGCGTTAAGTTTTCTTTGCCAGCCGCTGTTCCATCAGGTCATGGGCCACGGCATCCAGAACGCCGTTCAGGAAGTGGATAGATTCCGGCGCGGCATATCTCCGCGCCACTTCCAGCGATTCATTGATGATGATGGCGTGCGGTGTGCCGGGAAAGCCCAGCATCTCGGCAATGGCACCGCGCAGCAGATTGCGGTCGACGACCTGCATTCGCTCCAGCCGCCAGTTCTGCGCATGTTTCTCAATCTGCGCGTCCACTTCATCCTGACGCGTAGTGGCCACGCGAAACAGATCTTCGGTGAAGCTGCGGGTGTCGTCGTCCACATCGTCGCGCGAATTCCAGAAGAGCTTGCGCACCTCATCGGGCGATTGCTTGCCCAGGTCGGCCTGGAACAGCATCTGCAGCAGCAGCTCACGAGACTTGCGTCGGGTTCCCACTATTTCTTCTCTCCCGGCTTCTCGCTCTTCAGCTTGCGCTGAATGGAAACCATTTCAATTGCAGCGGTAGCCGCTTCAAATCCCTTATTGCCGGCTTTTACTCCAGCGCGGTCCAGCGCCTGTTCCAGCGTCTCGCAGGTCAGCACGCCGAATGCGTGGGGCACGCCCGTCTCCTGCTGGCTCTGGCCAATGCCGCGCGCCACCTCAGTGTAGATGGCTTCGTAGTGTGCCGTCTCGCCGCGCAGCAGGCAGCCCAGGGTGATGATGGCGTCCTGCGCACCGCTTTCGGCCAGCGTGCGCGCCGCCGCGGGAATCTCCCATGCACCCGGCACCCGCACAATGGTTACATCCTCACGCTTCGCGCCCGAACGCAGCAGGCCGTCCAGCGCACCCTGCAGCAGCCGGTCCGTAATCACCGCATTCCAGCGGGCGACCACGATGGCGAACTTCATCCCATCTGCGTACAGATCGCCTTCCACCGCAGCCGGTTTGCCGTGCAGCGGGTTCTCGCTCTGCCAGAATCCCAGATGCAGCCCCGGCAGCTGCAGCGTGAACAGCCGCGAATTCCAATGGGTTGCGGCGATGGCCGATGGCTTGACCGGCGCGAGCCGGGTCACAATGCCGTGTACATCTTCCAGCGCCGAAACCTCTACCAGCACCGGTGGCGTAGCCGGCAGCCTGCCCGCCACGATCTCCAGATTGCCCAGCGGAGCCAGAAAAGCCGCGCCCTTGCCCTCAGCGTCGCTCCATCCCCGCCCGGATTCAAAACCCAGCGCCGTCAGGAGAGCCGAAATCTGCTCCAAGACCGGATCGGAGGCCGAACTTGGGCTGGCAGCATGCACCAGCGTGATTCCCTTGATCATGCTTCCATTGTAGCGGGAAACAAAACCTGCAATTGCTTTGGTATCCTTCTATTCGTGCTTAGACTTTTTACTGCGCTGCTGGCTGTGTCTGCGCTGGCTTTTACGCTCTCGCTCACCGCCTGCAAGCGCGCCGAATCCGCGATTCATGCTCCTGCCGTGGCCTTTGAGGCCACGCAGCAGCGCGCCATGATCGCCACGGCGCACCAGCAGCTCAACGAGATTCCGCCGCCGTCAAAGAATCTGTACATGTCAGTGCACTCGCTCAGCGAATGGCAGAATCCCTACCTTACCGTGCAGCCGGATATGGTCACGCTGCATGTGCTCCTGGCCGATGCGAACCCCAGCACGTTTGACCCCGGCGGCGTCCTGCGCCCGGTCGGCGCGCGCCGTCAGGATCTGGATGTGCGCATGGGCGACCTGCCCGCCGCGCTGAATGCCATTCCTGCCACCTCCTGGCCCTATGGCCGGGTGATGGCGGTGGAAGAAGCCCACAATACTCCCGCTGCCGGCCGGACGCAGGTACGCCGTAATATGGAGGCTGCCATGCAGATGCTGAGCGACCTTGGTATTGTGGTGGACGACCGCACAGAAAATGGAACACTGCAGAGTCACTAGCGCCGGGGCTTCCCCCATGCTGTACCCGTCCGCGCACGTCAAGGATTGGATTCCCTCCGGCACATATCCGGACTGAACATGGGGCAGGCTATGAACAGCAAAGAAACTGACGATCTCGTTGAAGCACTCTGCAGCAACTGGCAGGCGGAGATGCGCGGCTACCACACCTATACGGCGCTCTCGCGCCAGGCGGCCGACCCGCACCGCTGCCGCACCCTGCGCAATATGGCGCTCGCGGAAAAACACCATGCCGATCTCTGGGCCAGTCGCCTGGACGCACTGGGCATCCCAGTGCCGGAGTATGACGGCACGGAGACCGGCGATGCGGACTCGCTCGCCAATCGCGTCGGCGGCCCCGAGCTTGCGCTGCGCCGCCTGGAACTGGACGAGAGCCGCGACATCGCTCGCTACGGCAAGCAGATCACCGACCTCGGCGATCAGGGCAGCATTGAGATTCTGAAAGAAGTGCTGGAGGATGAGCGCGAGCACTACATCACCCTCGGCAAGCTCCTCCGCCACGACCCACCCTCTACCCGGCACGAACCGGAGCAGGCAAAGGCGGCACTGGAGGAACTGGTGGCCGAGCGCGAAAAGGGCCAGCCCCGGGCCGCGAGCTGGATCGGCGACGCCATCTACGGCGTGAACGACGGCCTGGGCGCAATCTTCGGCATCGTCTCCGGCGTCTCCGGCGCAACCCTGGGCAATGCCCACTTCGTGCTCATCGCCGGTCTGGCCGGCATGATCGCCAGCGCCCTCTCCATGGGCTCCGGCGCATATCTCGCCGCCAAGAGCGAGAAGGAGATCTACGAGGCTGAGTACGCCCGCGAGCGCGAAGCCGTCGAGTACAACGAGTCCGAGGCCCGCGAGCTGCTTTCGCTCACCTACCAGGTGCGGGGCCTTACGGCGGAAGATGCTGACCATTTCGTCGGCCACATCGCCGAAAACAAGGAGCAGTTGATTCAGGCTCTGGCACGTGAACGCCTGCATATGAGCGAAGAAGGTCTCAGCAAGCCCTGGGTCAGCGCCACCTCTGGCGCGCTCTCCACCGCGGTTGGCGCATTCATTCCGGTAGTGCCGTTCTTCTTCATGGCAGGGCTGCCTGCCATCATCGTGGCGGCCATCATCTCGCTCATCGCTCACTTTGCCGTGGGCGCGGCCAAATCGCTCATCACCATCCGCTCCTGGTGGAGCAGCGGCCTGGAGATGACGGCCATCGGCGCTCTGGAAGGCGCCGTGACCTACGCCATCGGTATCGGGCTGGGCCACCTGGGAGGGTCCTAAAACACCCTTCTCAAACTCGGGGGCATCCAAACGTATAGCGCGTAGAGTATCCTACGCAGTTGGAGTGCCTTTATGCCAAATTCGAGCCACATCAAAGCAGCAGAGCAGCATGAGCAGGCAGCGCACGCGCACCGCGCGGCAGCAGCCAGCCACAATGAAAACGACCACGAAACAGCCAAAGAGATGTCCAAACGCGCCCACGAACACTCCGTGCTGGCGCATGAGCGCTCGGTAGAGGCGGTCCGCCGCTCCGAACGCAGCCAACCCAAGCCCGACCTGGTAGACAGCTTCTAGAGCCTTTTACGGAACAAGCTCTGGCACCGCACAGCGTCTAACCAAAACATCTGACTCCCACCAGGGCCGCGAAGCGATTCGCGGCCTTTCTTCGTCCGGCCCGCTAGCAGCTGGTATGCACAATCACGTGGTCAATGGATTTGAACTGGGAGGTATTGAACTGGAAGACGATGCCCCAGGGAATGACCGGCGAGGGCGAGCCGTACATGGCGGGACTGTCGCCGAGCGAAACTGGAAAGAGCGGCTGCCCCTTGGCATCCACCACATTGAAGCTGACATGCCATATATCGCGGTTCATGGTGCGGTTGGTGTGGATCTTTGCCGTCCACTGGCCTTCGCCTGTCGGTTTGAAGGTCAGCGCGCCATGTTCCAGCACACAATCGCCGGAGGTCAGCACCTCGTAGGTGAAGGTGCGTGGAGCATTGGGCGGCCAATGATGCGGCTGCATGGCATCGCAGTGATAATCCTGCGCCGGAGCGCTCAATATCCCGCCGCTGGAATCGCGGAAGACAGGATGAGTTGCCGGGCAGGAAAAGAAGCGAAGCGGGCCCAACTCCGAGATCTGCGAAACATTCACGCCCGTGGGTGCGGTCTCGCCGGGTGCGAGCGACGCGCTGCCCTGGTGGCCATTTCCGAAGAACCACATCGCCTCCACCGGCTCCGTGCAGTGGCTGGTGATGGAGAGATCGCCCTGGTCGCCATAGGCTGTGCCAATGCACTTCAGCGGCTCCACTGAGCCTCCGGCCGGTGCGCTCGCCGGCGCATCCTGCGCGCTGATGTGCGGCGTCTGCCCCAGCAGAAGGAGCAGGGCAAGCAGCAGGCCTGTGCCTTTGCGTCCTGCTGCTGTCAGATCGTGATGAATTTTCATAGCAAGCTCTCCTTCGCAAAGCCTCTTAGTTCGGCAGTTGGCTGCAGGGGATGACATTGGTCGCATGGCAGGCCGATCCGCCCTGCCACTGGAATGCGTTTGTGCAGAGCGACTTTGCTTCCTGCAGCACCTGCAGCAGCACCGGGGCCAGCTTCACCGCATCATCCGGATAGCCGGTTTCGTACTCGCACTCCATCGCCCAGGAAATTTGTTCCGCCTTGTAGATATCGGCGTCGAAGTTGCACTGAAAGGCGGGTATCTTCGGATTTCCTTTGGGTGAGCAGTTGTACGGACCGGCTTTGGGCAGGATGGTATGCACCCACTGCGCCTGCGGGCCGTTGTACGATCCGCCGCCGCCACCGCCGCTGGGCGTGCTGCCCACATCCCCTGCGACAGAGGCGGCAGCGGGTGATGCGCCGCCGGCGGCACTCTGTGAGACCGAGGGCGGAATGAAGGAAGCAGCCGTCAGGTTCCCGCCAGAGCTTTGTACTGTGTTGGCGTTGGCCACGCCCTGCATGGCCATGCTTGCCATCATGGAGCCGAACCCGCTGCCGGTCGATACTCCTTCGGTCGAGCCCTGCAGCTTCGTCAGTTCACCCAGCAGCTTGGCATTTTCCTCCTGCGTATTCCTGATGCCGGACTCATACATCTTGATTTCGCCCTGGTAGGTGAGCGACTGGAAGACGCCGGTGGAACTGGCCAGCCCGCTTTTCGCCAACGCCAGTGCTCCTTCCGCCAGAGTGATGCTGTTATTGTTCTTGCCGACCTGGGTCTTGATCTCTTCGATCCGCTCATCCTTATGCCGCTTCGCGATGCCTGCGAAGTCTGCTTTGGAACCCATGGCCGCAAGCGAGGTGCAGACTTTGTCGTCATGGCCCTTGTCGCAGAGCGGCAGGCCATATTTCTCCGCCTGCGCCAGATCCGGCGGCATGGATTTCGCATAGCTGTCAAAGAGGGAATGATTGCACTCCGCTGCGTCATGACATGCGCCGCTCGTCCATACCGCACGCGCACCACTGATATCACCGCCGGCGGCAATCATGCTGCCATACCCATTGCAACCCTCGGCGCTGCCCAGGGTGCAGGCGCGCTGCAATGCGGTCCGCGCATCCGCATCATCCTTCTGCGCCTGCAATGCGTGGCCAATCTCCACGCAACTGCGTGCCACGTTGCCGGGGTCCTTCTTCGGCTCGGAAACACAGTGCTTGTAGGAGTTCCGCGCCGACTTGTCCATCGCCCCAAGCTGCGCGCCGCTGAGTGACAGCGTGCCACCAGCGGCTATTGCTGGTGCCGCAGCCGGAGGTGCAGCAGCCGCTGTCACCGGTGCGACCGCCGGTGCGACGGAATGGGGCGCTGGTGCAGCGGACGATGGGGAAGCCGCTGCGGCTATGACCGGCGCGGGAGCGGGGGCTGTGGGCTCCACGGCTGGAACCGGAGCGGCCGGCTTCGCCAGACGCTCAGCCGCAGTGCGCGTCAGGTATGCCGTATCCACGCGCTGTCCCCCGGCATAACTGCACGGCTCAAACGATGTCTTGTCCGCGGCGCTCTGCGGCATCACCTGGCATAGCCCGTCACCCTGCGCCACCAATCCATGGAACGGGCCCACATAAAGCTCGCTGTCCGCCCGTCTCTCAATACGCCCTTTGGGCATACCAGTGTCGTCCAGGTTCTGTGCCGTCCAGATGGCCTGGGCGTTGTCACCCAGCAATCCATACAGAACCACCGGGCCATTGCGATAGTAGACGGCACGAAAGGCTCCGTCAGGAGAAAAGACGTAGGCGCGGGTCGTATCGTTCGTGCAGGTCCCACCCCACAGAACCCACCCCTTCGGGACTGCAGGATGGAAGGGGCAGCTCTCTGCGCTCGCAGCGTTAGCCAGAACGGTCTTAATATCCGGATAGGCAGCAGACGGTGGCGTGCTTTCCGGCTTCCACGGCGGCTGCACGTGATAGATGCCCGCGGGACCAATCGCTGCGAAGGCTTTCTTCGTGGTCAGCAGCAGATCGTTTGGAGCAGTTGCCGGTCTCTCCACGCGGAAGCTCGCGTCTTCCGCAGTAAAGGCCATGCCGGCCTGTTGCAGTGAGAGCCCGGCAGCGCTGAACTGGGTCTGCATGGTGCCCACGCTCGGCAGAAAAGCCAGCACGGTGTGCGGCGCGGAGATATCGATATCGGCAGGCTGCTTATCCTGCGCATCCTCCGCGATCAGCCACCCCGGCGCGTCCGGTGCAAACCATGCGGCGCTGCGCTTGCCGTCCGCCACAGGAGCATAGCCATACAGCACGCCCTTGCTCCAGTGCGTTGTGGCGGCGGCATCCGGCTGCGGTTCCAGGTTGCCCTTCTGCAGCGAGACCTTGCCTGCACTCCAGCTTCCGTCGGGATAGATCAGCAGGCCGTCCGTCTCCGCGTCGCAGTTGCTCATCTCCCGCACGCGGATAATGGCCGGTGAGTTATTCGTCTTCGCATCCGCCAGACTGAACACCACCTGCGCGGAACCCTTCAACGCCGTGGTATGCGGCAGCCGCAGACCGTGCTCGCAGAAGAAGCTGCCCTTGAGCATACCGTTCTTGCGTGCCACCTCCTTGCCGCTGGGAACAAGTGTATTGTCCGGCTTCCACGCGGGCGCAGTCAGCTCGTGAAAGAGATCGCTGGCCGCGCGCAGATGTTCCAGGGCGGCAGCATCCGCGGCAGGGATATCCGCGGGCGTGGCCGGCAGTGCGGGGAAGGCCGCGATGTGCAGGGTCTCGCGCGCGCTGGGCAGATCGAAGCTCTTCGCTGCCGGGGCAGGCGTCTTCGGCGCTGCCGCTGCTGCCGCCTCCGGTTTCAGATCGACGCGTTCGCCCTGGATATCCAGTGAGCCGCCGCCAGCCATATCGCTCAGCACCGCGCCGCGAACCAGGCTCTGATTATTGCGGTTGAACTGCAGCATCACGCGCGCGCCCGGCTTGTACTCAAACCGGAGCATGAGCAGCAGGTCGCTCACATTCTTTCCGTCGACGGTCACGATTACATCGCCGGGCATCAGCTCCGCCGCAGCGGCTGTGCTGCCGGGCGCCACAGTATCCACGCGGAAGCCGCTGGCCGGCGCGGGTTCATGCAGCACCGGGGCCGCAGGCGTTGCATGGCTGTGCGATTTTACGCTGTGCTGGGCAACGGCTGAGAAGGGTAGTACGGTTAGAAAAACGAAAAAGAAGTGTCTGGATGGACGCGTCATTCCTGCTCCCTGGGGTAGAGAACGAAACGCCGGCATTTCAGCGTTTGATCTGATGAATTGAGTAGAAATGGGGTGAGACTGAAAAGATAATATCGATAAACTGCAAAACCGCAGCATTATTTTTTGCGATTCCCTTCGCCTTTTGTCCCTCCTTATCTATTCTTGCTCCTTTCGTACTCTGGCCGGACCACTCGCATTCTGCCCTCCTTTTCCTCACTTTCCACGCCCGTCCACACCATTTGCACCGTTCCTGCGCCTTGTTTCCGCGGAGCGTTGGGAATAGGCTGAAAAATCGGGCTGCGGCGGGGGAAGAAAACCCGGAGAAAATGCGGCCCAAAAGAGAATTCCACAGGCAAACTCCAGCATTTTTACGGTCCTGTCACATTTAAGCCCGTAGATGGCGGTACCTACAAGATAACCACTACATCTTGTGATTTAATGTTGACAGGCCCCATGGACGGGGATAATTTCGTCCTTGCAGCACAAACACTCTGGCAGGACCCAATCGATAGACACGCTTCTGAGGGGCGAATTCAGCCCCGAGTTTTCCACAGAGCAGTCGACGGGGATTCTTGCCCTTAAAAATAAGCTCTTTCGTCTTTGTTTCATTGGTTTTACCCGCAGTGCTAGTTCCCCGTATCGCTGCCCCACCCGGAAGCCGCAAGCATTCCGGTGAATCTAATAAGTATCAGGAGAAACACCTCACATGGCCGACCAGACCAAAGCCCTCAAGCAGACCATCGTTGCCGATGCCACCGGCACGCAGACCACCCCCACCGCCACGCGCCAGAGCGCGAAGAAAGCGCCGGGGCTGAAGTTCTCGCGCCTGTTCACCCGGCCCGGCATCTCCCCCTACGATGAGATCGTGTGGGAGACGCGCGATGCGGTCATCCAGGATTACAAGGGCAACACCATCTTCGAGCAGAAGGATGTGGAAGTGCCGTCTGACTGGTCCATGACGGCCACCAACATCGTCGCCAGCAAGTACCTGCATGGGCAGATCGGCACGCCGGAGCGCGAGAAGGGCGTGCGCGACCTGGTCTCGCGCGTGGCCGAGAGCATGCGCGACTGGGGCATTGGCGGCGGCTACTTCGCCACGCCGGAAGATGCCGAGATCTTTCACGCCGAACTGGCGCACCTGCTGCTTACGCAGAAGGCCGCATTTAATTCGCCCGTCTGGTTCAACGTGGGCTGCGACCGGCTGGAGCCTAATTCCGATGCGCAGAACTGGCACTGGAATCCGCACACCTGCGCTATCGAGTTCTCCGTCACCGGCTACAAGAAGCCGCAGTGCTCAGCCTGCTTCATCAACAGCGTGCAGGATTCGCTGGACAGCATTCTGACCCTGGCGAAGACCGAAGGCATGCTCTTCAAGTGGGGATCGGGCGCAGGCTCCAACCTGTCAAACATCCGCGGCTCCATGGAGACGCTCTCCGGCGGCGGCACCGCCTCCGGCCCGTTGAGCTTCATGCGCGGCTTTGACGCCTTTGCCGGCGTCATCAAGTCCGGCGGCAAGACGCGCCGCGCCGCCAAGATGGTGATCCTCAACGTCGAGCATCCTGACATCCTCGACTTCATCGAGTGCAAGGTGAAGGAAGAGCAGAAGGCGTGGCACCTGATCCAGGCGGGTTACGACGGCTCCGGCCCTGACTCTGAGGCGTACAGCTCCATCTTCTTCCAGAATGCCAACAACTCCGTGCGCGTCTCTGACGAGTTTATGCAGTCTGTGGAAGCGGACGGCGAGTTCTGGACGAAGACGGTGAAGGGAAGCCATCCCGTTGCCAAATACCGCGCGCGCGACATCATGACCAAAATTGCCGAAGCCACCTGGCAGTGCGGCGACCCAGGCATGCAGTATGACAGCACCATCAATCGCTGGCACACCAGCAAGAACAGCGGCCGCATCAACGCCAGCAATCCCTGCTCGGAGTATATGTTCCTGGATGACTCCGCCTGCAACCTGGCGAGCTTCAACCTGCTCAAGTTCGTTACGCCCGGCGGCCAGTTTGACGTGGCAGCCTACCGCCATGCGATTGACGTTGTGACCACCGCGATGGAGATCATCGTGGATGCAGCCGGCTACCCGACGGAGATGATCGCGAAGAACTCGCATGACTACCGTCCGCTCGGTCTGGGTTACGCCAATCTCGGCGCGCTGCTGATGTCGCTCGGGCTGCCGTATGACTCTGACGCCGGCCGCGACTTTGCCGCCACGCTGACCGCGATCCTCTGCGGCCAGGCCTACTGGCAATCGTCGCGCATCGCCGAACTCTGCGAGCCGCTGGGTGCAGCCACCGCGCTCACCCAATCGGTTGAGATCAGCGGCGGCGCGTGCCCCGGCTACTACGTGAATCGCGAGCCCTTCCTGGACGTGATCCGCATGCATCGCGCCAGCGTGAACAAGATCGGCGCGTCGCGCACTTCGGCTGAGCCGTTCGTCGCGCCGCAGCTGGATGAGCTGGTGGCAGCGAGCAAAGACGCCTGGGACGGTGCGCTGGCCCACGGCGAAAAGCACGGCTACCGCAATTCGCAGGTCACCGTGCTGGCGCCCACCGGCACCATCGGCTTCATGATGGATTGCGACACTACCGGCATTGAGCCGGACCTGGCGCTGGTGAAGTACAAGAAGCTCGTCGGCGGCGGCATGATCAAGATCGTCAACAACACCGTGCCCTCCGCGCTCTTCAAGCTCGGCTACAGTGACGACGAAGTGAACGCCATCGTGAGCTACATTGACGCGACCGGCACCATTGAAGGCGCGCCCGGCGTGAAGGACGAGCACCTGGCCTGCTTCGATTGCAGCTTCAAGCCGGCCAAGGGCACACGCACCATCGCCTACATGGGCCACATCAAGATGATGGGCGCGACCCAGCCGTTCCTCTCCGGCGCAATCTCCAAGACGGTGAACCTGCCGCACGATTGCACGGTGGACGACATCGCCGAAGCCTACAACGAGAGCTGGCGTCAGGGCCTGAAGGCAGTCGCGATCTACCGCGACGGCTCCAAGGGCACGCAGCCGCTCAACGTCTCATCTGACCATGACAAGAAGGCGGCCAAGCCGGTGCTTCCGTCTGACTCGGCTGAAGCAGCCACCAAGATCGCCGCGCTGGAAGCGCAGGTGGCCTCGCTCAGCAACGCGCTCAGCAGCAATGCCGACGCATTCGGAGCCATGGCGCCGCCACGCGCCGTGCGCCACCGCCTGCCGGAAGAGCGTGCCAGCGTGACCCACAAGTTCGCGCTCTCGGGCCACGAAGGCTACATCACCGTCGGCCTCTATCCTAACGGCGCGCCCGGCGAAATCTTTATCCGCATGGCCAAGGAGGGTTCCACCATCTCCGGCCTGATGGACTCGTTCGCTACCGCCACCAGCATCGCCCTGCAGCACGGCGTGCCGCTGAAGGTGCTGTGCGAGAAGTTCGCCCATACCCGCTTTGAACCCAGCGGCTGGACCGGCAACGAACAGATCGGCTACGCCAAGTCGATCATGGATTACATCTTCCGCTGGCTGCAGCTGCGCTTCCTGAGCGGCCAGCAGCTTGACCTCTTCGCCGGCCTCACGACCGCGGCGGGCACGGCGAATCCGGCCAACCACCACGCGTTGACAGAAGCCTCTGACGCATCGCCTGCTGTCGCGGATGCATCGGCCTACACGCTCCACACCACACCTCCGCAGCAGGGCATCGCTCCGGATATCCATGCCACCACCGGTCAGGCAGAAGCCTCGCACGACTTCAAGGTGGAAGATCGCGGTGTCTACCACGTGTCCGATGCAATGCAGGAGATGTACAACATGGGCGACGCCCCCAGCTGCGCCACCTGCGGCGCCATCATGACAAGGAATGGAAGCTGCTACAGATGCATGTCCTGCGGGAGTACGAGCGGCTGCAGCTAAGCTGCGGTTTATAAGGTTTATAATTAGCCGCGGCAATTTTACTGCAACACGAAGACCCCGCTTCGGCGGGGTCTTCGTGTTTGGGAGGAGTAATGGCAACTGAAAATGATCGCAAACTATATGACAGTGCGTACAAGGAATGTGTAGCTGCAATCAGAAATTCAATAGATGCTTATGATAAGAACCTGATTACGATATCGTCCGCTTTTTTAGCACTCCCGGTAGCATTATTCCATCAGCCTTCGATCAGGACATTAGTTGGTTCTGCAGATTTATATTTGGCAATGGGCGGGTTTGTCGCGACCATTCTTTGCGTAATCGTTTCATTTTCGGTCAGCACCAAAGTTCAGAGATGTCGGCTAAAGGACATAGATGATTATTACTTGCAGGGCAAAGAAGAAGCATTTAATCGAAACAGCTATTGGAGTACATTCCTTACAGTTCTAAATGTACTTAGTGGCGCATTCTTTTTTGCAGCAGCTTTATTGATTGCCATTTTTACGTACAGAAATCTAGGGAGCTTCTAATGACAGATAAGGGATCTAAGAATATTCCAACGCAGACTCCGAGACCGAACCCCACGCCAGCTCCGACACCGACGCATGTCCCGGTTCGTGAAAGCTGGAGAGATAGAGCCGGAACGGGAGATAGTGTAGAAAAGGGACACAACACAGTTCCAATGCAACCTAAAGAGAATCCGGGAAAGAAGTAGTGGCCTCATTTACCGTCGCGATGAATACCCCATTCGCGCTTCGCGCGAACATGTCTTGCTTAAGCCCCCGGCTTCAGCCGGGGGAGTGGGGCTTCAGCCCACGGAAAAACTCCGAGCAAGAAGCGCGGCTTTAGCCGCTGAGGTACTCTTTTCTTTCCCCGCCACAAACCTCTCCGCTATAGGCCCCTGCATACGTCGACTGCGCCTGGTCATCGCCAATCGCATTGGACTCGTGGCCGATTTCAGAAGGTACCTCAGCGGCTGAAGCCGCATCTTCCCAGGACTCCTACGGCACAGCTGAAGCTGTGCCCTTAAGCAAGGCACGCTCACGCCGACAGTCACAGCAGTTCATCAGCATTGCATTGGGCTCGTGGCCGATTTCAGAAGGTACCTGAGCGGCTGAAGCCGCATCTTCCCAGGACTCCTACGGCACAGCTAAAGCTGTGCCCTTAAGCAAGGCACTCTCACGCCGACAGTCACAGCAGTTCATCAGTATTGCATTGGGCTCGTGGCCGATTCCAGAAGGTGCCTCAGCGGCTGAAGCCGCATCTTCCCAGGACTCCTATGGCACAGCTAAAGCTGTGTCCTTAAGCAAGGCACGCTCACGCCGACAGTCACAGCAGTTCATCAGCACTGCCATGCTGGAACGAGTGGCAACACTCATCGACTTCAATCGCTGCCATTGCCGAGCATGCTTCGCGCGAACATGTCTTGCTTAAGCCCCCGGCTTCAGCCGGGGGAGTGGGGACTTTAGTCCTCGCAGAAATGCTCCGCTGCTGGTAGAGCGGCTTCAGCCGCTGAGGTACTCTCTCCTCTCGCGCCGCAAACCTCTCCGCTATTAGGCCGCCGCATACTTCGACTGCGCCTGGTCATCGCCAATCGCATTGGACTCGCAGCCGATTCCAGAAGGTACCTCAGCGGCTGAAGCCGCACCCTCACCGAGCCTCCTGCGGCACAGCTAAAGCTGTGCCCTTAAGCAAGGCACTCTCACGCCGACAGTCACAGCAGTTCATCAGCACTGCATTGGACTCGTGGCCGATTTCAGTAGGCACCTCAGCGGCTGAAGCCGCACCCTCACCGAGCCTCCTACGGCACAGCTAAAGCTGTGCCCTTAAGCAAGGCACTCTCACGCCGACAGTCACAGCAGTTCATCAGCATTGCCATGCTGGAACGAGTGGCAACACTCATCGACTTCAATCGCTGCCATTGCCGAGCATGCTTCGCGCGAACATGTCTTGCTTAAGCCCTCGGCTTCAGCCGGGGGAGTGGGGACTTTAGTCCTCACAGAAATGCTCCGCTGCTGGTAGAGCGGCTTTAGCCGCTGAGGTACTCTCTCCTCTCCCCGCCACAAACCTCTCCGCCAGCCGACTCGCCCGAGACAAGAACAGCCATCTCATCCGACTTGCCTCGAAAGCACTATTCGATCGAAGTTCGAACCCGCATCACCGCCACGCATTCATTGCTTCAGCTAAAATGCCCGCGATGACCACACCGCAACGCACCGCGCAGCCGGGAACATTCTTCGTCACCACAGCCTGCTATCAACGCCGCCGCCTCTTTCAAGTCGACCGCAACGCTCAACTCTTCCTCGAAACGCTTGAGCACTATCGAACGCACTTCCATCTGCACGCCTTCGTTGTTATGCCCGACCACGTGCATCTCCTCATCACTCCGCGTGAGATGGTCACACTGGAACGCGTCATGCAATACATCAAAGGCGGATTCTCACATCGGCTGGAGTCGAAAATGTCGGCCTGGCAGAAGGGTTTTGCCGACCATCGCATTCGCAATGCAGAAGAGTTTGCAATGCGCGTTGAATACATGCATCAGAATCCCGTGAAGGCTCATCTCGTCGAGCGCGCCGAAGCGTACGCGTGGTCTTCAGCAGCAGGGAAGCTGGTTTTGGATCGGTGGCCTGTGCAGATGGGTACCTCAGCGGCTGAAGCCGCACCTACTTCGAGCCTCCTACGGCACAGCTGAAGCTGTGCCCTTAAGCAAGGCAAGCAGCACGGAAGTCATACGAAGCAAGGCAGCGAGTAAGCAAATCATACGAAGCAAGGCAAGCGGTAAGGAAGGCATACGAAGCAAGGCGACCAGTAAGGAAGTCGTACGAAGCAAGGCAGCGAGCATTGAAGTCATACGAAGCAAGGCAGCGAGCATTGAAGTCATACGCCGAGGAGTGGCTGCTCAGCTAACACATTTTTCTGTTGGTGATAGAGATTTGCGGCGGCATCCAAAGCGGATTCTTCGATTGCGCCGCTTCGCGGCTCCGCTCAGAATGACACAGCCCAGTCAGAAAAGCAGATTCCGCGCGCTGCGCTGCGGAATGACAAACAAATACTGCGGAATGACAAAAATAAAATACTGCGACATGGCAACAAATACTGCGGAATGACAACAAATACTGCGGCATGGCTGCAAATACTGCGGAATGACAAAAATAAAATACTGCGGCATGGCAACAAATACTGCGGCATCGTAACCGATACTGCGGCATGGGAACAGATACTGCAGAATGCCAAAAATACTGCGGGCATAGCGCAAATGATGGGCTGCGTCATGGCTCACAAACGTGCCCACGTGGTTGGGCGGCCCGATACGTCTCCGCGCGGGGAAGTAATTTCAACCAGGGTTTCGTTCATGGAGCCGGTGCGGTAGCCGGCGGTATCGAGTGTGACGTACAGGAAGCCGGTGGCGCGCAGGGCGGCGGTGATCTGGTCTAGGTGTTCGAGCGTGAGCGCGGCGGCGAGTTCTTCGCGGGCGAGTTCCACGCGGGCGAGATCGCCGTGGTAGCGGACGCGGAAGTGTCGGTAGCCCAGTGCGCGCAGACGCTCTTCGGCGGCTTCCACCTGGGCCAGAACTTCGGGTGTGACGGCGCGGCCATACTCCACGCGTGAGGAGAGGCAGGCGGAGGCGGGCTTGTCCCACAAGCGCAGGCCGGCGGCGTGCGCGAGGGTGCGGATGTCGGCCTTGGTGAGCAGGGCGTCTGCCAGCGGGGCGGCGGCATGGTGCAGCCCGGCGGCGCGCTGGCCGGGGCGGTAGTCGCCGTTGTCATCCAGGTTGCGGCCGTAGGCGATGTGGGCGAATCCGCGCACGGCACGCTCCTGCTCCATCCGGCCGAAGAGTTCGTCCTTGCAGTGGAAGCAGCGCTGGCTGTCGTTGCGCCGGTACTCGGGATTGGCCAGTTCGGCGGTGTGGATGATGTGCAGCGGGATGCCGTGCTCGGCGGCGAAGGCGACGGCGTCAGCCAGGTGGGTGCGCGGCAGCGAGGCGGAGTCAGCGATGACGGCCAGCATGCGCTCGCCGAGGACGCGGTGGGCGACAAATGCGAGGTAGGCGGAGTCGATCCCGCCGGAGTAGGCGACCATGACCGAGCCGAGGGCGCGCAGGCCGCTTTCGAGCGTAGCCTGCTTCGCGGGGAGTTCGGTTTGTGCGGGCATCGTCACTGCTTAAGGCTACGCGGTTGGGCGGCGGCGGGCAACCGGGAGCGCGCTCTCCGGAAGACTCCTGTAGTTTCATATCGCGGTGAGCATGTCCCGCATGGTGAGATTCACCGCTTGACCCTCATAATCGCAGAAGCGCAGAATTCATTACGGTGTATGGGCTGTCTAAGACGGCATTCCGCAGTGCGAAATGACAGGGAGAAGACAGCATGGGGATTATGGAGAGGTTTCGACTGGACGGCAAGATCGCTCTGGTGACCGGTGCAAGCGGCGGACTGGGGGCCGGCATTGCAGACGCGCTGGCGGAGGCGGGTGCGCAGGTGGCGTGCCATGGAAACAGCCGCCCGGCGGTGCATACGGCGGCGCGCATTGTGAATACGGGCGGCAAGGCGAAGGCCTTTTCTGCCGATCTCAGCACGGACCAGGGCGCGAGCGAGCTGTTCAAAGCCGTGACCGAAGGCATGGGGCCGATCGACATTCTTTTCAATAACGCGGGCATCATCTTCCGTGCGGATTCCGACGAGTTTCCCATGGACGAGTGGGAGCGCGTGATGCAGGTGAATCTGACCAGCGTCTTCCGGCTCAGCCAGCTGGCCGGCATCAGCATGATTGAGCGCGGCGGCGGCAAGATCATCAACATCGCCTCGCTGCTGTCGTTCCAGGGCGGCATTCGCGTGCCGGCGTACGCCGCATCGAAGGGCGGGCTGACGCAGCTCACGAAGGCGCTGTCGAATGAGTGGGCGTCGAAGAATGTGCAGGTCAACGCCATTGCGCCCGGCTACTTCCGCACCGACAATACTTCTGCTCTGCAGGCGGACGAAGAGCGCAACCGCCAGATACTGGAACGCATTCCAGCCAAGCGCTGGGGCGAGCCGGAGGATCTGGCCGGGGCCGCGGTCTTCCTGGCGTCGCGCGCGAGCGATTATGTTACCGGCGAAGTGTTGACGGTCGACGGTGGATGGATGGGACGATGAAAGCTGTAATCCAATGAAACTCACTGCGAAGGCTGAACTGAAATCCGGACCGTACAAGCTGCAGGCGATTGACCGCGCGTTCTCTGTGCTGAACCTGCTGGGCGAGAGCACTAAGCCGATGGGGCTGGCGCAGATTACCGACGCGCTGCATCTGCATAAGAGCACGGTGCACCGTTTTCTGATGGTGCTGGAGCGGCATCGCATGGTGGAGCGCACGCCGGAGGGGAGCTACCGGCTGGGGTTGAAGCTCTATGACCTGGGCAACCGCGCGGTGGGGCAGTTTGATCTGCGCGACCGGGTGCAGCCCTACCTGCGCAGGCTGGTGAATGAAGTGGGTGAGACGGCGCATCTCTGCATTATGGAGAAGGCGCTGATTGTCTACCTGGAAAAGATTGAGCCGAGCCGCAGTGTGCGCATGACCTCGCGCATTGGGACGAGTAATCCTGTGTTCTGCACCGCGGTGGGCAAGGCGATGCTGGCAGTGCTGCCGCCGGACGAGGCGCAGGACGTGCTGGGCCGCATCCGCTATGTGCGGATGACGCGCAAGACCCTGATGACGGAAGACGAGCTGCTGCGTGACCTGGAAAAGACGAGGCGCCGCGGATATGCGGTGGACGACGAAGAGGCGGAAGAGGGCGTACGCTGCATTGGCGCGGCAGTGCTGGACAATACCGGGCATCCGGTGGCGGCGGTCAGCATCTCAGGCCCGACCTTTCGCATGACGGTGCAGAATGTGCGCCACATCGCCGGCTTGCTGGTGGAGTGTGCGCAGGCGATCTCAGCGGACCTGGGTTATCGCAGGATCGCAAGCTAACGAATTTTTATTAAACAGGAGACGGGAATGGAAGCCATCAAGTTGAATCTTGCAGAAGCGTGCCGCTGGGATTGCGTGAGCCTGGGCGAAGTGATGTTACGGCTCGATCCGGGCGAAGGACGCATTCACACCTCACGCACGTTTCAGGCGTGGGAGGGAGGCGGCGAGTACAACGTATCGCGTGGTCTGCGGCGCTGCTTCGGCCTGCGCACGGCCATCCTGACGGCGTTTGCCGATAATCCGATCGGGCGGCTGGTGGAGGATTTCATCCTGCAGGGCGGCGTGGATACGTCGCAGGTGAAGTGGCTGAAGTATGACGGCATTGGCCGCACGGTGCGCAACGGTTTGAACTTCACCGAGCGCGGCTATGGCGTGCGTGCCGCGGTGGGCTGCTCCGACCGCGGCAACACGGCTATCGGTCACACCAAGGTCGGCGACTTTGATTTTGAGAAGATTTTCGGCGAGTACGGCACGCGCTGGCTGCATACGGGCGGTATCTTCGCTGCACTCTCAGAGAGCACGCCGGCGGTTGCGGCAGACGCTATCGCCACGGCCAAGAAGCACGGCGTCGTCGTCTCCTACGACCTTAACTACCGGGAGTCGTTGTGGAAGGCGATCGGCGGTAAGGCGAAGGCGCAGGAGGTAAACCGCGCGCTGGTCTCGCAGATCGATGTGCTCTTCGGCAACGAGGAAGACTTCTCGGCGACGCTGGGCATTGAGATGCAGGGTGTGACGGAGGATTTTGACGAGCTGCCGGTTGAGGCCTATGCGCAGATGCTGCGCGATGTGGCGAAGGCGTATCCGAATCTGAAGATCATCGCCACCACGCTGCGCACCGCACACACTGCGACGCAGAACGCCTGGGGCGCGATCATGATCTACAAAGACCAGATCTACCATGTGCCGCAGAAGGATATCGAGATCATGGACCGCGTGGGCGGCGGCGATTCGTTCGCTTCCGGCCTGATCTACGGTTTCCTGGCGGGCGAAGAGCCGGAGTGGGCGCTGAAGGCGGGCGTTGCCCATGGCGCGCTGGCCATGACCACACCGGGAGACACCAGCACCGCGAGCAAGTCAGAAGTCGTACGTGTGATGGGCGGCGGTTCGGCGCGTATTGCCAGGTAGTGCTGCGCGCACGGCGAGGCGCTCGCTTGGCTAGCAAAGGCACAGGATTGGAAATGTATGGGCTGGGCAGAGAATTGAGATTCTTCGCTACGCTCAGAATGACAATGATTTGGTTGAATGACAAAGAGTTTTGATTCAGGAGAATGCAATGACGAAGCAGGAAGTAATCAAGTGGGTATGCGATCTTGGATTGGTGCCGGTGCTGCGTGCACCGTCTCCGAATGAGGCGAAGCAACTGGTTGCAGCGATGGTGGCCGGCGGCGTGACGGTGATGGAAGTGACGACGACCGTTCCCGGCGCGATAGAGCTGATCCGCGACCTGAAGAAGGAGTACGGCGACAGCGTGCTGCTGGGTTCGGGCACCATCACCACGGCAGACCAGTGTGCTGCATCCATTGATGCCGGCGCAGAGTTTGTGGTGAGCCCGAGTACGCACATGGAAGTGATTGAGACTACGCTGAAGATGGGCAAGGTCTCCATCCCCGGTGCGCTGACGCCGACGGAAGTCATCACGGCGTGGAATGCGGGCGCGGATATCGTGAAGGTGTTTCCCTGCTCGGCGATGGGCGGCTCCAGCTATCTGAAGGCACTGAAGGCTCCGTTCCCGTTCCTCAAGCTGATTCCGACCGGGGGCGTTACTCTGGGTACTGCCGGTGAGTTTCTGGCGGCGGGCGCTGAGGCGCTGGGCGTGGGCTCTGACCTGGTGAGCGTGAAGGCCATCAAAGACGGTAAGCCGGAGATGGTGACGCAGGCCGCGGCGGCATATCTGGAAGCAATCAAGAAGGCGCGCGCGTAAAGCCGGTATTGCGGGAGAGGGAATGATGAAACGAGTCGGCTCGGCAATTTCGATTGCGGCAGTGGTTCTCCTGGGCTGCTCACTGGTTGCAGCACAGACTCCTTCTTCCGCGAAACCGATTGACCTCGCGTGGTCAGCGCGCGCGGCAGATTCCGCGATGGCGGCATTTCCCGCGGGCGACGTGAATCCAGCCGGCGCACCGCCGCGCTGGCAGTATGAAGAGGGTACGCTGCTGCAGAGCATTGCCGATGTCTGGTATGCCACGGGCGATCCGAAGTACTTCACCTACATCAAGCAGTCGGTCGATAAGCTGGTGGCGAAGGACGGCAGCATTGCCACCTATAACGCTACCGGTAACGCGCTGGATGATGTGCTGATGGGGCGCATGGCGCTGCTGCTCTACGGTGTGACGCAGGACAAGCGCTACTATATCGCTGCGAAGGCGATGCGCGACCAGCTGGCGCAGCAGCCGCGCACGGCCTCAGGCGGTTTCTGGCACAAGCAGCGTTATCCGGATCAGATGTGGCTTGACGGCCTTTACATGGCCGAGCCTTTCTATGCGGAGTATGCGCGCGAGTTTCAGGAACCGAAGGATTTTGACGATATCGCACAGCAGTTCATCGTGTCAGAGCAGCACATGCGCGATGCGAAGACCGGTCTGCTGTATCACGGATGGGATGAGTCAAAGAAACAGCGCTGGGCTGACCCGAAGACGGGACTCTCGCCGGTGTTCTGGGGCCGCGCTATGGGCTGGTATGCGATGGCGCTGGTCGATACGCTGGATTATGTTGGCGCGGACCAGCCGCAGCGCGCACAGCTCATCGCCATCCTGAACCGGCTGGCTGAGGCTGTGGCAAAGCAGCAGGATACGAAGAGCGGGCTTTGGTACAACGTGGTGAATCTGCCCGCGGCCAAGGGAAATTATCTTGAGACATCGGCCTCCGGCATGTTCGTCTACGCGCTGGCTAAAGGCGTGCGCATGGGCTATCTGCCGTTGCGCTACCAGGCCGTGGCAGAGAAGGGATACAAGGGGCTGCTGCTGAAGGAAGTCCAGACGGACAGCAAGGGCCGCGTGCATGTGGCGCAGACCGTGCTCGGCGTCGGACTGGGCGGCGAGCCGTATCGCGACGGCACCCTGGCGTACTACACCGGCGTGCCGGCCGCGGCGGACGACGCGAAGGGCTATGCGGCGTTCATCATGGCATCCACCGAAATAGAGATGATGAAGACCGCGCGCATGGGCCGCGGCGATACCGTGCTGATGGACGCCTGGTTCAATTCGCAGACGCGCAGGAATGCAGCCGGGCAGACGGAGAGCTTCCACTACAAGTGGCAGGATGAAGCGAACAGCGGATTCTCGCTGCTGGGACGCATCTTCCAGAGCTATGGCGCGCATTTGGCCACGCTGCCGGTCGCGCCCACGCGCGCCGGGTTAAAGCAGGCGCAGGTCTACATTATTGTGTCGCCGGATATTCCCAGCAAGAATCCAACGCCGCACTATGTGCAGGCGGAAGATGTTGCGCCTGTCGTGGAGTGGGTGAAGCAGGGCGGCGTGCTTCTGCTGATGTCAAACGACCGCGACAACACGGAGTTTACGTACTACAACCGGCTCGCGGATGCATTCGGCATCCACTTCAACGCGGTGGATAACAATTTTGTGCATGGCGATCACTTTGAAGACGGCAAGCTGATGATCCCTGCGGGGAATGCGATCTTCGCGCCGAAGAAGATCTACATGAAAGATATCTCCAGCATCACCGCGACCGCCCCTGCGCACAGCGTGTTGCAGTGGCAGGACAATACGGTGATGGCGGTGGCGAAGGTGGGCAAGGGCACCGTGCTGGCGGTGGTCGACCCGTGGCTCTACAACGAGTACATGGACGGCCGCAGGCTGCCCCTGGAGTTTGAGAATTATCCGGCGGGCAAAGAACTTGTCCGCTGGTTGATACAGCAGGTTCCGGCCACTGCGCCGGAAAAAGGGAGAAGTGCGAAATGAAGATACTTGAGATGGCAGATAAGATCCGTTACCCGCGCATGACCACGGAAGAACTGCGGGAGACATTCCTGCTGACTGACCTGTTTCAGCCGGGCGCGATCCACATGGTCTATGTGGACCTGGACCGCACCGTGATCGGCGGAGCCGTTCCGACCAAAACGCCGCTGAAGCTGGAGACAGACACGGAACTGAAGTCGAATTACTTCCTGGAGCGCCGCGAGATCGGTGTGCTCAACATCGGCAAAGGCAAGGGCACGGTGAAGGTGGGCGCAGAGAGCTATGAACTGGGCTATCTTGACCTGCTGTACATCGGCCGCGGTAACGAGAGTGTCGAGTTCACCAGCGCAGATGCTGCCGCCCCGGCGGAGTATTACCTGCTGAGCTACCCGGCGCACAAGGAGTTTCCGGTGCAGATCTCCAGGCGCGCTGATCTGGAGGCGGTGAAGCTGGGCTCCCTGGAGACCGTGAACAAGCGCGAGATACGGAAGCACATCTGGATGGGCGGGGTGAAGAGCTGCCAACTGGTGATGGGCTTTACCGAACTGGCTGAGGGTAGCGCGTGGAACACCATGCCTCCGCACACGCATATGCGCCGGTCTGAGGTCTACCTGTACTTCGGGATTCCGGCGGACGATCGCGTGGTTCACCTGATGGGACCTGCGGACGAGACCCGGCACCTGCTCATCGCGGACAAGGAAGTGGTCGTTTCGCCCGGCTGGAGCATTCACGCCGGCGTGGGCACGCGCAACTACACCTTCTGCTGGGGCATGGGCGGTGAGAACCAGGCCTATGACGACATGGATGCGGTCAAGGTCAAGGATCTCCGCTAAAGCGATTGAATGGAGAGTAGCCTGTTCCGTCAGGCGAGAGGGAAGTGCTCCTTTCGCCTGGCTGGGCCAGCCATTTCTTGCTGGAATGCGGACGGCATTGGTGAGGTTCGTCACACGTGAAATCCGGCACCTTGCGGTAGATTGAAAATCTCACGATGTGAGAGCGGACGCATCGCTAGAAAAGCCGCGAACAGAGCGGGGAATGAAAATAGTTCGCACTTCGACTTTTCCATTGACAGAGGTCATTGAAATGGAGCATGGTTATTGCCGCTCCGGAATGTTAGCGATCACCGGAAAAGGGATTTGCAACCGGTCGCAAAGGTGATACGGTAGGCAAATCATTTATTCCGGGGGAAAGGCACACGGCGGTTGGCTGTCGTGCGCCTTTGCCGGGTAGCCAGCGAATCAAACTACGTCGTTGAAGGTATGCAATGTCGAAACCAGGTAAGTTCTCAGACAAGTGGATGGGCGCGATGGCGCGGATGGGCCTGACAATGGCGGCAACCAGGCGCGCCGGGCTGGCGCTGGCCGCAGTTCTGGGCTGCACCATGATGGCCCTGGGCCAGGCGCAGAATACCGGCACCATCAGCGGCAATATTGCCGATACGCAGGGCAAGGTCGTGGTGGGCGCCACCGTGACCCTGGTGAATACAGCGACGAACGCTGAGGTTGTGCATGAGAGCAACGCCAAGGGCGAATATCTCTTCAGCGACGTGGCCGTGGGCATCTACACCCTCACTGTCTCGGCCCCCGGTTTTGAGACCAGCGTGATTAACTCCATCCAGTTGGACGCGGACCAGAACGTGCGTACTGACGCCAAGATGCATCCCGGCTCCGTCAATGAGCAGGTCACGGTGGAATCGCAGGGATCGACGGTGGATACGCGGTCAGCGACCATCGGCACGATGATTGACAACAAGCTGGTGGAGAACCTGCCGGTAGACGGTAACAACGTGGTCTCGCTGGCGGCGCTGTTGCCCGGTGTTTCCAACGTGAACGCACCCACGACCTTCACCAGTGATACCGGCGGCCCGACCTACAACATCAGCGGTTCGCGCAATAACCAGAACCTCTTTCTGCTGGACGGCCAGCTCTGGAACAATCTCTTTTACAACACCGGTCTGAACTTTCCGCCCACGCTGGCACTGCAGGAGACCAGCGTTCTGCTGAATAACTACAAGGCGCAGTATGGGCGCAACGTGGGCAGCATTATGAATGTGCTGACGCGGCAGGGAACCTCCACCTACCACGGCGCGGTGTGGGAGTACGTGCAGAACAAGGCGTTCAACGCGGCGGATTACATCTCGCAGCTCAACCCCGGCCTGGTGCAGAACCAGTTCGGCGCCACGCTGGGCGGTCCACTCAAGAAGGACAAGATCTTCTTCTTCCTCGCGGTGCAGGATCTGCGCGTGGCGCAGCGCGTGTTCTCGCACTCTGAGACGCTCTCCGCACAGGAGCGCGGGTGGGATGTAGCGCCCACGTCATTCCTGAATGGGGTTGCGCAGGGCGGCACGCCGCACATGTGCCAGTACGCGGGCTTTGCCGGTATGCAGTGCGCCAACTTCGGCATTGACTTCCCGACGACGCCGCTTATCTCGACCACGACCGGTAATCCGGAGTGTCTGTCCGGCGTTCCGTACTACAACTGCTATCTGCGCAATCCGCTGGAGAGCTCCACCTACGCGGGCGGCTTCACTTCGCAGGTGAATGCGGCCTGGCAGCAGGCGGGCAATACCGGCACGTCTCCCTGCTTTACCGCGCTCAGTAATCTCTACAATGGCGGACTTACCACGCCGTACAACAAGAATTACCTGCCCTATGAAGAACTGCCGGTGATCTGCTTTAATCCGGTCTCTGTGGCGTTTATGAATGCCTACATCCCCTTCACCAATACTTTCAATACGGCGGGATTCCCGGTGTTGAATGCGACGGCGAAGCAGCCGCGCAATGACTGGGATGGCCTGAGCCGCTTCGACTTCGTACTTGGCCGCCACACTATTGATGCGCGCTTCTACATCACCAATGCCAACGATGTGACCTCAAACAGCGCCACCTTGAGCGGCGCTGTACCGGGTGTAGCCAGCTATGAGCAGGATGCGAACTCCGGCGGTATTTATTACGGAAATGCAGGCGATACCTTTGTGCTGACCCCGACGCTGCTGAATGTCTTCCGCGTCGGGTACAAGCGGTACAACTACACCATCTTTCCGACCGATCCGACGACCATCCAGGCCTTCGGCGCCTCCATCTATCAGCCGGCGACCGTGCCGTCGCTGCCGCAGGTTGAAGTGGAAAACCGGTTCAAGGTGGGCAGCAACAACTCCACCTGGTCCTTCACCGTGAATGAGGATGAAGAGATTGACGACAGCCTGAGCTGGTCGCACGGCAACCACAGCTTCCAGACGGGCATTCAGTATCTGCATCTGCAATATCTGCACCGCTTTGATTCATCGCCCTTCCTGGAGGCGGGACTGTCGTATACGGAATCCGATGCATCGGACTTCCTGGCCGGTCTGCTGGCGCAGGTGCAGGTAGGTAACTCAACCAACCTGGGAGCGCTGCAGAATGTGCTTTACACCTATGCGCAGGATGATTGGCGCGCTACTTCGCGCCTGACGCTGAATTACGGTCTGCGCTACGAGCTGCCGTTTGCATGGCACTCGGCCGATGGGCAGGGCGTTACGTTCTCGCCGGGCTTCCAGTCGTCGGTCTTTCCGCAGGCGCCCGCAGGGCTTGGCTATGAAGGCGATCCCGCGCCGGGCAACGCCAATGTGCGCACGCGGTACAACAACTTCGCGCCGCGCGTTGGATTTGCCTATGATCTCTTCGGCAACGGATCCACCACCATTCGCGGCGGTATCGGCCTCTTCTACGACGCCATCAATGCCAGCGTAGTGGGCGTGGGCGCGCCGTACCACTACAGCGCGACGTATAACCTGCCCGGGGGCGGCATGTCGCAGCCGCTGCTCAACCAGCCGGCGATTGCGCCCAACTACAGCTCCGGAGCAACGTACTTCGGCACCCCGAATTCGGTGAACTATGCTGACCCGAACCTGACCACGCCGTACACCGAAGCGGTGAACCTGGGCTTCCAGCACAAGATCCGTTCCGGCACGCTGGAGATGAACTACGTCGGCAAGTTCGGACGGCACCAGCTCATTCAGTTTGACCGGAACTCTTCGATCTATGACTGTACCGGGCCATACAGCTCGCCGACGGCGTACCCTGACCCGAACAACGCCGGACATTCGCTCTACTGCCCGACCACTACGACTTTCGCCAGCCAGTCAGAACAACTGCGAGTGATCTATCCCGGCTATGCCTACGGCGGGCAGGGCGTGGTCGACAACGCCAGCATCGGCAGCTCGAACTATCACGGCATGCAGATCATGTATACGCAGCGCGCACGCAAGTCCTTGCGCCTGATGGTGTCCTATACCTACTCGAAGTCGCTGGACATCCAGAGCAACGGGCAGACCACCACCGCCAACATTCCGCTGCCGAACAACATCCGCTCACAGTATGCGGCGTCAGACTTTGATTCGACGCACGTCTTCAACATGGGCTGGGTCTATCACCTGCCGGAGACCACGCATTTTGCGGCGCCGGTGCGGGCCGTGATTAACGGCTGGACCTTTACCGGAATCTACAACGTGCGCAGCGGACAGCCGGTCAATCTCACGCTGGCCGGCGATACGTCATTCACCGGCGACCGTCCGCAGCGCCCCATGGCGGTGCCGGGCGTCAATCCGAACCTGCCGAGCAACCGCCATCGCGTGGCCAAGGTGCAGGAATGGTTCAATACCGCGGCCTTTGCGGCCCCACCGATTGGCACCTTCGGCAACGTGGGACGCAACACACTCCGCGGACCGGCCTTCATCGCGACAACCTTTGGCATCCAGCGCGAGTTCGCGCTGCCGCGGCAGGGAATGAACCTGCAGTTCAAGGTGGATGCATTCAACGTGTTCAACACGCCGAACCTGGCGAACCCGGCAGCCGTGCTGTCGAGCTCCTCATCGAATGCGACGGTCAATACTTTTGGCGTAGTGCAGGCCACGGTGGGCACAAACGGCGTGGTGGGAACCAATGGCCGGCGCTTGCAGCTCTCGGCGGTACTGCGCTACTAACGCTGAACCAACCATGCGCAGGGTGTGAAAAACGGATCGCAGCAAAAAGATTGCAGGAGTATGGGTATGACGCAGCCTAAGAACACGAAGATGAAGATGCAGGCAGGAACGCTTCACGGTATGCGCAGCGCGGTGCGGCTGGCGCTGCTGCTGGCGGCAGCAGCAGGTCTGACGGTTGCCGCGCAGGCACAGGCCCCCGCCGTGGCGCCGATTCCGTTTGGCTCAGCGATCGCTGGTCTGGCAACGGGCAGCGGCAACACCGCGTGCAGCACCAGCGTCGACATTCCCACCTTCAGCGCGGGCACCCATACCGGCGACGGTTGCCTGCCGACTCAGGCTACCTTCAGCACGCCGTATGACACCACGGTAGATTCCTACGGCAACATCTACATCGCCGATTACGGACACTATGAGATGCGCGTCATCTACAGCGGCGGCGCTGCCCTCACAGCGGCGCTGATCGCGGCCAATTACAACAGCCAGAATCCCACGGCACTGGTGCCGCAGGTCGGGCACATCTATGCACTGGCCGGCGGACGCGTAGGAACCATCACCAAGTCCGGCTCCTCCTACAACTGCAACGGCGGCACGGTTGGACCGGCAGCTTCGAGTTCAGCGGGAGACAACTGCCCCGGAACCAATGCCTACATGAAGCCCCGTACCCCTGCGCTGGACAAGGACGGAAACATCTTCTTCACCAGCGCATCGGGCGGTCTGGTACGCGTATTTGTGGTCAATCCGGGAACGCTTACCAGCCCGACGGCAGTGACTACGCTGCTCTGGGCCAACGGCAATGTGGCGACCACGACCATGCCGGTGGCGGGCGATGTGTACACCCTGCTCTCCACCACCAGCATCTACAGTGGCGACGGCGGCCTGGCTAAATCGGCCGGCATGTACTCCATTCGGGACATTGTGGTGGATGCAAATGAGAATCTGTATATCTCTGACGGCAACACCGGCGGCACGGGCGCGAATAACAACATCCGCAAGATCAACGGCACTACGGCGATCATCACCACGTTTGCGGGTAGCCCCACGTGCGCGCAGGGTTCGGCCGGATGTACGGCAGGCATCCTGGGCGGAGCGGACGGCGATGGCGGCCCGGCGTCTGCGGCTTCCTTCAATTCGCCGTACGCGCTCTTCCTGGATCCGAGCGGGAATCTCTACGTCGCGGATTATCAGAATGCGCGTATCCGCGTGATCTATCAGACGGCGGGCAGCACGGTGGTAAACCTCAGCAACCCGACCGTGGGCAATATTTATACCATCGCCGGCGGCGGCGGGCTGACGGCGACCATCGCCAACAATGGCGCGCTCGCCACCCAACTCGCATTTGGTGCGGTGCAGGTTGCGGGCATGGATCAGTCCGGCAACATCTACCTGTATGACTCGACCAACCGGCTGATCTGGAAGATCGATGGCAAGACCGGCTATGCCGTGGTTGTGGTGGGCACGATCGGCACAGCGCCGGCGGCGGGAACCTACTGCTCCGGCACCGCGGGACCGAAATCAGTGGATACCGGCGGCGATGGCTGCCCTGGCCCTCAACTGACGGTGAGCAGCAGCGGCCAGCTCAACTTCGATAGCTACGGCAATATGTACGAGACCGAAAGCGGCAATGCCGTGGTCCGCGAGTTCTCCTTCAACACGCAGTTTCCGGCGACGGCGGTCGGTTCCTCCGTCACGCAGCCGCAGGCGTATGAGGCGGTGACGGCCACGAACTTCGTCAGTCAGAGTTTTGCACTGCAGGCGAGCAGTGCCACCACGGAGTTTTCCGATCCGGGCGGTGATACCTGCACGCTGAACACCGCCATTGCCGCGGCCAGGGTATGCGTCTTCTACACGAAATTCCAGCCGGCGGCGGCGGGCCTGCGCAAGGGCTCGCTGAGCTACGGTGGAACGCCGGTGGCACAGTTCCTGGGCGGAATCGGCGTAGCCGCGACCGTCTCCATGGACCCCGGCGCTCTGACCACAATTGGAACCGGCATGAAGCCGAACGGCGTTGGTACGGATCTGCTCGGCAATCTTTACATTGCAGACGCAACTTCCAATACGGTGAAGAAGGTCGCGGCATCGGGCGGCACGCCGGCGGCGTTTATCACGGGCCTGAGCTCACCCAGCCAGATTGCCGTAGACGGCAAGGGCAATGTGTACGTGGCGGATACAGGGAACAATCGCATCACGGTGAACAGCTCGACCGGCGGAGCCGCAACCGCGCTTGCCGCGGGCTTCAATGCGCCGGGTGGAGTTGCGGTCGATAGCTACGGCAATGTGTATGTATCTGACACAGGGAACAATCGCGTGGTTGAAGTTCTGGCCGCGGGCGGGCAGAAGGTATTGCCGATTACGGGGCTGAGCGCGCCGGGGAAGCTGGCACTCGACGGCGCCGGGGACCTGTTTGTGGTGGACACAGGCAACAGCCGCGTGATGGAACTGGGTGCTACGTTCAGTGCCACGGCGGTCAATCTGGGAACCACCACCTTCGCGCCTTCCGGCATCGCGGTCGATACCGCAGGCGATCTCTACGTTCTCGACGCAACCAATCTGCAGGTGCTCAGCTATCTTGCGGGCAGCTCCGCAGGCAGCCCGCTGCTGCAAACCGGGCTGACCACGCCGGTCGGCCTGGCCACTGACGTGAACGGCAGCCTCTACATTGCGGACCAGTCGGCGGTGGGTGTTATCGCCATCAACCGCACCTTGGCGAGCATCGTTTATCCGGTCACGAATCTTGGCTCGGTCAGCACTGCGCCGCTTACGTTCACCAACACGGGCAATGCGAACCTGACCTTCACCGGCTCGCAGTTTGCCACGCTGAGCGGAAGCACCTCCTCGGTCTTCTCGCTGGCTCCGGCAGCCAGTAACGGCTGTTCGCTCACCAATCCTGTGCTCTCCGGCAATAACTGCCTGCTGACCACCACCTTCTCGCCCATCGTGACGGGCAATTACGCTGCCACGGTGACACCGGCGACCAGCGCGGCCAACAACGGCAGTCTGAGCGGAACCCTGGCCGGTGAGGCGGTGCTGCTCATCAAGTCCACTACCACCATCACGTCGCCTACCACGGCTTCGGTCTACTACGGCCAGGCGGTCACGGCCACAGCCAATACCAGCTTCGCCAGCAACGGCGGAACGCCGGTAGGCACGGTGCAGTTCACCCTGGACAGCACGCCGCTGCCCAGCGCTGCGTACAACACATCGAACGTCAATACGGTTACGCTGCCGGCGGCACTGCTTACGGTTGGACCGCATACGCTCTCTGTCAGCATTGTCTTCAGCGGTTATGTCTACGCCAGCAGCCAGAGCTCAGTCTCGTTCAGCGTGGTCCAATCCGTGACCACAACACGGCTGACGGCCACGCCGACCGCCGTGGGTGCGAGCGTAGGAACACTGTTTACCGCTACTATCTTGCCGATCAGCGGAGCAAACGAAGGCGGTTCAGTCGTCTTCTTCTCCGGCACTCCGGTGAGCTTCAGCGGAACGCTGACCAATGGAACATCCACCTCTACTCTCACCGCGGCTTCCAGCACGGCGAATCTGGTGGTGGGGCAGACCGTCGCCGGCACCTGCGTCAACAGCAGCAACGCGGTGGTGGTGAATCTGAACGGCACCATTACCGGCATTAGCGGCAGCACGGTCACTTTCTCACAGGCCGCAATCACGGGTACCAGCAACAACATCGTGATGTGCGCGTTGCCGGCAACCGAGACCATCTACACCGGCTCCGGGCTGCTGGGCACATCGCTC